>Ga0209985_10000606_pt1 | contig 38109 bp, 28 predicted proteins | sample NOAtaG_FD_187305 | JGI IMG/M metagenome (GOLD analysis project Ga0209985, IMG submission 187305) | Freshwater lake microbial communities from Lake Erie, under a cyanobacterial bloom - NOAA_Erie_Diel6S_1000h metaG (SPAdes) (version 2) | ecosystem: Environmental > Aquatic > Freshwater > Lake ...
GCGCCCGGGTGGCAAGGAGGCGAGGCGAGGCTGTATCCGCAGCGATACAGCGAGCCGATGACGACGCCGCCAGCCGGGATGCCGCGCGGATCGACGTCCGGCGGTCTGGCGGACCGAACCTACGGCGGAGTGAATCCGCCTCGGCCTGGAGGGCGCGTGACTCTTAGCGCTCGCGACTCGCTTCGCTTTCGCTCGCTCTGGTCAGGCAGGTTCGGGCCGTCAGACCGACGAAGACCAAAGATCCGTCGCGGCGCCCGGGTGGCAAGGAGGCGAGGCGAGGCTGTATCCCACATGATCAAACACGCGATACAGCGAGCCGATGACGACGCCGCCAGCCGGGATGCCGCGCGGATCGACGTCCGGCGGTCTGGCGGACCGAACCTACGGCGAGTGAATCGCCGCGGGCTGGAAACGCCGGAGTCGCACACCGCGGGTGCCCGGGGACGTCAGTCCCCGGAACGACACGCGTCGGAGTCGAAGGCTCACATCACCCGTTCCGCAGACTGCGTCCGGACTTCATCAGGACTCCGTCAGAAGGGCACTCGTTGCTCGACCGCCGGCATCACCATCGTCATCGTCGTTCCGACGCCCTCCTCCGATTCGATCTCCAGCCGTCCACCGTGATCCTGGACCACGCGTGAAACGAACGCAAGGCCGAGTCCCGAGCCCTTGCCGCCGTTTCGCGTGGTGAAGAATGCCTCGGTCGCGCGACATCGGACCTCGGGCGTCATGCCGATGCCATTGTCCGACACCGAGATCCGAACCCACTTGCCCATCGCATCTTCCGTCGCGGTCATCTCGACCGAGACGCAACCGCCCCACTTCAGCCGATCGATGCGCGCGTCGATCGCTCGCGCAGCGTTGGTGAACAGGTTGAGCATCGCTCTGGTCAACAGGTGCCCGGACACCGACAGCGCGGGAAGATCGCAATCAATGCGCACCTCGAGCTTCGTGCGGCGCGGCATGGCGCAGCGGAAGAGCGCCTCGAACTGCGACCACCAACCTACGACCGAGGTCTTGAACCCAGAATCCTCATCCGCCACAACCTCCTCGGATGCCAGTAGGTGAAGGCTGTCGGAGAGGTGCTGAAGATGTTCGAGCCCGCGTCGCAGAGCCTCGATATGTGCAGCATGGCGTGGCTTGACCGTCAGGCGTTCCCCGGCCGCGATCGCATTCAAATGCGCCCGCAGCGGTAAAAGCAGGTTCTGCACGTCATGGCCGAGGCCGGCTCCGAGCATGCCGATCGACGCCATCCGGTCCGCCGTACGGACCCGCTCCTCATACTCTCGCGACTTCTCGCGAAGCTCGCTGACGTCATGGATCGTCATGGTGATTCCCCCGATCTCGCCATTCTCCGTCAGCCACGGTGCCGCATTCCAACTCACCCAATGCGTCACGCCGTCCGCGCGGACGAACGAATCCTCGTGACCGCAGACCGTTGCTCCGGTGAGGGCGCGCCGATACGCCTGCCGAAATCGCTCGGGAAGGTCGGGCACCAACGCCTCATGATGCCGTCCGATCCAGCAATCGGCACCCGGAAAGTACCGCTCGACCCATGAGCGGCTTGCGCCGAGGTACCGCAGTTCCGTATCAAGCACCGCCACGAGGCACGGCGACATCTCCGCAAGTGCAACCAGTTGCCGGGCGATCGTCCGCCCCGACCGACGCCCGCGAAACGGAGGAGGCGGTGCCGCGCGAACCGCCTCACGCTGCCGCGCACAAAGCTCGACAGCAGCTCCACCAAGCGCACATCCGCACGCGGCCGACATGACGATTCCCCGAGTGACGCTCATGCCCTCCTTCCGCACGCGGGAAGACAATCCTGTCAACGAATCTGTGCTTCGTAGGCGAAAGCCTTAGAACAGGTCAGTTACACCCCGTCAACCTCCCCCAGGTCCCTTGCCGCCCGGCTTCGTCATCGTGCGTGCGTCGAGCAGTTTCTCAAGTCGCTTTGGCTCGACGAGCTTGTGGCGGAGCACGTACTGACGAACCGTCTCGCCCGACTTGAACGCTTCCTTCGCGACCTTCGCAGCGTTGTCGTAGCCGATCACCGGGGCAAGCGAGGTGCACATCATCAGGCTCCTCTCGACGGTGCCGGTGGCCTCGGCTTCGTTCAGGGCAAGCTCGTCAAGGCACTTCTCGCAGAACATCGTGCTTGCATTCGCGAGGAGCTCGATCGACTCGATGAGCCGCTCCGCAATCACAGGCATCGCCACGTTGAGCTCAAGCAGCGATCCCACGCCGCCGAGGCCGCCCATGGTGATCGCGGCGTCGTTGCCGACGACCTGGCAGGCGACCATCATCACGCTCTCGCAGATGACGGGATTCACCTTGCCGGGCATGATCGATGAGCCCGGCTGCGTCGCCGGCAGCGAAAGCTCGAACAGCCCGCAACGCGGACCGGAGCCGAGCCAGCGAATGTCGTTGGCGATCTTGGTGAGTGAGACGGCGATCGTCTTGAGGTGGCCGTGCGCGTCGACGACGCAGTCGCGCGTCGACTGGGCCTCGAAGTGGTTCTTCGCCTCGGCGAACTTCACTGCAGTCGCCTTGGTGAGCTTCGAGCACACCGTCCGGCCGAACTTCGGATGCGCGTTGATACCGGTGCCGACGGCGGTGCCGCCGATCGGCATGTCGAGGGCGAGCGCGTCACGCGCGGCCTTCGCCCGAGCGATCGCCAGTCGCGCCGCCGCCGCGTAGCCGCTGAACTCCTGCCCGACTCGGATCGGCGTCGCGTCCATCAGGTGCGTGCGGCCGATCTTCACGATCCCGTCCCAGGCCTTCGCCTTCGCCTCCAGCGACTTCGCGAGGCGCTCGAGCGCAGGGATCAGGCGCTTCGCGACAAGCAACGCGCCCGCGATCTGCATCGATGACGGATAGGTGTCGTTCGAGCTCTGCCCGTAGTTCACATGGTCGTTCGGGTGGACGGGGTCCTTCGAGCCGATCGCCTTGCCGGCACGTTGGCTCGCGACGTTCGCGATGACCTCGTTCACATTCATGTTGGTCGAGGTGCCCGAGCCGGTCTGGAAGACATCGATGGGGAAGTGCCGCATCAGCGGGTGGCTGTACGGGTGCCGCAGGCCGTCGGCGGACGGCTGCGCGAACTCGGCGAGGAGCTGGTCGGCGGCCGCCACGATCGCAGCAGCCTTGGCGCGCGGCAGCTCGCCGAGTTCGGCGTTCGCCTCGGCGCAGCACTTCTTCAGCAGGATGTGCGCCTCGATCTGCGCCTGGGGAATCGTGCGGAATGAAACGGGGAAGTTGAGCACCGCGCGCTGCGTGGTCGCACCGTAGAGCGCGTCCGCGGGCACGAACATCTCTCCCATCGAGTCCGTCTCACGACGCTGGCCGATCTCGGGGGCCGCAGCGGCACCCTTGCCCTTCTTGCTCGAGCTCGATCGGGAGGCGGGGCGAGACGCACGGGTTCCAGCTGCTGGCATGTCGGTTCCTTCGATTGAGGATCTTTCGCGCGGTTGAAAGGCTCGAGAATCTCGCGGGCGAGACGCATTCGGCCGGATCGGGACTATAGCGTTCCCCTCGGCAGCGTCCGGATCGCGGGGAACCGTGGCGTAAATGCGCCTGAACCCTCGTCTTTCCGGTGCGTAGCGTCTATCTTGAGGGCAGAACCGCCAATGGCCGACGCACGAAAGGGTGAACACCACGCAAACCGCGCTCGCGAGATGCTCCGACAGGGCAGGCTCGTCGACGCCGAGCGCGAATTGCGCGCCGCGGTGGCCAGCGACCCTTCGCGCGGCGACTGGATGCTGAATCTTGGCTGGACGCTCGAGGCGATCGGCCGCCAGGAAGAGGCGCTGCAGTTGTACCGGCAGTCCGCCTCGCTTCTTCCGACCGCACGTGATCCGAGGCTCGCTGAAGGCCTGCTGCTTGCCAAGTTGAGCCGCTATGAGGAGGCCGTGGCCGCGTTCGAGGCGACGCTCAAGCTCGACCCGAAGTGCGAGACCGCGGCGTCGATGCTCATCCGCTGCCTCGCGCTCCTTGGCCGGCACGAAGAAGCGGAGACCGCGTACTACCTTGCGCTGTACTCGATCGAGCGACCCGCGACGTCGCACCTCGAGATCGCCCGGAGCCTGCTCGCGCGCGGCGACTTGAAGCGCGCCGAGCACTGCTTCCGCAGGGCGATCACGGAGGGTCCCACGCTGACGGGCGCGCGCATCGAACTCGCGCGAACGCTCCTGCTTGTCGATCGCGGCGCCGAGACGGCCCCGCTGCTCGCCGAGGAGTTCCGCCGCGGCGGTGTGCCCCCGCCGCTCGCGATCGAGGCCGCGCGCATCCATCTCGCGTCCGGCCGCGCCGCAGAGGCCGCGCAACTCCTCGATCAGCTCGCGCGCGTCGAGCCGTCGAACGCGCGCTTGCACCTTCTCTACGCGCGCGCCATGCGACGCCGCGACGACCTCGTGCGCGCCGCGCGCCACGGCGAGATCGCCACGCGGCTTTCACCGGATCTGCCTGGCCTCTCGCTCGAGGCGGCGCTGGTCGCCATCGCCCGCGGACAGTCGGCTGTGGCGAGGCCGCTCCTCGAGCGCGAGCTCGATGCGCGGGGCGCGCCAACCGACCGGATCGACGTGCTCGAAACCGTGCAGGCGCTCCTCGCGACCGGCCTCGTCGAGCGTGCCGAAAAACTCTTCATTGCGCGCTTTGGCCCTGACGCCGTGCGCACCCACGCAACCGATGCAGACGTGATCCGCCTCGCCTCGCGCCTCGCGCTCGAGAAGGGCGACCTGCGCACCGGACGCGCCTATGCGCGACGGCTCCTGCGGCTCGAGCCGAAGTCGATCCCGGCGATGCACAACCTCGCGCTCATCGCGATCAAGCGCCGGCGCTTCGACATCGCGCGCGCCTGGATCGCGCGCGGCCGCGCGGTCGATCCGTCCGATCTTGGACTGCGCAAACTGCGCACGCTCTGCGCGGTGTCGCGTGCAGCGGCCCTCCTACGACTGCGTTAGGCTCTGTCTGAAACCCGGCCTGGCTTCGAGCCGACGGGGCGACTTCACAACAGAGCGATTTCGCAACAGAGCGATTTCACAAAGGAAACAGGCGACCAAGCCGGCTTGTGCATCCGTGGCGCGAGCCGTCTCGTGAAGCGCGAGCCGTCTCGTGAAACCCAGGCCAACGAATAGCATCGGGCCAACGCAGCGCGCGACCCGGTGCGGAGTCCTGCTTCGTGGTTACATCGTGGCCGACGTGTACGGCAGCAGCGCCATGAAGCGCGCGCGCTTGATCGCCTGTGCGACCTGCAGCTGCTCCTGAGCCGAAAGACTGGTGCGCTTGCGCGAGTAGATCTTGCCGTTCGGAGTCATGAGCCGACGAAGGTCCTCGGTCGAACGGTAGTCGACGAAGCGGCGTCCACCGACGCCTTCCTTGAGCTTGAACGTCGGAGCCTGGGTCTGGAACTGGGTCATTGTTCTGGTGTGCCTATCAGGGTGAGGAGAGGACGACGCCTCACGCTCACTCGGTCATGGAAGCCCCGGCCGGATCAGCCGGGATTGGTCCGCCACGGGCGGCGGACGACGGGGTGGGAAGATAGCAGTTTCCCGCCCGGCTTCCAAGCCACACCGAAGCATCGTTTGCCGCAATTCCAAAGCAAGACGGCGCTTGCCGAGGACTTCTCCCGAAGTGGTGCTAGATTTGGTCATCCTGTGGTCGGTGAGGAAATCCGTCGCGCCATGCCAATGCCAGCGCCCAACCCCTTGGACGCACTGCGTCAGCACACCCACGCCGTCGTCCTGACGGCGGGCGATGGCACCATTTCCGACTTCGTGGCGCGTGCACTCCACTCTGCGCGGATCAGCCACGATTTTATCCGTCATCCTCTGCTGGCCATGGCCCGCCTCACGACGCTGGCCCGCGACGCCCGCGGCAACGCGACGGACCGGCCGGCGCTTGTGGTCACCGATCGGCAGATCGACGATCTCTCCCCCTTGTTCTCGGCCGTTCGCAGCCGCCTAGGCCGGGTTTCGATCTGGGTGTTCGAGGCCGACCTCGCCATCGAGGTTCAGCGAGGCCATTCTCCGGACGTTCCAACGCCGCCCGTCATCGAGGCTCCGGCTCGCCCCAGTTCGCACACGCCTCCGGCGCTCCGGATCGCGGGTGTTGGTGATGCGCCCGCCGCCGCGCTCGGGCGCGACCTTCCCGATGCAGGCCCCCCCGCCGATCGCGATGCCGACCCGCTTGAGCCGAGCGGAGAGAACGTCACCGCGGCCGAGCTGAAGATGCTGCTCGAGATGTTCGAGCCAGGATCAGACGGTGCACCATCTCGAGACGGGGAACGCCCATGACAGTGGCCGGATCAACGGTCCAGCGGCAACGCGCGCAGCGTGCGCGCGCCCTCGTCGTCGGCTCTGGCGAGTTGCTGCGCGAACTTGCGGCTTCGATGCGCAAGCTCGTGCCTGCCGTGAGCGAGACCGAGAGCCTGTACGAAGCCATCGCGGAAGTCGGCCTTTCGTCGGCACGCGAACCCGTGTCGGCGGTCATCGTTTCGGCCGACTGCGAGGGCTTCGAACTGCGCGAGGTCGTCGAGAGCTTCCGCGCGGTCGATCCGGCCGTCCCGCTGATTCTCGCGGTGCGAAGGGGCCAGGAAGATCTCGTCGCCGAGGCGATCGCCGAGGATTTCGAGCATTCGCTCGTGCTTCCCGTGGATGCGGCCGAACTCCTTCCGATCCTGGGCGAAGTTGGTCTCGTGGAACTGCGCCGCGAGACACAACGAGACGCGACGCCCGCCGCAAGGCCGGCGGCCACGGCGCGTGCGGCCGATGGCCGCGCGGTCGACGCGCACCAGCCCGCCCAAGGTCGGGAGCCGTCGACGCCCGGCCACCACGACGGTGAACGCAACGTCGTCGAACTGGTGATCGAGGACGCCATCGCCGGCGCGTCGCGCGCGAAGGCACCGGCGCATGACCCTCGCGAGACCGACCACCTGCGAGCGCCTGTGCAGCGCGCGAAGGACGCGCTTCGCGAGCAAACGCGCGAGCAGGCGAAAGATCGCGCGCGGGAGCCCTCGAACGACGGGCGCGCTCCACGGCATCCGCGGACACACTTCGTGATGCCGGCGCCGAGACCGGCTCCTGCGCGCGAAGGCCCGCCCGGCGACATCGACCTCGTGCGCGCGGTGCTTGAGAACTCAGACCTTCAGGCTGCGGCTCTCCGCGTGCTTCGCCATCACCTCGGCGCCGCCGACGTGCGCTTTGTCCCGGCGCTTCGCCCTGGCGAGGAGGAGACCGTCAAACTTGATCGGCGCGGGTTGCGCGAGGCGGTCGTCCACGTCGGCAGCCGCACGTTCGGCTCGCTGCTGTCGGCCACGCTCGACGAAGCCACGCTCGCGGCATGGGCGACGTGGCTCTCGCACTGGCTCGAGCTCGAGGAATCGCATCGTGAACTGCGACGCTTCGCCTGGACCGATGAACTGACCGGCGCCGGCAATCGCCGCGCGTTCGAAACCGTGCTGCGCGAGGCGATGGCGCATGCGCTCGCCGAACGCCGCACGATCAGCCTGATGTATCTCGATATCGACGACTTCAAGCGCTACAACGACGACTTCGGCCACCATGCCGGCGACGAGGTGCTGCGCGAGACCGCCGAGCTCCTGCGCACCTGCGTTCGCACGGGCGATCACGTGTTCCGCATCGGCGGCGACGAGTTCGTGGTGGTGTTCTGCGACGCTTCCGGGCCGCGCAAGGGTGGCGGCGGCGCGCCAGAGTCGGTCGAGGCCATCGTGGCGCGCTTCCAACGCGCGATCAGCGAACTCCGGCTTCCCCAACTCGGCCGCGAGGGCCCCGGCACCATCACCGTATCTGCCGGCGTCGCCGTGTTCCCATGGGAGGGTCACGACGCAGAGACGCTCATCGACCGCGCCGACCAGCGTGCGCTCGAGTCGAAGCGAAACGGCAAGAACCAGATCACCCTGGGACCCGGGGCCTCCGCAGGGGGCGGCCTGCCCTCGTGATCTGAACGGGGACGACCCGCACTCCACGCGCGCGCCGAGAAGGGCGCCATCCTCGTCCGGCATGTCTCAACGGACGGGCTCCCAAGTTCAAGTGCAACGCATGCTGAGCCGATGGAGAGCGTCCGGACTTCGCAGAAGGCCGCAGCCTCGATGAGCAGCGAACCCTCCCAACGCACACTCGTCCTGAGCGACCTCCATCTTGGCCGCACCGAGGCCGCCGCGCAGTCGCATCGCTTCGCGCGTCTGATCGCCGAGAGCTCGCGCGTCATCGTGAACGGCGACGCGGCGGAACTCCACCACGCGCGCTTTCGGGCGTCGGCCGAGGAGGAGTTGCTCCGGCTGCGCGACCTCTGCGACCGCGCGAACGTGCGCCTCGACCTGATCGCTGGCAACCACGATCCCTACATCAGCGACGTCCGCTCGCTCTCGCTGTGCGGCGGCTCGATCTACATCACCCACGGCGACGCCTTCCACCCGGCGATCGCCCCGTGGTCGCCCTACGCGGCGTCGATGGAGAAGGCCTACCGCACGGCGCTCGCGGCGTCGCCAGCCGGCCTCGACGCCGAGACGGCGCGACTCGCGGCCGCGCGCGAAGCGGCGGTCGCCGAGTGGCAGGCGCTTGGCGACGGCGCGTACATCTCGACCATCTTCAGCGTCGCCGTGCGTCCGCATCGGGCGTTGGCAGCGCTCAGCTACTGGCGGCGCTACCCCGCGATGACGCTCGACTGGGCGTCGCGCCACGCGCCGCGCGCCGACACGGTGATCGTCGGCCATAGCCATCGGCCGTTCGTGACGACGCTCAACGGCGTTCGCATCGTGAATACAGGGGCGTATGCGTTCCCTGGCCGGCCGCTTGCGGTCGTCATCGAGGGCCGCGAGGTCGCTGCGCATCGCATCGATATGTCCGAGCGCCTCTTCCGACTCTCGCCCACCCCGATCGCGCGCTGGACGTGCGGCGCCGGGACCGCGCACGCCACCGAGCACGACGCTCACGCGCCGGCGCGGCCAAGCACGCGCCGGATGAACGCAGCCGCCTCGCCGAGCGCGGCACGATCGACCGACGTGCGGTAGCCAAGCGAGGTCGCGAGCGACTCGAGACGCTCGGTCGCCACGTTTCCGGCGGCGCCGGGCGCATACGGACAACCGCCGATTCCACCGGCGGAGGCATCGAACTTCCGCACGCCGAGCCCGAGCGCACGCTCTGCGCCCGCGGCCGCGAATCCGCGGGTGTCATGCAGGTGAAGCACGAGTTCATGTGCCGGGCGGACCTCGATCGCGCGCTCGATGACACGCGCGATCTCGTCGGGAGTGGCCACGCCAAGAGTCTCGCCGAGGTCGAGCTCATCGACGCCAATCGCAGCGAGACGCGCACAGGTCTCGCGCACCGCCTCGGGCGCGATCTCGCCCGCGTACGGGCAACGCACGATGCAGCTGACATAGCCGCGCACCGTCGCTCCCGCCGCATGCGCGCCACGCACCACGGGCTCGAAGCGCGCGATCGACTCGGAAACCGTCGCGTTGATGTTCTTGCGCGTGAACTCCTCGCTCGCGGCCGTGAACACGGCGACCTTGCGGACTCCGCAGGCAAGCGCGCGCTCGAGGCCCTTCTCGTTCGGAACGAGCGCCGAGAGCACGACGTCGTCACCGGCCGGCGTGCGGGCCGCACGGGCCATGGCGCCACGCAGCACTTCCTCGGCGTCCGCAAGCTGCGGAACCCACTTTGGGCTGACGAAACTCGTCACTTCGATCTCGCGGAGCCCAGCGCGCGCCAGCAACTCGATGTAGCGGATCTTGTCCTCGACGGAGACGATCGCTTTCTCGTTCTGGAGGCCATCGCGCGGACCCACCTCGCAGAGATGCACGGCTTCGGCAGCCCGCACCATCACGCAGCACCTCCATCGCGCGGCTTCGTCTCGCAGGCGTTCTCCCCATCACGAGGCGCCTCATCACGGCCTTCCGCGCACGTCCGACGGCGCTCACGGTCGCGACGCTCGAGCTCCTCCTGCTCACGCTCCTCGCGCGACGCGCGCACGAACAGCCAGATCGCCAGCGCAAGCACCATCAGGGTGACGATGCCGCCGCCCACGAACAGCGCGATCTCGGTCAGGCGCACATCCAGCACGCCCTCAGCGCCCGACGGGTTCACGCTCCACCGCCCGCGTCGTTCGCGCCAAGGAACCGCAGCGGTCCAACCCGGGCCGCCACCTGCTCGCCCTCCGCGTTCACCAGGACGCGCGTGCCGTCGGCGTAGGAACTGACGGCGATCATCGCGAAGGCGACGGACGCCGCGCCCAGCATCGGCGCAAGTCCGCTCGAGGTCACCACGCCCACCTGCTCGCCGATCGAGCCACCGTCGACGAACGCGAAGACCTGCGCCTCGGAAACCGGAAGCAGATCGCCCTCGATGCGAAGACCGACGAGCTTCTGCTTCGGCTTCCCGAGGTGCTGCAGTCGGGCCACCACCTCCTGGCCGGGATAGCAGCCCTTCGTGAAGCTCACGCGTGAGTCGAGGACGCCCGACTCGTGCGGGAGATTCGTCGGGCCGAAGTCGATGCGGAAGTACGGAGTGCCTGCCTCAAGCCGCGCCGTATTGGTGGCGAACCAGCCGGCCGGCCTCGCGCCGAAGGTGGTGAGCGAAAGCCACAAGGACGGCGCGTCGCCGCGTGCGACCATGATCGCGAACGCCTCGACGCCGTACTCGTCGAACCGCATGATCTCGGCGCGTCCGCCGCCAAACGCGACGCTCCACGCCTCGGTCGTGGTGGCCGGCGCGGCGAGCCCCAGCGCCTTCAGCGCGGCGGCGGCGCGCGGACCGGCGATCGTCAGCCGCGCGTGCGTCGACGTGCGCGACTCGACGGCGACATCCTCCGCGAACACCATCTTCTCGAGCGCGTCGCGCACCGACGCGACGTCATGCACGAGCGTGTCGATGACGAGTGCATCGGGAAGCGCGGCGATCACGAGATCGGCATCGATGCGCCCCTTGCGGTTGGTGAGGAACGCGCGGGCGACGCCGCCCTCCGGCAGCCGCTTGAGGTCCTGCGTGACCAGCCGATTCACGAAGTCGACGCGGTCCTTGCCGCGCACGACGAGCGACCCCCGCTCGCAGGCGTCGACAAGCGCGCAGCCGCTGCGGATGGCCGCGTATTCGAGCTCCACCTCCGCGTACGCGGCGACGACCTCGCAGGTGGGCGCGCCCTCTGCGTCGGCGGGACCGAACGGCAGGTACTCGATCTCGACTTCCCGCCGTGTTGCGACCGCTCCGCGGGCCTCGCGGGCGCGCTCGGCGCGCCGCGCGGCGTCTTGCGCCACGAAGGCGCGGTGGGAGGCTCTCAGCGGGGTGTCGAATTGCATGGCAGGATCCTATACCATTGCCGATTCCCCTTCCGGCGCCGCGAGGCCCGGCAACGAGCCCCCGCGACGCGCACGCAACACGAGGCAACACCATGGACATCGATCTCTTCCGTCGGCTCTGCGAAACCCCTGGAATTCCCGGCCGCGAGGAGCGCGTGCGCGCGCTGATCGCGAAGGAGACGAAGGGTCTCTTCGATGCCTCGAAGACCGACGCGATGGGCTCGCTGATCTCGACGCGCAAGCCGACGGCGAAACTCGCGAAGGGCGCGAAGCCCGTTCGCGTGATGCTCGCGGCGCACATGGACGAGATCGGCTTCTTCGTGCGCCACATCGACGAGCAGGGCTGCATCTGGGTGAATCCGGCCGGCGGCTTCGACGCGCGCAACCTGTTCGCGTCGCGCGTTCTCGTGTGCACGCCGAAGGGCGACTTCAAGGGCGTCATGAACCCGGGCGGCAAGCCGATTCACATCTCGAGCGAAGCCGAGCGCACCAAGGTGCCCGGCGTCGAGGAGTTCTTCATCGACCTTGGCCGCGACGCCGACGACGTGAGGAAGTCGGTCGAGATCGGCGACTTCGTCGTCCTCGACCAGCCGTTCCTCGAGACTCCGAAGAAGCTCGTTTCGAAGGCGCTCGACAACCGACTCGCGTGCTTCATCGCGATCGAGGCCGTGCGGAAACTCGCCAAGCGCAAGGGCGGCCACGCCTGCGAGATCATCTGCGCCTTCACCACGCAGGAGGAAGTGGGCCTGCGCGGCGCGCAGACCGCGGCCTACTCGGTCAAGGCCGACATCGGCGTCGGTCTCGACGTGACGCTCGCCTGCGACACGCCGGGTGTCCCGGACAACCAGCGCGTCACCAAGCAGGGCCTTGGCGCGGGAATCCTCATCCAGGACAGCTCGATGATCTCCGATGCGGGACTCGTCGCCGACGTGGTCGCCGTGGCGAAGAAGAACAAGATCGCGTACCAGAAGTCGATTCTCCCGCGCGGCGGCCAGGATGGCGCCGCGATCCAGCGCGCCGGCGAGGGCGCCCGCTGCATCGCGATCGTGACGGGAACCCGCTACATCCACACGACGACCGAAATGGTCGACAAGGCCGATCTCGAGGCGACGATCGAGCTTCTCGCGGAATGGCTCGCGTCGCTCTCGTGAACTGATCCACGCTCGATGAACTCGACCGGAAAGGCCCGTCAGGACGGGCGGCGCGACACGAGCGACGCGCGGGCCATGTCGATCGCAACGCGGGCGATCTCCCGCGCGGCGTCCTCGCGCGGACGCGCGTCGAGTTGCGCGCGCATCTGCTCGCGACGCGCATCGTCGGTCATGAGGCCCACGAGTTCCTTGCCGAGCGTCGCGCGGTTCCGCTGCGCATCGATGAGATCATCGGCAAGCACGGCGAGGCCCTCCTGCGCGTAGGGCTCGGCGTTCCAGCGCTGGTGCAGATCGGCGTGGTACGGATACGGCGCGAACACCGTCGGCACGGCGTTGTGCACCGCTTCCGCCACCGAGTTCGCGCCAGCGCGGCTCAGCGAGAGATCGGCCGCGCGCCATGCGAGGCCCATCTCATGGACGAACGGAACGACGCTCGCGCGCACGCCCGCTGCGCGATACGCCGCCTCGACCGGCGCCCGATCGGCGTTGCCGACGAGGTGGAGCACCTGCCAACCGCTGAATGCGGGCCGCTCCTCCTGCAGGAGAAGCGCCAGAAGATCGTTGAGGCTCGCAGCGCCTTGCGAGGCGCCCGTCACCAGAAGCGTGCGGAAGCCTGGCGCGAGCCCGAGTCGCTCGCGCGCCTCCGCCTGGGTGCCGTCGCCGATCGCGGCGCGGCGGATCGGCATTCCGACGACGCGCTCCGCGAAAGATGGCATCGACGGCGTCGGCAGCGCCGTGAGAATGCGCGCGGCGCGTCGCGCCACGAGTCGGTTCGCCTTGCCGGGCGTCGCGTCGAGATTCACGAGAAGGACCGGAACGCCGAGCGCGTTCGCGGCCGTGGCCACGGGCGCGGTCACATAGCCGCCAAGCGCGACCACCACGCGCGCGCGGCGCTCAACGAGCAGGCGCCGGGATTGCGCGCGTCCCATGAGAAACGCACGCGCAAAGCGGATGAGCCGCGTCGGCCGCAGCGAGAGGCCCTCGGCCGTGATGGGAACGAACGCCGCGCCGACATGGGCAAGCATGCGCGCGTCGACCGCGCGCGTCGAGCAGGCGAAAACCCGCTCGAACTCCGGCGCGAGTTCCGCAACCTGTTCCGCAATGGCGATGCCGGGCGAGATGTGTCCGCCCGTGCCGCCTCCGGCGAACACGATGCTTCCGAGGCCGAGATTGCTCTCCGTCGCGCGCGAGGTCATGGCTCCGCTCCTCGCTGCATTCAGGCCGGTAGCGCGCCATCGCCCGAGCCCGATGGTGGTTTCGTCGCATCGGTCGGGCCGTTGCTCGCATCGATCCCTGCATCGGCGCGCGACTCGTCGATTCCGAGCTCACGCTCGCGCCGCATGGCGAAACGCTCGATCGAGAGAACGAGGCCGAGCGACGCGCCGATCATCACCCATCCCGAGCCGCCGCTCGAGAGAAGCGGAAGCGCGATGCCCTTTGTGGGAGCAAGCCCCGTGACGACGAGCAGATTGATGAGCGCCTGCAGGCCGATCGTGGTGAGGACGCCGATTCCCACAAGACGCGAGAAGGGCGGCACGATGCGGTCGGCGTTCGGACTGCGAGAACCGCGCGTCACGATGGCCAGTCCGAAGAGGAGGAGTCCCGCGTAGAGCGACACGACGAGAAGCGAGCCCATGAGCCCCTGCTCCTCGCAGATGATCGCGTAGATGAAGTCGGTGGTGTCCTCGGGGAGATAGCCGAACTTCTGCAAGCTGTTCCCGAGTCCGCGCCCAGTAAGGCCGCCGCCCGCGATCGCGCTCATCGATTGGATAATGTGGTAGCCGATCCCCTCGGGGTCCTGCCACGGATCGCGCCATGCGAGGAGGCGGTTCACGCGATAGGGACTGGTGATGATGGCGACCGCCGCGAGCAGCGCTCCGATGGGCACGAGCGCGGCGACGTAGGTCCAGCGCAGGCCGCCGATCAGAAGCACGGTGGTGCAGCTTGCGAACACAAGCACCGCCGTGCCGAGGTCTTCCTTGCCGATGAGGCCGCAGATCAGAACAAGTACGCCGAAGGCCGGCACGAAGCCACGCTTGAACGAGCGCAGCCTGTCCGCGTGCCGGACGCAGAACCATGCGGCCACGATGAGCATGCCCCACTTCGCCAGTTCGCTTGGCTGGAAGCCGTAGCTCGGCGGACCGATCCAGCGCGAGCTGTTGTTCACCTCGCGGCCGATGCCCGGCACGTGCACGAGGATCAACGTCACGACGGAAAGGCCCAGGATCCACGGGACCGGAGACAGCGCGCCGCGCAACTTGTACAGCCACTCGACGTTGATGCGCGACGCGACGAACATCGCCAGGAGCGAAAGCGCCGCGAGAATCGACGTGCGCCCGAGGAAGACCTGCTCGAACGAGATCGGGCGATAGGCAGCCTCGAGCTTCGCGAACTGCGCCTCGGTGATCGCGCCGCTCTGTACAAGCGCCGGATCGGGCGGCACGGAGAGGCCTGCGGAGTTGACCATCACGACCCCGATCACGAGGAGGGTCAGTGCGCAGAGAACGACGCCATGCGACATCCGGAGCATGGGTCGATTATCGGCATTTTCGCGCCGAGCGATGGAGAAGTCCCGCAGCGGTCGTCTCGGCTACCCTGTCGTTCCGATGTCGCAAGGACCGACCGTCTATCTCGAGACTTTCGGCTGCCAGATGAACGAGCTCGACAGCGAACTCGTCCGCGGCCAGCTCCGCAGTCTCGGCTACCGCTTTGTGGCCGATCCGGCCCGGGCGGACGTTGTGCTCTACAACACCTGCTCGGTGCGCGAGCAGGCGGAGAACAAGGCCTACTCCCGGCTCGGCCTGATCGGCATGCGCAAGAAGGCGGGCGAGCACGTCATCCTCGGCGTGCTCGGCTGCATGGCGGAGCGCGACGGCGCCGACATGCTGCGCCGGTTCCCGCAGGTCGACCTCCTCTGCGGCCCGGGCGAACTCGACCGGCTTCCGGCGCTTCTCGACAACGTCCGCCGCACCGAGGGCGCGTCCCGCGAGGAGCGGATCGCCCTCGCCGGCAACAAGTCGCGCCGCTCGGCCACCCTGGCCGCGGCCGAGGATCAACTCGAGCTTCTCGATCTTTCCCGCGCGTTTGACCCGGCCGCTCCGGGGGCAGACCATCGCTCGGCGTACGTCCGTATCACCCGTGGCTGCAACAAGTTCTGCACCTACTGCGTCGTCCCGAACACCCGGGGCGCGGAGGTGCACCGACCGCCAGACTCGATCGTCGACGAGTGCAAGCGCCTCGTCGACGCCGGCGTCGTCGAGATCACCCTGCTTGGGCAGACCGTCAACCACTACCGCTACACGCACGGAAAGGCGGTCGGTGTGGAGGGAGTGGAACTCCCGCAGGTCGGGCCGGGACTGTCCGCCTTCCGAAGCCCGATCCCCGCCGGCGAGCGCGTCACCACCTTCGCAGAGCTCCTGCGCCGGATACACGACGAGGTGCCTGCGCTCCGCCGTCTGCGCTTTGTCACGAGCTACCCGCGCGACTTCGGCGACGACATCCTCGACGTCATGGCCGCGAGCCCGCGCATCTGCCGCTACATCCACGCGCCGGCGCAGTCGGGCTCCGACCGGATCCTCAAGCTGATGAACCGTGGCTACACCCGCGGCGAGTACCTCGAGTTCATCGCCCGTGTCACCGAGAAGCTGCCCGACTGCACCATCGCCGGCGACATCATCGTGGGCTTTCCCACGGAAACCGAGGCGGATTTCGAGGAAACCGTGTCGCTTGTCCGCGCGGTGCCCTTCAAGAACAACTTCATCTTCAAGTATTCGCCGCGGCCGGGCACGACCGCGATCACGCGCTTCGAGGACGACGTTCCCACCGACGTGAAGAAGCTGCGCAACAACATCCTGCTCGACGTGCAGTCGGAGGTCAGCGCGCGCGTGCATGCGTCGTGGGTTGGAAAGACCGTCGAGGTCCTCGTCGAATCGAGCGAGGATGACAGCGAAGCCGCCGACGCCGACACGCAGACATCCGAGTCGAAAACCGATGCCAGTCTCGGCGCTGGCGAGCATGGCGCGACGCGGGCGACGATTGCCCTCCCGCAGTTCGGCGCACAAAATCAGCCGCGACGATCGACAGCGTCGGGAGTTGCCTCAGGTCGAGCACCGCACGCGCGGTGCGTGGGCCGCACCCAGGGCGATCTGATCGTCGCGATCGACGTGACCGGCACCCCGGACTGGGCAATGACACTGAAGCCTGGATCCCTGATTTCGGTCGAGATTCGGGGTTCCGCCCCACTGCTGCTCCGCGGGCGACCGGTAAAAACAGCCGCCGCGGCATTTTGAGGCGGAGTTGTAACCCATTTCGAGTACACAGGTGGGCGCTCAGAAAGGCTTTCACCTTCTTGACAATGGTTCGCTTGACAGGGGTTGATCCTGTTCTATCTTTGCGGCATGGATCGCTCGTGCGGTAAAGGGCCGCTCGATCCGCTTCTGTTCCGCGCGTAGTTTGATCGTCTAACCCATTTCATTAGGAGAGAGAATCATGAAGTTGATGGCTTTGGCCCTGACCGCCGCAGTTGCGAGCTCCGCGTCCGCGGCCCTCACGGGTCTCGTGGTCACGAAGGTCACCCGTACCGATGGCGCGACCTCGCTCGACGTCTACACCGTCTTCGCTAAGTTCGACGGCTCCTTGGACACCGTGACCAACGTCGGTCAGCTCCAGGCTGTCGGCGGCGCGTCGCTGTCCCAGTTCTATCACAAGGACACCATCTCGGGCAACGTCGGCGGCTTCGGCCTTGGCGACGGTGGCGCGACGTGGAACCCGGCTCTCACCGGCAACGCGACGACGAACCGTCCGTTCGACTCGTTCGTGACGATCGGCACCACCTCGACCGGCGGCGCTCCTGGCGTCAGCGCGGATCCGGGTTGGCCGGCTGTTCCGGGCGAAGATCCCAACGGCAACCCGTGGGGCAACTTCGACCGCGGCTCGCTCCCGAGCTCGAACCCGGGTTGGTTCCTCCCCGGTGGTAGCACCGCTGGTCGCGTCGGCGTCGGTGGCAACACCAACGGCGAAGTCCGCCTCGGTCAGTTCGTGATCGCCTCTGGCTCGAACGGTGGTACGTTCCAGCTGAAGGTGTCGTGGAACCCCGGTACGACCTCGTCGACCACCTCGGGCTTCCTCCAGTTCAACCTCCCGGCTCCGGGCGCGGTTGCTCTCCTCGGTCTCGCTGGCCTCGCTGGCCGTCGTCGCCGCTGAGTGAAGTCTCAGTCCTTTGCGACTGCATCCACCCGCCGCAGGTCTCCTGCGGCGGGTGTCTTTTTGTCGGCAGATGGGGCGACCGCGCTCGCACCTCTTGTCGAGATCGCTGGAATCGCTCGCATCCGCCCTGCCCGGGACGCGAACCGACACCCACCGTCGCATCCCGACATCTCGGGCTTGCGCCGGCGTCGACTCGGCCTGTGCAGCCGTTCTGTGCAATCGTTCTGTGCAGCCGTTCGCGATCGCAAGATCATTTCAGCGGCGAAATCCGGGACTTTCGGCTCGTCTCGCATGTAGTTGGATGTATCTTTCCACTACGTGCATAGGGGGCCAACGACAGGGTTCGATCCATTTCCCCAGAGCAGGAGATCAATGTGAAGACCAGTTTGACTCTCGGCGGCTTGCTCCTCGGCAGCGTCGCGGTTTTCCTCGGGCAGTTCAGCGCGAACGCGGTTCCCGGCAAGGGCGGCGAAGACGAGGGCGGCGTCGCAGCCGGTCCTGACGTCATCGTTGGCGCGATTCCGGATGTCGCCCGCTACACGCCCGGCACCTTCAACGGCGAGCAGTTCGCGTCCTACGCCTTTGGGTCGACCAGCTGCAACATCGGAACCCAGCAGTTGCTGTGGCAGCCGAACCCCGATCCCGACCACCCGGTGATCCCGCAGAACATGTACCGCATTCGGAACGGCGCGATCGAGCAGATCGGCATGTCGTGGGTTAAGCACGGCTTCTGCGCCCTGCAGGAGAACCTGTGCGGAACTTGCACTCCCGCTGGCGGCGGTTGCCCCACCATCCTCGGCATCGGCTGCTCTGACCCGTACACCGCGAGCCTGAATGGAGCCCAGAACGATCTCAAGAGCCGCGGGCCAATCAACGCGGCAACGGGCGTGTTCAGTGGCACCTACTCCGACCCCACGCCGCCCTCCACGCTGCCGGTCAGCGTGCGCGAGCGCGTTGCGGTTCGGCGGAACGACCTTGACCCCGCCCAGAACGCTGGCGCGATCTACGTCGCTGAGTGCCAGTACGTCCATCCGCAGGATGCCGCAGCCGACAACGACAACAACAACGCGTCGTACCGGCTGCTGACGGTCGGCTCGACGTGGTCGACGAACCAGGGCTATCCCCTCACCCTCTCCGGCCCGACCGTGCAGCAGGTCCCGGCGATCTCCGCATGGAAGGCGGCGCACTCGGACGTCCAGTTGAACGCCGTCGACGTCGCCGGCGACGGCCGCTTCTTCGTGGGCTCCCGCGCGATCAACAACGGCAACGGCACGTGGCGCTACGAGTACGCGGTGTTCAACCTGAGCTCCGATCGCAACGGCGGCTCGTTCAGCATCCCGATTCCACCGGGCGTCACGGTGACGAACATCGGCTTCAAGTCGCCCACCTACATGAACGGCGAGGGCTACACCAACGCGCCCTGGACCTCGACGGTGGCCAACGGCAAGATCACGTGGACCTGCGAGCCGAACACCAACGCGAACGCGAACGCGCTGCGCTGGTCGACGCTCTACAACTTCCGCTTCACCGCGAACGTGGCTCCGTCCACGGCGCAAGGCCAGGCCACCCTTGGCCTCTGGAAGAATCCGACGGCGACGAGCACCGCGACCTCTATCGCGGCTGGCGCCTATGTTCCATCCGCACCGACCGTGCCCGGCGACCTCAACGGCGACGGCGTCGTGAACAGCAGCGACCTTGGCGTGCTGCTGAGCGCGTGGGGTACCGCGGTCGGCGACCTCAACGGCGACGGCATGACCGACAGCGCAGATCTCGGCGTGCTGCTTGCGAACTGGACGCCGTGATCCTCAGGTGAGATCACCCTGAGCGAGATTTGAACAAGACATGCGAGGCGAGGGCCGCCCGGCCCTCGCCTCGTTTCACTCGCGGACACGAAGGCGGGAAACCGACCGCTGTTGCCGCGAGTCTGCCAAAGAACGGCGGCTCGCCCGCAACCCCTCCGCTCGCTCGTGCGAACCCAACGGAGCCTGCGCCGAGCACGGCGCGACATGCGATGCACGCCTCTCATCGAGGTGGGCGCCCAACACGTGATGCACGCGTTCCGCTCCGGTGGGACGCCTGAAAGAACCGAAAGGTACTGAGCCTATGGAACACGCCCCGTCTTCCCGTCGCATGAACAACGCCGCCGGCACGATTGCGGCGATCCTGCTTGCTGGCGCGCCCGCGCTGGCGGCCGCATCAGCCGCCGCGGGGGCAGATGAATCGAAGGCCCCCTGCTGCGCCGCCCACGCAGCGGCGGAGGCGAGCGCGAAGAAGTCAATGGACCAAGGCCCGGGACGTGAGTTCGTGGCGCTGAAGTCCGCCGCACCCGCCGAGAAGGCAGCGAAGCCGTCGGAGTCGAAAGCGCCGTCGCCCGACGTCCAAGACGCCGACGTCACGCCCGCGATCGAGTCGCTCGGCAGGTATCTCCCTGCGTTCATCGCAGTGCCCGATGGGATTCCCGAGGAAGTCGAGATCCAGATTCCCATCGATGGCCAGCTCGAGACCCTCCGCCTCTTCCGCACCTCGCTGCGGAGCGCCGATGCGAAACTGCTCGTCGACGTCGGTGGCGGCGTGCTGCGCGAAGAGCCCCTGCCCCCGCACCGCACCTACCGCGGCTCGCTCGTCTCGTCGGGCGAAACGGTCTCCGCCTCCATCATCGACGGCGCACTCCACGCGATGATTCCCGTCGACGGCGACATCATCTGGGTGCAGCCGATCTCCGACTTCATCGACGGCCGATCGCCGAACGAGCACGTGGTCTACCGAGCGTCCGAGCTCGAGACCGTGAAGCAACACCGCTGCGGACTCGATGACGCGAACCTCGCGCTGCCGGACTGGATGCAGGGGCTCCCCAACGACCCCCTCGAGTCGAACGCCGGCACGGCGGGCGACGGAGGTGGTGAGGGAGGTGGTGAGGGCGGCGGTGAGGGCGGCGTGGCGGGCACGTCTCCGTTCATCGCGAAGATCGCCTTCGACACCGACTTTGAGTTTTTCCAGAAGAACGGCTCGAGCGTCGCCAACACGGTGATCGACATCGAGAACGTGATGAACAACGTCTCGCTCGTCTATGACCGCGACGTCAACATCGGCTACGAGTACACGGGATTCGTGGTCCGGAGCACGGCGAGCGATCCGTACAACACGAGTGTGATGAACGATCTGCTCTGCGAGTTCCGCACCAAGTGGAACTCGCTCCCGGAGTCTGACATCCCACGCGATATCGCGCAGATCTTCACCGGCAAGTCGATCCAGGGCAGCGTGATCGGCCTCGCCTGGCTGGGAGTGCTCTGCAACCAGCAGGGCAACGATTGCGGCGGCTTCGGCAACCTCGCCTACTCGGCCGTCGAGAGCCGCTTCTCGCTGCTGAACGATTTCCGCACCTCGCTCTCGGCGCACGAACTCGGCCACAACTGGCAGGCGCAGCACTGCGACTCGGCGGCCCCCTGCAACATCATGTGCTCCGGACTCAACGGCTGCCAAGGCACCACCGGAACGAACCTGAAGTTCTCAGCCGGCGAGCAGACCCAGATCATCAACTTCCGGAACGCGGTCGGCTGCGACGTCGCGCTGCCGGCGCCGCTGACCGTGCCGTTCATCGAGAACTTCGAAGCGGCCAGCGTGAATGCGAGCCGCTGGACCTACAACAAGGGCGGCGCCATCACGACCGCCGCGCAGAACGAGCCGAGCCCGACGCGTTCGCTCGTCCTGAACAGCCCGACCGCCAACGAGTACGCCGACGACGAGATTCGGTCCAACTTCTTCCAGCTCGCAGGCCAGTCCATCGGAACCGTGAGCTTCTTCGTCCAGCACGTGGGCGTCGAGAGCGGCGAGCAGCTGGTGATCGAGTATCTCACCAACCAGCTCCGCTGGCAGTCGCTCCGGACGATCACCTCGGATGGCGTGAACGAGACGGTCTTCACCGAGTTCACCAACACGCTTCCGGCGAACGCGCTCCACAACAAGTTCCGACTGCGCTTCCGCACGCTCGGCGACCAGAGCGACGACAACTGGTACATCGACAACGTCTCGGTCGGTGCCGTGATCTTGCCCCCGAACGACGAGTGCTCGGCGGCGACGGCGGTGGGCTCGGGCACGTTCCCATTCAACAACACGAACGCGACCAACAGCGCGGTGGCCCTCCCGGGTGGCTGCGATGGCGGCGTCGGAACGACGATGCAGCGCGATGTCTGGTTCCTCTACGACGCGACCTGCACGGGCGACGTCACGGTGACGACCTGCGGCACCACCGCGTTCAACTCGCGCATCGCGATCTACCGTCTCCTCTGCCCAACGGCGGGCTCCTTCCTCGGATGCAACAACGACGATCCGGACTGCACCGGCGGCGGGGCGAGCATCACCTTCTCCGCGTTCGCGGAGGAGAGGTTCCTCATCCGAATCGGCGCAAACTCGACCGGCGGGGCCGGAACGCTCACGATCACCTGCACGGTTCCGCTGCCTTGCCCGGCCGACCTCACCGAAGATCGGGTGGTGAACTCCGACGATCTCGGCGTCCTGCTGACCGGCTGGGGCACGGCGGTCGCCGACATCACCGGCGACGGCACGACCAACTCGGACGACCTCGGCGTGCTGCTGTCGGCGTGGGGCAACTGCCCGTGAGTTCGTCGGTGGCGTGCAGCGCACCGGGTTTGTCGCCGAGCCCGTGCGGCGGTCGCTTCGTCCGCAGTCGCGGTATCGGGCGCGGTGCCGCGTCCGGCGCTATAAACCGGGTGTGAACCAGTCTGGCACGGATGCCCCGAACCCTCGCGCGAATCCGCAGCCCGGATCGCGATTCAGCGCGCTTGCGCGCACATCTGCGATCGTCGGCTCGGTGTCGATGCTGGTGTCCTGCTGCGGCGGAGGCATCGGCGGTTCAATCGCGGTCATCCTCGGGTTCATCGCACTCGAGAGGATCAAGGCCTCGGGCGGCGCGCTTCGGGGGAAGGCGACGGCGATCTCGGGCGTTGCGCTTGGGTTCGGTGCGGTACTCGTCACGATCGGCGTCCAGTTCGTCGTGGGCAACGTGCAGACCGCATTGCGCGATCAACTTGATGCCGCAGTGCGCATCACGTTCGCCGCAGTGGACGACGCGGGCGGCGATGCCGCGCTCGATCGCTGGGGCGCAGCGCCGGGCGCCGTCGTCACGACGGCTGATCTCGAGACATTCGCCCTCGCAGCCCGCGAGCGCTACGGCGACTTCCAGTCGTACTCCGTCGCGTCTGAGGTTCCCGCTCCAAGCCTCACGGGCGTGCATCGTCTGTCGCTTGCCGTGAACTTCGAGTTCGCGAATGGCACGGTGCCCGGTTCCGTGCAGGCGCGCATCTCGACAGGCCGCATCCCGTGGGAACCGCAGGTGCTGCTCGAGGCGCTCTCGATCAACGATCATGCGAAGGGCGTATTCGGCGTTGGCGCCATCCAGCCTGCATCAACACCGGAATCGGCGCTGGAGGCCGCGCCGGCGGCCGGACCGGCCCCGGCCGCGGAACCCGTGACGGAACCCGTGACGGAACCCGTGACGGAACCCGTGACTGAATCCGGGGCAACCAACCCCGCAACGGGCACGGGCGCATCGGCCGATTTTTGGCTCCGTCTGAACTCCCTCCTGGCGTCGAGCGGCCGCGACGGCGACCGACGGCGAGATTTCAGTCAGAACCTGGAGGTGCCCCGTGCGTGAACTCCATCCGTCGACAGCCCGCGCGGGTGCACCTGTCTTCGATGGCGCGCGCGTGACGGTGATGGGCCTCGGGCAGTTCGGTGGCGGTGCCGGCGTCACTCGGTATCTCGTCGAGCGCGGCGCGACCGTGACGCTCACCGACCGCGAACCGGCGGAGAAGCTCGCAAAGCCACTCGCGAGCATCGCGGATCTCGTCGACTCTGGGCGCGTGCGGCTTGCGCTCGGTGGCCACGCCGAGCGTGACTTCACCGCGGCGGACGCCGTCGTCGCCAACCCGGCCGTACCGAAACCTTGGGACAACCCGTATCTCAAGGCCGCACGCGGAGCGAATGTCGAGATCCTGACTGAGATCGGGCTGGCGATCACCGAGCTCGAGGCGCGCGGCGTGCGCAACTTCGTGGGCGTCACCGGGAGCGCCGGCAAGAGTACGACAAGCGCGATGCTGCGAGCTGCGCTCGATGACGCAGAGCCGGGATTCGCGGGCACGATCCGCCGACGAGCGCATCTCGGCGGAAACATCGGCGGCTCGCTGCTCGTTTCGCTCGACCGGATCGAGCCGAGCGATTTCGTGGTGCTCGAGCTGTCGAGCGCGATGCTCTGGTGGATCGGCGAGACGATCCGCTGGTCGCCCCGCATCGCCGTGTTCACGAATCTCCTCGAGAACCATCTCGATTGGCATGGCGACTTCCCGGCCTACTCCGATGCAAAGGCCATGCTGCGCGCATTTTCGCCCCGCGACGCCTGGTTCGTGAGCGACTTCGCCAACTCGCCCGCCGCCGCCCGCGCGGTCACGCTCGGGGCGAGCCCGTGGTGGGCGTCGCCATCACCCGACGCGTGCCCGCTGCCGAGCGCCGATGAACTGCGCCCGAGCGTGCCAGGTGCGCACAACCGCACGAACGCGCGGCTGGCGCTCGCCGCCGCTGCGGCGGCCTACCGCGTGGCCGGGCTCGACCCTGCATCGCATCTGGCCATGCTTCGCGCGCGCATCGAGCGCTTCCCCGGACTCGACCATCGCCTGGCCTTCGTGTGCGAGGCGAAGGGCGTGCGCTACTACAACGACTCGAAGTCGACGACGGTCGAGGCAACGCTTCTCGCGATCCGCGCGTTCGAGGATCCGACGCGCATCCGGCTGATCGCAGGCGGCTACGACAAGGGCGCCGATCTCGCAGCCATTCGCGCGCTTGGCGACACGGTGGCCGGCGTCTACGCGATCGGCAAGACCGCGCCGACGATTCTCGGCGGTGCCCGTGCGTGTGCCTGTGGCACGCTCGACGAAGCGATGCGGCGGATCGCGGACGAGGCGCGCGCGGGCGACGTGGTGCTTCTCTCGCCCGGTTGCGCGAGCTGGGATCAGTTCACCAACTATGAAGAACGCGGCGAGCACTTCGCCCGCCTCGCGCAAGGCTCAGCTCCGGCGCTTCACTCGTAGAACCGCCGCTCGCGGGGCAGTTCGCCACCCTGCGGGGTCCACCACGCCGGGCGACCCTTCACGCCGTCGATGCGCTCGTCGTACGCTGGCGGCGCCTCGCGCGCCTCGGGGGCCTCGCGCAGGTCGTAGACGATGCGACGCGAGCCCTGCGGTGGGCACGTGAGCTGGTTGGTGAGGCGGCCGGTCGCGGTGCCCGCGTCCATGATCGCGTAGACCATGCGGTCGGGGCGCAGGACCGGATCATCGCCCTTCCCCTCGAGGAAGTTCAGTGTCAGCTGCTTCCCGACGGGAATCTCCATCTTGAAGAACGGCTCCTCGGTGCGGGTGTCGATCAGCGTGATCGTGACCGGGTTCATCTCGCTCGAGACGTAGGTGTAGCCGTTGCCGGTGTACGGATAGATGGCGCCGCGCGGACCGTAGCAGCCGGTCAGTGCGAGAAAGGCGATCACGCTCGAGAGTGCTGTCGTCCGCGTCATGTCGATTCCTTCGTTCCGCGTACGGGGAGGCCAGACGGCCTTCGAGGCGGAGGATGGGGCGATCCAATGGTGGCTCCCGCAGACAAGACACGGGGACCGATCCGGGATATCGGCCCGCGGGGATGCCGCCCTTCGGGATTTCGGGCCACCCTGTCCGAAGCCCCCTGAGCCAGCCCCATGAGCCAGCCCCATGAGCCAGCCCCATGAGCCAGCCCCATGAGCCAGCCCATGAGCCAGCCAATGAGCCTGCCCCATGAGCCAGCCCATGAGCCTGCCCCATGAGCCAGCCCATGAGCCAGCCCATGAGCCTGCCCCTCGCGGCGGCTCCTAGGTTCCGCTTGAAATCTCGCCATCGGCCCGAGAGCGCGCGAGGCGGCGGCTTGCGGTGGCGGCTTCGACTCGCCGTGGATGGTTGGGGGTACAGCGGCGTTTCCCCACTTTCCCATCCGGGCGCCGGCGCGGCTTCCATCGACCTTCAGTCTTGGCCCTCGGCGATCCGTCAGACAGAACCCAGGGCCTCGCCACCCCACAGGAGCCAGACTTTCGCGACAATAACGGCATGAGTTCCACGCGCACCCCCGGACTCCCCGAACTCCGCGTTGGACACGGCTACGACCTGCACCGTCTCGAGCCCGCGCCGCCGGCCGGCAAGGGACGCCCGTTTGTTCTCGCCGGGGTCCGGTTCGATCACCCCGTCGGGCCGGTCGGCCACTCCGACGGTGATGCGGTGTATCACGCGACGTTCGATGCGCTCATGGGAGCGATCGGACTTCCGGATATCGGACAGGCATTTCCCGATACCGCGCCGGAATGGGAAGGCCGTGATTCTGCGTACTTCATGCAGGAAGCGCGTGCGCGCGTCCAGCGGGCCGGCTTTGCCGTCGTGAACCTCGACGTCACCGTCATCTGCGAGCGGCCCAAGCTCTCGCCGCGCAAGGCCGAGATGACGGCGAACATCGCGCGACTGCTCGGCATCGAGGAGGCGCGGGTGAACCTGAAGGGCAAGACGCACGAGAAAGTCGACGCGGTCGGCGAGGGACGTGCGGTCGAGGTCCACGTCGTATGCCTGCTCGCGCGAGCGACCTGACGGGTGGGTCCGGGCGTCACACCTGATACCTTGCGTTCGAGCGGCCTGGCTGAATCGGGCCGTCTTCTTGAGGAGAGTCCATGCGAGCGATCGTCACAGGCCAGATCGGTGTCGACAAGAAGCCCTATCTCAAGGCGGTCAAGGACGCCGCCGAACTGCGGGGCGAGCCGATCGAGCTCTTCCACCTCGGCGACATGATGTACCGCGAGGCGCCCGACGTGCGCCCGGGACGGATCCTCGATCTGCCGATCTCGCGGCTTGCGACCCTTCGTCGCGCCGCGTTCAAGGACGTGATCGGCGCGACGCTGCCGGCGCGCGAGCACCGCAACGTGGTCGTCAACACCCACGCGACCTTCCGCTGGCGCCACGGGCTCTTCGCGGCGTTCGACTTCGACCAGATCGCGAAGTTCGAGCCGAACATGTTCATCTGCCTCGTCGACAACGTGGAGGTGGTGCACCAGCGGCTGCACGCCGAGCACGAGATCGACGCGACGCTGAAGGACTGCATGGTGTGGCGTGAGGAGGAGATCCTCGCGACCGAGCTCCTCGCGCAGTCGATGGGCTGCTCGAACAACTTCTACATCCTCTCGCGCGGCCGCATCCAGGACACCGTCGAGACCGCGACGCGGCTCATCACGCAGCCCGAGATGCGCAAGGTCTACCCGAGCTTCCCGATGAGCCATGTGGTCGACATGCCCGACGTGCTTGCCGAGATCGACCACTTCCGCGCCGAGCTTGCGAAGCACTTCATCACCTTCGACCCAGGCGACGTCGACGAGAAGCTGCTGCTCGACCGAGCGCTGGCGGCGGCGCGCGAGGGCAAGGACTGGATCGAGACCGAGGCGCACAGTTTCGGCGGCCGCGCCGGGCGCAACCTGCGCGTGTCGGTGCGCGAGGTGCTCGACATCGCCGGCGACATCGACGGCCAGATCTACATGCGCGACTTCAAGCTGATCGACCAGAGCGACATGATCGTGTCGCTCGTGCCCGAGCTTCCGAACGGGACGCCTGGGCTTTCGAGCGGCGTCGAGCGCGAGCTCCAGCACGCGTGGGAGCACACGAAGGAGGTCTACGTCGTGTGGAAGCCGCGCAAGGCGCCGAGCCCGTTCATCACCGAGACGGCGACGAAGATCTTCCGCTCGGTCGACGAGGCGCTCGCGCACTTCGAGTCGAAGGGAATGTTCCACCCCGGCAACCTGTTTACGCGCTGACCGCGGCGCGTCAGGCGCCGCAGACGGTCGGCACTCCGCTCCATGCCGCGCTATCGCCTCAGCATCGCGTATGACGGAACGGACTTCCACGGCTGGCAGCGCCAGGAGCCCGCGGATGCGCCGCCGCTGCGCACGGTGCAGGGCGTGGTGCAGGAAGCCGTCGCCGATCTGATCCGTCAGCGCGTCGACGTGGTGGGTGCGAGCCGCACCGATTCGGGGGTGCATGCGATCGGGCAGGTGGCGGCGTTCACAGCCGATGTGCGCGTGCCGCTCGAGCGCCTCGCGGCCGCGATCAACTCGCGGCTGCCACCCGATGTCCAGGTGCGCTCGGCCGAGCGCACGCACGATGACTTCAACCCCATCGGCGACGCGCGCAGCAAGTGCTATCGCTACTCGATCGAGCACACGAGCCATCCCCATCACCCGCGCCCGCTCTTCGACCGGAACACGGTGTTCGCGACGCCATACGCGCTCGACGTGGCGCGCATGCAGCGCGCGGCCGCGCATCTCGTCGGGACGTACGACTGCGTGGCATTCGCGCAGATCAACCATGGCCGCAGCACGACCGTGCGCACGATCTACGGCTGCACCGTGCACGGGGGACCGGGCCGGCGCATCGAGATCGAGATCGCCGGGAGCGGGTTCCTCTACAACATGGTTCGCATCGTGGCCGGCACGCTGCTCGAGGTCGGGCGCGGGCGCATCGAGCCGGGTGATATTCCCGCGATCATCGAGTCCAGGGACCGGCGGCGCGCTGGTCCTACGCTTCCACCCCAAGGCTTGTGCCTTCGTTGGATCTGGTACGGAACCGATGCGCCGTCGGGCGCGGAGGGCCTGACATGCGCACCCGAGTAGCACGGCTTCTCGCTGTTCCGATCGTCGATGCCGACCGGCGACCACAGGCACGCGGAGCGCGCGCCACGGCCGCCGCGACGCTCGCCTGCGTCGCGATGCTCACGCGCGCTGCGCCGGTGACCGCCGTGGTGGTAGCCGCCGCGGTGGCGGCTTCGGGCTCGGCGCAGACGCTCGACCTCGACGGTGTTCCGGACGGACCTTCTATCCCCGCGAAGAACGCGGCGCACGAACTGGCGCGGGGACTTGAGGCCGAGTCGGCTGCGCTTGAAGCGCAGGCCGCCGGACTTCGCGGCGAAGCGCGCGGTGCCGTGCTCGCGCGTGTCCGCATCCGTCAGCTCGCGCAGTTCCTTCTCGACAACGGTGCGAGTCGGCCGTGGTCCGACAGCGCGTCGGTTGTCTACGGGCTACGCCTCGCAAACCTGACCTCGCGCGCAGACGCGCTGATCGAGAAGGCGTCGAAGGGACAGCGCGCAGATGGAACCAGCATGCCGGCGGTCGACGCCCGAGCGGCAGTCGAGGCGGTCGCCGCACTCTCCCGGCTGTCACTCGACTCGGTCCGCACGGCGACCAGTGGCGAGAAGGTCGATCCTGGTCGCGTTGCCAGCGCGTTGGCACGGACGATGGGACCGCTCGCCACCGTGATCCGTCTGGTCGAGGGCGCGCGACTGGAAGACTGCTGGCCGAGCGATGCCCGCCAGCTGAATCAGACGTCGACGAATCGTCGTGCGGAGGCAAGCCCCGCTGCCGGCGATGTCGCTGCGGAGATCGCGGGGCTTCCGGAGGGCGGTGCTCGATCGGCCGCGGAGGAAGCGCTCGCCGTCGCGCGCGGCGACGGTATTCCAGACGCGCGGCTTCTTCGTGCAGTTGGCGCCGGCGTCCAGGCGATCGCGTGGGTTGGAGAGACACGCGCCGCGCGGCGTCCGTGGCCGCTCTCCGATGCGGCGCTTGATGCAGTCGAATCACGGGCCGGCGCATCGCTTGAGGCGCTGGCGACCTCGCTTCGCACCGAGGCCACAGCCGATGCGGAAGCAACGCGAAGCGCGTGCGCCCGGCTCGAGGCGCTCGCCGCCACGCTGCGGGCGGTCCACGCAATGATCGCGATGCGCCGACAGGATTGGACGGGCGACCGCGATCGCGACCTGTTGGCCGAGGCCTGCGCGTCGCTCGCGGGCACCGAAGCGGCCGACGACATGGCCGAACGCGCCCGCCTTCGCGTGGCGCTGCGCATCGAGGAGGCGTGCCTCGCGACCGAGCGGATTCTCGAGGACGAACGGGCGAATCCGCCCCGCGATCTCCGTGACGTGACGCGGATCCTCGATCGCAACGCGCGCACGGCGATTCGCACGCTGCCCGCAGCCTTCGCGGCGCTGGCTGCCGACCCCTTGCGGGCGGCCGATCCCGAGCAACTCTCGGCGCTTGCGCGGGTCACGACGATCGTGTCCGACCGCGAGAGGATCACCGCGCTGCAGTCGCTCATCGATCGGATCGGCGGCATCCGACCGAAGGCCGCGCGCGACTTCAAGACCATTGCGAAGCGGCTGGCGGTGATGCTCGGCGAGCCGCTCAAGCGCGATGAAGCGCAGGCGGCTTTCACCGCGATCGAATCGCAGGCGGCCGCGGCGCTTCCGTTCCCGTTTGAGGAGGAGCTCAAGCGACGCGATCCGCGGGCGATGCGGCTGACCGGCGGCGAGGCCGAGCGCGTGCTCATGCTCGCGGCCGAACTGCGCCTGGCATGGGCGGATGAACTCGCCGCGGGGCGCATCAACGGCCCTGCCGCCGTCAGGCTCGATCTCGTGGCGCGCTACTGCGCGATGCTCCGCGACGCAGCTCCCCTCGGCGAGTCGATCACCCGCGCGGATGGCGACCGCCTGGCGATGTGGGGTGCCTGGGGCGCGCGCCGCGCGCTGCTCGCGCCAGCCACGGTCGACATCGAAGGGCGTACGTTGCTCGCGACGCGGTCGCTGCTCGCGTCGGACTCAGACGACGGCCTCGCCACCCTGAGGCGCGACGTCGAGGCGCTCGAGCGAAGCCTGCCCGTCGTGCGGCTCGCGGCGACGCTTGAGCGAAGCATGGCCTCCCGGCTTCGTGGCGATCCGAACTCGCTCGCAGCATTCCTGGCGCCCGCCGTGCAGGAGCCGACCGTCGACGCGGCGTTCGTGCGCGAGCACGAGAAGCTGCTGATGCTGACCCGGGCCCTCCTCGAGGCCGAGCAGGCGCGCCGCGTTGGCGATGGGCAGCGCGCACGCGAACTCGGCGACTACCTCGCGCGCCTCGCAACAGACATTGAGGCCTCGGCGTTCGGAGCGTCCGCCAGCGTCGGGCGCGCCATCGAGATCGAGTCCGGTGGCCAAGCGAAGGGCTCGACCGAGCGGCGACGCCGGGAGCGCTGAGCGAGTCGGCTCGCCCTCCCGCTACCATGCGGCTCTATGCAGATCGTCGTCGTCGCACCGCATCCGGATGATGCCGAACTCGGCATGGGCGGCACGATCGCTCGCCTCGTCGCCGAAGGGCATTCCGTTCTGATCGTCGATCTCACGAGCGGAGAACCCACTCCCGCCGGGACGCCCGAACGGCGGCGCGCGGAGGCGGCTGAGGCGGATCGGCTGCTTGGAACCCGACGCGTCAACCTCGGGTTCCCGAATCGAACGCTCGAGCACACGGTCGACGCGCGCCATGCGCTTGCCGCCGTACTTCGGCGCGAGCGTTGCGAGATCCTCTTTGCGCCGCACCCGGAAGACGTGCATCCCGACCACCTGGCGGCGACGAGGATCGCGGAGGACGCGCGCTTCGATGCGAAGCTGACCAAGTGCGATCTCCCGGGCGATCCCATCCATCCGCGGAAGCTCGTCTACTACTACTGCACCCACCTCCGGAGCATGCCGGACCCGACCTTTGCGCTCGACATCTCGGCGTACCGCGCGAAGAAACGCGAGGCCATCCTCGCGTACCGATCGCAGGTGACCGACCACGCGCCGAACCGGATCTTGCCGGACGCCGTCGACGCGCGCGACCGCTTCGTGGGAACCCGACTCGGGGTCGAGGCCGCGGAGCCGTTCTGGTGCCGCGAACTCCCGGGCCTCAGGTCGCTCGACGCCCTGCTCTGACCGTCTTGAAGGACGCCCGGCGGCGAGCCGCCGTCGGCGCATCGCGTCGCGAACCCAGCCGCAGCCCACGCCGGCTGAGCCGCCATCGACGCCAGGCCGTCCCAGGCCCGGGTGCCGAAGATCTCCCGGACTTGGATCGGGTCGGACCCGCCATCGAACCGATGACAGCAGGAGATCGTTCGGAACAGGCCGTGTCGCACGTGCGGCAGGACACCAGTCGGCAGGAATTCGAGCCGGACGGTTGATACAGTGGTTCTCGCATGGTTGATTTCCTTGCCCACATCCCGGCGATGCTTGCGCAGGCGCAGGACATGGCAGTCGCAGCGGGCAGCGCCGTCCCGACGCCTGAGCCACAAAGCCCATGGCTGACGTGGATCAGCGAGTACGGCGCGATCTTCATCTTCGTCGCCTTCATCGTCTGCGGAGTCGGGCTGCACGTCTCCGAGGACTTCCTGCTCATCCCAGCCGGCGTCGCGATCTACGAAGGCCACATGACGTGGACCGAGACGATCCTCGCGGCCTACTTCGGGCTCGTGATCGGCGACACGCTGTGGATCTGGGTCTGCCGGAACTACGGCACGCGGCTGATCCACAGCAAGCGCTTCCTGCGGACAATGCACCCCCGCAAGTTGCTGGAAGCGAAGCACGCGATGTCCGAGCGCGGAGTGATCGTGCTCATCCTCGCACGGTTCATTCCCGGCACGCGCACCGCCGTCCTGACCATGACCGGCCTCCTCCACATGCCGTGGTGGAAGTACCTCGCCGTCGAACTCACGACCGTCGCCGTCACGGTGCCGATCCAGATCGGCATCGGATGGCTCGGCAAGGCCGGCTACGACAAGGCCAAGGACCTCGGTGGATGGCTGACCTTCGGCCTGGCCGGCATCGCGCTAACGGTTGCCTTCGTCATCGGCTACCGCTGGTACAAGCAGGCGAAGGCCCGCAAGGGACCGCGCAAGCGCGCACCCGTCGCATGGCTCCGCACCTTCGGCCGCAGCGGCGCGAAGGCGCACGCCCACGTTCGCACGGGCACCGGCACGACCTGACAAAGTCGGACCCGATGCCAGCGGCGACCCCCCGCTCCGCTATGCCGGCAGCCCCGGCCTCGCGGGCCGCGGAAGAAGCGCATCGCGACCGGCGCGCGACGACCTTCCACCTCTCCCGCTCCCAGCGCGAAGCGGCTCCGACCCATCGTCCTCTTCGTCCTCGATGTCGAATGGGCCCTGCAGCCCGTCTGGACCTTCGACGTCCTCGGCGCGGCAGGGACTGACGTCGATGAACTCCGACATGTCGCATGAGGGCGGCACATCGCGGATTCGCTCGTCGATGATCTTCCCGACCAGGAGCGAGAGCAGCGCCCTGTCATCGAGATGATCGGTACCGCTGAGGTAGATGCCGAGATAGGCAAGCCCGTAGATCAGATTCCAGAGGCGCCGATGCACCTCCGCGTCCTCGAGGGCCGCGAGAGATGCGACGCCCTGCAGCCCGCCCGGCAGGCAGCGGACGCCGATCTCCTCGAGTTGCGTGCGATTCGTCGACTCAGGCGCGTGCTCCGAGTCGTGAATGATCGCAGCCACGATGCGCTCCGATGGGCGCCCTTCCCGATCCGCATCGGCGACGATCCGCGCGATGCGCTCCTCGCGAAGCGCGCGCTTGCGCGCGAACACGGACTGCACCTCCGACTCGGGAAGCTCCGGCCGATGCAGGTCAAGATCGGGCGCTCCCGGCGCCACAACGAATGGCAGCGGCCCGCCCGACCTGTCCATCGACTGCCCGGCGGATTGCGCAGACAGGCCGCCTCCGGTCGGCACCAGCGCCTGATCCGCCGGCGTACCCGGCGCTGGGTCGTGCGCGGCCTTTCCTCCCTTGGGGACTTTGGGGACCTCAGGAACTTTCGGGACTTTGCCGCCCTTCGCAGACTTGCCGCCCTTTGCGAGCGACTTCCCCGCGCCACGACCCGAACCCGAACCCTCGCCCGCGCCAGACCAATCCAGACACGCGATCATCGCGCACCTCGCTTCCCACGTGCATTCGTTGTGACCTTCGCTCCGCGCGCACGAAGCGGCGCGGAATCAGCGACGCGGCGAGACTACCGCGACAACTCCGCGCTTCTGGAAAGTCTGCATGTTTTGCAGGAAGATTTTCCGCCACCTAGTTCGACACGCCCGAGCGGCGACGCTGCATGCCCCGCTGTCGCGCACACCGACCTCTGCCGATCCGTCGGACAGAGCCTATCCACGCTTCAGCGCAAGGTGGTTCGCGCTCCACCAGCGCGCACCGGCGGGAACCACGACCTCGTCTCCAGGCATGAGCGTGCGCCAGCTATCCACGGTGTCGGTGGCCGGCTCCTCGATCCAGAACTCCCGTACGACGCAGGCCGCGCGATGCACTCCCCCGCCCAGATGCATCAGTTGCGCCTCAGGCAACATCAGCGCGGCGTCGTCCGCGAGGAACCACGTCGCCTCGGGCAATGACGGATCGTCGGAAAGGCGCGCCACCAGCATCTCGTGCGCTGGCTGCGCGCCATCAAGAACGTGCGGAGGAACGAGCGCGCGCGCCGTGGCCGCTCCAAGCCCAGCCTCCGCATGCGGCTCGAGCCGGATCTCTGCGCGCGACCGCACGTTTCCCCGGAAGTCCACGCGCTCGACGATCGCGACTGCATCGAGCGCATCGACGCGCGCGTCGTCGCCATCGAGGAACGCCCTATCGTCCGCAAGCACGATCGAAAGCGCTCCACCCTTCCACTGCTCGAACGAATCGATTGGCTCGATCGACAGCATCCGCGGCGCGCACGCGCGTCGCACCGCGTGCCATGAGGGCTTGGCGCGGCCGGCGACGTCGACAAGCGACCACGAGTGGCCGGCCCAGACGTCGTTCCACTGCCAGATCAAGGCGCCCATCGACCGCGGCGCGCCGGCACGCAGCCAGCGCATGGCGATCTCCATCGCGCGCGCCTGGACGTGCTGTGCCTGCGCGACATACGTGCGCGCGTCGCCCGCCGCCGCGAAGCGCGCCGAGAGATACGGTTTGTATTGCGCGTCGTCGCCGCCCCACGCCTTCTGTCGAAGTCGAAGCGCCTCGACGAGGTCGGCGGCGGTCATCGCGGCCGGATCGCGCCCGTCGTCGAGGCATCCTTCGACGATCGTCGGCCAGCACGGCGGCGACTGATGTCCAAACTCGCTCGAGAAGCGCGGCAGCACCTTTCGATAGGCCTCGACCTTCGCCTCCTGATCCCACGTGTGCCGATCGCCATGATCGGGGTCGTTCGGGTGCAAGTCCATCGATCCCGAGTACGGGCTCTCCGTCCAGTACGGCGTGCCGGGGTCGTGCGCGGCGACGGCGGCGGGCAGCGTCTCGGTCCAGTAGCGCAGACCCCACGTCTGTCCGGGCTTCAGCCGATCCTTCCAGCCCCAGCTCCACCACGCGAGAACGTCCTCGTTGCCGCCGCACCAGATCGCAAGCGACGGGTGGCGAGAGAGACGCGCGACCTGATGCTCGGCCTCGCGGGCGACAAGCGACGCGAACGGCTCGTCCTCGGGATAGGTCGCGCAGGCGAACATGAAGTCCTGCCAGACGAGGATTCCAAGCACATCGCACGCCTCATAGAAGGCGTCGGGCAGATAGTTGCCGCCGCCCCAGACGCGCACCATGTTGAATCCGGTGTCGCGGTAGCGCTGCATCTCGGCCAGCCAGTCGTGATCGTGGCGCGTGCCGAGCGGCGGCGGAACGATGTTCGCACCGCGCGCGAAGATCGGCGCGCCGTTCAAGCGGATCGTGAAACGGCGTCCAATCACGTCTTCGGCCGCATCGAGCTCGATTCGGCGCGGCGCGAACCGCGTGGTGGCGATCGGCTTGAACGTGCCGCCGGCGTCGCGTGCGCCGACCATGGCGTTCCACCACGATCCGTCGCCGCCACCGCGATCCCACGTGTTCCAGCACCGCGACGGACGGATGACCGCTTCGCCCCGCGCATCGCACTCGACGCGCTGCGTGCCCTCGCGCTCGCGCACCACGCAGGCGATCCGCGACCGATCGACGTCCCCCTGCGCCGTCACGCGCACCGTCACGGTGCCGTCGTCATTCCACCGCTGCGAAACCGAGACGCCCGTGATGCGCTGCACGTCCCAGCAGTCAAAGCGCGCGCCATGGAACCCGACCCCCGACACGCGCGGGCCCCAGTCCCAGCCGAACGCGCATGCGGAACTCCGCGCAAACGAAAACGGAAGCCAGTCGCCGTTCACGGGTCGCTCGCCGAGCGCGGCCTGCCACCGCAAGAGCTCCGACACCGGCGCCTTAAAGCGAAGCTCGAGGAACGCCCGCCGGCCGCGCAGCGCGTCGGGCACGCGTGCGTCGAAGGGAACATGCTCGCTCAGGTGCGTGCCGAGCGACACGCCGCCGAGCATGACCTCGCAGGGGCCGTCGATCACCTCGATGAAGAGCGCGCAGCGACGCCCGTCGTCCATCGCCGGGACATCGATTTCACGGCGAAACGTCCATTCGGTGCGACCAACCCACTCGCTGTCGAGCTCCGCGCGCTCGCCCTGCCACGGCTGCGCGATGCCGGCGTCGGCGAGGATCGCGTGGATCGAGACGTGCATGAACGCGCCTGCGAGGATCTCGCGCGAGCCGACGAGCGGCGACCCTTCGCCGCCTGCGACGCGCACGGTCCATCCGTCTGCCGGAAGCGGAAGACGCCGGAGATCAGGCATCGCGTCCCTTCTCGACCGATCCGTCGTCGCGGGCATCGGCTCGGTACTTCTCGAGGTGCGCGTACATGCGCTTGAGGTCGCGGAAGCCGCCGATCGTGAACCACACCATGATCACGCAGCCGGTCGCGAAGACGAGCCACGTCCAGTACTTCCAGAAGACGAGCCACGCCTCGTCGGGAATCCCGAACAGCGCCGCGTAGAGCGTGCCGACGACGAAGATGAGCGTGAACGCGAGCGGCCATGCGACGGTGATCGCGGTGATCCACGTATCGCCCCGTGAATACTCCTTCGTGAAACCGATCTTCTGCATCCAGACCGGAAGGTTGGCGCTGTACTCCTCTCGGAATTCACGCTCGCTCTCGGGCAGGAGCTGCCGGTACGTGCCGCGGTGGAGCATGCGGTCGAGGTCGAACGGCTCCTTCTTGTCCGAGAGCGAGACGCAGACATAGGTTGCGATCGCGGACGCCATCGCGACGAAGGTGAGCACCTGTCCCGACACCCACTTGTTCTCGTGGACCCACGTGATCCACGCGGGCACGGCGTCCTTGCCGAAGATCCCCTCGAAGGCCCAGTAGCTGTCCTTCGCGAGGATGCCGAACGAACTCACCACGATGCCGACGATCATCGCGCTCCACGCGCCGCGCGCGGTGCCGCGCGACCAGTAGAGCCCGCCGATGATGACGCTGCCAGCGCCTGCGACGAACACGCTCGCCGTCAGCGCGCTCCACATGGCGATGTACTGGTTCGGCTTGTAGTTCAGCCCGAAGACGAACGCGAACACCGCGATCGCAAGCACCGCGCCCTTCACCAGCCAGAGGTGCACGCCCGTCGAGAGCGGCGCGTCGGTGAAGCGCTGCCGGATCGGAAGCACCACGTCCTGCACGAAGATCGTCGCCCACGAGTGCAGGTAGGTGTCGTCGGTCGAGAGATACGCGCCGTACATCGCGGCGACGAACATGCCGAGGATGCCGGCGGGCAGGATGATGCCGAGCGCGAGCGGCACGCGCCCTTCGGCCTGGTATGCCTCGTTCGGCAGCGCGGCGATCGAGTCGAGCACGGGCTTCGCCTGCGCCGCGTAGTCGGGATGCGTCAGGAACACCTTCACGCAGATCGGAATGACGAGCGCGACGAGCATCAGCACGCGCCAGCGCCAGCCCGACAGGACGCCCGCCATCTTCGCCTCATGCGGCGTGATCGCGGCTGCGTTGTAGCCTTGGTCGCCCTGCCACGCGCGCGCGGTGTAGAACAGGATGAACGCGCTGATGAGCCAGTAGAACGCGTTGAACTGCGACTCGGCGCCGATTCCGAGCGGATCGATCATCGACTTTCCCTCGGGCGCGGCGAGCATCGTCTCGCCGATCTGGTCCCAGCCGAAGGTGGTGAGGAGATAGAGGATGATGACGAGGAAGGTGATGTTGCAGAAGATGCCCTGCAGGAAGTCGGTCACCATGACCGCGATCTGCCCGCCGAGGAAGACGAAGAAGATCGCGGTCGACAGAAGCAGCGCCATCAGGAACGGGAAGGTGCCGATGGTCGCGCCGAAGACCATGAACTCCTCGGGCAGCCCGCAGATCCAGATGAAGAACCGGGCGCTGACCGCCGGGAAGATCGCGTAGTTGAGCACGCCCGCGATGAAGGCGATGAGGCCGCAGAAGACACGGAACGAGCGCGAGTAGCGGATCTCGAGGAACTGCGCGAGCGTCAGCGCGCGGGTCTCGCGGAAGCGGTAGGCGACCCAGCCCGTGAGCGCGATGACGATCATCAGCGGGTTCTCGATGAGCCCCCACCAGATCGAGGTGTAGCCGGTGTCGTAGTACTGCTGGAAGTACCAGACGAGCGTGATGATGCCCACCTGCGCCATGTTGTAGGCGACGCAGACGAGATAGCGCCCTGCGCAGCGGTT
>Ga0209985_10000607_pt1 | contig 38017 bp, 30 predicted proteins | sample NOAtaG_FD_187305 | JGI IMG/M metagenome (GOLD analysis project Ga0209985, IMG submission 187305) | Freshwater lake microbial communities from Lake Erie, under a cyanobacterial bloom - NOAA_Erie_Diel6S_1000h metaG (SPAdes) (version 2) | ecosystem: Environmental > Aquatic > Freshwater > Lake ...
GAACGGCAGCGCGTCGGCCTCGGTGCATGGCGGCGACGCGCAGGCATCGACGGCCGAGGCGATCGCGTCGAGGTCGTAGCTCTGCAGCGTGCCCTGCGCCCAGCGCGCGTCGTAGTTGGAGTTCGCAAGCAGGAGGAACGGGGGCGCCCCGTCCGCCGCCTGCGCGGGGACCAGCTCGACCGCGACGGGGAAGAGGATCGTGCCCGGCGGGGGCTCGGGCGGGAAGACCGCCTCGCAGCCGCTCGCCCCGGCGGCGCAGAGCGCGAGGCCGAGAAGATACGGAAGAACGCGGCGGTCCAGGCGCATGGGGGCCGCGAAGCTACTCCGCGAGGGTGGGGGCGGCAACGCAGGCAAAGACTTCCCCGAGCCCGACCGGGCGCTGGTAGCCTCGGGCCATGCGCTGGTTGCTCGCCGTGCTCCCCGGTCTCGTCCTCACGCTCGCCGGCTGCCCTGGCCCCTCGACGCCCCCGACCGATGGCGGCCCGCTCACCGATGCCCCCGACGCGGGCACGCCGGGCGAGGACGCCGGCACCGACGCGCCGGAGCCGGTCGACGCGGGAACGGACGCGCCGCTCGAGGACGCGCCCGCTCCGAGCGATGCGCCCGCCCCGACCGATGCCCCGGCCGAGGACGCGCCCAGCCCGACCGACGCGGGCGTGGACGCGGGCAGCGATGCCGGCATGCCCGGACCGAGCACGCCGACGCCGCCGCCGACCGTGACCCGCACCGGGACCGGAGGCCTGCTCCTGCTCGGCACGATCCTCACCCCGAGCGGCCCGCTCGTCGGGGAGCTCCTGATCGTGGGCAACCGCATCACCTGCGTCGCGCCGAGCTGCGCTGGGATGCCGATGGCCGGCACCGTGACCGTGATCGACACGCACGGCGCCACGATCTCGCCGGGCCTGCTCGACGCCCACGACCACCTCTCCTACGACTTCATCCCCGAGTGGGTGCCCTCCCCGCCGCGCCTCTTCGACAGCCGCTACGAGTGGCGGGGCAACGCGGCCTACGGCGACTGGGTCGAGCCCGAGAACGTCACCGCGGCGGTGTGCGCCGGCTCGAAGTGGGGCGAGCTACGCTCGATCATCCACGGCACCACCACCATCCAGGGGCAGTCGCCCGCCGGGGTCGCCTGCGTCGACCGCCTCGCCCGGAACGCCGACAACTACCACGGCCTCTGGGACGGCCCCGACGCCGACACCATCCCCGACGACTTCATGCGGGTGACGATCTCGGGGCCGTGCGAGAGCGGCTTCCCCGCCCGCACCGGCCTCATCACCGACTTCGGTGATGGGGACGCCCGAAGGTTCGTGGTCCACGTCGGAGAAGGCGTGCGGCCGGCCGGGACGCCGGGCAGCTCCACCGACCCGACCCGCGAGTTCGACTGCTACGCCGGACGCACCGGGCCGACGCCGGGCCTGCTCTTCGACCCGAGCGGCGTCCCCTACGAGACCGGCGTGATGATCCACGCCATCCCGCTCACCGCGGCGCAGCTCGACGAGGCGGTGATGGCGAACGTGCGCTTCGTCTGGTCGCCCTCGTCCAACATCGTCCTCTACGACGACACCGCGCCGATCGAGGAGATGCTCGCGCGCGGCCTCACCGTCGCGCTGGCCAACGACTGGACCGTCTCGGGCACCGACGAGATGCTCAGCGAGATGCGCTACGCGCACGACTACGGCCAGACGATGGGCATCACCGCGCTCACGCCGCGGAGGCTCTGGGAGATGGAGACGATGGACGCCGCGGTCGTCCTCGGGCTCGAGGACTTCGTCGGCACGATCGAGGTCGGCCGGCGCGCCGACATCGCCGTCTTCAGCCGCACCGGCGACGACCCCTACCGCGCGGTGATGGACAGCCGCGCCCGCGACGTCTCGCTCACGCTCATCGACGGCGTGGCCTACTACGGCGACCTGCCGCTCGAGTCGATCGCGGTGAACGGCTCCTGCGACACGCTGGACGTGTGCGGGATCGAGCGCTTCCTCTGCGTGGCCGACACCCCCGGCACGCAGAACGTGGCGAACACCACCCGCCGCGGCGACACGCTCGGCTCGCTCGAGGCGGAGCTGAACGGGATCATCGACACGACCCTGCTGACGACCCCAGGCGCCGCCGACCGCGTGCTGCCGCTCGTCGACTGCAGCCTCTGAGCGCCGGTCGCTCGCTACATCGCGATCGGCGGATCGCTCGCGATGCCGAGGACGTGCGCGCGCGCCGCAGCGAGCACGAAGATCGATCCGCAGACCACCACGAGGCCGGCTGGGCCCGCCTCCTCGCGCGCTGCCTCGACGGCCGCCTCCACGCTCGATGCCGCTCGCCCTCGGCCCTCGGCGAGCACCTCGGGTGCTTCCGCGCGCCCGAGCGCCGGAGCGCAGAAGATCGACGACGACACCACCGGCGCGAGCGCGTCGTGCATCACCCGCCAGTCCTTGTCCCGCATCGCGCCGAAGACGAGCACCCGGCGCTCGGCCGGCCGGGCGGTGAGGTAGGCCGCGAGGGCGCGGGCCCCATCGGGGTTGTGCGCGGCGTCGAGCAAGACCGAGGGCGCGCCGGGCACGAGCTCGAGACGCCCCGGCCAGCGCGTCGCCTCGAGGCCGCGCTGCGAGGCCGCGCGATCGAGCCCGAGCCGGCGCTCGAGAAACAGCAGCGCCGCGGCGGCGAGGGCCGCGTTCCGCCGCTGGTGCGCGCCCGAGAGCGGCACGGCGAGTCCGGTGAAGGATCGGCCGAAGGCGGTCACGTCCAGCGCGCCGCGCGCGGCGATCCCGCGCCCGATCTCTTCCACCTCGGCGCCGACCTCGGCCGCGCGCCGGAGGATCGCCGTGCGCGCGCTCGGCTGATCCACGCCGGACAGGCACAGGACCCCGCGCTTCATGATGCCCGCCTTCTCCCCGGCGATCTTCGCGAGCGTCCGGCCCAGGTACTGCTCGTGATCGCGCGCGATGCGGGTGATCAGCGTGAGCAGCGGCCGCATCACCACGTTCGTCGCATCGAGCCTTCCGCCGAGGCCGACCTCGAGCACGACGACCTCGACACCCCGCTCGCGGAACGCGAGGAAGGCGAGCAGCGTCGCGACCTCGAAGAACGTGAGCTGCGGGGCGTCGGGCGCAGCGAGGCGCTCGCGGATGGCCCGCAGCCAGCGGGCGGCGTCACGGCGCGCGATGGGCCGGCCACCGATCTGCACCCGCTCGGTGAACGAGTGCAGGTGCGGCGAGGTGTAGAGCCCGGTGCGGAGGCCGTTCTCCCGCAGACCCCGCTCGATCATCGCCGCGACGCTGCCCTTGCCGTTCGTGCCTGCGATGTGCACGACCTTGAGGCTTCGCTCGGGCGAGCCGAAGAGGCGCAGCGCCGCGCGCATCCGGTCGAGCTCGAGCCGGATGCCCCGGGGCTGCAGCGAGTACGCCCAGGCGACCTCGCGCAGGTACGCCGCGCCCATCGCCCGCTCAGCCCGAGAGGTGGCCGAGGATCCGCGCGATGGTGGCGCGCATCTCGTTCCGGGGCGCGATCAGGTCGACCATGCCGTGATCGACGAGGAATTCCGCACGCTGAAAGCCCTCGGGGAGCTTCTGCCGGATGGTGTTCTCGATGACCCGCGGCCCGGCGAAGCCGATCAAGGCGCGGGGCTCCGCCACGTTCACGTCCCCGAGGAGGGCGAAGCTCGCCGCGACGCCGCCGGTGGTCGGATGCAGAAGGACGCTCACGAAGGGCTGCCCCGCCGCGCGCAGGCGACCGAGGGCGGAGACGGTCTTGGCCATCTGCATCAGCGAGAGCACGCCCTCCTGCATGCGGGCGCCGCCGGAGCTCGAGAGCAGGATGACGGGCTGGCCGCGCTGGGCGCCGCGCTCGAACATGCGGGTGATCTTCTCGCCGACCACCGAGCCCATCGAGCCGCCCATGAAGCGGAAGACGAAGGTGCCGAGCTGCACCGGTCGCCCTTCGATCGTGCCTTGCCCGATCATCATCGCGTCGCTGACGCCCGTCTTCTTCTTCGTCGCGGCGACGCGCTCCGGGTAGGGCTTGGCGTCGTTGAACGCGAGCGGATCACCGCTCGAGAGCCCTGCGTCCTCCTCCTCGTAGGAGCCCGGATCGCAGAGCAGCTCCACCCAGCTCTCGGCGGAGAGCGCGTAGTGGTGCCCGCACTTCGGACAGACCTCGAGATTGCTGGTGAACTCCTCGGCGGTGAGGGTCACCCCGCACTCGTCGCAGCGCCGGAACACGCCGCGGCCGATGGTCTTCTTCTCGGACGCGTCGGTCTCGGGACGCACCTTGCCGAACCACGACATGCGGCGCGATGGATAGCACGCGTCGCGCGCCCGAGTCGAAGGCGGAACTCGACCCGAGGCGCGCAAGAGGCTACGCACCTCTGGTGCCGATCACCTCGCCGTTCCGCTCGACGCAGCGCGTCTACTTCGACGACCTCGACGCGCTCAACATCCTGCACAACGTCCGCTACGTGCTCTTCATGGAGCGGGCCCGCGGCGAGCTGTTCCAGGCCCTCGGCTTCCGCTGGGAGGACGACCTCGCGGTGAACCCCGACAAGTTCCACGTCGTCGCGGCGCACGAGGTGCGCTACCTCGCGCCGGTGCGGGGCGAGCAGGAGCTGGTGGTCGAGCTGCGCCCGGAGAAGCTCGGGACGAGCTCCCTGACGATCGGCGCGAAGGTGCGCTCGCTGCATGGCGACGTCGTGTTCGCCGAAGGCTCGACGCGGCTCGTGCGGCTCGACCCGAACTCGTTCCGCCCCTGTCCGTGGTCGGAGCGTTTCCGGAGCGCGATCGCCGGGACGCAGGCCCCGCGCGCGGGCACCTGAGGCGGTCCGCGAGCTCGCCCTGCGGTCGAACGTGGTACCGTCCCGGCTCCATGGTTCGCCGTCCCTGGCTTCTTCTCGGCTCCCTCCTCGTCGCCTGCCCGTCGGCGCCCCGCGGCGCGATCGAGATCGAGCTCGCCCCGGCCACGGCGTGTGGCCAGCCCCGCGAGGCGATTCCTGCGCCCTGGGAGTGCATCCGGCTGCAGGTCTGTCCGCTCGCGGAGGCGACACCGACGGACGCCGGCATGCCCCGGGACGGGGGCGCCCGGGACGCGGGCGCGAGCTCGAGCGGCTGCGCCCTCATCACCGTGCCCGGCGGGGACCCCGCGACCGCCACCGACGAGCTCGTCGTGCAGCGCGTCGCCCTCTCGTCCTTCGACGCGGAGCTCGACCCCGAGCGGGAGTACCAGGTCGTGGCCACCGCCTACGACGAGGACGGGGAGGCGATCGCGATTGGACGCACGCCCGCCTCGCGTCCGCTCGACGGCACGCTGCGCGTGCGGCTGCATCGCTTCGGAGAGAGCAGCTGCGCGGGCGTGAACGAGCCGGCGCGCGACGGGAGCCTGATCGCCGCGCACCGCGCGCTCGGCGCTGCCATCGCGCTGCCGAGCGGCGACGTGCTCTTCTTCGGCGGCTTCACCGGCAACGCCGTGCCGCGGCAAGGGCTCGCCGCAGATTCCCGCTTCCAGCCCGCGGTCGACGTGTACGACCTCGCCGCGAGCCGGTTCCGCCCGGTGACCGTCGTCGATACGGTCCGTCCCGACGCCCTCCCCGGCTTTCGGCGCGTGCTCTTCGAGGCCCGCTGGCTCGGCAGCGACGAGACCGGCCGCGATCGGATCCGGGTCTTCGGGGGCTTCACGTCGGCGGGCGAGAACGCCTCGCCGGTCCGCTTCGACGCGAACCTCGGCTTCTCGGCGGTCTCGGCGCCGGTGCTCCCGGGCATCGCCACCTCCCCCGCGCCGACGGTCGACCTCCTCTTCGATGCGGCGAGCCGCACCCTGACCATCGCGCCCGTGGAGGGCGCTTCGGCCGAGACGAGCACCGGCGGCGCGGCCGTCTCCGAGGTGGTCGGCCAGACCGTCGTCCGCTACGGCGGCATCAGCTCGACCGGTGGCGAGAACGAAGATCCGAGCGTGGTCATGCCGACCACCGTGCCCTCCGGCTACGTCTGGGCGGCGAACGAGGCGACCGCGTCGGCCATGGCGCCACCGGCCGAGGCGGGCGCCCGCGGCCGCTACGGCGCCACGCTCAGCCACCTCGACGGGACGGAGTACCTGGTGTGGGGCGGCAACCTCACCGTGCCCTTCGACGGTGCCGAGCCGGCCGACGAACACCTCGGCTTCGCCGGGCTCCTCGTCACGGCACCTCGGAGCGGCGCGCCCACCGTCGTTCCCGTGCCCAGCTCCCCGCTCGGCTTCGATGCGCTGCCGGTGGCGTTCCATACCGCGACCCGGCTCGGCGCAGGCCGCGTCCTGGTGGTCGGCGGCCTGGCCGTGACATCGAGCTTCGTCCCGCGGATTGGCGCGCTCGAACCGGTGACGCCGATCAGCCTCGCCCCGGGACGCGACCGGCCGCCCGGCCTCTCGCTGATCGCCCGCGAGGGCACGGGCTTCCGCGCGGTGGCGGTCGGAGGCGATGCGCGCGAGCCCACGATCTTCCACCAGGTCACGTCCCTCGCGACGAGCGGGGGCTCGCCCGCCGTCCTGCTGGTGACGGGCGGCGCCGCGGTCGCGGGCGGCCAGACCCTGAACGCCACCGCCGAGGTCGGCCTCGTCTCGGGCAGCGGCGATGCGTGGTCCTACGCGTCGGTCACGGCGCTCCGAAGCGCCCGCTGGGGACACACGGCGACGCTCCTTCCCAGCGGGCTCGTGCTCGTCGCGGGCGGCTACGCGACGGGGGCGAGCGCATCGACGCTCGCGCCGACGCTGAACCCCGAGGTGCTCCTCGTCGACGACCTGCTCGGCCTGCCGCGACCCGAGCCGGTCAGCTGTGAGGACGCCGGAACGCCGCGACCCCGCGACACCGGCTCACTCCCCGACGCGGGAGCCTCCGACGCGGGGGCCTCCGACGCGGGGGCCTGACGGCCCGCGACGTGGCGCCGGTCAACGGCCTCGCTGCGCCCGGGCCCGCTCGGCCTCGTCGGGGTGCTCGTCGACGAAGGCCTGGAAGCTCTCGTCGGTGATCTCCACCTCGATGTCGCCGAAGACCTTCGCCTGACAGCCGAGGCGGGAGCTCGGGCGCACGTCGAAGGCCTTGTCGAGGATGTCGAACTCCTCGTCGGCGATCTCGCTCGTCTGCTCGAAGCCCTTCACGACGTGCACGTGGCAGGTCGAGCAGGCGCAGACGCCGCCGCACCGGTCGCCCTGCGGCGCCCCGATGGCTTTCGCGCCGCTGAGGATGGTGGCGCCTTTGGCGACCTCGACGGTGAGCTTCTCTCTCAGGAACGTGATGCGGGGCACGGTCAGGCCTTCGTCTCGGCGAGCGGCTCGTGGGCCCGCTCGATGCCGCGCGCGTTCTGGGTCACCGCGGCCACGCTGTCCACCGCCTGGCCGGCCAGCGCCCGCTGCATCGCCCGATCCATGCGCCGGCCCGCGAAGGCGTGCGTCACCGTCTCGAGCGCGTCGGTGCGGGCCTGCATGAGCCGCGGGTCCTCGCCGGCGAGGGAGGCGCTCAGCTGGGCAAGCGCGTCGTCGATCGCCCGGCGCTCGTCGGAGGAGAGCAGATCACCGTCCTCCCCGAGCGCCTTCTCGGTGGCCATGCGGACCCGCGCGCCTTCGACCCGCCGCTCGGCGACGAGCCGGGCCTGGATGTCGCCCTCCCCCTGCTCGTAGGCCGACAGCAGCATCCCCTCGATCTCCTCGTCGGAGAGCCCGTAGGTCGGGCGCACCTCGACGGTCTGCTCGATCCCGGTGGTGCGCTCGCGGGCGCTCACCGAGAGCAGGCCATCTGCGTCGACGCGGAAGCGCACCTCGAGCCGCGCGAGGCCCGCGGCCATCGGCGGGATGCCCCGCAGCGTGAAGCGCGCGAGCGAGCGGCAGTCCTTGGCCAGCTCGCGCTCGCCCTGCACGACGTGGATCTCGAAGCCGGTCTGCTGATCGGCGTAGGTGGTGAAGACCTGCGCCGCCTCGGTGGGGATGGCGGTGTTGCGGCCGAGGATCCGCTCGACGACGCCGCCCATGGTCTCGATGCCGAGCGAGAGCGGCAGCACGTCGAGGAGCAGGACGTCGGGACGCTCGCCCTCGCCGGCGAGCACGTCGGCCTGCACCGCCGCGCCGAGCGCGACGACGAGATCGGGATCGATCCCTTCGAGCGGAGAAAGACCAGTGATCTGTTGCACATACGCGCGCACCGCGGGCACGCGGGTCGAGCCGCCGACCAGGATGACCCCGTCGAGGTCGGTGGCCCGCGCCTCGGCGTCCGCGAGCACCCGCCGGACGGCGCGCCCGGTGCGCTCGAGGAGCGGACGGATCATCGCGTCGAAGGCGGTGCGCTCGATGCGGTACGGGACGCGGACGCCAGCGAACTCCAGCTCGGTCTCGACCGCCGCGGCCTCGGTGAGCGCGTGCTTGATCTGCCGCGCAGCATCGAGCGCCCAGCGCACGCGCGCGGGCTCCTCTCCGGGGAGCGCGGCGAGCAGCTCGGCCGCGAGCGCGCGATCCATGTCGTCGCCGCCGAGCTGGCTATCGCCCCCGGTCGCGCGAACGTGGAAGACGCCATCCTCGAGCTCGAGCAGCGTCACGTCGAAGGTCCCGCCCCCGAGGTCGTAGACGAGGAAGCGTCCGTTCCTCTTGGACGCGAGCCCGTACGCGAGCGCCGCCGCAGTCGGCTCGTTGAGGAGGCGCAGCACGGTGATCCCCGCGAGGCGCGCCGCGTCCTTGGTGGCCTGCCGCTGCGCGTCGTCGAAGTACGCCGGCACCGTGATGACCGCCCCACCGACCGGACCGAGCTCGTCCTCGGCGCGCTCCTTCAGCTCGCGGAGGATCTCCGCGCTGACCTCGATCGGCGTCACGACGCGCTCGCCCGCGACGGCAAACTTCACCACCGGCCCTTCGCTCGTCGCGAAGCGGTAGGGGCCGAGCCGGCGCGTCTCGGGGTCGGCCGCACCGCGCCCCATGAAGCGCTTCACCGAGACGATCGTGTCGGCGGGGGCCTCGACCGCGGTGCGCTGCGCGGTGGTGCCCACGACGGGGGTGCCCTGGGCGCGGTACTGCACGACGCTCGGCACGAGCGCCTCGCCATCACAGTCGCGGATGGCGACCGGCCCTCCGCTCGGCGGTACGTAGGCGACGATCGAATTCGTCGTGCCGAGATCGATGCCGATCGGGCGTGGCGCGGCGGCGGGATCGTGGATCTGCAGAAGCGACATCAGGCCTCGTCCTCGGTGGCGCGCACCTCGTCGAGGAAGCGCTGCAGGTAGCGGAGGCGAGCGAGCTCGGCGGCCGCGATGTCGAGCGCGGGCGGCTCGCCGTCGAGGGCCATGGCGAGCGCGACGCGAACGGCAGACGCCTGTGCCTCGACCCGATCGGAGAGGCGACGCACGCCCGCCTGATCGCCCGACGCGCGCTTCTCCGCGAGCGTCTCGCGCAGCTCCATCACCTCCATGAGCAACGCGGGGTCGGCATCGCGCCGCGTCCTGCCGCCGCGCAGCGCGAGGACGGCCTCGGCCCGGCCCAGCTCGTCGCGGATCGCCCGGTACGCCTCGTTCACCGTCACCGCGCGGCCCAGCGCCTGCCGCCGCTCGGCGGGACTGGCTTGCATGTGCCGGTCGGGATGAAGCGCCTTGCTGAGCTCCTTCCAGCGGGCCTCGATCTCGGAACGAGCGAGACCGAACCGCACCGGCAGGCCGAGCGTGGCGAAGGGATCGGACACGGCTTCAGATGCCGAAGGACTCGCCGCAGCCGCAGCTCTTGGTCTCGTTCGGGTTCCGGAACTTGAAGCCGTGGCCCATGAGCTTGATCTCGTAGTCGAGGATCGAGCCGCGCAGGTACACGAGGCTCTTGGGATCGACGACGACCTTCAGCCCGTCGAAGAGCAGCACGTGATCGCGCTCCCGGATGCGGTCGGCGAACTCGATCACGTAGCTCGCGCCCGAGCAGCCGCCGCCCCGCACCCCGAGGCGCAGGCCCGCCTCGGGCGTGCCCCGCTTCTCGAGCGCCTTCTTGGCCATCTCGACCGCCTTCGGCGTGAGGGTCACGCCAGGCGTCTCGGCCGCCGGCACCTCGGCCGGACCCCGCGGCGCCTCGGTCGCTGCCATCGTCTCGGTCGCGCTCGACATGGTCACTTCGCCTTCTCGGCCTGCTTCTTCCGGAAGTCCTCGATCGCGCTCTTGATCGCGTCCTCGGCGAGCACCGAGCAGTGGATCTTCACCGGCGGCAGGTTGAGCTCCTGCACGATGTCGGTGTTCTTGAGGGCCATCGCCTCGTCGACGGTCTTGCCCTTCACCCACTCCGTCGCGAGCGAGCTCGAGGCGATGGCGCTCCCGCACCCGAACGTCTTGAACTTCGCCTCCTCGATGACGTTCGTCTCGGGGTTCACCCGCAGCTGCAGGCGCATCACGTCGCCGCAAGCGGGCGCGCCGACGAGGCCGGTCCCCACGTTCGGGTCGTCCTTGTCCAGCGTCCCGACGTTGCGGGGGTTCTCGTAGTGGTCGATGACTTTCTCGGAGTAGGCCATGGGTCCTCGGTCAGGTCGGCGGGGTCGTTCGTGGGTCTCGGTGCAGCGCGTCGTCCCGCTGTGGGCTCAGTGCGCCTGCCACTGGATGCTCTTGTAATCGATGCCCTCTTTGTGGAGGTCGTAGAGGGGCGACATGTCGCGGAGGCGCCGCACCTCGCGGATGACGATGTCCGCGACGTGGTCGACCTCTTCCTCGGTGTTGAAGCGGCCGAGCCCGAAGCGGATCGAGCTGTGGGCCAGCTCGCTGTCGACGCCGAGGGCGCGGAGCACGTAGCTCGGCTCGAGGCTCGCGCTGGTGCACGCGCTGCCCGAGCTCACCGCGACGTCCTTGATGCCCATCATCATCGCCTCGCCCTCGACGAAGGAGAACGAGACGTTGAGGTTGCCGGGCAGCCGCCGCGGATCGTCGGCGCCGTTCAGGTGCACCATGTCGAGCGCATCGTAGAGCTTCTTCCGGAGCCGCTCGCGGAGCGCGAAGGCGTGCGCCGCGTCCTTCTGCCACTCGAGCCGCGCGAGCCGCGCTGCCTCGCCGAGCCCCACGATGCCCGGCACGTTCAGCGTGCCCGAGCGCATGCCCTGCTCGTGCCCGCCGCCGTCCATCTCCGGCGTCAGGCGCACCCGCGGCCCCTTCTTCGGCCCCGGCGTGCGCCGCACGTAGAGCGCACCGACGCCCTTGGGCCCGTAGATCTTGTGGCCGGAGAGGCTCAGGAGATCGACGTTGAGATCCTCCACCGAGACCGCCATGCGGCCGACCGCCTGCACCGCGTCGGTGTGCAGGAGCACGCCGCGCTTGCGGCACACCGCGCCGATCTCCGCGATGGGCTGGATCGTGCCGATCTCGTTGTTCGCGAGCATCAGCGAGACGAGCAGCGTCCCGGGCCGGAGCGCCGCCTCGACCTGCTCGGGCGTCACGAGGCCCTGCGGATCGACGTCGAGGTAGGTGACCTCGAAGCCCTCGCGCTCGAGCCGCTTCATGGTGTCGAGCACCGCCTTGTGCTCGGTCTTCGCGGTGACGAGGTGGTTGCCCTTCTCGCGGTACTGGTGGGCGACGCCCTTGATCGCGAGGTTGTTGCTCTCGGTCGCCCCCGAGGTGAAGACGATCTCCTTCGTGGAGGCCGCGCCGACGAGCAGCCGCACCTCCTCGCGGGCCTGCGACACGGCCTCCTCGGCGGCCCAGCCGAAGCTGTGGTTGCGGCTCGCCGCGTTGCCGAAGACGTTGGTGAGGTAGGGCATCATCGCCTGGAGCACCCGCGGGTCGAGCGGGGTCGTGGCGTGGTTGTCCATGTAGATGGGGAGCTGGACGGTCATGGCCTGGACTTCAGTGGGAGGTGAGGCCGGCCACGAGGACCGGCGCGTGGGTGTCGCATTCGCGGCGATCGCAGGTGCCGCACGCCTCGACTGCGCGCACCGGCTCGCAGGTCTCGCAGGTCTCGAGGTAGGAAAGTCCCTTGTCGAGTTCGGCCTCGAGGGCACGCAGCCGAGCGATCTGGGCCCGCGCCTCGCCGAGCTTCTGGCGGTAGAGCTCGGTGACGCGCTGCATCGCCGCGCCCGCCGAGCTGCTCGCCTTCCACTCGCTCAGCACGCTGCGGATCTCGGGCAAGGAGAAGCCGAGGTCCTGCAGGTGGGAGATCCACGCGACCCGGGTGAGCGAGCCGGACGCATAGAGCCGGTAGCCGCCCTTGCTGCGCTCGGTGGGCTCGAGCAGGCCCATCTCCTCGTAGAGATGCAAGGCTCGCACGGTCTTGCCCGAGAGCCGGGCCAGCTGGCCGACCCGCAGCGGCCTCGCCCCGGGCTGGTGCGGGTCGAGGGGCGGAATCAGCCCCGGAGGCGGCTCGAGGTCCCCCTGCGCCGGCGCGGGGTCGGCGCGGAGCAAGCGCTCGCTGGGGATGAGGCTGGGGTCGAGCAGAGGCATCGGGAGCAGCAACCCTGACGCTCACGTAAGGGTTAGGCCGGCGGGTTGTGGGCGCTCGACGTGGCGCCGTCAAGGCCGAGCGAGCTCCTCGAGGCACCGCGGGGCGCCGGCACGACGGCTCGCACCGCCGGCGGGGCCTGGCGGAGGTCGCCACATGGCTACCGAAATCCCCAATCCTTTCCGATCTCGTCAGGTGGCAAGCGGCTTGCCCCTCGGCTTGCCGTGCTGCCCGCCGCCGCCACGGTCTTCTTCCTCGGGCTCCTGCTCGGCGCGGTGCTGGCCCCAGCTCCGCTCATCGATCTGCTGGCCCTCGCCTTCTCGACCGGGCTCGCCCTGTCGGCGATGCGGCTCCCGGGCCCGCCCGCGCCGCGGGCCCGTGCGGCGGCGCTCCTCGTCGCTGGCCTCGTCGGCTTCGCCTCGGCGCCGCCGACGCCTGGACGCCTGCCGTCCGAGGGCACCGTCGTCGCGACGGTCGAACGCCGGGACGATCGCGGCGCGGTGCTGCTCGCTCCGGCGGGGGCGCGGGTACGGGCCGCACTCGACCTCGATCCCGGGGCCACCCTGCGGGTGAGCGGCACGTTCCGGCCGCGACGACGCATGCGGAATCCCTCGCCGCACGGCGACTGGCCGCTCCTTGCGCCCGTCGAGCACCGGCTCGAGCAGCTCGCGGACGCTCATGTCATCGCGGCCCCCTCGCGGTACCGGCAGGCGATCACCGCGCTCGCCGATCGCCTCCGGGCCGGCATCGAAGCGAGCCTCGCTCCGGAGCCCGCCGGCATCGCGCGCGCGCTCGTGCTCGGGGAGAGCGGCGGGCTCGAGGAGCCGGCGCAGGCCGACATCCGCGCGGCCGGTCTCTCGCACGTGCTCGCGGTGTCGGGGATGCACGTGACGCTCGTGGTGGGCGCGCTCGTCCTCGGCCTGCGCAGCCTCCTCGTGCGGGTCCGCTGGCTCTCGTCACGGCTCGACGTGGGGCGGCTCGCCTCGGGTCTCGGCGCCCCGCTCGCGCTCGTGTACGCGGACCTCGCCGGGAGTACGCCGAGCGCCTGGCGCGCCGCGGTGACGGCCGCGGTCGCGTGGACCACCGTCGCACTCGGCCGGCGGCCGGCTCCGCTCGCTGCAGCGGCGCTCGCGGCCATGCTGCTGGGGATCGCCGATCCGGCCGCGGCACTCTCGCCCGGCTTCGTGCTCTCGATCGCCTCGACGCTCGCCATCCTGGACACCGAGGGGCGCGCCGATTCGCTGCTGATGGAGGCCGCGAGGCTGTCGCTGCGCGCGGCGATCGCGACCGCCCCGTTCTCGCTCTACGTGTTCGGAGGGCTGCCCTGGCTCGTGGTGCTCGCGAACCTGGTCGTCGTCCCGATCGCCGCCGCCCTGCTCCTGCCCGTCGCGCTGATCCACGCGGTGATGGCGGCCATCGACCTCGCCCTCGCACCGCCGACCGCGGCGCTCTTCACGCCCCTCTCGAGCGCGTTCGTCGGCGCCTCGGAGCGCTTCGCGGCGATCTCACCGGCGCTGGTGCTGCCGCCTCCGACCTCGCTGCAGGGGGTGTTGCTCTCGCTCGGCGCGCTGGTGCTGCTCGCCCGCCTCACGATCACGCAGCGGACGATCGCGCTCGTCCTCCTCGCTCTCGGCTACCTCGGGCTCGAGGTGCACGTGCGCCACACGGAGCAGCCGGTCGGGCTGCTCCGGGCGACCTTCGTCGACGTGGGTCAGGGCGACGCGGCGCTCGTCGACCTGCCCGACGGTACCCTCCTCGTGGTCGACGTCGGCGGAGCTCCCAACGGCGGGCCGGATCCGGGCGAGCGGGCCCTCGTGCCACTCTTGCGGGCACGGCGGCGCGCCCGGATCGAACACCTCGCGCTCACCCACCCGCACCCGGATCACTACGGCGGTCTCGCCGCGGTCGCAGCGTGGGCTCCACCGGTCTTCGTCTGGGACTCGGGCCAGGCCCACGCCGAGCACCCCGAGGGCGAGCTCGCGGAGGCGCTCGACGGGCTGGTGCGGGCGGGAAGCCGCCTCGTGCGTCCAGCCGCGCTCTGCGGCCCGCCGCGCCGGCTCGGGGGGGCCTGGATCGAGGTGCTCTGGCCCTGCCCACGCTTCGATCCGGGCTGGGATCCGAACGACAACTCCCTCGTACTGCGGCTGCGCTTCGGCCGGCGGACGTTCCTCTTCGCGGGCGACGCAGAGGCGCACACCGAGGCGTCTCTCGCGGGCCGGATCGGTCACGTCGACGTGCTGAAGGTGCCGCACCACGGCTCGCGGACCTCGAGCTCGGAGGCCCTGCTCGACGAGCTCACGCCACGCCTCGCGGTCATCTCCAGCGGCGCGGACAACCGCTTCGGCCATCCGCACCCCGACGTGCTCGAGCGCTTTTCGCGGCGCGCGATCCCGGTCCTGCGCACCGACGAGGAGGGCGGGGTCGTGGTGACGACCGACGGCACGCGCCTCTGGGCCGACGCGTGGTCGGGCCGCCACGTGCTCGTCCGCACGACCGACGGCCGCTGAGCAGGGGAAGCGGCTTCGACCTCCACATCAAGTGGGCGCCGAGGACGCGCGAGCGTGCCGCGACCCGTGCGAAGATGGCGCGATGCTCACCCCGACCGAAGTCGCCCAGGCCCAGCTCGACGCCTACAACGCCCAGAACCTCGACGCTCACGTGGCGCACTTCGCGGACGACGTGAAGGTGGCCGACCTGAACGGCGCCGTGACCATCGACGGCATCGAGGCCTACCGCGCGCGCTATGCCAAGCTCTTCGCCGAGTTCCCCGGGAACAAGGCGGTGCTCGTGAACCGGATCACGATCGGGAACGTGGTCATCGACCATGAGCGGGTCTCCCGGAGCCCATCGGCGCCCCCCTTCGAGGTCGCTGCGCTCTACACCATCTCGGATGGGTTGATTCGGCGCGTCGACTTCGTGAGATGAGCCGGCGCCGGCCCGTCGGCTTCGGCGGATGGCGGCAGCGGGCCCTCCTCGTGCGCGAACGAGGGCGGGCAGCGCGCGGGCCTCAGCCGTTCTCTTCGCGCTCGAGCGCCTCGCGCATGAGGCGCAGCCCGCGGGTGTGCATGCGGCAGGCCCACGAGCGGCTCACCCCGAGCTGCGCGCCGATGTCGTCGAGGCTGCGGTTTTCGAAGTACATGCCGACGACGACGATCTTCTCTCGCTCGGGCAGGACCTCGAGCGCCCGCCGCACGCGGGCGACCGCCTCCCCGGTGAGCAGCCGCTCCTCGGGCGAGTCGTGCTGCTCGGCCTCGTCCTGGCCGACGGCCGCGATCACGAAGCTCGCGCTCAGCTTGGAGAGCGCGTCGTCCATCTGCGCGAGGGTCTGCTCGGCCTCGGCCGCCCGACCGGCGGCCTCCTCGGTGGCGCGCGTCTCGCCCAGCTCCTCGAGCACCCAGTCCGCCGCCTCGGCCGCCTTGCGGAGGTGGTGCGCGCTCGGCGGCAGGTACGCCATCTTCCGAACGCCGTCGATGATGGCGCCGCGCACCCGGTAGTACGCGAAGGTGGTGAACTTCACGTTCCGCTCGGCGTCCCACCGCCCTTTCGCCTCCACGAGGCCCTGAAAGCCGTAGGCCAGCAGGTCGTCGACGTCGCACCGCAGGTCGAGCTCCGCCTTCACCCGCAAGGCGACGCTCTTCACGAACCCGTAGTGCTCTTTCACGAACGCATCGGCGCCGGAGTCCGCAGGCACGGGGCGGGAGTACCACGACTGCCCGCGCCGCGTCGAGACCCACCCCGGGACGGGTCAGAGCCGCTTCGCCGGGATGGCCACGACGTCCTCGATGTCGCGCGTGCCGCACGCGAGCATGACGAGCCGGTCGACGCCGAGCGCGTTGCCCCCGCTCGGCGGGATCCCATCGGCGAGGGCGGCGAGGAAGCGCTCGTCGATCGGAAAGATCGGCAGGCCAGCGGCGCGCCGCGCGTCCTGATCGCGCACGAGCCGCTGGCGCTGCTCGACGGGATCGGTGAGCTCGCCAAAGGCGTTGCAGAGTTCCATCCCGTCGACGAAGAGCTCCGCCCGCTCGGCAAAGCGCGGGTCGTCGGGACAGAGACGCGCGAGCGAGGCCATCGAGGCTGGCCAGCGGGTGAGAAAGACGGGTCGCTCGCGCCCGAGCGCCGGCTCGATCACGTCGACGACGAGCCGGAAGAAGCGCTCCTCGTCGGGCAGCACGTCGAACACGTCGCACCCGACGAACCGCTGGAAGGCCTCGGCGACGCTGAGCCGATCGAACGCGCCATCGAGCGAGATCTCGCCGTGCTCACCCGCGAATCCTGAGCGTCCTACGGCCATCGCTGCGGCCCGCACCAGCGCCTCCGTGTCGGCGAGCACGTCGTCGAGCGAGCCGGGCGAGCGGTACCACTCCAACATGGTGAACTCGGGCTGGTGCCGCGGTCCGACCTCGCCGCGCCGAAAGCACTTGCCGAGCTGGTAGATGTCCCCGAGCCCGGCCGAGAGCAGCCGCTTCATCTGGTACTCGGGGCTCGTGATGAGAAAGCGCGGCGGCGCGACGGCGACCTCGAACGCGTCGAGGTGCAGGTCGAGCCCCGGGCTGGGTACCACGAGCGGGGTCTCGACCTCGAGCAGCCCCCGCGCGTCCATCGTCGCGCGCAGCGCAGTGAGCACGGCGGCGCGGCGCCGCAGGTGCTCGAGCCGACGCCGGCTCCCCGCGGTGAGCCAGGCGTGATCGCTGCCGGCCCGGGGAAAGCCGTCGTGCGTCCGCGCGAGCACCACGAGACGATCCACCGCGACGGCGGCCCCGACGAGCCGACCTCGCACCTCCACCACGTCGCCGGCCGCGGGCCCGCCGACCGACGGCCCGAGCTCGAGCCACACCGCGCCGCTCGTGTCCTCGAGCAGCGCCCGGCCCGCTTCGACGTGCACCACGCGCCCCGAAAGCAGCACGAGCCCGTCACCGAGGGCGACGGGCTCGCGGATCGAGGACCGGACCACGGGCGCTCCGATCCCGGTGGGCCGGAGCACGGCTCAGCGCTTGACGCGCTCGACGTAGTCGCCGGTGCGGGTGTCGACCTTCAGCCAATCGCCCTCGTTGACGAAGAGCGGCACGTTCACGGTCGCGCCGGTGTGCATCTTCGCGGGCTTGAGGGTGTTCGTGCTCGTGTCGCCCTTGAAGCCCGGCTCGGTCTCGATGACCCGCAGCTCGACGAAGGTCGGCGGGGTCACACCGATGGGCTTGTCGTTCCAGAACAGCACGTCGATCTGCATGCCGTCGACCATGAAGAAGCGCGCATCGCCGAGCTGATCCGCCCCCATGTAGAGCTGGTCGTACGTCTTGGTGTCCATGAAGACGTACTTGTCGCCCTCGGGGTAGAGGAACTGGTACTGGCGCTCCTCGGTGTCGGCCTTCTCGAGCGTCTCGTTCGACTTGAACGTGCGCTCGATGACGCTGCCGGTGATCAGGTTCCGCATCTTCGTGCGGGTGAACGCCTGCCCCTTGCCGGGCTTGACGAACTGGAACTCCACGACGGTGTACGGCGCCCCGTCGATGAGGAGCTTCACGTTCTTGCGGATCTCGGTGATGTCGTAGGCCATGCGGGCTCCGAAAAGGGGCCGGGGTAGTAGCCCCGAAAGGAAGGCCGCGCCAGCGCCAGGACGCGCTGCGCTCACGGCGCGAGAAAGATCTGCACGCCGCACAGGCCTCCTCCTCGGAGGGCCCGGACGCGCACGAGAAACGGTCCGGTCCAGCGCGGGGCGAGGGGCACGCTGAGCCCGCCCGAGGCGAGGCCCTCGACCGCGGCGAGGGCCCGCCCGTGCTCGTCCTCGACCGAGAGCCGGAGGACCGTCCCCTCCGCGCCGACCGCGAGGACGAGGTAGCGGCGGCCCGCGTCGAGGATGGCGTGCAGACGCTCCTCGCCGCCCTCGGCGAGCGCTCGCTCGGCCCGCCCCGAGATCGCCGGACCGACGGCGCGGCAGACCTGCTCCCACCGCGCTTGCATCCGAGGGTCGGCGGCGACCGCGACCGCCTCGCTGCCGGCGCTCGCTCCGTGCGGGCGCGTACCGCCGCACGCCAACAGGAGCAGCATCGGCAGCGCGCGAAGGAGGTTCGAGGAAGCGGGCACATCCGCAGCGTGGCACGACCGGATGCTCCGACGCGGATGACATCGGGTATGCTGACCGGCGGTGCGCTCCAGCACGACCCAGCAGCCCGGGACGACCGCCTCCCTCGAAGCGTTCCCGCGGCTCGACGGCACCCTCGACGCCACTGCCGGGCTGGTGCTCGTCTATTCGCGGCTGCACGCCCGCCTGCCCGCGGCGACCCCGCTCCTTGGCGAGGGCATCACCGTCGGCCGCGAGCCGGAGAACGGCCTCTCGATCCCGGAGGCCGCCGTCTCGCGGGTGCACGCGCGCATCGCGCCGGCCGAGGGGGGCTGGAGCCTGCACGACGCGGGCTCCACGAACGGGACCTTCGTCGACGGCGTCCGCGTCACCGAGCATCGCCTCCGCGAACACGACCTCGTGCGCATCGGCGACTCGCTGTTCCGGTACGCCTCGCGGGGCGCGATGGGATACGCGGCGCACCGCATCGACGGGACCGTCATCGCGCCGGCCCGCGTGACCAAGCACCAGCTGCGAAGCGCGCTGGTCGGCGGGCACCAGATCGACCTCCTCCTCGACCGGATCGACAAGGTCGCTCGCACGCCCCTCGCGTGCGTCGTGCAGGGTGAGAGCGGCACCGGCAAGGAGCTGCTCGCCCGCACCATCCACGAGGCGAGCGAGCGCAAGGGCGCGCTGCAAGCCATCAACTGCGCGGCGCTGCCCGCGAACCTCATCGAGAGCGAGCTCTTCGGCTACAAGCGCGGCGCGTTCACCGGCGCGACGCAGGACAAGCCTGGGCTCGTGAAGGCCGCCCACCTCGGCACCCTCTTTCTCGATGAGATCGGGGACATGCCCCTCGAGGCCCAGGCGAAGCTGCTCCGCGTGCTGCAAGAGCGCGAGCTGCTGCCCATCGGCGCGACCGCGGCCGAAAAGGTCGACGTGCGGGTCGTGTGCGCAACGCACCGCGATCTCGAGGCGCTGGTGGCCGAAGGGAAGTTCCGCGGCGACCTCCTCGCGCGGCTCCGCGAGTTCGCCGTCCGCATCCCGCCGCTGCGCGAGCGCCGCGAGGACCTCTACCCGCTCACCCTGCACTTTCTCCGTCGCCTCGGGCGCCCGGACGCGATCGTCACCCTCCCGTTCGTGCTCGGCCTGGCGCACTACGACTGGCCCTACAACGTCCGCGAGCTCGAGAGCTGCATCAAGCTCGCGGTCGCGCTGTCGGACGGCGCCGAGCTCGACGCCAAGCACCTGCCGGACACGGTCCAGCGCGCGCTGCGGGCGGTGCAGGACCGCGCAGGCGCTCCACCGCGTTCTCCGGCCTCGGCCCCGCCCGCCGCCCGCTCTGCTCCGCCGATCGTCGCGCTGCCCCGCGGCGCCGCGCCGAGCGAGGAGGAGCTCCGCGCGCTCCTCGCCCGCCACCGCGGCAACATCGCTGCCGTGGGGCGGGAGCTCGGCAAGGAGCGCATGCAGATCCACCGCTGGCTCAAGCGCTACGGCATCCACATCGACGAGTTCCGCGACTGAAGGCCGAGGCAGCCGACCGGTCGCAGGCTTGAATCCACCAGGCACGCCCCGTACGATCCTCCCTCCGGTCGTATGCCGCCCTCCCCGCATCTCGTGGCTCTGGCTCCCGCATCGCCCGCGTCCGTGCGTGCCGGCGGGGTGAGCTCACCGCCGAGCCCTGGGGCGGCCTCCCCGGCCGCTGGCCAGGGGCTCCTCTCGGGGCCCGGCGCCGGGGGCATCGCGGGCACCCTCCCCATCTGCGCCGGGCGCGAGACGGAAATGGCCCGGCTCGAGGAGCTGTACGCCGAGGCGCAGCATGGCGCGACGCGCCTCGCGATCGTCTCGGGCTCCGCAGGCATCGGCAAGACGCGCCTTCTCTCGGATCTTCGAAGCCGCGTGCGCCTCGCGGGCGGGGTCGTGCTCGAGGGCCGCTCCGACCCCGGCACGCCCTTCGGCCCCTTCGCAGAGATCGTGGACCGCGCCCTGCGCTTTCTCGCCGAGGTCGGGGGCGCCGACCGCACGCTCGACCTCGCCGGGCTCGGTTGCCGCGGAGGCTGCCATCGCCTGTGGCATCAGCATGGCCCGGCCGTGGAGGGCGGCCGCGCCCCCGAGGACGACCACGGGGCGCCGCCCGAGATCGCCGCGTTCGAGCGCCGCATGCGGTTCTTCGACGCAGTGCATGCGGTGCTGGCGCAGGTCGCTCGGATCCGTCCGCCGCTGATCGTGGTGCACCAGCTCGAGAACGCCGACCGCGGGACGCTCGAGTTGCTGCACTTCCTGCTCGAGAGCGCCGCCTTCGGGCGCATGCACCGGCTCGAGCTCGGCAAGCCCACCAGCGCCGCGCCCTCTGGGAGCGCCTGCCTGATCGTGGGCTCGCTGCGCGACGGCAGCGTCGACGACCCGCGGCGCGAGCCCGCGCTCGGCGCGCTCCGCGACCACCCGCTCTGCCGCGCCGTGCCGCTCGGCACGCTCGACGTGCAGGGCGTGCGCGCCTACCTCGCGACGGACGAGGCCGTGCAGCGAATCGTCGCCCGCACCGGGGGGCACCCCGACCTCATCGATCTGCTGCTCGAGGCCGATCCCCTCACGCCGGAGGAGCGCCTCGAGCGCCGGCTCCGGCGGCTCGCCCCCGCCGCGCGCAAGCTCGTGCAGGCGCTGGCCGTGATCGGCCGACCGGCCACGCTCGAAACGCTCGCCGCGGCCGCCGGGGTCGAGCGCGCCGACGCGCTACGGGCCGAGCTTGGCGCCGAGTGGATCAGCCGCTCGCTCATCGATGGCGAGGTGCACCACGCCTTCGAGCGGGGCAGCGACGCCGAGCGCTGCTACGCCCACGTGCCCTCCGAGATCCGCCGCGAGATCCACGCCCGTTGCGTCGAGCTCTGCGCGACCCGCTCGGATCCGGAAGGCGCCGTGCGCCACGCGATCGCCACCGGCGACCTCGAGCGCGCTTCGGGGCTCGCCATCGCGGCGGCCGCGTCGCTCGCCGCGCGCCACGCCCACGCGGAGGCCGCCGCGCTCCTCGAGCGACTCGTGCGGGCCCTCGAGGACGAGCGCGACCCGGTCCCTGCGGCCCTCCGGGTCGAGCTCTCCGACCTCTACCGAACGGCCGGCGACTACCGCGCCGCCCTCGGCCACGCGCGGAAGGTCCGGGACCAGCAGCCCGGCAGTCCGCTCGCCGCCCAGCGCGTCGGCCAGCTGCTCACCGTGGCCGGCGAGCTCCAGGAGGCCAGCGAGGCGCTCGAGACCGCGAGGCAGCGATGCGCCGAGGTCGGAGCGGGGCCCCTCGCCGCCGAGGTCGAAGCGCAGCTCGCCGAAGTCGCCTACCAGCGCGGCGGCTACGCGGAGGCCGGGGCGCTCGCCGAGCAGTCGCTCGAGCACGCCCGCGGCGAAGGCGCGCTGCGGATCGAGATCCACGCGCGAAACACGCTCGGCAAGCTCGCGCTGGCGCAGAAGGACCCCTCCGCCGCGGCGCAGCTCTTCGAGCGGAACCGGACGAGCGCGGCACACGCAGGCCTCGGTCATCAGGAGGCTCAGGCCTGGACGAACCTCGGCGTCGCCCACCTCCTCCGGCGCGATCTCGCGGCCGCCGAAGAGGCTTGCAAGAAGGCGGTCGAGGTCGCCGTACGGGCCAGCGACACGCGGGACCGCGCCATCGCGACGGAGAACCTCGCGGTCATCGCCCACCTCGCCCGCGACTACCGCCGGGCGCTCGGCAGCTACCACCACGCGATCGCGCTGTTGAAGCGCCTGGGCAACCGCCCCATGCTCGCGCGGGTCGCAATCAACCTCGGCGAACTCTACCTGAGCCTCGGCGATCGGGCGCAGGCGCGGAGCCTCTGCGAGCTCGCGGCCCACGTGCTCGGCGAAGCGCCTCCCCTCCCGCGCGAGGCGGAGTTGCTCCTGCTCCGCGGCCGGGTCCTGCGCGGGGCGGGCTCGAGCGAGGCGGCACGGAACGCCCTCGAGCGGGCCTCGTCGATCTTCGCGTCGCTCGGCGATGCCCGGTCGACGGACGCGCTGCTCGAGCTCGGTCGCCTGGCCCTCGCCGACGGCGACGTGAGCGAGGCCCAGCGCCTGCTCGCGCGACTGCCTGCAGAGCCCCGGAGCGGAGCCGAGGCGGGCCGGGACGGCTCGCCGAAGCGCCTGGCCGAGATCGCGCTGCTCCGAGCGGAGACGGACCGGGCGGCAGGCGCCGAGACGCTGGGCTCGGCGCGGAGGGCGCTCGACCGCGCCGAGCGCTGCGGCGACGACGAGCTCCTCCTCGCTGCGCTGGTGCACTGGGGGCGGACCCTCGCGGACGCGGGCGACGTCGTCGGCGCAGCGAGCGCCCTCGAGCGAGCCCGGGCTGTCGATCAGGCCCTCTGTCTGAACGTGCCCGAGGAGGCGAGCAGCTCGTGGACGGAGCGCCCCGTGCGCGCCGAGCTCGTCGCCCTCTCGGCGCGGCTGGCAGCGAACTGGAGCAACCCGTCGGCGTCCTTCGCGGCCGGGGACGGCGCCGAGCGTGGCGGTTCCCTCAGGACGCCGCCGGCCGGCACGCCCCGGCCGCGCCCCGAGGGCCGGGACGACCGAGCCGCCGAGAAGTGGACCCGCAAGTACCCGAACATCGTCGGCACCTCCGCCGCGATCGGGCAAGTCCTGCGGATGCTCGACAAGGTCGCCTCCTCCGACACGACGGTGCTCGTCCGGGGCGAGAGCGGGACCGGCAAGGAGCTCGTCGCCGAGGCGATCCACCAGAACTCCGATCGCGCCGGCAAGCCGCTGGTGAAGGTGAACTGCGCCGCGCTCGTCGAGTCGCTGCTGCTCAGCGAGTTGTTCGGACACGAGAAGGGGGCCTTCACGGGCGCGCAGGCGCGGCGCAAGGGCCGCTTCGAGCTCGCCGACGGCGGGACCCTCTTCCTCGACGAGATCGGCGACATCTCGCCGAAGACCCAGGTCGCGCTGCTTCGGGTCCTGCAAGAGCGCGAGTTCGAGCGTGTCGGCGGCGCGCAGCCCATCCGGGTCGACGTTCGCATCGTGGCGGCGACGCATCGCGACCTCGAGCGCATGGTCCGTGAAGGGACCTTCCGCGAGGACCTCTACTACCGCCTCCGCGGCGTCACCATCGAGATGCCCGCGCTGCGCCGGCGTCTCGAGGACCTGCCGGCGATCGCAGGCCGGCTGCTCGAGCGCATCGCGAGCGAGCGGGGCGAGCCGGGCCGCGGGCTCAGCGCCGATGCCCTCGCGCTGCTGGCCCAGCACCGCTGGCCGGGAAACGTGCGGGAACTCGACAACGTGCTGCGCTCCGCGACCCTCTTCGCCGAGGGCGAGGAGCTCGAGGCTGGCGATTTCGCGGCGTTCTCCGACGCCTTCCGTCCGGTCACTCCCGTCGCGGCGCCGACCCCGGGCCCCGAAGCGCCGATCGAGTCGCTCGTCTACGAGCACGTGCGCGCCGGCAGCGCGTCGCTCTTCGACATGAAGAAGAAGCTCGAGCGCGAGTGCGTCGTTCGGGCGCTCGGCGAGACCAACGGCAACATCACCCGCGCGGCGGCGCTGCTCGGCATGAAGCGCCCCCGCCTCTCGCAGCTCGTCAAGGAGTACGGGCTCGGCGACCAGTTCAAGGACTGAGGAACTTCGAGGACCACGATGACCAGCCTCCCCATGCACCTCTCTCCCCAGCGGCCGCGCCCGACGGTGCGGGCATGCCTGTTTCTGCTCTCCTCGATCGCGCTCGTCGGCTGCGGTAGCGCGGGCCCGGATGCCGAGGCGAGTTCGAGCGATCTGCTCGTCGACGACGGTGGCCTGCCGCACCTCGACGGGACGACGGCGGCGTGGTGGCTCGCGCCTCCGGGATGTGAGGGGATGCTCGGGGCCCGTGACCTCTCGATCGCCATCGCGTCCCTCGAGCATCACCTCGTGGCGGCCGTCGACGGGACGGGCGAGATCATCTGCGTGGACACCGTCGAGGCCGTCGGCGAAGAGTTGTGCGACCTCGGACGCGGCGAGGACGCCTCCGAGCTGCAGATGCGCTTCGAGGAGAGCGAGCTCGGGGCGAGCGCCGCCATGGGCGAGCGCTACACCGGCGACCCGCACCCGGAGCCGAACGACACCTGCACGAACTGCGGCGATCCGCACCCGGAACCGAACTGAGCGCCCGCAGCGCCCGAGTGCGCCGGGACCGGCCTCCCGCGGCGCGTGCTACCTCTGGGCGATGGATCACGCCTGGGCCATCGTACTCGCTGGTGGCAGCGGAACCCGGTTCTGGCCGCTCTCCCGGCGCGCCCGACCGAAGCAGTTCCTTCCGCTCGCCGGCTCGTCGTCGCTGCTCGCCCGAACCCTCGAGCGCATGGCGCCGCTCATCCCGCCCGAGCGCGTCATCGTGGTCACCTCCGCCGCTCTCCTCGGGGCCAGCCGCGCCGAGCTTCCCGCAGTGCCGGCCGAGAACTTCCTCGGCGAGCCCTCGGCGCGGAACACCGCGGCCGCGGTGGGGTGGGCCGCCGCGACCGTGCATCGTCGGGATCCCGACGCGCGCCTCGTCGTCCTCGCCGCCGATCAGCACATCACCGACCCAGACGGCTACCTGGCGGTCTGCGGGCGCGCCCTCGAGGCCTGCGACGCCGGCACGCTCGTCACCGTCGGGATCACCCCGACGCGGCCGGAGACCGGCTATGGGTGGCTGGAGCTCGGGGCAGAGCGCGGCCGCGGTGTGTTCGAGGTCGCCCGCTTCGTCGAGAAGCCGGACCGAGCACGCGCCGAGGCCTTCCTCGCCGGCGGGCGCCACCTCTGGAACGGAGGCCAGTTCTTCTTCCGCGCCGACGCGATCCTCGACGCGATCCGGCAGCACCTGCCGGTTCTCGGGGCGGCGCTCGCGAGCGACGCGCAGCTCGCCGACCGGTGGAACGCCCTTCCCTCGATCTCGATCGATCACGGGGTCATGGAGCGGGCCGCGGGCGTGCTCACCGTGCCGGGCGCGTTCGGCTGGTCCGACGTCGGCAGCTGGACCAGCGCCTGGGAGCTCGGAGACCACGACGAGTTCGGCAACGTGAGCGAAGGGAGCGACGCCGTCCTCGTCGACTGCCGAGGCACCTACGTCCACGGCCGCCCGGGCAAGACGATCGCGGTGATCGGCCTCGATGACCTCGTGATCGTCGACACCGAGGACGCCCTGCTGGTCATGCCGCGGGACCGGGCCCAGGACGTCCGCGCCATCACGGCCGAGCTCGAGCGCCGCGGGCTCGGCAGCCGGCTCTGACGCTCGCACCGCTCGCGGACCCACCTTCCCGCCCCGAGGCTCGCTATGCTCCGGCGAAGACGAGGACGAGCCGCCCGATGAGCACACCGATTCCGAACCCGAACGTCTTCCGCGAGTACGACATCCGAGGCGTCGCCGACCGCGACTTCCCCACCCCTCTGGTGCGGGCCCTGGGCCGCGCGCTCGGAACCCTGTGGACGCGGCGCGGCGCGCGAAAGGTCGCGCTGTGCCGGGACTGCCGCCTGAGCTCGCCCCGCCTCGCGGAGGCCCTGCTCGGCGGGATCCTCGAGACCGGCCTGGACGTCGTCGACCTCGGCCTCGGCCCGACCCCGCTGCTCTACTTCGGCGTGTTCCACCTCGACCTCGACGGCGGGGTGATGGTCACGGGTTCGCACAACCCCGCGGACGAGAACGGCTTCAAGATGATGGCCGGCAAGGTCACGCTGACCGCCGCGGAGATCCAGGACCTGCGCCGCATGATCGAGGCGCACGACGTCGTGATCGCCCCGGACGGCCAGCTGTCGCAGCGCGATCTGACGGCTGCGTACGCTGGCTTCGCGCGAGGAAACATCCGGCTCGGCCGCACAGATCTCCGCTTCGCCCTCGACGCAGGCAACGGCGCCGGAGGCCCGCTCGCCCTGGCCGCGATGCAGGCCCTCGGCCTCGCTCCCGAAGCGCTGCTGGTGGAGCCCGACGGACATTTCCCAGTGCATCACCCGGATCCCTCGCAGCCCGAGAACACCGAGCTGCTCGTGCGGACCGTCGTGGAGCAGGGGCTCGAGCTCGGCATCGCCTTCGATGGCGACGCGGATCGCATCGGCGTCGTCGACGCCACCGGTCGGGTGCTCTACGGCGACGAACTGCTCGTTCTGCTCGCGCGCGATGTGCTCGCGCGCCGGCCGGGTGCCGCGATCCTGGGCGAGGTGAAGTGCTCCGATCGCCTCTACGACGATGTGCGGGCCCGCGGAGGGCGGCCGATCCTGTGGAAGACGGGGCACTCCCTCATCAAGCGCAAGATGAAGGAAGAGCATGCGCTCCTCGCTGGCGAGATGAGCGGGCACGTGTTCTTCGCCGACCGCTGGTATGGCTTCGACGACGCCATCTACGCGGCGCTCCGCGTGCTCGAGATCGTCTCGCGCGCGGGCCGTCCTCTCCACGAGCTGCTCGCCGATCTGCCCGCGGCGCACAGCACCCCGGAGCTGCGCGTGCCTGCCTCCGACGAGACGAAGTTCGCCGTGGTCGATCTGGTGAAGCAGCACTTCGCGCGCTCCCACGAGGTCGTGGACGTGGACGGCGCGAGGATCCGCTTCGCCGACGGCTGGGGCCTCGTCCGGGCCTCCAACACGCAGCCCGTGTTGGTGCTGCGCTTCGAGTCCTCCTCCGAGACCGGCCTCGCGGCGATCCGAAGCGAGGTCGAGGCTGTGGTGGAGCGCGCGCGCGCGGCGACGGGCTGACCCGTCAGCCTCGGCGCCCGGCGCGTCCCGACGCACCCGCCGGCCCGTCGCCGCGGCGCCGGCGAAGGAAGAACGGGCCCCGCAACGCGTACCCTCCACAGCCGCCCTTCCGCGCCGGAAGGTTGGTCTGTTCCGCGAACCTGTCGTAGACCTCGGCCCGCCAGCGAGACGCGCTGGCCTCGTTCCGGCCACCGCCGGCTCTCTCAGGGGTGTTCCATGCGCCACGCCGCCATCGCGTTCCTCGCCGCCTTTGCCCTCACGCTCGCCAGCCGCGCAGAGGCGCAGGTCATCATCTCCGGTCAGGTCAGCACCTACACCGCGCCGAGCTCGGCGCCGCCCGCGGCGGGTTCGGCCTACGTCGAGACCTCCGCCGGTCCCGCCCCGACCCGCTACATCCACCGCTCGCGGCCGACTTCGGCGCTCCTCGTTCCAGGCATCGTGGCCCTCGTCGGCGGCTACGCACTCAACCTCTTCGGCCTCGCATGGCTCGCCGAGGGCGAGATCAACGGCGGCGGCTACCCGGGCATCGACTACTACCTCTACGGTCTCATCCCCATCGCCGGGCCCTGGCTCCAGTTCGGCGCCTCCGGCCCGAACTCGTACGTGATGTCGATCATCACGGGCGTGCTCGAGGTCGGCGGCCTGCTGCTGACCATCCTCGGAGCGAGCATCCAGGAGGAGTGGGACGAGCCCGTCTACGTCCTCGACGAGTCCGATCCGCGCTCGCCGACCCTGGCCTTCGGCCTCGATGGGGCCCTCGGCGGCGGGGCCGTCGCGACCGCGACGCTCTCGCACTTCTGACGCGGAGACATCTTCCTCGAACGGAGCGCCCTCCCCTCGGGAGCGGCGCTTCGTTCGTTTCGGGCTTCCAGGCACGCGGGGCGGTGGTGGTATGCTCCCGCCGCCATGAAGCTCACCAAGCTCGACAAGCAGGACCGCCTCCGCCTGATGAAGTTCGTCTGCTCGTTCGCCTGGGCCGACCTCGAGATCGTCGACCAGGAGCGGCGCATCATCCACCGGATGGTCGAGAAGTTCGGCCTCGAGCCCGACGAGCGCGAACAGGTCGCGCGTTGGCTGGAGCTTCCTCCGAAGGCCGAGGAGGTCGATCCGGCGGCCGTGCCCCACGCACACCGGCAGATCTTCCTGCAGGCCGCCCGCGAGGTGGTCGCCGCCGACGGGGAGATCTCGGAGGACGAGCGCGAGAACCTCGCGCTCCTCGAGCAGCTTCTGTCCTGAGGCCGAGACCTCCCCTCCGAGCGTGGCCTCGCAGGGGGAACGGACTATGCTCGCGCCGCTTCTGCGCCTCCGGCACCTGCCGGCGCCGGCGCCGGAGCGTGGAGCTTCTCCGTGCGCCCCTTGATGCGGTTCGCCCCCTACCTCGCGTTCTTCCTGTCCGGCGGGTCCTCGCTGATCTTCCAGACCATCTGGACCCGGATGCTGCACCACGTGTTCGGTGCGACCTCGGTCGCGATCAGCACCGTGCTCACCGCGTTCATGGCTGGACTCGGGCTCGGCAATTACCTGGCCGGCCGCTACGCGAACCGGATCAAGCACCCCATCTTCGCGTACGCATTCGCCGAGGCGGGGGTCGCGGCGTGGGGTCTGCTCATCCCGCTCCTGGTGGCCTCCGACGGGTGGCTCGCCGACGTGAACGCGCTGCTCCGCCAGTCGCTCGGCGCCGAGAGCTCGATGTTCATGATCGTGCGCTTCCTCTGCGTCGCGCCGCTCATCCTCGTCCCGACGACGCTCATGGGTGCCTCGTTCCCGCTGCTCACACGGCACTTCGTGACGAGCCGCGAGAACGCCGAGTCGGCCTCGGGCAAGGTCGGAGCGCTCTACGCGCTGAACACCTTCGGCGCCGCGACCGGCCCGATCCTCAGCGCGTTCGTGCTGCTGCCGGGCGTGGGCCTGATGTGGACGAACGTCATCGCGTGCGCGATGAACCTCTCGCTCTTCGGCCTCATCCTCGCCCTCCGCAAGGAGCTGATCGGCAGCGACTGGGGCTCGGGCGTGAAGCTCGAGGTGCTGCCGGGCAAGGACGAGGTCGAGCCGGAGACCGGAATCACCCACGCGCACGAGGAGGCCGCCCACGCGGCCCCAGTTGCGACCGCGGCGCCGACCGCGGTGACGCCCCCCTCGAAGAAGAAGAAGGCGAAGAAGGCCGCCATGACGGCCGAAGGGATCGAGGCGCCCGCGGAGACGCTGCCCACCCCGCCGCCCGACGCGCCCGCCGAGCCCTTCATCCCGCGCGTGGCGCGGCACATGGCCTTCGTGTGCTTCGCTGCCTCGGGCGCGGCCGCGCTCGCCTACGAGGTCGTCTGGTCGCGCGCGCTGGCGATGTGCATCGGCAGTTCGATCTACAGCTTCGCCCTGATCCTCGACACGTTCCTCGTCGGGATCGCCGCCGGCGCGGCCGCGATGAGCGCGTTCATGGGCACGCGCAAGCGACCGCTCCTCGGCGTCGGCGTGGCCGCGGCGGCGATGGTCGTGATGGCCACCGCGCCGATGGCCGTCGCCCACGGCTCCGACGGGGAGAGCCGCGGCGGAGACTTCGTCACGTGGCTCATCATGGCGGGCTTCGGCGCGGCGCTCGTCGTCGCCATCGGCATCTACGCCGCCCGCCGCGTGCAGCTCGCGCAGACGCTCTCCGGCGCGACGCGCTGGGGCCTCGACGGTGCCGCCGAGCGCGAGGTGCAGGCGCCCGCCCTCACGATGCTCGCCGTGCCCCTGGCCTACGCGGCCTTCACCGCGTTCCAGTTCGACGGCTACCTCCCCAAGATCATCGCGTCCGTCGTCACGGCGGTCGTCGTCTTCCTCGGGCTCATGCTGCTGCTCGGTCGCACGCCGGTGCTGCTGCTCGCGGTCATCCAACTCTACATCGGCCTCGCCACGATCGTCTCCTACGTGTGGCAGGACGAGATCCCCTACGCGTTCGCCCAGCTCGTCGTGAGCATCGAGAACCTCCCCGACCACGTCGGTCAGGTGCAGTTCTTCATGTTCCTCACCGCGATGCTCTGCACGCTGCCGGCGACCCTCGGCATGGGCGCGATGTTCCCGCTCACGGTCCGCGTGTGGACCGGCGGCGGCACCGGCGTCGCCCGCGACGTGGGCCGCGTCTACACCGGCAACACGCTCGGCTCGATCGTCGGCGCCTGGCTCCCGGGATTCATCCTCATGCCCTGGATCGGCATCGAGATGACCCTTCAGGTGGGGATCTGGCTGAACCTGCTCCTCGCGCTCGGCATGCTCATCGCGGGCGCCGCGGAGCCCGACGACGAGGCCGCCCGTCCCTCCCCCAAGCGCGGCGCCCAGCTCTGGCGCATCGCCGCCGTGATCTGGGTCGCGTCGCTCGCCCTCGCGGCCGGCCTCGACCGCTCCTGGCACATGCTCGTCCCGCTGGCGCTCGGCGCGGTGCCGTTCTTCGTCCGCCGACACGGACCGCAGGCCGCGTGGGCCGCCGGCCTCTCCGCGCTCGCGATCCTCGTCGGGGCACTGGTCGAGGCGGAGTCGGGCACGCAGGTCGCCTGGGTCTCGGAGACGCTCGGCCTCGCCGACTCGCCGCGCCTCGCGACGATCGTGACCATGCTGCCGCGGGCGCTCGCGGTCCTCGCCGACGTCGGCGTCGCGTGGGTGCTCGCCACCTCCGCGCCGATCGAGGCGTTCCTCTCCGGCGCCCCGGAGCCCGAAGCGCAGCCCAAGGCCCCGGAGGACGCGGCCGCCAAGGACGACGGCGCGACGCGCCCCGGTGAGCTGCCGCTCTGGCACGCCATCACCGTCTACGTGCTCTCCCCCGCGATCCCCGCGTTGCTCGCGCTCCTCTACCTCGCAACCCACAACGAGAACGCTTCGTTCACGCTGCGCTGGAACCCGACGCAGATGACGCTCGGCGTGTTCCGCGTGTCGCTCGCCGAGGGCATGCTCGATCCCGAGAGCTGGGGTCAGCCCGAGCTCGTCTACTACGAGGACGGTCTCTCCACGACGGTGACCGTCGAGCGCTGGGGCCGTCACTACGCCCTCAAGAACAACGGCAAGGTCGACGCGAGCAACGGCGACGACATGCCGACGCAGATCACCGTCGCTGCCTACCCGCTCCTCCTGCATCCCGCCGGCCCGACCGACCTCGACGTGGCGGTGGTGGGCTTCGGCTCGGGCGTGACGGTCGGCACCGCCCTCTCGTTCCCCGTCGACACGGTCGACGTGATCGAGCTCGAGCGGTCGATCCCCGAGGCAGCGCGCTGGTTCCAGGACGTGAACCTGCTCGACTACTCGCTCGATCACTTCCCCTTCGTCGAGATGAACCGCCTCGAGATCATCAACGACGACGGACGCAACTACCTCGCGGCGACCGACCGCATGTACGACGTGATCATCTCGGAGCCGTCGAACCCGTGGATCACCGGGGTCTCCGACCTCTTCACCATCGACCACTTCGAGATCGCGAGCCGGCGCCTGCGGGAGGGGGGCATCTACTGCCAGTGGGTCCAGCTCTACGAGATGAGCCCGGAGAACATCAAGGTCATCTTCCGGACCTTCGCGCAGGTCTTTCCGCACGTGATCGTCCTCGCCGCGGACGACCGCTCGTCGGACACGGTCGTCATCGGCTCTTTCTCGCCGCTCTCGATGGACCTCGCGCGCTTCCGGGCCGCTTGGGAGCTGCCCGCGGTCGAGGGGCGCATGAGCGTCGCCGACCAGCTCGCCCGCGCCTACCTGCGAACCCCGTACGACCTCTACGCCCGCGTGCTGCTCGCGGACCGCGACGAGGTGCTGAGCTACACCCAGATCGAGGAGCGGCTGCGGGAAGGCACCTGGATCGAGGACCTCGCCTCGACGAACTCCGGCCGCTGCGACGAGGACGACTGCCGCCGCGTACCGGTGGTGGTGAACACCGACGACAACGCCCACATCGAATTCGCCGCGCCCCGGGACCTCATCGGCTTCGAGCGCTACGAGAGCTACCTGTCCACCGTCTATTCACCGGAGTGGCCCTACGGCCGGCTCGAAGGGATCCTCGGCTCGTTCGGCGAGGGTGAGGACTTGTCCCGCAACTACGCGGAGATCGCGATGTCGCTGATCGCGCACGGGCGCTACACCATCGCCGCGCAGTTCATCGACCTCAGCCAGGAGGCGGGCGACACGCGCGAGACGGCCGTCGCGGTCGAGGTGCTGACCCACCTCCTGACCGAGGAGCACGAGCCGCCGCTGCGCATCGAGCCGCCGCGTCCCGGCCCGGAGATGGATCGCGAGACCGCAGGGCGTCTCGTCGAGGGCTTCGACGCCGTGCGCGAGGCGATCGACCGCACCGATTATCGGCGCGCGCTCGAGGCGATGGAGGACATCCCCGCACCGCTGCGCATGCACTCGGGGCCGGGGATGCGGATGCTCTACGGCTACCTGCTCTACAAGGCGGCCGACGGTTCGGTCTCGCAGTACCGCGCCGCCTCCGAGACCCTCGCCGACCTCGCTCGAACCGAGGAGGAGTACGCCTCGGCGCATCCGGAGCTGTTCTATTATCTGGCCCGGGCCCAGGACGCGGAGGGCGAGTACGACGAGGCGATGCGCCAGATGCGCCGCTACATCGAGTCACGGCTGACGCGCACCGGGGACGATGTCGCGACGACCCCCGAGCCCCCCGCGGCGGAGGCCCCGACGAGCGACGCGCCGGGCGAGAACGACAAGACGGAGAACGACCGGGGCCCCTGACGTTCAGACCTGGAAAGGGCATCGCACTTCTGCAATGCGTCCGGCGATACGGCCGAAGAAACCGATGGAATCGCGCTGCTCCGTGGATGGCACGCGCTTCGCTGTCGCGGCGGCCGTGGCCCGAATCCTCGTCGTCGATGATCAGGAGAACGCTCGGCGGGCGCTCTCCATCGCGCTGCGTCTCGAGGGCTTCGTCGTCGCCGAGGCCGCAGATGGACGCGATGCCCTCGACCGCCTCGGCACCTTCACCCCGGACCTCTGCCTCATCGACCTGATGATGCCCGGGATGAACGGCCTCGAACTTTCGCGGCAGCTCCGGGACCGGGCCCCCGAGATCCGCATCGTCCTCACGAGCGCCTATCACCTCTCGGAGCGCCAGCTCGAGCGCAGCGGCCTCGGTCGAGTCGCGTTCGTGCCCAAGCCGTGCGAAATGCAGGAGCTGGTCCGGTTTCTCCGGGACAAGACCGCCGCCTGACGGCGTCGACGTCGGGCCGATCCTTGGCCGGCCCCAGCGGACGATGTAGAGCGACCCCGTGGATCTGTGGATGAGCCAGGTCGCCCGGCTCGTGAGCCGGCGGCGCAGCGAGCGGGCCGCGACGAACTCGCTCGACGGACTGGTCCGGGCCGCTCCCCGCGACGCCGACGGGCTCTCGGGCCTCGACGCCTCGCTCGCGTTCCTCATGCGGCTGGCGCGGGCCCTCCTCGGCTGGGGTCTGCCGGCGCAACGGGTCGAGGAGTCGCTCGAGCGTCTGGCCGACTCGCTCGGCCTCGACATCGAGGTCATCGCGACGCCGACGGGCCTCGTAGCTACGGTCTCCGACGGCGAGGCGACCCGCACACGCGTCGTGCGGATGCAGCCCGGCGGCTCCGACCTCGAGCGCCTCTCAGCGCTGCACGAACTCGTGGGCCGGGTCGAGCGCAAGGAGCTCCTGCCCGGCGACGCAGACCTTCGGCTGGCGGCGATCCTGGCGCGCCCCCCACGCTACGAGGGGCTGCCGCGGATCCTGGCCTTCGCGCTCGTCGCCGCGACGAGCGCGCTGCTGCTCGGAGGCAGCCCGACCGACGCCGGGCTCGCGGCCGGGCTCGGCGCGTGGGTGGGCCTGCTCGAGGCGGTCGGCACGCGCATCCACGCGGTCGCCCGGCTGCTGCCTGCGCTCGCCGCCACGACGGTGTCGTTCGCCACGGCCGCCCTCGACGCGGCTGCGATCGACGTTCGCCCATCGGTCATCCTGCTCGCGGCCATCGTGGTCTTGCTCCCTGGCCTGACGGTGACCGCGGCGATCATGGAGCTCGCGAGCGCGCACCTCGTCTCCGGCACCGCGCGCCTCATGGCCGGGATCGTCACGCTCCTGCAGCTCGCATTCGGCGTGGCCCTCGGCCAGCGCCTCGGCGATGTGTTCACCGACGTCGCGCACGCCCGGGCGACGACGGTCGTGCCCTGGCTGCTCGAGGTGGCGGCGCCGCTCGGTGCGGCGCTCGGGCTCGGCGTGCTGCAGCGCGCCCGAGGCAGCGATGCGCCCGCGGTGCTCACGGCCGTCGCGACGGCCGCCGTCGGCGCCCGACTCGGCGGCTGGCTGCTCGGGGCCGAGCTGGGAGCCTTCGTCGGCGCGATGCTCGTCACGGCGGTCGCGCATGCCCACGCCCGCCTCCGCGATCGTCCCACCGCGATCGTCCTGACACCGGGGATCCTCTTCTTGGTACCGGGCAGCATCGGCTTTCTCTCGGTGCAGTCGATGCTCGATCACGACGTCGAGGCCGCCGCCGCGACCGGCTTCCGCATGCTGCTCGTCGCGATGGCCATCGCCGCCGGCACGCTCGTCGCGACCAGCGCCTTCCCCACGCGGCGACCGCTCTGACCGCCGCTCAGGGCCCGATCAGCCCCATCACGCCGTCGTGCAGCGCGGGGCGGAAGAACTTGATCTTCTGGTTGGCCCGGCTTGGACAGACCCGGTTGGAGAGCAGGACGACGACGGCGTCGTGGACCGGATCGCAGAAGAGCGAGGTGCCGGTGAAGCCGAGGTGGCCGAACGTCTCCGGGCTCGTGCGCTTGCCGGCCGCGCTCTCGCCGGCGCTCTTGCCATCGAAGCCGAGGCGGTTCGTACCGCCTGGCCGCGGCGACAGTGCATGCCGGACGAGCGCCTCGGGAAGGAACGCGTCGGACGCGCCGAGGTACGCGTCGAGTACGGCCCGGCCGAACGTGGCGACCGCGCGGGCCGTACCGAAGAGGCCTGCATGCGCCGAGACCCCGCCGAACGCCGCGCAGTTCTCGTCGTGCACCTCGCCGCGCAGCAAGTAGCCGCGCCAGTCGTCGCGCTCGGTCGCGGCGACGCTTCGAACGAGCTCGGCGTGCCGCTCGGGGGGCAGCGCCGCCGCGTAGGCGAGTTCGTGCGGCGCGAGGCCGAGCGGCTCGAGGATCTCTCGCCGTACCAGCGTCGGCAAATCGTGCCCCGCGCTCCGCGTGATGAGCTCCCCCGCGAGCAGATAGCCGAGATCGCTGTAGAGCGCGCGCACGCCCTCCGCGGCCGGCCGCGGCGTCTCGTCGGCGCGGCGGGCAGCCTCGGCGATCATCCAGCGCTGCGCCGCGACGGTGCCGCGCTCGTGGGGCACATCGAGATAGAGCCCACCCCACGCCGCGAGGCCGCTTCGGTGCGTGAGCAACTGCTCGAGACTCGCCTGTCCGCCCACCGTCCCGCGCGCATCGGGGAAATGCTCCTCGAGCCGCGAGGAGAGGTGAAGCGCGCCGCGCGCGACCAGCCGCAGCGCCACCGTCGCCACGATCGGCTTGGTGAGCGACGCGAGATCGAAGAGCGTGTCCGGCGTCACGGCCTTGCCGCCGGGCTCGCGCAGGCCTGCACACGCCTCGACCTGCCCCGCCGCGGCCGGCGGGTCCTTCGCGGCGCGGAGCGGGGGCACGCGCCACGAGAGGGCGCAGCACGCCCCCGGGAACACATTCCCGCTGACCCCAGCTTGCAAGAGCCGCTCGACGCCGGCCCGGATGCCATCGTTCTTGCTCAGCGACATCCCCCAAGGCTCCTTCGCCGTTGAAAAGGGAGCACCGAGAGCGTACGAGCCCCCCGACCCTCGATGGAAGCGAATTCGCCCGAAGGCACCGAGCCGCCCCGCGCCGTGGGGCGCCCCCCGCTCCAGCGCGCCCTCCTCAAGGCCGAGCCGGAGGATTTCGTCGTGGACGAAGAGCCGGCGTACCTGCCGTCGGGCGAAGGCGAACACCTCTTCGTCCGCTTCGAGAAGCGCGGTCTCGACACCGAGGAAGCCGTCGATCGGATCGCCAGCGGGCTCGGCGTGCCGAGCCGCGACTGCGGCTTCGCGGGCCGCAAGGATCGGCACGCGCTCACGCGCCAGTGGATGAGCCTGCCCTGCCCGGCACGGGAGCGCGCGGCCCGCGAGGCGGCGGCGCTCGCGCTCGAGCTGCCGCAGATCCGTATCCTCGAGGCGCGCCTCCACGGCAACAAGCTCCGTACCGGCCACCTCCGCGGCAACGCCTTCGACCTGCTGCTGCGCGACGTCGAGGGCGACCTCGATGCGGTCACGCCCGCGCTCGAGCGGCTCGTCGAGGGCGGTCTGCCAGCGTTCTTCGGCGAGCAGCGCTTCGGACGAACCAACCTGGCCCGCGCACGTGCCTGGCTCGTCGAGGGCGGCCGCGCGCCGCATCCCCGCGACCGGAAGTTCCTCGTCTCGGTGCTGCAGTCGCAGCTCTTCAACGAGCTCTGCCGCGAGCGCCTCGGCATGCCCCGAGGCCTCGCGACGATCGTCGAGGGCGACCTCGCACGCAAGGAGGACACGGGCGGCCTCTTCGTCGTCGAAGACGTCGCCGAGGCCCAGGGCCGCGCCGACCGGTTCGAGCTCAGCGCCACCGGCCCGATGTTCGGTCCCTCGATGCGGTGGCCCAGTGGAGCCGCCGCCGAGCTCGAGCGGGCCGTCCTGACCCGGCATGGCCTCGACGACGCGACGCTCGCGCGTTTCGGGCGCGACGGCGAGGGCACCCGGCGCCCGTACCGCGTCCCGGTCCGCCGGGTGGGCGATGCCCCGCTCGCCGAGCGCATGGCGGCCGGGCTCCGCCTGCGCTTCTGGCTGCCCTCCGGGGCCTACGCCACGACCCTCGTCCGCGAGCTCTGCGCGGCCGTGACCCAGCCCGGCGGCTCGTGATACGGCTCCCCACATGAAGAGCGAACGCGCCCACCTCGACACCCTCGCAATCCATGCCGGCCAAGAGCCCGACCCCAGCAGCGGCGCGGTGATGACGCCGATCGTGCTCGCGAGCACCTTCGCGCAGGACGGGCCCGGCCACCACAAGGGCTTCGAGTACTCGCGGACCGGCAACCCGACCCGGCAGGCCCTCGAGGGGTGCCTCGCGGCGCTCGAGGGCGCGACGCACGGCCTGGCCTTCGCGTCGGGATGCGCCGCGATGACGACGATGATGCACGTGCTCGGCCCGGGCGATCACGTCGTCGCGGGGGATGACCTCTACGGCGGCTCGTTCCGCATCCTCGACAAGGTGATGAAGCCCCTCGGCGTCGCGTTCGACCAGGTGGACCTCACGCAGGTCGACCGACTCCGCGACGCCATTCGGCCCACCACGAAGCTGGTGTGGCTCGAGACGCCCACGAACCCGATGCTGAAGGTCGTCGACATCGCTTCGGTCGCCGCCGTGTGCAGGGAGAAGGGTGTGCCGCTCGCCGTCGACAACACCTTCGCCACGCCGATGCTGCAGCAGCCGCTCGCGCTCGGCGCGACGCTCGTCGTGCACTCCACGACGAAGTACCTGAACGGACACAGCGACGTGGTCGGCGGCGCGATCGTGACGAGCGACGAGGCCCTCGCCCAGAAGCTCCGCTTCCTCCAGAACGCGATGGGCGCGATCCCCTCGCCCTTCGACTGCTACCTGGTGCTGCGCGGCCTCAAGACGCTGCCGGTGCGGATGGAGCGCCACGTGCGCAGCGCCGCATCGATCGCCACGCGGCTCGCCTCCCACCCGCAGGTCGAACGCGTCCACTACCCGGGCCTGCCGGGAGATCCAGGCCACGCGGTCGCGTCGCGGCAGATGAAGGCGCCCGGGGGGATGATCTCCTTCGTGGTGCGCGGCGGCGAGCCGGCCGCGCGCGCGCTGCTCCGCACGGTGGACATCTTCACCTGCGCCGAGAGCCTCGGCGGCGTCGAGTCGCTCATCGAACTGCCCTC
>Ga0209985_10000608_pt1 | contig 38017 bp, 32 predicted proteins | sample NOAtaG_FD_187305 | JGI IMG/M metagenome (GOLD analysis project Ga0209985, IMG submission 187305) | Freshwater lake microbial communities from Lake Erie, under a cyanobacterial bloom - NOAA_Erie_Diel6S_1000h metaG (SPAdes) (version 2) | ecosystem: Environmental > Aquatic > Freshwater > Lake ...
CCTGGGCGCACCTGGGCGCACCTGAGCGCGCGGCCGGCCTTGCGCGTCGCCCGGATCAGGCCAGCGGTGCCGGCGCGCCGTGCATGTAGGGCTTGAGCGCCAGATAGGCCATTTCGTGTACCGGCACGGGCACCCCCAGCGCGCGGGCTCGCCGGAGCAGGGCGCCGGACAGGCTGTCGAGTTCCAGCGGCCTGCCTTTCGCGAGATCGTGGTACATGGAGGCGAACATGGTCTTGGGGAAGGCCTGGTGCATCGCCAGCGTGCGCTCGGCGGCGTCCCCGGGCATCGCGATGCCCTCGGCGCGCGCCACGGCGGCCACTTCGCCGAAGGCGCGCAGCGCCAGCGGGATGATCTCGGGGTCGTGATAGATGTAGCCGCACGGCAGGCGGAACAGGCAGGTCAGCGCCGCGTTGGTGGCCAGGCCCACGAACTTGCCCCATTGCGCGGCGCGGATATCCGGTTCCACGGTGGCGCCGAAGCCGGCGCCGATGCAGGCATCGCGAAAGGCCAGCGCGCGCGCGCTCATGCGGCCGTCCCCCTCGCCGAAGCGCAGCGACGACATCGGCGAGGTATAGCGGATCACGCCCGGGGCGGTGATCACGCCGGACACCATGGCCAGGCCGCCCAGCACGCTACCCGCGCCCACCACTGCGGCGATGCGGTCCTGGTGGTCGACGCCGTTGAGCACCGACACGATGGCGGCGCCGCCATCGACCAGGGATTTGAGCGACGCGGCGGCAGCCTCGATGTCGTAGGCCTTGACGGCAAAGAGCACGACATCGCATTCGCCCACCTCGCGCGCCGCATCGACAAAGCGCGCATTGCCCACCCGCAGGCTGCCCTGCGGGGTTTCCAGGCACAGGCCGTTCTGCTGCATGGCGCGCAGGTGCTCGCCGCGGCCGATGAAGGTGACCTCATGCCCGGCCACGGCCAGGCGCCCGCCGAAGTATCCGCCGACCGCGCCGGCGCCCATCACTGCGATCCGCATGCAAGCATCCTTGTGGGAAATCGAAGGGGACGGGACGCCGCCGGATGCCGGACGCCCGCCCCGATCGGGACGGGTCCGAGTGTGCCACAGGACCGTCGGCGTTATGATTGGCGCTTTACAAAGTCCGACAGGAAACCCCGCCATGGCCCAGGCATTCGTATTCGACGCCATCCGCACCCCGCGCGGCAAAGGCAAGTCCGACGGTTCGCTGCATGAAGTCAAGCCCATCACCCTGCTCGCCGGGGTGTTGAAGCAATTGCAGGCGCGCCATGATTTCGACACCGCCGAGGTGGAGGATGTGGTGATGGGCTGCGTCTCGCCGGTCGGCGAACAGGGCGCCTGCATCGCCAAGACCGCCGCGCTGGCCGCGGGCTGGGACTGGAAGGTGGCCGGGGTCCAGCTGAACCGCTTTTGCGCCTCGGGCCTGGAGGCGGTGAACCTGGCGGCGCAGAAAGTGGCCTCCGGCTGGGAGGACCTGGTCGTCGCCGGCGGCGTGGAATCCATGAGCCGGGTGCCGATGGGCTCCGACGGCGGCGCCTGGGCGCAGGACCCGCAGACCAACTTCGATACCGAGTTCATGCCCCAGGGCATCGGTGCGGACCTGATCGCCACCCTCGAAGGCTTTCGCCGCGAGGATGTCGACGCCTTCGCGCTGCGCTCGCAGCAGAAGGCCGCCGCCGCGCGCGATGCCGGCCGGTTCGACAAGAGCGTCGTGCCGGTCAAGGACATGCTGGGCATGATGATCCTGGAGCGCGACGAGTTCATCAAGCCGCGCACCACCATGGAAGGGCTGGCCTCGCTCAAGCCTTCGTTCGCGCAGATCGGCGAGATGGGCTTCGACGGCGTGGCCATCCGCAAGTACCCGCAGGTCGAGCGCATCCATCATGTGCACCACGCCGGCAATTCCTCCGGCATCGTCGACGGCGCCGCCGCCGTGCTGGTGGGTTCCGAGTCCAAGGGCCGGCAGTTGGGGCTCACGCCGCGCGCGCGCATCCTCGCCACCGCGCTTTCCGGCGCCGATCCGACCATCATGCTGACCGGCCCGATGCCGGCGGCGCGCAAGGCGCTCGCCAAGGCGGGCCTGACCATCGACGACATCGACCTCTTCGAGATCAACGAGGCCTTCGCCGCCGTGCCGATGAAGTTCATGAAGGAAATGGGCGTGCCGGAAGAAAAGGTGAATGTGAACGGCGGCTCGATCGCCATGGGCCACCCGCTCGGCGCCACCGGCGCGATGATCCTGGGCATCCTGATCGACGAACTGCACGCGCGCAAACTGCGCTACGGCCTGGCCACCTTGTGCGTGGGCGGCGGCATGGGCATTGCCACCATCGTCGAGCGGGTCTGATCGGGAATGTCCCGATGACGCTGCACGTCAGCACCGCCGACCGTGTCACCACGCTCGTCCTCGACCGGCCGCAGGCGAAGAACGCGGTAGACGGACCCGCCGCGCAGGCGCTCTACGACGCCTTCATTGCGTTTGACCGCGATCCGCAGGCCGACGTCGCCGTGCTTGCCGGCGCCGGCGACACCTTCTGCGCCGGCGCGGACCTGAAAGCCGTGGCGCTCGGCATGGGAGAGGACGCGCGCGCCAACCCGATCAACCAGGACATGAACGCGATTGCGCCGATGGGCTGCACGCGGCTGGTGCTATCCAAGCCGGTGATCGCGGCGATTTCAGGCTACGCGGTGGCCGGCGGCATCGAACTGGCGCTATGGTGCGACCTGCGCGTGGTCGAGGAAACGGCGACCATGGGCGTCTTTTGCCGTCGCTGGGGCGTGCCCCTGATAGACGGCGGCACCGTGCGCCTGCCGCGCCTGATCGGCCAGAGCCGCGCGCTGGACCTGATCCTCACCGGCCGCCCGGTCGGTGCCCGCGAAGCGCTGGAAATGGGGCTGGCCAACCGCGTGGTGCCGCATGGCCAGTCGCTTACGGCGGCGCAAGCGCTGGCGCGCGACCTCGTCAAGTTCCCGCAGGCCTGTCTGCGCTCGGACCGGATGAGCGCCATCGGGCAATGGGGTATGGACTTCGGGTCGGCGATGAAAAACGAATTCGCGCACGGCCTGCGCACCATGGCCAGTGGCGAGACCAAGGCGGGCGCCGCGCGCTTCGCGGCGGGTGCCGGACGCAAGGGAAAGTTCGAGTGAACCGCCCGCGGATCTAGTCGGCGGAACGCTCGCGCAGAATCTTCGCGCTGCCCGGCGCAACCCGCTTCACCAGGCTTGCCAGGGGCGAGGCGCTGGTACGCGCAAGAATGACGCTTCGGATGCTGCGCTCAAGCTGCGCTGCCGCACGTGAACGCGGCCGCTCGCGCGCCCGGATCACGCGCAGGCGATTCGGAATCAGCGGCCGGAACGGCACCGCCGCCAGCGCCGGGCGATGATCGGCCATCAGCAGGAACGGGTCCATGATGGCCAGGCCCGCGCCGGCCTCGACCAGATCGAGCGCCTGTTGCGACTGGTTGATTACGATGTCCACCTCGCGCCGCTCGCCGGCTGCGCGCAGCGCGCGGCGCACCAGCCAGCCGATCGCCGTATCCTCGCGATAGCAAATCAGCCGTTCACCCAGCAAGTCACGCGCACCCAGGCTCTTGCGCCGCGCCAGCGGATGGCTTGCGCGCATCACGCACACCCCGTCGGCCTCGCAGATCACCTCGCCGTCCAGATAAGGGTTGTCGGTAGGTTGGTGCACCACGCCGAAATCGGCCTGGCTCTCGGCCACCCGGTCGGCCACCATCGCCGTGGGAAGAATCATCACCTCGACGCGGATGTTCGGCCGCTCCTGGGTAAAAGCCGCCACCGCAGGCGTGATGAATGCATGGGCCACCGAACCCGGCGCGGCCACCGTCACGCTGCCGGCGTTGCCGTCGCGTAACTGGCGGATCAGGGTCGAAATGGTGTCGAGATCGCCGCGCACGCGCTCGACCTGCGGCAACAGGGTCTCGGCCTCGGGGCTGGGAAAGACTCGCCCGCGCACCCGTCGGAACAGCACGAACCCGGCCGCCTCCTCGGCCAGCCGCAGGGACTTGCTGACCGCCGGTTGTGAAACGCCCAAGGCACGCGCAGCCTGGGCCACCGATCCGGTGCGCATGACAGCCTCGAAGACTTCAAGCTGGCGCAGGTTCATCGATAACCTGAAGTTTCAGATATTGGAACTTCAAGTATAGCCAGTGCTTCCCATAATGGAATTGCCTTCAGACTCGCGGATATTCCCTTGGCCAGCATCGGCATCGACATAGGCGGCACCTTCACCGACGTGGTGGCGATCGACGACGCCGGCACGCAGCACATCGCCAAGCTGCCCTCCACACGCGCCGACCCCAGCGCCGCGGTACGCGAGGCGCTCGTCCGCCTGCTGCCCCAATGGAAAATCGCGCCCGGCGCGGTGACAAGCTTCGCGCATGGCACCACGGTGGCAACCAATGCGGTGCTGGAACGCAAGGGTGCACGCCTGGGGCTCCTGACCACCGCGGGCTTCGAGGACGTCATCGAGATCGGGCGGCAGAACCGCCGCCAGATCTACGAACTTCTGCTCAAGCCCGAAACCCCGTTGTTCCTGGCGCCGCGCGCGCGCCGCCGTGGCGTGGTGGAGTCCATCGGCCCCGACGGCGCGGTCGTCACCGAACTCGACACCGCATCGCTCGCCGAAGCGGTCGACGCGCTGGTCGCTGACGCTGTCGAGGCGGTTGCCGTGAGTTTCCTGTTTTCCTTTGTCAATCCGGCGCACGAACGGCGCGCCGCAGAGTTCATCCGCGCGCGCCATCCCGCGCTGGTGGTGTCGATCTCGTCGGAGGTCGATCCGGCCTTCCGGGAGTATGAGCGCACCGTCGTCACCGCGTTCGACGCGTATGTAAAGTCCGGGCTCGACCGCTATCTCGCGGCCATGGAGCGCGACCTGAACAGCGCCGGCGTGCCCGCCCCCTTGCAGATCATGCAATCGCGCGGCGGCATCTGTTCGGCACGCATTGCCAGGCAGCGCCCGATCAGGCTGTTTCTTTCCGGTCCCGCAGCCGGCGTGGTCGGCGCGCGCGAAGCCGGCCATTCGGTCGGGCACGAAAACCTGATCACCGTGGACATCGGCGGCACCAGTTGCGACATCGCCCTCATCGCGCGGGGGCAGCCGGTGATCCGGCCGGACGGCCTGCTCGACGGGTTCCGCATCCGGGTGCCGATGGTGGACGTCAATTCCATCGGCGCCGGCGGTGGCAGCATCGCCTGGATCGATACCGGCGGCGGCTTGCGCGTCGGGCCGCAATCGGCCGGCGCGGACCCCGGCCCGGCCTGCTACGGCCATGGCGGCGGCGATGCCACCGTGACCGACGCATCGATCGTGCTCGGCTACCTCGACCCGGCCTATTTCGCCGGCGGCACGCTTAACCTCGACCCGGCACTCGCGGCGCGCGCGATCGAGGAACGGGTCGCGCGACCGCTCGGGCTGACCCTGCACCAGGCCGCCCTTGGCATCCATCGGGTCATCAATGCGCAAATGGCCGAAGGCATCCGCCTGGTGTCGATCAGCCGCGGCATGGACCCGCGCGGCTTTTCACTGATGCCCTTCGGCGGTGGCGGCGCATTGCATGCGACGGCGCTGGCGCACGAACTGGGCATGACCACCATCGTCGTGCCGCGCTATCCCGGCGTCCTGTGCGCCTCGGGCCTGCTATCCGCGCAAATCGAGCACGAATCCGCCGCCGGCTTCATGGCCAGGTTCGCCGATGCCGATGTCGCGGAAATCCTGCGGGTTTGCGCCCGGCTTGCCGCGGAATGCTCGGCACGCATGCGCGAGGAAGGCGTGCCGGCGGATGCGGTAACCACGTCCTGCTATGCCGACGTCTGCTACGTGGGCCAGGCCCACCATATCGAGGTCGCACTGGACATCGACACGCCCGACACCCTGGTCGCCACGCTTTACGAGGCGTTCTGCCGACATTACGACCAGGTCTACGGCCACCATACCCGGTCGCCCGCGCGCTTTGTCAACCTGCGGGTGGTGCAGCGCGCCCCCAACCGCGCGCAGATCCCGGCGTCGCGGCCGCGCAACCGGACGAGTGGGCGCGGGCAAGCCGACAAGAGCAATCGGCGCATCCTGCTGGCCGGCCACGAAGACTTCGTAACCGCGCAGGTCATCGATCGCGACGGCCTGGCGCCCGGCGACACGCTGCGCGGCCCGGCGATCGTCGAGCAAAGCGACACCACCACGCTGGTCGAGCCCGGCTGGACCGGCCGCGTCGCCGACAACGAGGTCCTGATACTGACGAGGGAGCCATGAACGACAGAGCCGACGCGGCAGTGATGCGGGTGGACCCGGTGACCCTAGAGGTGGTGCGCAACAAACTCGAAGGTATCGCCAACGAAATGCAGATGACGCTGTTGCATAGCGCCTTCTCGCCGATCGTCAAGGAAGGCATGGACTGTTCGGCCGCGATCTTCACCGCCGACGGCCAGACCATCGCGCAGGCCACCGCCATACCGATCCACCTGGCGACCATGATCCCGGCGCTCGCCGCGGTAGTTCGGAAGTATCCGCTGGCCGGCATGGCCAGCGGCGACGTCTACATCCTCAACGATCCCTATTCCGGCGGCACCCACCTGCCGGACATCACTCTGTTCATCCCGGTATTCGCCGGCGATGTCATGGTCGGCTTCTCGGTCACCACGGTGCACCACCAGGACATGGGCGGCATGGCCCCCGGGTCGATTCCCACCAACGCCACCGAGATCTACCAGGAAGGCCTGCGCATTCCGCCACTCAAGTACATGGAGGGTGGCCGGGTCAACGAAACCCTGCGCGAGATGATGTGCCTGAACATCCGCCTGTCCGACACCTTCATGGGCGACCTCAATGCGCAGTTGTCGGCCTGCATGGTCGGCGCGCGGCGCTTGGGCGAACTATGCGACGCCTACGGTGCCACGCAAGTGACACGGATATTCGATCTCCTGCTCGATCGCTCCGAGAAAATGACCCGCGCGGCCCTGCGCACCCTGCCGGAAGGCACCTATCGCTACGTCGACTGGCTCGACAATGACGGCGTCGATCTCGACCGCCGGGTGCGCATCGAGGTTGCGGCGACCGTCCGCGACGGTACCATCCATTTCGATTTCACCGGTTCGAATCAGCAGGTGCGCGGGCCGATCAACTGCGTGCCATCGGGCGCGCAGGCCGCCGCCTACTACGCCGTGCGCGCCTTGACCGACGCGCAGATTCCGACCAACGGCGGTTGCTTCCGTCCGGTGAGCCTCACCCTGCCCGAAGGTTCGATCGTCAATCCGCAAGCCCCCGCAGCGGTGAACGCGCGCACCGCCACCATCAAGCGGATCTGCGGCGCGATGATCGGCGCGTTCGCCGACGCGGTGCCCGACCGGGTGCCGGCGGCCTCGGCCGGGCTGTCGGTGATGCTGGCCTTCGGCGGCCGGCGCGCCGACGGCAGCCATTTCATCCTCTCCGAACTGGTGTGCGGCGGCACCGGGGCAAGCCGCTCGGGCGACGGCGTGGACTGCCTGCAGACCGACGGATCCAACAGCATGAACCAGCCGATCGAGGCACTCTGCCTGGATGCGCCGATCCGCATCCGCCGCTTCGGACTGCGCGCCGATTCGGGCGGTGCCGGACGCCAGCGCGGCGGCCTGGGCGTGGTGCGCGAATACGAGTTCCTGGCCGATGACATCCGCTTCACGTTTCGTGGCGAGCGCCACTTCACCGCCGCGCGCGGCGCGGTCGGCGGTGCCGACGGCGCCATGTCGGTGGCGACCATCCACCGCGCCGACGGCCGCGTCGAGCCGATCTCCAAGTGCGTCACCACGGTATCGCGCGGCGACCGTGTGGTGCTCGAGACAGCGGGTGGCGCCGGCTACGGTGATCCCCGGGAACGCGCGCGCGAGGTGCTGGCCGCCGATGTCGCAAACCGCAAGGTCAGCGCGGCGGCGGCGCAAAATGTATATGCAATAACCAAGGAGGCTTGAAATGCTTGCACGAATCGCCGGTCTGGCTGCAATCCTTCTGTTCGCCGCGGCCGCCGCAGCGCAATACCCGACACGCCCCCTGCGGGTGGTGATCCCGTTCGGCGCGGGCTCATCCACCGATGCTGTCATGCGCGTCCTGGCACCCGCCCTGTCGACGGCACTCGGCCAGCAAGTGGTGATCGAGCCACGTCCCGGTGCGGACGGCGCGGTCTCCGCGATCGAGGTCGCGCGCTCCGCACCAGATGGCTACACCCTGGGCGTCGGCAGCGGCGGCCCGCTCGCCGCGGTGCCGGCACTGCGCAAGAACCCTCCCTACGACGTCAATGCCGACTTCACGCCTATTACCGACGTCGGCCGCTACACGGTGTTCCTGTTCGTCAACAGCACCGTCCCCGCCAAGACCCTGCAGGAGTTCGCGGCGCATGTGAAAGCCAATCCCGGCAAGCTCGCCTACGGCACCGGCAACCCGAGCGGCATCGTCGCCTTCGCACAAATGAACGCCCTGCTCGGCCTGGACATGCTGCATGTACCCTACAAGTCCGCGCCGCTGGTGATGCCGGACCTGCTGGCCAACCGCGTGCAGGCCCTGATGGATCCGCCAGCGGTGGCACTGGCCTACGTAAAGGAAGGCAAGCTGCGCGCGCTGGTCACCACCCTCAACCGGCGCTCGCCGCTGCTGCCCGACGTGCCCACCATCCACGAGGCGGGCGTGCCGCAATTCACCATTTCCAACTGGATGGGACTGGTGGGTCCGGCGAAAATGCCGCGCGAGATCGTCGATCGGCTCAACCGCGAACTGGGCGTCATCCTGAAAAAGCCGGAGATCGTCGCTGCGCTCGAAAAGCAGGCCTTCATCCCCAATCCGTCGACGCCGGAGCAATTCGGCGCCTTCATCCGCGAGCAGGTGCAGTCCTACGGCACCCTGCTGCGCGCCGCCGGCGTGCAGCCAGACTAGACACAACGGCCAGGCACGAGCACTTTCACATGACCAGTGCCCTGTTCCAGCCCTTCACGATGCGCGGCCTTACCCTGCCGAACCGCATCGTGATCTCGCCCTTGTGCCAGTACAGCGCAGTGGACGGCTGCGCGACCGACTGGCACCTGATCCATCTTGGCCACCTCGCGCTGTCGGGCGCGGGCCTCCTGATCCTGGAAGCCACCGCGGTGGAAGCGCGCGGCCGCATCAGCCGCGAATGCCTGGGACTGTATTCCGACGCCTCCGAGGAAGCGCTGGCGCGGGTGCTCGCCACCGTGCGCCGCTACAGCGACATGCCGATCGGCATACAGCTCGCGCATGCCGGCCGCAAGGGTTCCCAGAAGAAACCGACCGAGGGGCGCGGCAACGTTCCCGCCTCCGAGGGTGGATGGCAGACGGTCGCGCCTTCGGCCATCGCCTTCATTCCCGAATGGCAGACACCGCAGGCGCTCGATCGCGCCGGGATGGATGGCATCATCGCCGCCTTCGTCGACGCCACGCAACGCGCCGACCGCGTCGGCCTGGACATGATCGAGCTGCACTTCGCGCATGGCTACCTGTTGAGTTCGTTCCTGTCGCCGATCGCCAACCGGCGCGATGATGAATACGGCGGGTCGGCCGAAAAACGCATGCGCTTCCCGCTCGAGGTATTCACGGCGGTGCGCGCGGCATGGCCGGCGCACAAGCCGCTGGGCGTGCGCTGCAACGGCACCGACTGGGACGAGGCCGGCATCACGCCGGACGACGCGGTGGAGTTTTCGGCCGCGCTCGGCCGGCTCGGCTGCGACTATGTCGATGCGTCTTCGGGCGGCAACAGCATGGCGCGCATACCGCTGGCGGCGGGCTACCAGGTGCCCTTCGCCGCGCGCATCCGGCGCGAAGCCGGCCTGCCGACCATGGCCGTCGGCATGATCCGCGATCCGCGGCATGCCGAGGCTATCGTCGCATCTGGCGAGGCCGACATGATCGCGCTGGGGCGCGGCATGCTCAACGACCCGCGCTGGCCGTGGCATGCGGCCGAAGACCTTGGCGCCACGGTCGACTATCCGCCGCAATATTTCCGCGCGGTGACACGCGCAGGCGTTGCCCAACATTTTGCGAAGAACTCCTGAAAGGATGCACATAATGAAGATCCTCTTTCGCATCGTCGCATCGATCGCAGCCGCCCTTGCGCTGGCAGGCATCGCGGCTGCACAGGAATACCCGCGTGGCCCGGTGAAGATCATCGTGCCATACCCGGCCGGCGGCTACACCGACATCCTCGCGCGCATGGTCGGCGCCGGGTTGCAGCAGCGCCTGGGCCAGGCCTTCATCATCGAAAACAAGCCCGGCGCCGCGACAGCGCTGGCGGCCGAACAGGTGGCCAATTCGGCGCCCGACGGGCATACCCTGATGATGGTGACCGTCACCACCATGGCGATGAACCCACTGACCATGAAGGACCTGCGCTACAAGCCCGAGCAACTGGCGCCGGTCGCCCTGGTGGCGCGCCAGCCTTTCATGCTGGTAGCCTCGAAAGAGTTCCCGCCCAACAATGTGCGTGAACTGATCGCCTATGCAAAGGCCAACCCTGGCAAGACCAACTGGGCGACGCAGGGCGTGGCCGGCTCCTCGCACCTGGTCGGGGAACTGCTCAAGTCGCTCGCCGGCATCGACCTGTTCGCGGTGCATTACAAGGGCAGCACGCCGGCCAACGTCGACATCATGGCCGGGCGCGCCGACCTGCACTTTGACGGTGTCGGCACCTCGCTCGGCAACGTGGCCAGCAAGCGGGTGAAGGCCATCGCCATCACCTCCGAGCGCCGCATGGCCGCCAACCCGGACATTCCCACCTTCGTCGAATCGGGCCTGCCCAGGATGGTGGCCTATTCCTGGTACGGCATCGTCGCGCCGGCAGCCACGCCGCCGGCCGTCATCACCAGGCTCAACGACGAGATCAACCGCTACACCCAATTGAAGGACACCGCCGAACGCATGGCGCGCGACGGCTCCGAGGTCGGCAACATGACGCCGGCGCAATTCGCGAAGATGATCGCCGAAGAAGCCGAGATGTGGCGCCAGGTGCTGGCGCCACTCAACATCAAGTTCGAGCCATGAACACGGGAGTTGCAAGCGCATGAGAGTCGGCATTGAAGTCGGCGGCACCTTCACCGACCTGATCGCCATCGACGGCGATCGCGTCGTGGTCACCAAGGTGCCGAGCGTGCCGGCGCGGCCCGAGGAAGGCGTGTTCGCTGCGCTGGCCGCCGCCGACATCCCGCTGGACCGGGTGACCGACCTGGTGCATGGTTCAACGGTGGCCACCAACGCGGTGCTCGAGCGCAAGGGCGCGCTCACCGCTTTTGTTACCACCGCCGGTTTCCGCGACCTGCTCCTGATACAGCGCCAGGACCGCCCCAAGGTTTACGAGCTTCTCTACAAGAAGCCGGTGCCGGTCGTCGAGCGGCGCGACGTCATCGAGATCGCCGAGCGCATGCTGGCCGATGGCAATGCCGTCCAGACGCTCGACGAGGCGCACGCCGAGGACGTGCTGGCCAAGGCGCTGGCTGCGCGGCCGTTCAAAGCGGTGGCGGTGTGCTTTCTCAATGCCTATGCCAACCCGGCGCACGAGCATGCGGTCGCCGCGATCATCCGGCGGCGCTTCCCGCACATGTTCGTGAGCTGCTCGGCGGACATCAGCCGCGAGTTCCGCGAGTACGAGCGCGCCTCCACCACAGCGTTGTCAGCCTACGTGCAGCCAATCATCGACAGCTACATCGGGCGCTTCGAGGAACGCCTCGCGCGCGAGGGCTTCCGCGGCCGCTTTTCGATAATGCAGTCCAACGGCGGGCGCCTGCCGGCGGCGGCCATCCGCAAGAACGCCATCTCGGCCCTGTTCTCCGGCCCGGCCGCCGGCGTCACCGGCGCGATCCGCCAGGCCGGTGCCTCGGGGCAGGCCAATCTCGTCACCTTCGACATGGGCGGCACCAGCACCGACGTGTGCCTGGTCACCGGCGGCAAGCCGCTGATTGCGCCCGAGACCACCGTCGACGGCCTGCCGATCCGCACTCCGGTGGTAGACATCGCCTCGGTGGGTGCCGGCGGCGGCAGCATCGTCTGGCGCGACCCGGGCGGCATGCTGCGGGTCGGCCCGCGCTCGGCCGGCGCTGATCCCGGGCCGGCCTGCTACGGGCGCGGCGGCAGCGCGCCAACTGTCACCGATGCGCACGTGATCCGCGGCACCATCCGGCCGGAATCCTTCCTCGGCGGGCGCATGCGATTAGATATCGACGCCGCGCGGCGCGCTTTCGCACCACTGGCGGAAGCCTTCGGCATGTCGCTCGAGGCGATCGCCGACAGCGCCATCCGCCTGGCGGACGCCAACGTGGTACGCGCCATCCAGCTCATCTCGACCGAACTCGGACGCGACCCGCGCGATTACGTGCTGGTGCCCTTCGGCGGCGCCGGCCCCTTGCATGCCGGGCGCATCGCCGAGGATCTCGGCATCGCCACCATCGTGGTGCCGCAGAACGCCGGCGTGCTGTCGGCCTTCGGCCTGTTGTCCGCCGATTTCACGCAATACGAGACCATCACCCACCGCGTGACGGTGGGCGCGACGGCCGCGCCCGCGATCAACCGGGTGCTCGACGAATTGCGCAGCCGGCTCAGCGAGCGCTTTCGCGCGCTCGGTTTCGCGGGGGACCTGCAGTTCAGCCACACGCTGCAGATGCGCTTCGTCGGTCAGGCCTTCGAAGTCGATGTGCCGCTCGCAAGCGAGGACCTGGCCGGGCTAGACGAAGCAGGCTTGCGCACCCACTTCGACCACGCGCACCGCCGTGTCTACATGGACGGCGGTGGCGCCGGCCTGGCCGGCAAGGGCATCGAGGTGGTGGGGCTGCGTGTTGGCGCGACCGCCCCTGAGGTCGCCATCCTGCCGCCCAAGGCGCCGCCGCGAGCGGGACGTGTGGACCGCCAGGTCACGCTGCACGAAAATCGCGCCGCGCGGACCTGCGCCGTCACCACGCGCGCCGCCATCGATGCCGCCGGCGGCATGGCAGGCCCGCTGCTGGTCGAGGACGACACCGCCACCATCTATGTCCCGCCGGGCTGGTCCGCACTTGGCGACGCCAGCGGCAACCTGATCCTGCAACGCACGGGAGAATCCGCATGACCAGTCTCGATCCGGTGGACTACGCGGTCATCAGCCAGGCGCTCCTCGCCGCCTCGCGCGAGATGGGCACCAAGCTGGTCCGCTCCGCCTATTCCAACATCGTGCGCGAGGCGCGCGATGCCTCCTGCGCCATCCTCGATCCCGCCGGCAACATCGTCGCCCAGTCCGAGATGGTGCCGATGCAACTGGGATCGATGAATACCACCCTGCGCGCCTGCCTGGCGCAGTATCCGGCGCACACCCTGACCGATGACGACTTTCTGGTCAACAACCACCCGTTCCACGGCGGCCAGCACCTGCAGGACGTGTTCATATTCCGGCCGGTGTTCATCGAGGGCGAACTGGTGGCCTTTGCCGGCTCGACCGCGCACCACCTCGACCTGGGCGGCGGCAGCGCCGGGCTGAACGCGCTGGCCAGCGACGTCTACCAGGAAGGCCTGTTGCTGCCACCGCTCAAGTTCAGCCTCTCGCGCGACTGGAACGGCGGCAACTTCGAGCGCCTCTTGGCGGCGAACATCCGTGTGCCCGACCAGACCCTGGGCGACTTCAACGCGCAGTTCGCCGCAAAGGCGATCGGCATCGAGCGGGTACGCCAGTTGTGCGCCAAGTACGGCCTTGCGGCGGTCAAGGCGACCATGGCGGAACTGATCACATATTCCGAGCGCCAACTGCGCGCGGCCATCCGCGCCCTGCCGGATGGCGTCTATTACGGCGAGGACGCCGGTGACGACATCGAGGGCAGCGGCGCGCCGCTCTGGGTGCGCGCCAAGGTCACCGTCGCCGGCGACGAGATGGAAATCGATTTCGAGGGCACCTGCGCGCAGGTCGGGCGCAACATCAACTCACCGCTCGCCTCGACCGAATCGGCGGTGATGAGCTGCATCAAGGGTGTGCTGATCGGCGGTGACGTGCCTTTCAACGAAGGCAGCTTCCGGCCGATCCGGCTGAAGGTGCCGTACGGCAGCATCCTCAACCCACGGCCGCCCGCGCCGGTACGGGCGCGCATGCTGCCCTGCTACCGCGCCTACGACGCCGTCATGAAGGCGCTCGCCACGGTCAAGCCGCTGCCGGCGCGGGTGATCGCTTCCGGTTTCGACAACGCGCTCATCACCTGCCTGGCCCGCCTGTCCAACGGGCGCTACCGGGTCTGCCTGGAAACCTACGGCGGCGGCTTCGGCGCCTCCGCCACAGGCGACGGCGCCGACGGCATCGCCGCACCCCTGTCGAACACCACCAATTCGCCGATCGAAGCGCTCGACATGAACTTCGACTATTTCCGTATCGCCGGCTATGAACTGAACCCGTCCTCGTTCGGCCACGGACGCAGGCGCGGCGGGCTGGGCATGCGCCGCACCTACGAGATCACCGCCGATGACGTCGACTTCTCGCTCTATGGCGACCGCTTCGAGATCGCACCTGAGGGCCTCATGGGCGGCGGTGCCGGCGCGCTCTCGCATGCCATCGTATGGCGCGACGGCAGCATCATCGATATCGACCTGAAACGCGGCACCCGACTGAGAAAGGGCGACCGGGTGGTGGTCTCGACCTCCGGCGGCGCCGGCTTCGGCGACCCGCGCGAGCGTGCCGCCGACCTGGTGCAAGGCGACATCGAGCAGGGCGTGATCGACGCCGACGTGGCGCGCGAGGTGTACGGGCACACACCGGCAAAGGGCTGACAGCATGTTCATCGACTACGGCAGCAAACCTCCGACCCGCGCCTTCAATCCGCCGCAGACTGCGCACCTGGCCAACTACCGGCGGGTGTATGCGAAAAGCGAATCGCGGGTCGAGAAGCCGGCAAGCGAGAAGGTGGCACTGGCGAAGTACCTCAGGAGCTACGAGAAGCTTGGCGCCAAACATGTGGTGGTGAAGGCGCGCGACAACGAAACCACCTTCGGCCTCAAGGTCAGGAACGAAGATGTCGCCGCGTTCTGCAAAAAGCACGGGCCGCGCTTCGTCGGCTTCGCCGGCGTCGATCCGCACAAGGGCATGGCGGCAGTGCGCGAACTCGAAACCGCAGTGCGCGAACTGGGTCTACGCGGCCTGAACCTGCAATGCTTCGAGCTCAAGCTCGCCATCAACGACAAGCGCATGTATCCGCTGTACGCCAAATGCGTGGAGCTCGACATCCCGGTCAACATCCACTGCGGCATCAATTTTTCGACCGCGTCGCAGATGGACTACGGTCGCCCCGCGTACCTCGACGAAGTGATGCTGCATTTCCCGGAGTTGCGCGTGTGCGCCTCGCCGCCGGGCTGGCCATGGATAGAGGAACTCATAGGCGTGGCCTGGCGCCATCCCAAGGTGTACATCGGCGTAGTCGCGGTTCGCCCCAAGCTGCTGGCGCTCGAGGATTCCGGCTACCGGCCGTTGCTCACCTATGGCACCAAGGTCCTGCAGGACAAGATTCTCACCGGCACCGCCTACCCGATGCAGCCGGTCGAACAGGCCTACGCCGAGTTCGACGCCCTGCCCTTGCCCGATGCCATCCGGCGCAAGTGGATGCATGACAACAGCGCGCGTTTCCTGGGGCTTGCCTGAATGCAGAAGCCCATCCAGCCAGATTGGCGCATCGCGCGTTACAGCGCCGACCCGCTGCAACGTTGCCGCCAGCTCGAAGCCGAGCCCCTGCCAACCTCGACAGCGGCGCTGCTCGACCAGGCCGCAGCAGAAGTGCCGGACCGGCTGGCCTGGCACTTCATCGACAGTGGCGAGACCGCCACCTATCGCGAAGTGCGGGCCATGGTCAACCGGGTGGCCGCCGGCCTGGCCGGCCTGGGCGTGCGCAAGGGTACGCATGTGGCGATGATGGTGCCCAACGTGCCGCAATTCCCGCTCACCTGGCTGGCGATCGGCCGGCTCGGGGCGGTGATGGTGCCTGTGAACATCTCCTACACCGGCCGCGAGCTCGACTACATCGTCAATGACGGACAGGCGGAATTCCTCGTGATCGCAGAGGAGTTTCTGCCTACGCTTGACGCGATGGTGCAGCGGCCGGCGCAACTGGTGGACGCGCGGGTGATCGTGGTGGGCCATGCGCGTTCCGGCATGCACAACTGGCAATCCGTGCACGATGGCGGTGACCCTTCGTACCAGGCTTCCGAGCCGGTCGGACTCGACGACCTGCTCAACATCCAGTACACCTCGGGCACGACCGGCTTTCCCAAGGGCGTCCTGCAGGCGCAGCGCTACTGGCTCACGCAGAGCAAGATCAACGCCTTCCGCGACGGACTGGCGTACGAGCGCATCCTGATTTCCACGCCGTTCTACTACATGGACCCGCAGTGGCTGCTGCTGATGACCTTCCACCAGCGCGCCACCGCCTTCATCGCCGCAAAGCAGAGCACCAGCCGCTACACCGAATGGCTGCGCACCTGGAACATCCAGTTCTCCCTGATGCCCGCCGAGGTGATGTTCAAGAACCCGCCTGCGCCCGACGACGGCGACAACCAGATCCGGCGGGTCAATGTCTACGGCTTGCGCAAGGAGATCCACGCGGCCGTCGAGCAGCGCTTCAACGTCAATGCGCGCGAGGCCTTCGGCATGACCGAACTGGGCTCGGCCACCTTCATGCCCCTGGAAGTCGAGGACATGACCGGGTCCGGTTCGTGCGGCATCACCGGGCCGTTCCGCGAATGCAAGGTGGTCGATGCCGAGGGACGCGAAGTGCCTCGCGGCGAGATCGGCGAGATGGTGGTGCGCGGCAGCGGCATCCTGCGCGGTTACTTCAACAAGCCGGACGCCACGCGGGAGGCCTTTTACGGCGACTGGTTCCGTACCGGCGACCTGTTCCGCCAGGACGAGCGCGGCTATTTCACCATCGTCGGGCGCGTCAAGGAAATGATCCGGCGCAGTTCCGAAAACATTCCGGCGCGCGAGGTCGAGGCGGTCCTGAAGGACATGCCGCAAATCGTGGAGGCAGCCGTCCTGGGTGTGCCCGACGAGATCCGCAAGGAGGAAGTGAAGGCCTATGTGATCCTGCGGCCGGGATTGACACGCGCCGAGGTGACTCCCGAGGCCATCATCGAACACGCCCGCAAGTACCTTGCACCTTTCAAGGTGCCGCGCTACATCGAGTACCGCAGCGAATTTCCGCGCACGCCGTCCAACAAGATCAGGAAGCCGGAGTTGCAGAAGGAAAAGCCCGACCTGCGCACTGACAGCTGGGACCGGATCGACAACCTTTGGCGTTGATCACCGCTACCTGCGCGGCGGCGGGCACCCGGACCTGAAGGCGTCTCAGGCCGCCAGGGCGCGGGCAATCAGGATGCGCTGGATGTCGGACGCGCCCTCGTAGATCTGCGTCACCCTCACGTCCCGGTAGATGCGCTCGACCGGGAAGTCGCCCACATAGCCGTAGCCACCGTGAATCTGGATGGCGTCCGAGCAGACCTTCTCGGCCATCTCGGAGGCGAACAGCTTGGCCATTGCCGCCTCCTTGAGGCATGGGCGGCCGGCGTCCTTGAGGGCCGCGGCATGCAGCACCATCTGCCTTGCCACTTCCACTTGCGTTGCCATGTCGGCCAGGCGGAACTGCACCGCCTGGTGGTTGAACAAGGTCTGGCCAAAGGCCTCGCGCTCGTTGGCGTAACGCAAGGCCGCCTCGAAGGCCGCGCGCGCCATGCCCACCGCCTGGCTGCCGATGCCGATGCGGCCGCCTTCGAGCGACGAGAGGGCGATGCGATAACCCTCGCCGGGCTCGCCGATCATGTTCTCGGCCGGCACGCGGCAATTTTCCAGCAGCACCTGCGCGGTGTCCGAGGCACGCTGGCCGAGTTTGTCTTCGACGCGCGGCACCGAGTATCCCAGCGTGCTGGTGGGCACCAGAAACGCCGTGATGCCGCGCTTGCCGGCGCCACGGTCGGTGACGGCGAAGACGATGGTCACATCGCCATTCTTGCCCGAGGTGATGAACTGCTTGGCGCCGTCGATGACGTAGTCGTCGCCGTCCCGGCGCGCCACGGTCTTGAGGGCGGAGGCATCCGAGCCGGCATGCGGTTCGGTGAGCGCGAAGGCGCCCAGCATGCGGCCCTGCGCCAGCGGCACGAGCCAGTCCCGCTTCTGCGCCGGCGTACCGTAGGTGAGCAGGATGTTGCACACCGGGCAATTGTTGACCGACAGCACGGTGGAAGCGGCGGCATCGCCGGCGGCGACCTCTTCGAGCGCGAGCGCGAGGGCCGTGTAGTCGAGCCCGGCGCCGCCGAATTCCTCGGGAACGAACACACCGTACAGGCCCAGGCCCGCCAGGCCCTTGAGCGCGGCGGCGGGAAAGGCGGCGTCGCGGTCGCGCTGCGCGGCGCCCGGCGCCACTTCGGCCGCCACGTAGGCGCGCACCGCATCGCGGATCTGCTCATGATCGGAGGACAGCAGCATGGGTTTTCCTTCGTCTCGACCTACTTGATGGCCACCAGCAGGAAGCGGTGCGCGCGAATCACGTTGTTGTAGCGGCGCACCGCCTCTTCGACTTCCGCCTCGCCGATGCGGCCGTCCTTGAGCAGGCTGGCCCAGGGTTCCTCGAGGTCGCGGTGATGGTTTTCGATCTCGAAATCGATGCCGTGGATCAATCCCAGCGGCGTGTTGGCGGCCTGCTTGCTCGCCCAGAGCCGGTTCAGGCTCTGGCTGAACAGCGACAGCACGCCCTCGGTCACCGGCCTGACATGGGTGGGATCGTCGATGAAATTGTCGTTGCGCGGGTCCGGCACATTGATCTGGATGAGCGCGCCCGGCGCGCACACCCGCCACAGCTCGCGCATGATGCCGATGAAGACATCGGCCGACTGGCCCATGTGCTCGAGGGAATGGTTGAACAGCACCTCCCCGGCACTCGCGTCGGGCCACGGCCAGGGAAAGCGCTCCAGGTCGACCACCTCGTCGGGCTGGCAGACGCCGTACTTGTCGACGTTGTGCCAGCCCTCCTTGCGGTTGAGCCCGCAACCCAGGTTGAGTTTCATGGCCGTGGCAGGCGGCCTACAGCAACTCGACGCCCACCGCGGTGGCTTCGCCGCCGCCGATGCACAGGCTCGCCACGCCGCGCCTGCCGCCGGTCTTCCTGAGCGCGCCGATCAGCGTGACGATCAGGCGCGCGCCGGAGGCGCCGATGGGGTGCCCGAGGGCGCAGGCGCCGCCGTGCAGGTTCACCTTGGCATGCGGGATGCCGTGCTCCTTCATCGCCGCCATCGCCACCACGGCGAAGGCCTCGTTGATCTCGAACAGGTCGACGCTGCCGGTGTTCCAGCCGGTCTTGGCGTAGAGCTTCTCGATCGCGCCCACCGGCGCGGTGGTGAACCACTGCGGTTCCTGCGAATGGGTGGCGTGCGCCACCAGCCTGGCCACCGGCACCAGCCCCAGGCGGGCGGCGGTGGAGGCGCGCATCATCACCATGGCGGCGGCGCCGTCGGAGATCGAGGACGAGGTCGCGGCGGTCACGGTGCCGTCCTTGCGGAAGGCGGGCTTGAGGGTCGGCACCTTGTCGACATTGGCCTTGAAGGGCTGCTCGTCCTTGTCGATGACCACGTCGCCCTTGCGGCCGGCCACGGTGATGGGCGCGACCTCCCACTTGAAGCTGCCGTCGTTGTTGGCGGCAATCGCGCGCGTGGTGGACTCGATGGCGTAGGCGTCCTGCTCCGCGCGGGTGAAGGCGTACTTGCCGGCGCAGTCCTCGGCGAACTGGCCCATCGACTTGCCGCCGCCGTTGGGCGTTTTCTCGTAGGCGTCCTCCAGGCCGTCCAGCGCCATGTGGTCGAACAGGGTGCCGTGCCCGTAACGGTAGCCGCCGCGGCCCTTCAGCATCATGTAGGGCGCGTTGCTCATGGATTCCATGCCGCCGGCGACGATGATCTCGGCGCTGCCGGCAGTCAGCAGGTCGTGCGCGAACATGGCCGCCTTCATGCCCGAGCCGCACACCTTGTTGATGGTGGTCGCGCCGGAGGACTTGGGCAGGCCGGCGCCGAGGGTGGCCTGGCGGGCCGGGGCCTGGCCCTGGCCGGCCGGCAGCACGCAGCCCATGATGACCTCCTGGACCTGCTCGGGCTTGAGGCAGGCGCGTTCGACCGCCGCCTTGATGGCATGGCTGCCCAGCTGGTGCGCGGCGAAGCCGGAGAGTTCGCCCTGCATGGCGCCCACCGGGGTGCGCGCCACGGAAACGATGACGATGGGATCGGACATGGTGCTACCTTTCTACGCGTTGAAAGTCATGATCTTGCCAACCGAGGTGAGCACCGTCTCGCCGTGCTGGTTGGTGATGGAGCCGTCGAGGGTGACGATGGATCCCCTGGACTTGGGCTCGATATGGGTGACCACCCACTTGAGTTCGATTGTATCGCCGGGGCGCACCGGCCTGGCGAAGCGCACCTGGAAGTCGATGCCGACCTGCGGCCCGTGCGCGGTGTAGTGGCTGGCCAGCACGCCCATGAGCAGCGAGAGGTAATGCGGGCCGGAGGCGATGATGCCGCCGAAACGCGTGGCGGCGGCATATTCGGCATCATGGTGCAGCGGATTGAAGTCCTCGACCAGGTTGGCGAAGGTGCTGACATCCTCGGCGCTGATGGTCTTGACACGAATGGCGGTTTCGCCGATCTGGATCATGCGCGTTCCTTGCGGTTCTTGACTTGTTCGATGGCCGCCCGCGGCGGCGGCCCGGCGGCGGCGGCCGCGGGGTCGCGCAGGCGCCCGTCATGCACGCCGTGGACCCCGCCATGCCTCGCGGGTGGCCACGGCGCGTCTATTTCGTCTCCGCGAACAGTTCGCGGCCGATCAGCATGCGGCGTATCTCGGAGGTGCCGGCGCCGATCTCGTAGAGCTTGGCGTCGCGCCACAGGCGCCCGGTGGAGTAGTCGTAGGTGTAGCCCACGCCGCCCAGCGCCTGGATCGCCTCGCCCGCCATCCAGGTGGCTTTCTCGGCGGTGTAGAGAATGACCCCCGCGCAGTCCTTGCGCGCCGCGGTGCCGGTGAGCGTGCCGCGGTCGAGCGCCTCGCCCACCGCATAGGCATAGGCGCGGCAGGCCGACCAGGTGGAGTACATGTCGGCGAGCTTGCCCTGCATCAACTGGAACTCGCCGATCGGCTGGCCGAATTGCTTGCGCTCATGCAGATAGGGGACCACCACGTCGAGGCAGGCGCTCATGATGCCGAGCGGTCCGCCGGCGAGCACCGCGCGCTCGTAGTCGAGCCCGCTCATGAGCACGTTGACGCCGCGCCCGATGCCGCCCAGCACGTTCTCGGCGGGCACCTCGCAGTCCTGGAACACCAGTTCGCAGGTGTTGGAGCCGCGCATGCCCAGCTTGTCGAGCTTTTGCGCGGTGGAAAATCCCTTCATGCCCTTCTCGATCAGGAAGGCGGTGATGCCGCGCGGGCCGGCCTCGAGGTCGTTCTTGGCATAGACCACCAGCACGTCGGCATCCGGACCGTTGGTGATCCACATCTTGTTGCCGTTCAACACCCAGCGGTCGCCCTTCCAGTCGGCGCGGGTGCGCATCGACACGACGTCCGAACCCGCCCCCGGCTCGCTCATCGCCAGCGCGCCCACACGGGTGCCGGCGATCAGGCCGGGCAGGTACCTGGCTTTCTGCTCGGCCGTGCCGTTGCGGCGGATCTGGTTCACGCACAGGTTGGAATGCGCGCCGTAGGAAAGGCCCACCGAGGCGCTGCCGCGGGAGATTTCCTCCATGGCGATGATGTGCGCGAGGTAACCCATCTGGGTGCCGCCGTATTCCTCCTCGGCGGTCATGCCGAGGAGGCCCAGGTCGCCGAACTTCTTCCACAGGTCCATGGGGAATTCGTTGGAGCGGTCGATCTCGGCCGCGCGCGGGGCGATCTCGCCGGCGACGAAGTCCTGCAGCGCCTCGCGCAGGGCGCGCACCTCCTCGGAATGGTTGAAGGTCAGGCCATTGAGATTGAGCATGCGGCAGCCTCGCGGAAACGGGTACGAAGGACGATGGGGGACAGGCGGGCGGTGGCGGTTTCAGGCGCGCCGGGTGTCGGGCACGCCGCGCATCACGATGAGCGTCTGCTGCATGGTGGCGCAGAGCGTCTCGGCGCCGCCCTTGACGGCGAACACGTCGCCCTGGGTGATGACCAGCGTCCTGCCGGACTTGATGACCCGCGCGCGCGCCACCAGCGTGTCGCCGGCGGCCGGGTTCAGCATGTTGATCTTGTATTCCACCGTGAGCGGGCTGGAATCCGGCGGCATGAGCGAAAAGGCGGCATAGCCGGCGGCCGAGTCGGCGATCATGCCGGTGACGCCGCCGTGGACGAAGCCGTGCTGCTGGGTCACCTTCTCGGTGACAGGCAGGGTCACCTCGCAGAAACCCGCCTCCACCGCGCTGATATGCGCGCCGATCATGCGCATGGCCGGCTGGCGGCCGAAGCTGTCGCGCACACGCGCGGCGAAATCCGCGTCGGGCGCGGTGAACGGGGTGGCTGGTTGGGGTGGCATGGGAGGCGCAATCTACTTGACGTTTACGTAAACGTCAACCTGGCGCGGGGCGTCAGGACCCGCGCCGCGCCGCCGGCTCGCCCAGGCGCTTCTTGCACTGGTTCTCGAAAGCGGCGATTTCCTTCAATTGCGCCTCGATGTCGATGCGCTGCTGCTCCAGTTGCGCGCGGTGCGACGACAGCACCTCGACGAACTTGGTCAACTGCGCCACCTCGTCCTTCGGGGTTTCGTACATGTCGATGAGTTCGCGGATTTCCGAGAGCGCGAGTCCCAGGCGCTTGCCGCGCAGGGTGAGCTTCAGGCGCGTGCGGTCGCGACTGGAATACACCCGGCTCTTGGCCGAGCCGGCACGCGCCGGCGCGAGCAGGCCCTGGTCCTCGTAGAAGCGGATGGCGCGCGGTGTGACGTCGAATTCGCGCGCCAGTTCGGTAATGCTGTAGGTCTGGGTCAAGCCGTAACCACCGTGGTCGGGAACAGGTAAGCCGCGCGCGGACCGGCGGACGGCGCCTGTCCGGCAGGGGGCGCCGGCGCGGAACCGGCGGGCCGCATGCGACAATCCGCAGCTTACGTTTACGTAAACGGAAAGTGTACCCAAATGGCAGCCGCAATGCAGCCCAGGGCGGAGCGCGCCGAGGAAGCCGCCCTCACCTACCCCTTTGCGACCATTCCCGGGCCGGGCGAGGTGTTCAATGTGGCCGGGGAACCCGGCGGCCGGGTGCGCTGGCTGCGCATGAAGCTGCCCTTCGCGCTGGACCACATCAACCTGTGGCTGCTGGAAGACGAGATCGACGGCACGCCCTGCTGGACGGTGATCGACTGCGGCGTGGGCAACGAACCCACCCGAGCCGCCTGGGAGACGATCTTCGACGCCGAATTGGGCGGCAAGCCGGTCAAGCGGGTGATCATCACCCATGCGCACCCGGACCATGTCGGCAACGCCGAATGGATACGCGCGCGCTACGCCGGTCATGGCTGCATGCTCACCGCCACCGCCGGCGAGTACTTCTGGAGCCGCATCATGTGCCACGGCATGAGCGGCTTCGACAACGAGGCGCAGGTGGCGCATTTCCGCCGCAACGGCCTGCCACCCGCCCTGTGCGACGAGATCGAGCGTGGCCGCAAGCGCTATTACCAGAGCCTGGTGCCTTCGGTGCCCGACGCCTTCGTGCGCATGCGCGACGGCGACACGCTCACCATCGGCGGGCGTTCCTGGCTGGTGTACTGCGGCTACGGCCACTCCAACGAGCACGCCAGCCTGTACTGCCCGGCCCTGGACATCGTGATCTCCGGCGACATGCTGCTGCCGCGCATTTCGACCAACGTGGGCGTGTGGCCCAACGAGCCGCAGGGCAACCCGCTCAAGTGGTTTCTCGACGCCATCACCCTCTACGAGCGCATGCCGCGCGGGGTGCTGGTGCTGCCTTCGCACGGACGGCTGTTCCGCGGCGCGCGCGAACGGGTGGCGCAACTGCGCGCGCACCATGACGAGCGGCTGGCCGAAACCCTGGCGGCATGCGACCGGCCCGCGAGCGCCGGCGACATCATTCCGGTGATGTTCCAGCGCGAGCTCGATGCGCACCAGAGCACGTTTGCCATCGGCGAGGCGCTCGCGCACTTGCATTTCCTGCGCGCGGCGGGCAAGGTAAGCTCCGCGACAGGCGCCGATGGTGTAATACGCTTCGTCAAGACTTGATTCGGGAGTCGGCCGGCGCCGGCTCCGCAACGCGCCCGGAGAACCCATGACCGAAAAGACCGCGGCCGCCGCGCCGCCAGCGATCCTCCCCGACGTTCTCGCCCAGGCATTGGCCGACGTGACGCGCCGCGCCGCAGCGCTGGCGCCGCGGATCGTCGAAAAGCAGGCCGCCGATCTCGAGTCGGCGGTGCATGACGAGTTCGGCGTGCAGAAGGCCTTCGGCGAGGTCATGCAGAAGATGCTTGCCGACCCGCAGAAACTGGTCGAGGTGCAGGGCAAGTACATGGCGGACCTGGGCAAGCTGTGGCAGGACTACCTGGCCGCCGCCGCCGGCCAGGGCCCCAAGCTCGAGCCCCTCAAGGACCGCCGCTTCTCCGACGAGGCCTGGACCTCCAACCCCTGGTTCGACTTCCTCGCCCGCACCTATACCCTGACATCCCGACACATGCAGGACGCGGTGGCCGGCGTCCCGGACGTGTCGCCCAAGACGCGCCACAAGGCGCTGTACTACACCCGCCAGATGCTCGATGCCGCGGCGCCGTCCAATTTCGCGCTGACCAATCCGCAGGTGCTCAAGGCCACCGCCGACAGCGGCGGCGAAAACCTCGTCAAGGGCATGCAGAACATGCTGCGCGACCTCGAAAAGGGCAAGGGCGGCCTGGCCATCGCGATGACCGACACGAGCGCCTTCGAGATGGGCAGGAACGTCGCCTCCACGCCGGGCAAGGTGGTGTTCCAGAACGACCTGATGCAGCTCCTGATGTACCAGCCGTCGACCAAGACGGTGTTGAAGCGCCCGCTGCTCATCATCCCGCCCTGGATCAACAAGTACTACATCCTCGACCTGCAGCCGAAGAACTCCTTCATCAAGTGGGCGGTGGACCAGGGCCACACGGTTTTCGTGATCTCCTGGGTGATGCCGGACGCGAAGCTGTCGAAGAAAACCTTCGATAGCTACCTGCTCGAAGGCCCGCTGGCGGCGATGGATGCGATCGCCAGGTGCACCGGCGAGAAGGAGGTCAATGCCGTCGGCTACTGCCTGGGCGGCACCCTGCTGGCCTGCACGCTCGGCTACCTCGCCGCGAAAAAGGACAACCGCATCCGCACGGCCACCTTCTTCACCAGCCTGATCGACTTCGCCAAGCCGGGCGACCTGGGCGTGTACGTCGACGAGGCCCAGGTCGACGCGCTGGAGAAGCGCATGCAGAAGCGCGGCGGCTACCTCGAGGGCAGCGAGATGGCCGGCACCTTCAACATGCTGCGCGCCAACGACCTGGTCTGGTCGTTCTATGTGCACAACTACCTGCTGGGCAAGGATCCGTTTCCCTTCGACCTCCTGTACTGGAACTCGGACGCCACGCGCATGCCGATGGCCATGCACCTGTTCTACCTGCGCGAGATGTACATCAAGAACCGGCTGGTCAAGCCGGGCGGCGTCACGCTCGACGGCACCCCGATCGATCTCTCCAAGGTGAAGTCGCCGGCCTATTTCGTCTCCACGGTCGAAGACCACATCGCGCCGTGGGCCACCACCTACACCGGCGCGCTCACCCTGGGTGGCGCCAACAAGTTCGTGCTCGGCGGGTCCGGCCACATCGCCGGCATCGTCAACCCGCCGGCGGCCAACAAGTACGGCTACTGGACCAATGCCAGCCTGGTGCCGAAGGCCGAAGACTGGCTCGCCGGCGCCACCAGGCATGACGGTTCCTGGTGGACCGACTGGGACAAGTGGGTCCGTTCGCACAACAGGGAGAAGCCGGTGCCGGCCCGCATTCCGGGCGACGCCCTGCGTGGCGGCAAGCTCGAGGTGCTCGAAGACGCGCCCGGCTCGTTCGCCAAGCTGCGCCTGGACAAGCAGGCCTGAAGACGTGACCCACGGGCCGGCGGCCCTGCCCTGCAAGGTCTGCGGCGCGGCCGCGCCGTTCCTCGATTCGTGCGACTTCAACGCGCACTGCGAGCGCGCCGCCAGCCCGCGCCTGCTGCCCCCGAGCGGGGTGGCGGTGCCCTACTACCGCTGCCCGCACTGCGGCTTCATGTTCACGCAGTTCATGGACGGGTTTTCGCCGCGGGACTTCGCCGAACGCGTCTACAACCCCGACTACCGCCTGGTCGATCCCGACTTCGAGGAAAGGCGGCCGGCCGCGCTGGCGGCCTACCTGCTGAACCATTTCGGCACGCTGCCGCTTGCGCTGTGCGATTACGGGGGCGGTAGCGGCCGCATGGCGCGGGCGATCAACGCGGCGCAACGCGGCCTGCGCGCCACCCACTGGGATCCGTTCTTCAGCCACGCGCCGAAGCCCGTCGGGAAGTTCGCGCTGGTGACCGCGTTCGAGGTATTCGAACATTCGCCGACCCCGGCGCCGACGCTGGCGGACATGCTGTCCATGACCGACGCGAACCGCCTGGTGCTGATCTCGACGCTGTGCCAGCCGGCGGACATCGGCACGCAGCGCACCGGCTGGTGGTACTGCGCGCCGCGCAACGGCCATATCAGCCTGCATACATGCGACTCGCTGGAGTGCCTGGCGGACGATGCCGGCATCGGCGTCACCCACCTCGATTCCGCCATCCACCTGTTCCACGACACCATCCCGGACTGGCTGCGACCCTTCCTGCGCACCCACGGGGCCGGCCGCTCCGGCGCGTAGCGCCGGCGCCGCTAGAACGGCTTGATCTTCGCCACCAGCACCGCCGCCTGGCCGCGGTCGACCGCCGCGAGGCAGCGCGCGATGGCCGCCTCCACCAGGCCGGGTTCATCGACCGTCTCGCCGTGGGCGCCGAAAGCGGCGGCGACCTGATCGAAGCGGCGCATAGGGCCGCCCAGGCGCGCCTGGAACTCGCGCGTGGCGGCCGCATGCCCGTCGGGATGCACGCGCAGCGTGGCCTCCATGACCGCCTGCCAGCCGCCGTTGTCCAGCACCAGGGTGAAGATCGGCAGCCCGTACTGCTGCGCCACCGCATATACCGAGGTCGGCGTCGAGAAGTGGAATCCGCCGTCGCCCACCACGTTGATCACGCGCCGGCCGGGTTGCGCCAGGCGGATGCCGAGCGCCATGCCGGCGCTGTAGCCCAGGCCCGCGCCGGCGGCGCCGATCAGGCTCAAGGGTTCGCTGCGCGGGATCTGCGTCAATACCGCCGGGGCATTGCGGATCGCCTCGTTGACCACCACGTCGGTCGGCCGGATGGCGCGGCCCAATGCGGCGCACACGGCGCCGGCGGACAGCGCACCGCGGGCGCCGGCATCCGCCGACAGGTCCGCCCACGATTTTTCGCGCTGGCGGCGGTTTTCCTCCAGCTTCACCATGCGTGAGGCCGCGGCCGCGCGCTGCGCCGGCGTGGCGCGCTCGCGCACCGCGGCCAGCACCTGCGGCAGCACGCTGGCGCAATCGGCCTGGTGGCGCACGTCGGCGGCGAACCCCCACATCGGGAAGTCCTTCTTGATCGCATCCACATCCACCTGTATCCAGCGGGTGGCGGGGTTTTCCTGCACATACTTGGGCAGCCAGGGCACGTCGACGTCGAGCAGCAGGCCCAGGTCGGCGTCGGCCAGCACGCGGGCGGGGTCGAAGCCGGCGAAGCAGGGCGACGCGCGCGAAATGCACATATGGGTGGGGCTGAACTCCGCCACCGCGATGCCGCATTCGCGCGCCAGGGCCTCGAGCGCCGCCACCGCCGCCGCCTTGCGGCCGAGGTAGGCCGTGATCACCACCGGGTTTTCGGCGGCCAGCAGCATGTCGGCGATCTGCGCCGCGGCTTCCGGCGCGATGCCGCCGGCCGCCACCGCCCCGTAGCGGTCGCCGGCGAACGAACGCACGCGGCCGTCTTCCCACGACTCGGCCAGCGCCTCGCGCGGCAGGGTCAGATACACCGGGCCGGGCGGGTCGCTCTGCATCATGGCATGGCCGCGCATGACCACCTCGCGCGCATTCACCCCGGTGGCGAGCGAATGTTCCCACTTGACGTAGGGGCGCACCACGCTCGCCATGTCGAACGGGTCCTGCACGAAGTGCACGTAGTTGTCGCGCGAACCCGGCAGCTCGCCCCGCAGGGTGTGCGGCGACTTGCCGGCCATCAGCATCACCGGCAGGCGGCCGCGCGCCAGGTTGTGCATGCCCATGGCGGCGTTGGCGGTGCCGGCGTCCACATGCACCAGCACGCCCTGGCCGCGTCCGGTCACCGCCGCGTAGCCGCCGGCCATGTGGATGGCCACGTTCTCGTGCGGGCACAGCACCACCCTGGGATAGCGGCGCCCGTCCTGGTCGCGCCGGGCCAGTTCCTCGATGATCGAGGCATGGTCGGTGCCGAGGTTGCAGAACAGGTACTCGATGCCGGCCTCGGCCAGGCCTTCGAGGAAATGGTGGGCGGTGGTGCGTGTGCTCAAGGCGTGTCCTTTGTCAGGCGGGGGATTGCCGCAGCCACGCAACGAGCGCCGCGGCCACGGTCTCGGGACCTTCCATCGGCGCCATGTGCCCGCAGTCCTCGAAGGCCGCAAGTGTCGCACCGGTGACCATTCCGGCCATGTCCTCATGGCGGGCGAACGGGCTCCATGCGTCTTGCCGCCCGCAGGCGATCAGGGTGGGGCAGGCGATGGCACGCAATACGTCGGTGGCATCGGGCCGCCGCAGGAGCGCCTCGATCTGCGCGGCAAAGACCTCGACCGGATGGCGCGCCACCATGGCGGCAATGGCCTCCACCAGCGCGGCATCGGCCAGGCGCGCGGGGGCCACCATGCCGGTCAGCCACTTGAGTCCCATGGCGCGCATGCCTTCGCGCCGCGCCAGGTCCAGCAGGGCGTGACGCTGGACCTTTTCGGCCTCGCCCGGCGCGCCGGGTACCCGCGCCTGGTATCCGGTATCGAGCAACGCCACGCGCTCTACCCGCTGCGGCGCCTGGCGCAGGATTTCCAGCGCCACACGGCCGCCCATGGAATGGCCGGCCAGGGCGAAGCGCGGCGGCGCGCCGGCCAGCACATGGCGCGCCATGTCGGGCAGCGAAGAGCGCAGGCCATAGCCGGCCACCGCGCAGCGGGCATGCGCCTCAAGCGCGGGCAGGACCGGCGCCCAGACGGCGCGGTCGCACACCAGGCCCGGCAGCAGCAGCAGCTCGGTCATGCGCGCAGCCGGGCGGGGCCTACTGCTTTTCTATCCTGGCGCGGTTGATCACGTCGGTCCAGCGCCTGATTTCCGCGACCAGCAGTTCCTGCAGCTGTTCGGGCGAGCCGGCGCGCGCTTCGACCCCAAGTTCCTTCAGGCGCTGCCGCACGGCCGGCGTGTTGACCGCCGCCGCCGCCTCCTTGTTCAGGCGCGCCAGCACATCGCGCGGGGTCTTGGCCGGCGCCGCCAGGGCGTTCCAGGAGGCCACGTTGAAGCCGGCGATGCCGGCTTCGCGCACCGTGGGGACATCCGGCAGGCCGTCATAGCGCTTCTCGCCCATCACCGCCAGCACGCGCACCGCCTTGGCGTTGATCTGCGACATCACCGGCCCGAGGATTTCCACCGCGATGTCGATCTCGCCGCCGCGCAGGGCGGTGATCAGCGCCGGCGTGCCCTTGAACGGCACGATCTGCGCGTCGATGGCGGCGGAGCTCTTGAACAACTCGCCGGCCAGGTTCTGCGTGCTGCCCACGTTGATGGTGCCGATGTTGAGCTTGCCCGGATTGGCCTTGCCGAATGCGATGAGTTCGGCCAGCGACTTGTGGCGCGATTCGGTGCCGGTGATGATCGCGATGTCGAAGAAGCCCAGGGTCGCCACCGGCGCGAAATCCTTGACCGGATCGAAGGGCAGGCTCTTGAACAAGCCAGCCGAGACCGCCGTGCCGTTGGACATGAGCAACAGCGTGTGCCCGTCCGGGTCGGCCTTGGCCACAGCCTCGGAGGCGACGATGCCGCCGGCGCTGGGACGGTTGTCGACGATCACCTGCTGGCCGAGCGTTTCGCTCATGCGCTGCGCCACCGTGCGCGCGGTGATGTCGGCGATGCCGCCGGCACCGAAGGGCACGATGATGCGGATCGGCTTGGAGGGGAAGGCCTGCGCGAGGGCTGCGGGCGCGGCGCCCAGCGCGGCTATGCCGGCGAGGGCGAACAGCAGAAGGTTGGCTACAGGCTTCATGGCGGACATCCTGGTCGAAAAATGGGGAGAAATACGGCACCGGGCGGTATTTTCGCCCGGTTCGGGCGGATCCGTGCAACGCCGCCCGGACCTCGGCCTGCGCCCGGCGGGGGCCCGCACACCGCACGCGCCGGGTTTCGATGAAAATGGCGAGTTGCGCATTCTCCGCGCCGGCAGCGCGGCGCCGGTCCATGCGCTGGCGGTTGCGGCGCAAGCGCGCCTGCGAATCTCGCATTCCGATCCGGCTCACCATGAACCCTCATCAAGGAAACCGATGGCCCACATCACCTTTGTAGAAGCGGACGGCCGGTCCGTCACTGTCGACGTCGCGGACGGCTGGAGCCTCATGCAGGGCGCGACCAACCAGGGCGTGGACGGCATTCTCGGCGCCTGCGGCGGCGCCTGCTGCTGCGCCACCTGCCACTGCTACGTGGATCCGGCGCGCCTGGGCGACCTCGCGCCGCCGGATGACATCGAGCTCGACATGCTGCAAAACACCGCGGCCGAGCGCCGCCCCAACAGCAGGCTGGCCTGCCAGATCACGGCCTCGCCCGCGCTCGACGGGCTGGTGGTCACCCTGCCCGACACCCAGGAGTAGGGCATGAACGGCCCGGTGGTGATCGTGGGGGCCGGCCAGGCCGGCGTGGGCGCGGCGGAAGCCTTGCGCGCGGCCGGCTATGGCGGCGAACTGCTGCTCCTGGGCGATGAGCCGCACGGGCCCTACCATCGCCCGCCGCTTTCCAAGGCATGGCTGGCCGGCGAGATGGAGTCGGCGCAACTGACCATGCGCGCGCCGGAACTGCTGGCCAGAAAGAACATCGACCTGCGCACCGGCGTGACGGTCACCGCCGTCGACCGCGCCGCCCGCCAGGTGGTCCTCGCCGACGGCACGCGCCTGCCCTATGCGGGGCTGGTCCTGGCCACCGGCGCGACGCCGCGCGCGCTCGCCCTGAGCGGCGCGGATGTGCCCAACGTGCTGGCGCTGCGCACCCGCGCGGACGCCGACGCGATGCGCGAGTGGCTGGATCGCTGCGCCGCCGCCGGGCAGCCGGTGGTGGTGGTCGGCGGCGGCTTCATCGGCCTCGAGGTCGCCGCCACCGCGCGCAAGAAGGGCGCGGCCGTCACGGTGCTGGAAGCCGCGCCGCGCCTGCTCGGCCGGGTGCTCGCGCCGATGCTGTCGGACTGGTATGCCGACCTGCACCGCAGCCACGGCGTGCGCCTGGTGTTCGACGCACGGCCGGCCTCGATCGAAACCGCCAACGGCCGCGCGGTGGCGGTGCGCGGCGCGGACGGCACGCGCCATCCCGCCGGCCTGGTGGTGGTGGGCATCGGCGTGCAGCCCAACGACGCCGTGGCGCGCGCGGCCGGCCTCGAGTGCGAGCGCGGCATCGTCGTCGACGCATGCGCACGCACCTCCGACCCGCACATCACCGCCGCCGGCGACTGCACCGCGCGGCGCCTGGCCGACGGCGGCCTGCTGCGCCTGGAATCGGTGCAAAACGCGACCGAGCAGGCCAAGTCGGCCGCCGCCGCCCTGATGGGCGAGGAGCGCCCGTTCACCGCGACGCCCTGGTTCTGGTCCGACCAGTACGACAGGAAGCTGCAGATGGCCGGCCTGTCCGGCGGCGCCGACCAGTGGGTGGTGCGCGGCAGCCTCGACGCCGCCTCGTTCTCGGTGTTCCACTACCGCGCCGGCCGGCTGGTCTCGGCCGATTCGGTCAACAACGCCAGGGAACACCTGCTGGTGCGCAGGCTGCTCGATGCGGGGGTGTCGCCGGCGCCCGCGCAGGCCGCGGACAGCGCCTTCGACCTCGCGGCGCTGCTGCGGGCCTAGGGACGTCAGGCGGTGGCCGACTCGGCAACGCCGAGTTCGACCATCATGCGCTCGCGCATGATGAACTTTTGCGGCTTTCCCGTCACCGTCATCGGGATCTCATCGACGAAGCGCACGTAGCGCGGCACCTTGTAGTGCGCGATGTTGGCCCGGCAGTGCTCGCGGATGTCTTCCTGCGCGGCCTGCGCCCCGGGCTTGAGCACGATCCAGGCGCACACCTCCTCGCCGTACCTGGCGTCAGGGACGCCGAACACCTGCACCTGGGCCACGGCCGGATGGGTGAACAGGAACTCCTCGACCTCGCGTGGGTAGATGTTCTCGCCGCCGCGGATGATCATGTCCTTGACCCGGCCGACGATGTTGCAGTAGCCCTGTGCATCGATGACGGCAAGATCGCCGGTGTGCATCCAGCCGTCGCGGACCGCTTCGGCGGTGCGCGCCGGATCGCCCCAGTAGCCCTGCATGACGGAATAGCCGCGCGTGGCCAGCTCGCCCTTCTCGCCCACCGGTACGATGGTGCCCTCGGCGTCGACGATCTTCACCTCGATGTGCGGCTGCACGCGGCCCACCGTGGAGACGCGCCGCTCGAGCGGGTCGGCGACCGAGGACTGGAACGACACCGGGGAGGTTTCGGTCATGCCGTAGGCGATGGTCACCTCGGTCATGTGCATTTCAGCATGGACCCGCTTCATCACCTCGATCGGGCACGGCGAGCCCGCCATGATGCCGCCGCGCAGCGAGCCCAGGTCCGCGCCGGCGAATTCCGGCGCGTCGAGCTGGGCGATGAACATGGTCGGCACGCCGTGCAGGTGCGTGCAGCGTTCTTCGGCGATCGCCCGGAGCGTCGCGCCGGGTTCGAAGCCCTCGCCCGGAAACACCATCGCCCCGCCGGTGACGGTGCAGACGAGCGAACCCATCACCATGCCGAAACAGTGGTAGAGGGGCACCGGGATGCATAGCCTGTCGCCACCGCCAAAACCCATCGCCTCGGCCACGCTGATGGCGTTGTTGACGATGTTGCGGTGGGTCAGCGTCGCCCCCTTGGGCGCGCCGGTGGTGCCGCTGGTGAACTGGATGTTGATCGGGTCGTTGCACCCCAGGGTGTAGCCGACCGACCGCGCCGCCGCGATTGCGGCGTCGTCCCCCAGCGCCATGACCGCGTCGAAGTTGAACATGCCGGGGGTCGCATCGGTGCCCAGGCGGATCACCGAGCGCAGCTGTGGCAATCGCGCCGCCTTGAGCTCGCCCGGCCGGGCGCTTGCCAGCTCGGGCGCGAGCGCCGCGAGCATGCCCAGGTAGTCGCTGGTGCGGAACCCGGGGGCCGCGATGACGCCCCGGCAGCCCACCTTGTTGAGCGCGTATTCCAGCTCGGCGCGCCGGTAGGCGGGGTTGATGTTGACCAGGATGACGCCCAGGCGCGCGGTCGCGTACTGCGCCAGAATCCATTCGCTGCGATTGGGCGACCAGATGCCCAGCCGGTCGCCGCGCGCGAACCCGAGGCGCTGCAGGCCGGCCGCGAGACGGTCGGCGTTCTCGCGCAGCTGCGCCCAGGTCCAGCGCACTCCTTCGCTGCGGAACACGCAGGCGGTGGCGTCGGGGCAGGCGGCGGCCGTGTGGTCGAGCCAGCGCCCCACGGTCCATTCGGACAGGGCGCGATCGCGCGTGCCGCGCACCAGCGAAAGGCCTGCGGCGGGCAGCCCGGGGTCGGCCGGGCCGGATTGTTCGCTGCGTACGTTCATGTTGGCACCTCCGTTGCTCATGGTGGGCGGCCGCCCGGCGGGGCCGCCGCCCGTCCGGCGGCGGCCGGCCCCTGCATCGCGTCTGCCTGCCCGAGGCTGCCTCGCTTACTTGGGCGCGGCCGGCGGCTGGCCCATCGACGGCGGCGGCTCGTCATCCTCGCTCTCCGGCGCGGTGATGTTGATGTTCACCTTGTCGACCTCGAGCTTCTTCTGCTCGCCCAACCCGGAGAGGATGATCTCCGGCTTGGCTACCACCGCCACCACCATGATCACCTGCAGCACCACGAAGGCGATCGAGCCCCTGTAGATATCCGCGGTCTTGAGGGCGGCGATGCGCGCGCCGGTGATCTTGTCGGTGTAGTCGGCCTTGGCCGCCACGCTGCGCAGGTAGAACAGCGCAAAGCCGAACGGCGGCGTGAGGAACGAGGTCTGCAGGTTCAGCGCGATCATGACGCCGAAGAAGATCAGGTCGATGCCCAGCTTGTCGGCCACCGGCAGGAGCAGCGGCAATATGATGAACGCGATCTCGAAGAAGTCGATGAAGCATCCGAGGATGAAGATCATCACGTTGACGAAGATCAGGAAGCCGAGCGCCCCGCCGGGCAGCGCCCTGAACAGTTCCTCCACCCAGTGCGGGCCGTTGATGGCCTGGAAGGTGAGCGAGAACACCGTCGAGCCGACCAGCACGAACAGCACGAAGATCGACAGGCGCGCCGAGGAATCGAGCCCCTGGCGCAGCAGGCTCATGTTCAGGCGCTTGCGGATGAAGGCAAGCAGCATCGCGCCGGCCGCGCCCATCGCGCCGCCCTCGGTGGGCGTGGCCACGCCGAGGAAGATCGTGCCCAGCACCAGGAAGATCAGCAGCAGGGGCGGAATCAGCACGAAGGTGACGCGCTTGGCGATCTCGGAAAGCAGGTTCACGCGCAACAGCTTGTCGAGCACGGCGACGGCGAGCGCGAAGACGATGGACGACATCAGCATCATCACCACCTTCTCGTCGGTGGGCGGCGCATAGTCACCCTTGGCGCCCAAGGCGGCCAGGATCTGCGGATAGTAGACGAACACCAGCGCGCCGACCATCACCGACAGCCCGGTCAGCACACCCAGCGACGCGTAGCCGGAGGCGCCGCTGGATTCACGATAGATGCGCGCTTCGGGCGGCAGGGCCGGCACCCAGTTGGGCTTGGCCACCGCCAGCACCATGATCGCGACGAGATAAATGCCCACCAGCATGAAGGCCGGCACGAACGCCGCCTTGTACATGTCGCCGACGCTTTTTCCCAACTGGTCGGCGATGACGATCAGCACCAGTGAAGGCGGGATGATCTGCGCCAGCGTGCCCGACGCGGTGATCACGCCGGCCGCGAGCGGCCGGTTGTAGCCGTAGCGCATCATGATGGGCAGCGAGATCAGGCCCATGGCGATGACAGAGGCCGCCACCACGCCGGTGGTAGCGGCCAGCATCGCCCCGACCACCACCACCGCGACCGCCAGGCCGCCGCGCAGCGGCCCGAACACCTGGCCGATGGTCTCCAGCAGGTCCTCGGCCATGCGGCTGCGTTCGAGGATCAGGCCCATGAAAGTGAAGAACGGGATGGCCAGCAGCGTGTCGTTGGACATGATGCCGTACACGCGCAGCGGCAGGGCGTTGAAGAACTGCGCAGGCGCGAGTTCGAGCCAGACCGCGATCAGGCCGAACAGGATGCCGCAGGTGGCCAGCCCGAAGGCGACCGGAAAGCCGGTGAGCAGCAGCACCAGCAGCGAGCCGAACATGATCGGCGGCAGGTTGGCGGCGATCCAGTTCATTTAGCTGCCCCTTTTTTTGCTTCCTCGGCGGCGAGTTCCCGCTGCAGTTCCTCCAGCAGCATCTCCTCGTCGGTCTTCTCGGGCTTGGCGTGCGGGTCGGGCGCGCGCCCCATCAGGAAGGCGACGCGCTTGATGAGTTCGGACAGGGCCTGCACGGCCAGCAGCACGAAGCCGATCGGCACCAGCACGTAGAGCGGCCAGCGGGTCAGCCCGCCGGGGTTGGCCGACACCTCATTGGTGTTGTAGGCCAGCATGACCGAGGGCAGGGCCATGTAGGCCACCACCAGGCACAGCGGGATCAAGAACAGGGCGATGCCGATGACGTCAATGAGCACCTGGGTCTTGCGCTTCAGGCGACTGGAGACGATGTCGATGCGCACATGCTGGTCGTGCAGGAACACGTAGCCCGCGCCCAGCATGAACACGGCCGCGAACAGGTACCACTGCGCCTCGAGAAAGGCGTTCGAGCCGATGTTGAAGGCCTTGCGGGTGATCGCGTTGACCGTGCTGATGAGCACCGCGATCAGGAGCAGCCAGTAGACGAAGCGGCCGATGCGCTCGCTCACGCCGTCGATGAACCTCGTCAAAGCGAGAATGCCGTTCATGCCTTGCACCTGTCATGTTGCATCCGCGCGGGCGTGCCCCGGCGGACATGATTCTTGTTGGACAAAAGGCACAAGGCCGCGGCACGGGCCCCGTCGTGCGGGGCCTGTGCCGTGCCACTGCACCACGAAAAATCAGGAACGCAGCATCGCCGCCATGAAGTCGTCGAAGGTGTTCTCCGTCACCCGCATCCAGCTCGCCGATTCCTTCTGGAAAGCGCTGTAGTTGTCATGCATGCGCTTGAAGTTGGCGTTGGTCGAGCCGATTTCCTGGTACATGGTCTGGGCCACCTTGTAGAAGGCCTCGAGCACCGGGCGCGGGAACGGCTTGATCTGGGTGCCCCCGGCGATCAGGCGGCGCAGCGCCGGCGGGTTGCGGGCGTCGTACTTGGCCATCATCACCGCGTTGGCCTCCAGGGATGCGGAGGTGAAGATCGCGCGGTATTCCGGGGTGAGCGCGTTCCAGGCCTTGTCGTTGACCAGCCAGCCCAGGGCCGCGCCGCCTTCCCAGAAGCCCGGGTAGTAGTAGAAACGGGCGACCTTGTTGAAGCCGAGTCTCTCGTCGTCATACGGACCTACCCATTCGGCCGCGTCGATGGTGCCTTTCTCGAGCGATGGGTAGATGTCGCCGCCGGGGATCTGCTGCGGCACCGCGCCGGCGGCCTGCCACACCCGGCCGCCGAGGCCGGCGATGCGCATCTTCAGGCCCTTGACGTCTTCCATCGAATTGATTTCCTTGCGGAACCAGCCACCCATCTGCGCGCCGGTGTTGCCCGCCAGGATGTACTGCATGCCCTGCGGCTTGAGGAAGTCGTTGAACAGCTTCTCGCCGCCGCCCATCTTCCACCACGCGTTGTGCTGGCGGAAGTTCATGCCGAAGGGCACGGCGGTGCCGAACGCCCACGCGGGATCCTTGCCGACATAGTAAAACGCTGCGGTGTGCGAGCATTCGACGGTGCCCGAGGCGACCGCGTCGGCCGCCTGTGGCATGGGCACGATCTCGCCGGCGGCGGCGACGGTGATCTGGAAGCGGCCACCGGTAGCCTCGCTGATGCGCTTGGCGGCGTCTTCGGCACCGCCGAAGAGGGTGTCCAGCGATTTCGGGAAGCCCGACGAGCAGCGCCAGCGCACGGTGGGCTGGGCGCTGACGATGGCGGGCGCGCCGAGGATGGCTGCGCCCGTGCCGGCGCCAACAGAAGCTTTTTTCAGAAAGTCACGACGTTCCATGCTCATGGTCCTTTGCGAACATCAAGTGCGGTTGGGGGATCGGCCACTGCGATCCTGTGAGGCTGAACGGATCGAAGACGCGCCCGCGCGAGGCGGACGGCCCGATAGGGTGACCGGTCACGGCATTCCGGCTTTGGGCAGGGAATGAAACGCCGCGCCGCAGAAATTTAGACGCCGGCTCGCACGAAAAAAAGTCGATTTATGTTTCGCCAAGGTCGGTTTATGTTTCGCAAATATTCGTTTTTTTGGATATTTAAGTGTTAATACTAAGCTTTTTAATTAGGGTTTACTCTTATGCCGGCCAGGGTCAGTCCAGGTAAACCCTTGCCCGAGGGTTTCCTGTCCGGGTTTCGCGGCCCCGTCGTGCGGGGCCCGTGCCGTGCCACTGCACCACGAAAAATCAGGAACGCAGCATCGCCGCCATGAAGTCGTCGAAGGTGTTCTCCGTCACCCGCATCCAGCTCGCCGATTCCTTCTGGAAAGCGCTGTAGTTGTCATGCA
>Ga0209985_10000611_pt1 | contig 37850 bp, 30 predicted proteins | sample NOAtaG_FD_187305 | JGI IMG/M metagenome (GOLD analysis project Ga0209985, IMG submission 187305) | Freshwater lake microbial communities from Lake Erie, under a cyanobacterial bloom - NOAA_Erie_Diel6S_1000h metaG (SPAdes) (version 2) | ecosystem: Environmental > Aquatic > Freshwater > Lake ...
GTGAGGCCGATGTGCTCGCGTACCTGCACCTGGTTGATGCCCTTGAACGCGTACTCGACGGGATCCTCGGCCGTGATGATCTTGCGGTCGGGTGTGTTGAGGTCGTTGAGCGCGGAGTAGAGCGTGGTCGTCTTGCCCGAGCCGGTCGGGCCGGTCACGAGGAAGATGCCGTTCGGGCGGCGGATGATCTTGTTGAACGCCTCGAGGTTGTCTTCCTCGAAGCCGAGTCCCTTGAGGCCGATGCGGGCGCTGTCCGGGCGGAGAATACGGAGGACGACGCTCTCGCCGTGGACGGCGGGGCACGCCGACACGCGGAAGTCGACGACCTTGCCGTCGATCGTCTGCTTGATGCGGCCGTCCTGCGGGATGCGGCGCTCGGAGATGTTCACGCCCGCCATCAGCTTGACGCGCGCGAGCAGCTGGTTCTGCATCGACTTCGGGATGATGTCGCGCTCGATGCACACGCCGTCGATGCGGTAGCGCAGGAGCACATTGTCCTTGCGCGGCTCGATGTGGATGTCGCTCGCGCGGCCGGTGACGGCCTCGACGATCATGCGCTCGACGAGCCGCACGATGCCGGACTCGTTCACATCGGCGTCGATGGAGCGGTCCATCGAACGGTCCTGCGAGCGGTCCTGCGAGCGGTCCATCGACTTGTCGACGGTCGAGTCCATCGACGAGGTGACGAGCCGCGACTTCGAGAGGTCGGGGCCGGTCGACTCGCCGGAGATGAAGGTCGTGATCTGGCTGCGCGTCGCGATCGAGCCGACATCGGCGCGGCCGCCGGCGACCATGCCGATGAGGTCGAACGCCTCGATCTCGAGCGGGTCGTGCACGCAGAGAAGGAGCGAACCGCGCTCCTTCTTCATCGGCAGCACGGAGTACTTCCGCTGGAGGTCCTCCTTCAGGAGCGACCGGTCGATCTTCGTGAGCGCCTCGGGCTTCTCGAGGTCGATGAACTCGACGCCGAACTGCTCCGCGAGTGCCTTGGCGATCTGGCGTTCGTCGCAGCGGCCCTGCTCGATGAGGACCTCGCCGACGCGCTTTCCGGAGGCCTTCGCCTCGTTGATGGCGGCCACGAGGGTTGCCTGGTCGACGGACCCCTGCTCGAGCAGGATCTCGCCAATCTTCTTCTTGCTTCGCTTGGCCAAAATCGACTCTCCGAAAACAATTCCGAAACGGCAGCCTCCGCGTCGGGCGGAGTCTCGTAGTATCGCCGTTCAGCCCTCCCGCCGCAACCATCGCGGGCATCGGGCCTTCCGATTCCTGCCCGGCCTCCGGACCCAGTCCATCGGAGCCGAGCGGGCCTTCCAGAGCCCGAGCCACCCGAGACCCTCGATGCAGAGCCCGATTTCTCCATACGCAGGCGAGCGCGGCCCGTCGGCGTCCGCGAGAGGCCAGCGGGTCCTTGTGACCGCCGGTCCAACCGAGGAGCCGATCGACGAGGTCCGGTTCATCGGGAACCGCTCCTCGGGCCAGCTCGGTATCGCGGTCGCGGAGGCGTTTGCGGACTTGGGCGCCGAGGTGACGCTCGCGCTTGGACCGGTACGGGCCGCACTGCCGCAGCCGCATCGCGGGGCCGGCGGCATCCGGATCGAGCGCTTCCGCACCGCAGCCGACCTGCGCGCCCTCATGACGCGGGAACTCCCGTCGGCCGACATCGTGGTGATGGCCGCTGCGGTCGCCGACTTCCGGCCCGCCGCGCGCGAGGCCGGCAAGATGCGCCGCGGCGAGGCGCGGTCGCTCGCGCTCGAACCCGTCGAGGATCTCCTGTCGGCGACGCGAGAGGCCCGCAAGCCGGGAGCATGCATCGTCGGCTTCGCCCTCGAGCCGAGCGACGAACTCGAGCGATCGGCGCGCGCCAAGCTCGAGCGCAAGGATCTCGCCGCAATCGTTGCGAACCCGCTCGAGACGATGGACGCGCCCGACATCGACGCGACGGTCTATGTCCGCGACGGCAGCGTGCGCCGCGCCGCGCCCACGGCGGCGCGGATCGCGAAGACCGACTTCGCCCGCTGGCTTGCAGGCGAAGTGCTTGCGATGCGCGGGTGACGCGCCTTGCCGCGCTCCGCTACATTCCGCGCATGCAGATCGGAATGGTCGGACTCGGGCGCATGGGCGCAAACATGGTTCGCAGGCTCGTGCGCGGCGGTCACACCGTCGTCGCGTTCGATGTCAACCAGCAGGCGGTCGCGGATCTCGCGAAGGAAGGCGCCACGCCGGCGACGAGCCTCGCCGATCTCTGCGCGAAGCTTTCCGGGCCGCGGCATGTGTGGCTGATGCTGCCCGTCGCGTTCGTCGACGGCACGATCGACGAGGTCGTGAAGCATCTCGCGAAGGACGACTGCATCATCGACGGCGGCAACACCCACTACATCGACGACATCCGCCGCGCGAAGGCGCTCGTGGCGCACGGCATCCACTATGTCGATGTCGGCGTGTCGGGCGGCGTGTGGGGCCTCGAGCGCGGCTACTGCCAGATGATCGGCGGCGATGCCGCTGCGGTCGCGCGGCTCGACAGCGTGTTCGCGACGCTCGCGCCGGGCGTCGGCACGATCGCGCGCAACCCCGATGCCGCGGGCCTCGGCACCGCCGAGAAGGGCTACCTCCACTGCGGGCCCTCGGGCGCGGGCCACTTCGTGAAGATGGTCCACAACGGAATCGAGTACGGCCTGATGGCCGCGTACGCGGAGGGCCTCAACATCCTGAAGCACGCCGACATCGGCAAGCACGCCTACGAGAAGGACGCGGAGACGACGCCCCTCCGACACCCCGAGCACTACCAGTACGACTTCGACCTCGCCGCGGTCACCGAGCTCTGGCGCCGCGGCAGCGTGGTCGGCTCGTGGCTTCTCGACCTTACCGCGCAGGCGATGGCGAAGGACCAGTCGCTCGCGCAGTTCGGCGGACGCGTGAGCGATTCGGGCGAAGGCCGCTGGACGCTCGCCGCCGCGAACGACGAAGGCGTGCCTGCGCCGGTGCTCGCGGCCGCGCTGTTCGGCCGCTTCAGCTCGCGCGGCAACGGCGACTTCATGAACAAGGTGATGAGCGCGCAGCGCTTCGCCTTCGGCGGACACCTCGAGAAGGGGAAGCACTAGCCCGCTTCCATGACCGCGCTCCGCACCACCATCGATGCGATCAAGGAGCATCCCCTGCGGCTCCTCCTCTGGATGCTGCTCGTGGTGTTCGCGGTGCAGCCGGCGATCGAGTCGTACCCGGTGGTGCTGGCGATCGACTGCCTCTTCTCGCTGATCCTGCTTGGCGTCCTGCGGAGGCTTGTCCAGTCCGTGCCGGTGTTCTGGGGCTCGGTCGCGCTGCTCGCGCTCGCGCTCGCCGCGCGGCTGGCAGACCACTACGACGACACCACCTGGCTCACCCACACGGCGGACATCGTCTCGGTGGCGTTCACGCTGCTCGTGATGCTGCTCCTCCTCAACTATGTCGTGCGCGCGCCGAGGGTGACGCAGAACACGCTGCTCGCCGCGATCTGCGTCTACATCCTCGTCGGCGTCCTGTTCGGGTTCATCTTCCTGCTCGTCTACCGCGCGCAGCCGCACGCCTTCAACCTCGACCCGACGCTCGGTTCGCCCGAGACGCAGCTGAGGTACTTCTCGATGATCACGCTGACGACGGTCGGCTACGGCGACATCATGCCGAAGACCTCCGAGGCGCGGGCGCTCGCGGCCCTCGAGGCGCTGATCGCCCAGCTCTACCTCGCGGCGATCATCGCCCGGCTCGTCGGCATCGAGGTCGCGCACGCGGCGCGCCCGGACGACCCCCCGACGCGCGCCTGACCGATCCCTTGGGGTAGCATCCAGCGCAAGACCGGGCCCGTGGCGAAACTGGCAGACGCAGCGGACTTAAAATCTGCGGCCGCAAGGCGTGTGGGTTCGATTCCCACCGGGCCCATTGAAGGCACTGCATCGTTCCACGCCCGGAGCGCGAATGCGGTCTACTCTTCCCCGCCCCGAGCCCACCATGCGCTACCTCTTCGCCAGCCTCCTCCTCTGCATGATCCTCGTCCCGGCGGCCGCCGTGCTGTACGCCCGCGAGGTTCTGCCACCGGCCCAGCCGCCGGCCCAGCCGCTGCAGATCCGAATCGACGAACCCGCGCGAGACATCGCGCAAGACACTGCCGCCCCTGACGCGGCGAAGGATCCCACCGTGCAATCCGCCGCGCCCGCCTCCGGTCCCTCGAAGCAGCTCTCCCGCTCCGGCTACGACATCACCCCGCTTCCGCGCGCCGCCGTCGCCGAGCTTGCGAAGAAGCTCTCGCCCGAGGCCTACCGCATCACCCAGAACGCAGGCACCGAGCCCGCCTTCTGCGGCACGCTGCTCGACAACAAGAAGGAAGGCACCTACTGCTGCGTCGTCTGCGGGCTGCCGCTCTTCGCGAGCAAGCACAAGTTCAACTCGGGCACGGGCTGGCCGAGCTTCTTCGCGCCGTTCGACATGGCGCATGTGGCGGCGAAGGAAGACAGTTCGCACGGCATGCAGCGCGTCGAGATCCTGTGCGCACGCTGCACGGCGCACCTCGGGCATGTCTTCGACGACGGACCGCAACCGACCGGCCTCCGCTTCTGCCTGAACGGCGCAGCGCTCACCTTCGTCGAGAAGGGCACCGAACTGCCCGCCGAATCGCAGCCCGTGAAGACCGCGGTCGCGTACTTCGGCGGCGGCTGCTTCTGGGGCGTCGAGCACTACTTCCAGCAGGCCCCCGGCGTCGTGACCGCGACGAGCGGCTACATGCAGGGCTCGGAGGACAACCCGACCTACGACGACATCTGCAAGCAGGACGAGATTCCCGCGTCGCAGCGCCCCGCCGGCTACAAGCCGCATGTCGAGGCCGTGAAGGTCGTGTACGACCCGACGGTGATCTCGTACCGCCAGCTCCTCGAGGGCTTCTTCCAGATGATCGACCCGACGACGCTCAACCGTCAGGGCCCCGACTTCGGCACGCAGTACCGCTCGGGCCTCTACACGGTCGACGCGGCGCAGGAAGCCGATGCGAAGGCGTTCACGGCGGGGCTCGCCGCCAAGAACCTGTTCGGCACGCGCAAGATCGTCACCGAAATCGAGACCGCGAAGACCTTCTATCCGGCCGAGCCCTACCACCAGGACTACCTCGAGCGAAACCCGACGCGCGGCTGCGCGCTGTCGAAGCCGTGGTGGGTGACCAAGAAGGCCCCGACCGAGCCGTGGCCGGCCCCTGCCGCCGCCGCGCCCGCTCCGGCCGCCGCCGCCGCGACCACGACCGCCCCCGCGAGCGCAGGCTGATGCAGTCCGCGGTTCGACTCTCGCTGTGCGTCGTCGCGCTCGCAGCGGGAGCGCTGCCCGCGTCGTGCGCAAGCGCGCCGAAGCGCGATGTGGCGGCGGCGCCGGAAACCGCCCCGCTCACCAAGCGCTACCGCTTCATCGGAAAGGCGATGGGCGCGCGCGTCGAGCTCACGATCGACGAGAAGAACGACGCCGACGGCAAGGAACGCGCGCGGGCGGCTGCGAAGGCCGCGCTCGAAGAACTCGACCGCCTCGACGGTCTCCTGTCCGACTGGAAGCGCTCGTCTGAACTGACGGCGTTCAACAACTCGCGCGACGCGCGGCGGGTGATGAGCGCGGAGTGCTGCGAACTGCTCGCACGCGCCCTCGAGGTGGCCGCCGCGACCGACGGGCTGTTCGATCCGACCATCGCGCCGTCGGTCTCGCTCTGGCGCGAGAGCCGCGCATCGCTGCGCCTCCCGTCCGAGAGCGCGCGCGCCGCCGCATGCCTCCTCGTCGACTGGCGCCGCGTGTCGGTCGATGGGCTGGTCGTCAGCCGGCTGCGTCCGGATGTGCAGATCGACTTCGGCGGGATCGGCAAGGGCTACGCCGCCGTGCGCACGCTCGCCGTGCTTCGCGACAACGGCTGCCCGCGCGCGCTGGTCGCCGTCGCCGGCGACATCGCGGCGGGAGATGCGCCGAGCGACGCGCCGGCTTGGATGATCGAGATCGCGCCCGAATCGGACAGCGTCGCCGCGGAATCGATCCCGCTCGTGCGGGGCGCCGTCAGCACCTCCGGCGGCTCGATGCAGTGGGTCGAGATCGACGGCGCGCGCTACTCGCACCTCGTCGATCCGCGCACCGGCCTCGGCGCGACGAACCCCGCGCAGGTGACCGTGGTCGGCCCGCTCGACGCGGCCGTCGACGCGCTTGGCACGGCGCTCGCGCTCACCTCCGACGACCGCGAGGCGGCCGCGATCATGGCGCAGTTCCCCGGCTACCGCGCACGCATCGAGCGCGACGGCTCGGTCGCGTGGATCGGAAGGTAGACGGGTGACGGCCGGTCAGCCCGGCGTGCCCGACGCGGGTGCGGGTGCGGGTGCGGCCGCGGGCGCCGCCTCGGGCGGCGGAGGCAGCATGAGCTTCGTCTGCCCCGGAATCGCGATCGGCGCGACCTCGCGCGAACCGAACTCGACCGACTCCGGCATGAGCACCTCGATCGAACTCATCGCCTGATCCCAGGTGAGATCCTTCCCCGTGTACGCGGCCATGCGTCCCATGATCGCGCACATGGTGCTGTTCGCGACCTGCTCCGCCTCGTTGAGCGACTCGCCCGAGAGGATCGCGCGCTGCAGATCGATGTGCTCCTGCGTGTACGGATCAGGCTGCTTGCCCTCGAAGCGCCACGGGCTCAGGCCTGAGATCTCCGCGAAGCCCGAGCGCAGCCGGACGGATCCTTCCGTGCCTCGGAAGTTCTCCTCGACCTTGCCATCGGTGCCGTCCTGCTGGCGGCACATCGAGAATACGAAGCGGTCGCCCGGGAACTCGTACTCGAGGCCGAAGTGGTCGTAGATGTGGCCGAACAGCCGCTGGTCGGTTCGCGCCTGACGGCCGCCGACGCCACGGACCGCCGTCGGCAACCCGCCCATCACCCAGCACATCACATCGAGCTGATGCACATGCTGCTCGACGATGTGGTCGCCCGAGAGCCAGGAGTGATAGAGCCAGTTGCGGACCTGGTTCTCGACATCGGTCTTGGCGGGATCGGGCTCGACATTCCAGAGGCTGCCCATGTTCCAGTAGACCCGGCCCGTGATGACGCGGCCGATGTCGCCCCTGTCGACGCGGGCAAGGGCCTCGAGGTAGCACTGCTCGTGCCGACGCTGCGTGCCGGCAACGACCTTGAGCTTCTTGGCGCGGCTTTCCGCGGCGCTCTCGAGGAAGCTGCGGACGCCGGGCGCATCGACCGCCACGGGCTTCTCGCAGAAGACATGCTTCCCCTTCGCGGTCGCCTCCTTGAAGTGGATCGGACGGAATCCGGGCGGCGTGGCGAGGATCACGATGTCGGCGTCGGTCGCGCAGGCCTGCTTGTAGGCGTCGAAGCCGGTGAAGACCCGGTTGGCCGGCACGGTCTTGAGTCCGTTCTCGGCGAGCGCGTCGTTCGCGCGCTGCGTGCGATCGGCGAACAGGTCGGCGAGCGCGACGATCTCGATCGTGCAGCCCGACTGCTGCCCTGCCGAGATCGCGTTGAACATCGCGCCTGTGCCGCGGCCGCCGCAGCCGATGACGCCGACCTTCAGCACGGGTCCGCGCGAGAGACGCGCGAACGCGCTGCCCGCACCGAGGATGAATGGGGATGTGGCCGCCGCTGCCACGAACGCGCGTCGATTGAGGTCCATCGGGTTCTCCTTGCTCTGTTGCAGGTTGATCGAGGACTCCGACGCGCAGGCCGGAGCCGTCCTACTTCGTTTCGCAGATCACTCGGAAGCCGACGAAGCCGCCGCTCGAGTACCACCACTTGCTCTTCGGGAACTGAGGATCGATCTCGTTCCACTCGACCGGCTTGCAGGGCTGGAACACGCCGCAGCCGAGATCCGCCATCGAGTCGAGGTACGAGCCGCCGGCCACCGCGCCGAGCTTCGAGCCGTCGTCGACCCACTCGCAGGCGTTGCCGAAGAGGTCGTGGAGCCCGAGCTTGTCCGCCTTCTTCGACGCCAGCTTGTGCGTCTTCTCGTTGGCGTTCTCCTTCACCCACGCGTAGTCGCCGCAGTTCTTCGGGTCGATCCCGGACTGCTCGCAGAGTGCCGTCCACTCGGCCGCGGTCGGCAGCCGGTAGGTGCGGCCGGTCTTCGCGGAGAGCCACTCGCAGAACTGCTTGGCGCTCAGGAAACTCGGGGAAATCACGGGAAAGCCGACATGGCCGAACTCGCGGTCCATCCCGATGTAGGGCTTGGTCGGCTTGGTGACGGCGTCTGCCTTCTCGTTCGACTTCCCCTCGGCCTTGTCGCTGCCGTAGACGAACACATCGAACAGCTCCCACGGGATCTCCGTGGTCGAGACGAACAGCGTCTTCTTGGCGCCACCCTCGCCGGCGACCTCGCCGACGACCTCGAACGGGACGAGGTCGATCACGAAGGTGCAGCCGTCGACTTCCTGCTTGAAGCCCGTCTTCGCGCCTGCCTCGACGACGGGCGCCGCCGCAGCCGGCTTGGCCTCGGGAGGCGCCACCGAGGCCGACAGCGCCAACGACGCGGTTCCGACGATCAGGCAAGCGGCACTCGTCACGACGACCTTCGGCATGGGGCCGCGATTCTCGCGTTGCCCGCTCCGAAAATCAACCCTTGATCAGTTCCACGCAGCAAGAAGGATGGAGAGATCCTGCGCGCCGACGAGACCGTCGCCGTTGAGGTCGGCCGTGCCACCGACGGTTCCCCACGCCGCAAGCAGCGCACCGAGGTCGGCCGCGTTGACGAATCCATCGGCGTTGATGTCGCCGCGCACGACTTCGCGCCAGACGAACAGCCCGCGCTCGATGTCGCTGCCGATCACCGTTCCGCTCGGGAAGTACGGCCAGATGTTCCACAGTCCGTTGAAGTTCGCGCTGTCGCTGCCGGGATAGGTGTCGAACCAGGCGATCTCGGGGGGATTCACGCGGTCCACCGCCGCATCGAAGATGCGGATTCCCGACCTGTAGTTCGCTTCGTAGATCTTGGTGCCCTTCACATAGATGTTGTGCCCGACGGCGGTGTTGCCGTTGGTGAAGGTGCCCGCGACCACCGGCGCGGAGAGGTTCGACACATCCATGACGATCGTCGTGGTGGTGGCGACGGTGTTGCCCTCGTCGAGCTCGTCGTTGATGTAGAGGTAGCGCGCCTCTTCGTCGAGCCAGCCCTGGTGGCAGTACCGCGCGCCCGGGTAGGTCGTCGTCGACAGGATCACGGGGTTCGCCTTGTTCGTGACATCGACGATGCGCACGGCGGGCGACGCCCAGCCGTTGTTCAGCCCGCTGAAGCAGAAGGCGATCTGCTTCCCCGCGTACGGACCGCTCGTGTAGGTCTTGACCTGCGCCTCGTGCACATAGAAGTCGGACCAGATGCCCACATAGGTCGGGTTCGACGGATCGGCGAGGCTGTACATGCGGAGGCCGTTGCCGCCGCCGCCGGCGCGGTAGAGGTAGCCGCTCTCGTTGTCGATCGCGAGCGTGTGCGTCGCGCCGCTCGAGCCGCTCGGCGCGTCGACGGTGCGCACGAGCGTGGTGATGCCCAGCGAATCCAGCTTCGACATGTCGAACACCTGGATGCCGGCGCCGCCCTCGGACGCCGCGTAGCAGTAGTGTCCGTGCGTGCGCACATCGCGCCAGAGGCTGTTGACGCCCGGCTGGAACGACTTGATGACGGAAGCGCCGGGGTCCGTGATGTCGACGAAGCCGGTGCCGTTCGAGAGGCCCATGATCGCGTACTCGCGGCCATTCGGAGACACCCAGCCCCAGCAGCTGTTGCCGTTCTGGACGCCCGACGCGAAGGTGTTGAGCGGGAACCACGCCTTGAGCACGATTCCGCTCGAGGTGAAGCCCGCGCCTGCCGTGCCGCCGTCGCCTTGGTCGACCTCACGCCAGACCGGCCCGCGCACCGGGCGCTGGCGATCGCGCATCTTGAGGTCTCCGTCGTGGCCCGAAGCCGTCGGGATCGGCATCAGCACGAGCGCCGCGACGGCGGTCGCGAAGGCGGTTGCGACGAGGCGGGCGGAACGGGGATCGACGGGACGGGGATCGACGGAACGGCGGGACTGCGGGCGCATGCGGGAGAACCTCCAGATCTGACACGGACAGACTACCGCGGCATGCTTCGCAAGCAGCGGGAATTCCGAAAAGAAAGCGACCCCCTGCTTGTCCGCAGGGGGTCGCGATGCACTCGTTCAGCGAAGGCTCGCGCCGCGCGTCACTGCCATGCGCCGATAAGGATCGCAAGGTCGGTCGCGTTCACGATGCCGTCGTCGTTGATGTCCGCCGCGGCGTTGCCCGTGCCCCACGCTCCGAGCAGGAGCCCGAGGTCGGTGCCGTTGACCAATCCATCGCCGTCGATGTCGCCGACGATGTCCGCGGTGCAGTCGACATTCGTGATCTTGAGGTCATCGATCGCGGCCTCGACGAGCGAGCCTTGGCCGAGGTCGCGGGCGATGAAGCGCACGCGCACCTGGTTCGTCGGGGTGATGAAGTCGCGCACGCGCCAGGTGCGCTTGACCCAGGCGTTGCTGCTCGCCGAGATGGTCTCGAGCGGCAGCCAGGTGGTGCCGCCGTTGTTCGAGATCTCGACCGGCATCGAGTCGGCGTTCGGCGCTCCGCCGAGGTTGTTCGAGTACCAGAACCAGTACTCGAGCGTGGGCTCGTCGAGGCCGGTGAGGTTGTAGCTCGGCGAGACGAGCGTCGTGACGCCGCCGTCGACATCGGCCGCACCGGCAGCGCCGCCGACCGTTCCCTGCCCGGTCACGAAGCAGATCGTGCCGTTCGCGGTGTGGTCGTCTTCAGGCTGGGCGTTCGTGCCGACCGGATCGACGCGGACCCACTGGCCCGAGGTCGCGGTGTCGCCCGGGATGCCCGCGGTCCAGCCGGTGACCGTCTCGATCGTGTCTTCGGCGACCGTCGCCACGCCGACCGCGGAGTAGGTGGCGCGGATGGCGTCGTTGGTCGCATCGCCCGCCGTGCTGCGGACCTCGAACTGGTAGGCGACATTCTGCCCGCACTGGGTCGGCGGGAAGGTGGCGCGGAAGGTGTTGCCCGACACCGGCACGAGCGGCGTCGCGACGGTGTTCGCACCGACCGTGACCTTCATCACGGCGGTCGAGAGGTCGAGGGTCTGGCCCTGGCCCGCGACGATGCTCACATCGACGGTCGTGCCGCCCGCGGGATTGACGAGCGCCGGCGGATTCGAGAGCAGCGTGATCGTCGCGACGGGCGCGCCGAGGCGCCAGACGAAGAGTCCGCGCTCGATGTCGCTGCCGATGATCGTGCCGCTCGGGAAGTACGGCCAGACATTCCACAGGCCGTTGAAGTTGGCGCTGTCGCTGCCCGGGTAGGTGTCGAACCAGGCGACTTCGGGCGGATTCGTTCGGCTCGTCGTGGTGTCGAACACGCGGAGGCCCGAGCGGTAGTTCGCCTCGAACACCAGGTTGTTCTTCACATAGATGTTGTGGCCGACGGCGGGGTTGCCGTTCGTGAAGGTGCCGACCAGGATCGGCGCCGACAGGTTCGACACATCCATCACGATCGTCGTCGTCACGGAGACGGTGTTGCCTTCGTCGAGCTCGTCGTTGATGTAGACATAGCGGGCCTCGTCGTCGAGCCAGCCCTGGTGGCAGAAGCGCGCGTTCGGATAGGTCGTGTACGACAGCTGGACGGGATTCGCCTTGTTCGTCACATCGACGATGTAGAGGCCCGTGTTGGCGTTGCCGCCGTTTGCGCCGCCGTAGCAGAATGCGATCTGCTTGCCCGCGTACGGGCCGCTCGTGTAGGTCTTGACCTGCGCCTCGTGCACATAGATCGGGCTCCACGCGCCGACATAGGGCGGGTTGCTCGGGCTCGCGTTGAGGTCGTAGAAGCGGAGACCGTTCGATCCGCCGCCGGCGCGGTAGAGGAAGCCGCTGTCGTTGTCGACCGCGAGCGTGTGGGTCGCCGCGGTGGTGGTGGTCGGCGCGGTGATCGTGTTCACGAGCGTGGTCGTGCCCGCCGAATCGAGCTGCGCGAGATCGAAGATCTGGATGCCGGAGCCACCTTCCGACGCCGCATAGCAGTAGTTCAGGTGGGTGCGGACATCGCGCCAGAGGCTGGCCGGTCCGGGCTGGAAGGACTTCAGCGTCGCGGCGGACGGATTCGTGACATCGACGAACGCCGTGCCGTCGTAGAGACCGATGATCGCGTACTCGCGGCCGGCCGGAGAGACCCATCCCCAGCAGCTGTTGCCGTTCTGCGCACCCGCCGAGAGCGTGTTGAGCGGAAGCCACGACTTCAGCTGGATGCCGACCGAGTCGAAGCCGCCGCCTGCGACGCCGCCGTTCCCCGTCTTGCCCTCGAACCAGGCGGGCCCGCGGAAGGGCCGCTGGCGGTCGCGGATCTTGCCATCGTCGTCATGGGCGAAAGCAACGGAGGCAGAGAGGGTCGCGATGGCGAGGACGGCGGGAAGCAGTTGTCGGAGCATGGGATGGATCTTCTGGTCGCGAGGACAGCCGGCCAGCGGAGCGGACCGAACGGGGACTCTCAAAGATACCCTTCGACGCGGCCTTTCCAACGGAAAGTCTGCCGAGACGCGGGCAAGGGGATCGAACAGACGGCGCAGAGGGCTCCTGATTGCCGAGGTCAGAGAACTTTGGCGGAATCGCTCTTGAAACGCGGACAGCACGGGCGAGTTACCGCCCGTCGGCCCCTTCCCTTCGCGGGCTGCCCGCGGGGGGTTCCACCGTCTTCCCAAGGTCGTCAGGTTTCCGAGCCCATCTGGGATCGGGACCGGCGCCGGTAAGGGACCGGAGGAACGCCTCGAGATCCGCACGCCCCTGGTCGCCGAGTTCGAGCGGCACCAGCACGCTCTCGCCGTGATGGCCGATGGGCGCTGCGCCCTCGAGCGTGTCGTAGAAGCGCACGACATCCGCGAGCGTGGCGAGGCGGCCGTCGTGCATGTAGGGCGGCGTGAGCGCGACTCCGCGGAGCGGCGGCGTGCGGAACTGCCCGAAGAGTTCGGGAGCGCGCTTGAGGCTGCGCACCATCTGGCCCTTGGGCGAATCGGGCGCATCGCTGAAGGCGCCCGCGGCGTTGAAGGGGTTCGACTGGACGAAGTCCACCGCCGCGAGGCGCGCGGGGTCGTCGGGCACGCGGCCGTTGGCGCCGACGAGGCCGAGCGCGTGGAACTCCTCGTCGGTGAAGTTGGCGCCGCGATGGCATTGGAAGCAGCCGCCGCGCGAGACGAAGATCGCGAGGCCTCGGCGCGCGGAGGCATCGATCGCCTCGAGGTCGCCGTCGGGTTGCCCGCGAAGGCCCGCGACGAAGCGGTCGATCGGCGCCGTGCCGGAGCGCAGCGTGCGCTGGTAGGCGCCGAGCGACTTCAGGAGGTTGACGGTCGCGCCGTCGATCGCGCTCCGCGTCGCCTCGTCGAGCGTGTTCCACCGCTTCACCGCATCGTCGGCCGCGCCGCCCGCCGACGGCCGCGCGGGCTCCGCGAGCGGATCGCTCCCCTTCCGCGGCATGATCTCCGCGGGCATCGGGCCGAACACGGCCTCGTAGCGCGCGCGCAACCCGGCGTCGTCGCGCACCACGCGCACGAAGGTCGTGCGGTCTCCGCCCATCTCGACCGGGTTCTCGATCGGCGCGAGCGCCTGCGACCAGAGCGAATCGAACTTGCCGTCCCATCCGACCCAGCGGCGACGGCCCGAGTCGACCACGGTCGGCGCGTTGCGCGTGGTGATGCCGACGCCCTTCGCGAGCGGCAGGCCGTCGGTGAAGTGCTTCGCAGGATCGTGGCAGGTCGCGCAAGACACCGCCTTCGGCGAGAAGCGCGTGTCGAAGAAGAGCCGCTGCCCGAGCTCGGCGGCGCGCTCGTCGTCGGCCACCCGGTTCGTCGGTTCGCCTGGGAACGCGGCGACGGGCGACATGCGCGCGATGCGCGCGACTTCCTCCGCGGTGAGCGACGAGAGTTCGGGTGGAATCCGCGCGGGGTCGACCGCGGGCGGCCGCTGCGACTGCGCGTGCGCCGGCGATGCCGCCAGCGCGGTCACGACCGATGCGAAGCCCAGGAGTTTGCGCGCGCTACTCGACATCGACGATCCACTGCGTCCTCTCGCGGATGCCGTCCTCGCCGACATCGATCGCGAGGATCCAGCGCCCGGGCATATGGAAGAGGAGCCCCTCGCCGACGAAGGTGTCGCCGCCCTGCCGCCGCACGACCGGCGTGAAGTTCATCCCGTGGCCATGGTGCGGCATCTCGGCATCGACGAGGACCTCGGCGTCGTCGGCGACCGGCTTTCCATCCTTGCGCGTCACCGCGAAGGCGATGGCGAAGGGCTCCGCGTCGGGAATCGCGCCGCCCACGACCTCCCACTTCACGGTGTAGGTGCCGTCTGCAGAGGTGCCCGACCGCGCATCCGCCGAGAGCTCGAGCGTTGGAGTATCCACGAGCCGAGGGGAAGGCGCCGGCACCTGCGCGGGCGGCGCGGGCGTCGGCGGCGCGGGGGCCCGGTCGCAGCCCGATGCGAGAAGCACGCCGCATCCGGCGAGAAGAACCAGGATCGTCACTCGGCTCATTGTTCGGCTTCCTTTCGAGACGACGCCCCCGGCGCGTCGGGCGTCGACGCGGGCGCCGCGCCCGGCGAACCCTTGCGCTTCTGGTCGTAGTAGCGGCCGAGGCTTCCGGTGAGGTTCCAGACGAAGCCGTCGCCGAAGCGTTGGAAGCGATGGTTGCCGCGATCGATCACGATCAGCCCCTTGGGCGACGGCAGGATCGACTGCGGGTCGTAGAACTGCTCGTCGAGGATGCCGCGCTCGCCGACCTTGCGCGCACCCTGCGGATCGGAGACGAGCACCGCGTCGAGCGCGGCGTCGCTCACGACCAGCTGTCCGCGGTCGTCGAACTCGACGCCGCTCGGACGCACGAAGTCCCAGCCGATCTCCTCGATCGCCTCCCACACCCCCGCCGCGTCGCGGACGAACACGCGCCGCACCACGGGATCGGCGACCGCGATGCGGCCGTCGGCGGCGACCGCGAGTTCCTCTGGCCAGCGCGCCTCGGGCGGAAGCGGGATCCATCCGTCCTTCGCCGACGGCGTCAGCCGCGCATCGGTCCGGTGGATGCCGAGGTTGGCGCGATCGAGGAGGAGCGCCTCGACACGAACCTCGACACGAACCTCGACACGAACCTCTACACCACCCTCGACGCCAGCCGCACCGGCGGCGAGCGCGATGTCGGTGATCACCGGCGCGCGCCGTCCGGTTCCGCGCACGAGCCGCTCGGTGTTCATCGACCGAGCGAGCTTCGGCAGGAAGAGATCGACGATCGGCTCCTTGCTGCGGTCCCACGCGACATCGAACACATCGATGCGCGCATGCGCGCGGTCGGCCACCCAGACGCGGCCGCTCGTCGGCTCGACGGCGACGGCGGTGACCTGTCCGAACCGCTGCGGCAGCGCGCCGCCGCCGCCGATGATCGACATGTGGATCGGCGGCGTCGTGCGGGCGTCGCACAGCGCGATCGCCTCGGTCTCGACATCGTGCACCGCAAGGAGATCCGCGGCGCACGCAGCGTCGGAACCGAAGTGGCTCGAGATGAACTCGGCGCGGTTGGCCGAGGCGTCGACCGGATCGGCCTCGGGCTTCAGCCCGAAGATCTGCACTCGGTCCTCGAACGCCTCCGCGACCGCGAGCGTCACGCCGTCGGCCGCGACCGCGACGGAGCGCGGGTAGTGGATGCGCCCCTCGCCCATGCGCGGAATGAGCGCATGCATCCCGAAGAAGCCGACGAACTCGCCATCGACCGAGAGGACATGCACGCGATGGTTGAGTTCGTCCGCGACGAGCAGGCACCGCGCGCCGTCCTTCTCGAGAACGAACACATCGTCGGGCGCGCTCAGTTGACCCGGGTTGAATCCCGGCTCCGCCAGACGCTTCGGCGGGGCCTGGTACGAGCCGTCGGCGGAGCGATCGAAGCGCCACAGGCAGTCGTGCAGCCGGTCGGCCACGAAGATCGTGCCGTCGGACGCGGCCGCGAGTCCGCGCGGTTCGCCCAGCACACCGCGACCGAGACGCGCCTCGACGAAGCCACCGGGCGTGAGGAGCACGATCTCGCCATCGCGCGCGTTCGACACCGCGACGCGGTCGCCGATCCACGCGACGCCAGTCGGCCGCATGGAGTCGTCGCCCACGAGCATCATCCACTCCTCGACGCGCGTCGCGGATCCGTCGGCGGGGACGGGAGCGTCGCCGCCGACCCAGATGGCTCCCGACGCGTCCGCAACCGCGATGGTTCCGTTCTCGGCGACGGCGACATCGATCGCATGGTCGACATTCACCCGGTACTCCGTGACGACGGGCGTCGCCTCGCCCAGCCGCGAGATGCGCAGCAGCTGCGGGCCATCGACCGAATCCGGCACGCAGACGATGAGGTCGGCGCCGGCGAAGGCCACTGCGCACGCGCCCGCGAGGTCGGGAAGCGTCGTGCGGTAGTCGCCGCCCTTCGGGCAATCGGCGGCACCCGCGAAGGCGAGCGATGCGGAAAGCAGCGGCACGGCGACCGTGTTCATCGGACGCTTACAGAAGGCACACAATCGGTCGATTCGAGTCGTCACGGCGCGGAGTGTATCGCTCGACCTGCGCTGCAGTTGCTACCTTTCGCACCCATGCACGGAGAACACCATTCGAGCCACGCCCCGTCCGGCCCCGTGGCGCAACTGCCCAAGGCAATCGCCATCGCGGGAACGCTCGCGGTCGCAGCGGCGCTCTTCCTGGTGCCGCACACGCCGGCCGATGCGCCGAAGGCCGAGAAGGCGCTGCATGCGCTCTGGTGGATCGGCGTGCTGCCGTTCGCGGCGCTGCTCGGCGCGATCGCCGTGTTTCCGCTGATTCCGAAGATCGCGCACTGGTGGCACTCGAACCTGAACCGCTACCTCGTGTCGCTCGTGGTGGCCGGGCTGGCGCTTGCGTACCTCTTCGCGACCAGCGGCGCCACGGCGGTCGGCGACGCGCTCCATCACGCGGTTCCCGACGAATATGTGCCGTTCATGTCGCTCCTCTTCGCGCTCTATGTGATCGCGGGCGGCCTGCGCATCGAGACGCCCTTCGACGGACGGCCGAAGGAGAACCTGACCATCCTCCTCGTCGGCGCGCTCATCGCGAGCTTCGTCGGCACGACCGGCGCCGCGATGGTGCTGATCCGGCCGCTCCTCGAGTCGATCCGCGAGCGAAAGTACAAGGCGCACTCGGTCGTCTTCTTCATCTTCATCGTGTGCAACTGCGGCGGCTGCCTCCTTCCGATCGGCGATCCGCCGCTCTTCATGGGCTACCTGCGCGGCGTGCCGTTCCTCTGGACGATGTCGCTCTGGAAGGAGTGGATCATCGTCAACGGACTCCTGCTCGTCGCGTACTTCGCCATCGACACCGTGCTGTTCAAGAAGGAGCAGCTCTCGATCCAGCGTTCGGACACGCACCGCCGCTTCGCGCTCGAAGGCGCGGTCAACATCCCGCTCCTCGCGCTCGCCATCGCTGCGGTCGCGCTCCTGGTGCCCGGCAAGTCGCTTCCGGGCACGGAGTGGGCCGTGCCGAACTTCCTGCGCGAGGGGGTCCTCTTCGGGCTCGCCGGCCTCAGCTGGCTGCTGACGAAGCGCAGCGTGCGCACGGCGAACCGCTTCGAGTTCGGCGCGATCCTCGAGGTCGCCGCGATCTTCATCGGCATCTTCATCTCGATGCAGATCCCGCTCGAGGTGCTCAAGGTCGAGGGCGCGAAGCTCGGGATCGAGTCGCCGCTCGCGTTCTACTGGATCACGGGCGCGCTCTCGAGCTTCCTCGACAACGCGCCGACCTATGTCGTGTTCTTCGAGATCGCGAAGATCATGCCGTTCGTGCCCGACGAGGCGTATGTCACGCTCGCGAACGGGCAGATCCGCGCCGACCTGCTCACGGCGGTCTCGCTCGGCGCCGTCTTCATGGGCGCGAACACCTACATCGGCAACGGCCCGAACTTCATGGTGAAGGCGATCGCCGAGAGCGAGGGCGTCAAGATGCCGAGTTTCTTCGGCTACATGGCGTGGTCGGTGGGAATCCTGATCCCGCTGCTCGCGCTGGCCCAGATCGTGTTCCCGTGATTGAGCGGCGGCTGCTTGCGGCAGCCGCCTTTGGCGGTCGAGCCGCGGAGTGAATCCGCGGCCCGCCTGGATCACGCGGCTTGATCGATTCGCAGCCCATTGCTCTGCCGATGGCTTGACGAGCGCGGAGCGCAGCCCGAAGGCCAGCCGCGCGCGCTCACTTCCGAACCGCGCCGTCGCCTGCGTCCTTGCCCTTCATCGAGGCGTAGATCACGCTCTGGACGATCACGCTCTCGCCGAGCAAGCGCCCCACGCGCTCGCTTGCCTGGTCGAGCGACTTGAACTTGCCCGTGTCGAGCTCGTCCTCGAACATGTCGAGCGAGTTCTCCATCGCAAGCATCAGGCTCGCGATCACCGCCCACTCGTGGCGGGTCTGCGGCCAGTACTCGTTCGACTGGACGAGCTCGATCGGCACCGTCACGCGCCAGCCGTCGCCCGTCTCGACGAGCGCGACGAAACCGCCCGCGATCGGGTTGCCGCTGTACGACAGCGCCGCGGTGCCGTCGCCGAGATCTTCCGCGGCAAGCTTGTCGCGCGACTCGTCGAGCACCTTGAACGGATCGGTGATGATGTTCTCGACGATCGGCCCGAAGCCGAAGCGATCCGAAAACCGGTTGACTTCCTTCTTCGCCCGCTGCTTGTCCTTCTCGACGAGCGGCTTGAGCTTGGTCGACACGCGCCCGAGCTGGCCGAGCATGTCGGAGAGCTTCTTCTTCACATCTCCGATCGCGCTCTCCTCGGTGACGCCATCCGCGAACTCGATGTCGCGCGCCGCGATCTCGATGAAACCGGGCAGGTCCTGGTACCGCCCGTCCTTCACGGCCTGCTGCATCGAGTCAAGCAGCGCCTCGGGGGTGGAGGTGTCGTAGGTCGGGTCCGCGCAACCGCCGACCATGGCGGCAACGGGCAATCCGAGGGCCAGGAGCGCGGTTCGCGCCCGCTCGACGAGACGGGTTTGGAGGGCAAATCGCATCGGGCGACAGTGTACGCAGCGCGGTTTCCGCATAGCATCGCCCCTTGCGATGAAGCCCGAAATCCACATCGAGCTCAACGGCCAGCCGGCCACGGTTCCCACCGGGACGACGGTGGCGGACCTCGTCGCGCGCACCCTTCCGAACGCCCGCGCCTACGCGGTCGAGGTCAATCGGGCGGTCCTTTCCCGCCGCGAACACCCGAGCCGAGAGGTCCGCGACGGCGACAAGATCGAGATCGTCACCCTTGTCGGGGGCGGCTGACGCCCCCCGTCTTTCCAACTTCGTCGGGGCGGCCGACGCCCCGCTGCACCAACCATGTCCGCCACCGCCCACACCCAGTCGTTCGCCATCCCGCCGCTCACGGTCGGTTCGTTCACGCTCAAGAACCGCCTCGTCGTCGGAACGGGCAAGTACCGCGACTACGACTCCATGCAGCGCGCGCTCGACGCAAGCGGCTGCGACGCGGTGACGGTCGCCGTGCGCCGCGAGCGCCTCGTCGACGCGCAGGGCCGTTCGCTTCTCGACCACCTCGACCTCTCGCGCTACACGATCCTGCCGAACACCGCGGGCTGCTTCAGCGCCGAAGACGCCGTGCGCGTCGCACGCCTCGGGCGCGAGATCCTCGATTCGGTCGACAACCCGGGCAAGCACTGGGTGAAGCTCGAGGTGCTCGGCGACAAGAAGACGCTGCTGCCCGACCCGGTCGGCACGCTCGAAGCCTGCCGCGAACTCGTGAAGGACGGCTTCTGCGTCCTCTGCTACTCAAGCGACGACCCGATCATGGCCGTGCGCCTGCGCGACGCGGGTGCGGCGAGCGTGATGCCGGCGGGCAGCCCGATCGGCTCGGGGCGCGGTGTTGCGAACCCAGCGAACATCGCTCTCATCCTCGAGCTGTTGAAGGACAAGGCCTCGGGTGGCGACCCGTCCTATCCCGTGATCGTCGACGCCGGCGTCGGCACGCCGAGCGACGTCACGCTCGCGATGGAACTCGGCGCAGACGGCGTGCTCCTCAACACCGGCATCGCCCACGCGCAGGACCCGGTGCGCATGGCGCACGCGATGCGGCTCGCGCTCGAGAGCGGCTACCACGGCGCGCGCAGCGGCCGCATCGGCAAGAAGCTTCACGCGAGCGCGTCGAGCCCGTGGGAAGGCTCGATCGCGTCGGTCGTCATTCACGGCGAGTAGCGGTCGCGGCTGCGGGAGTTTGCCCACATCGCCAGCAGCACCAGAGGGAGCGGCCGCAGCCGCGACCGCCCATCACAAGTCACACATCGAACTTGATCCCCTGCGCCAACGGGAGGTCCTTCGACCAGTTGATCGTGCAGGTCTGGCGGCGCATGTACTGCTTCCAGCTGTCCGAGCCCGACTCGCGGCCGCCGCCCGTGTCCTTCTCGCCGCCGAACGCGCCGCCGATCTCGGCGCCCGAGGTGCCGATGTTCACATTCGCGATGCCGCAGTCGGAACCCTCGGTCGACAGGAACCGCTCGGCCGAACGCATGTTGAGCGTGAAGATCGCGCTCGACAGGCCCTGGTCGACGCCGTTCTGGATCTCGATGGCCTCGTCGAGGTCAGCAACCGAGTAGACATAGAGGATCGGCGCGAAGGTCTCCTCGCAGCAGATCTTCGGCCGCGCGCCCTTCGGCACTCGGTAGAGCGTCGGCTCGACGAAGTTGCCCGGCTTCGACGCGAAGCGGTCGATGCCCGCGGTGCCGCCCGCAAGCAGCGTGCAGCCTTCCTTCTCGGCCTCGACGCACGCGTGGCGCATGCCGGCGACGGCCTGCTTGTTGACGAGCGGGCCCATGAGCGTGCCCGCCGCAAGCGGGTCGCCGATCGGCACGCTCTTGTAGGCCTTCGCGAGGCGCGCGCACAGGTCGTCGACGACGCGCTCGTGAACAAGCAGCCGCCGCGTCGTCGTGCAGCGCTGGCCGGCCGTGCCGACCGAGCCAAAGAGCACGGCGCGCACGACCATCTCCATGTCCGCGTCGTCCATCACGATGATCGCGTTGTTGCCGCCAAGTTCGAGGAGGCAGCGGCCGAGGCGCTTCGCCACGACCTCGCCGACGCGCCGGCCCATGCGGCACGAACCCGTCGCCGAGATCAGCGGCAGACGGCGGTCGGCGATCATCGGCTCGCCGACCTCGCTGTCGGTGCCGATCACAAGCGGGAAGAGATCAGCCGGGTCGATGCCCTCGGGCCGCCAGATTTCCTGCTCGCGCAGCACCTTCCAGCAGACCTCGCTCGTCGCGACCGCAACAAGCGGCGTCACGAGCGACGGCTTCCAGATCACGGCGTCGCCGCAGACGGCGGCGATCATCGCGTTCCACGCCCACACCGCGTTCGGGAAGTTGAACGCCGTGATGCAGCCGACGACGCCGAGCGGCTGCCACTGCTCGTACATGCGGTGGCCCGGGCGCTCGGAGTGCATCGAGAGACCGTAGAGCTGGCGCGCGAGGCCCACCGCGAAGTCGGCGATGTCGACGGACTCCTGCACTTCGCCGAGGCCTTCGGCCTTGATCTTGCCCATCTCGAGCGAGACGAGTTCGCCGAGCGCGTCCTTCGCGTCGCGGAAGGCGTTGCCCATCTGGCGCACGATCTCGCCGCGCTTCGGCGCGGGCAGCTGCCGCCACGACGCCTGCGCCTTCACGGCGCGCGCGACGGCGCTCTCGTAGTCGGCGCGCGACTCGAGCCGCACGGCGGCAAGCGCCTCGCCCGTCGCAGGGTTGTCGCTCGTCACGGAGTTCGCCGTGCCGGGGGCGCAGAGTCGGGGGTGGTTCGCAAGGCCGAGGCGGGTGAGGACGGGGTGCATGTTCGAAGCCATGAGGACGCGCAGGATAGCGGCGGGCTTTGCCTCGACGCCACCGTCGTTCGCGAACACGGCCGGGGAATGCGACCGATCTCTCGAAACCGCTCGTTTCGCGGCTACACTGCAGCCATGCGATCCTTCACCTTCATCATCGAGCGCGACGAACAGACGGGGCTCTTCGTCGGCCATGTCCCGGGTTGGACGGGCGCGCACGCGCAAGGCGCGACTGTCGAGGAATTGCGCGCCAACCTCGAGGAAGTCGTCGCGATGCTGCTCGAGGACGGGGAGCCTCGGCTCGAGACGACCTTCGTCGGAACCGACCAACTCAAGGTCGCGTGACGGGACACGGGCCTCGCGGACGGTCCGTTGAGGAAACCCGTAGGACTCTGCTCATGGGAGATGTTCCGGTACTCAAGCCGCGGGAAGTCGAGGCACGACTGTTCGTGCTGGGATTCCTGCTTGCGCGCCAGCGCGGTTCTCACCGCCAGTACCGGCACCCTGACGGACGAGCGACGACGGTCCCGCACCACTCTCACGACATCGCGCCAGCATTGCTGCGCCAAATCGCAAAGGACATCGGGGTACCCGTCCGCGACTTCGTGGACGGTCGCGGGGATTGAGCCGCATCGGACAGCCGTCCGCCGCTGCCCTATCATCCACGCCCCTATGCCACTCGACCGCAACCAGATCGCCCAGCGCGCCGCGCAGGAACTCCGCGACGGCTTCTATGTGAACCTCGGCATCGGCATGCCGACCCTTGTCGCGAACTATGTGCCCGCCGGCATGCAGGTCTGGCTCCAGTCGGAGAACGGCCTCCTCGGCATGGGTCCGTTCCCGCACGACGACGAGGTCGACCCCGACCTCATCAACGCAGGCAAGCAGACGGTGACGGGCGTGCCCGGCCACTCGTTCTTCTCGAGCGCCGACAGCTTCGCCATGATCCGCGGCGGCCACATCGACCTCGCGATCCTCGGCGCGATGGAGATCTCGCAGGAAGGCGACATCGCCAACTGGATGATCCCCGGCAAGCTCGTGAAGGGCATGGGCGGCGCCATGGACCTCGTCGCGGGCGTGAAGCGCGTGATCGTGGTCATGGAGCATGTCAACAAGAAGGGCGAGTCGAAGATCATCCCGAAGTGCACGCTGCCCTTGACCGGCCAGAAGTGCATCGACATGGTCATCACCGAACTCTGCGTCCTCGAGATGGACAAGTCGAAGCGGCGGTTCGTGCTCAAGGAACTCGCCCCGGGTGTCACCGCCGAGGAAGTGATCGCGAAGACGACCGCTGACATTCTCGTGCCCGCGACGGTCGGGACGGTTTCGTGCTCCTGAACGCAACCGCACTCTCCAAGTCGCACGGCCTGCGCGAACTCTTTCGCGGGGTGTCGGTCTCCATCGACGAAGGCGAACGGATCGGCATGATCGGGCCGAACGGCGCGGGCAAGTCGACGCTCCTGCGCATGCTTGCCGGCCGCGAGGACCCTGATTCGGGCCAGATCCGCACGCCGCGCGGCACCGTCACGGTGTATGTCCCGCAGCGCGACGACTTCGCGGAGGGCGTCACCCCGCTCTCGGCCGCGACCGCCGCCGCCCTCACCTGCGCGGAGACCCACGGCGACCAGCACGAGGCCGAGGTCCTCGCGACGGTCATCCTCGGCAAGATCGGTTTCGACGACGCGCGCATGGACGCGCTCGCGAGCACGCTCTCGGGCGGCTGGAAGAAGCGCCTCTCGGTCGCCTGCGCGCTTGCGTCGGCTGGCGGCACGCCCGACCTCCTCTACCTCGACGAGCCGACGAACCACCTCGATGTCGAGGGCCTCGCGTGGCTCGAGGACTTCCTCCTGCGCGGAAGCCACGACCTCCGCGCGCGCGCCGTGATCTTCGTGACGCACGACCGCGTGTTCCTCGAGAACTGCGCGACGCGCATCATCGAGCTCTCGCGGGCGTATCCCGAGGGCACGCTCTCGGTCGACGGAAACTACAGCGAGTTCCGCCGCCGCAAGACGGAGTTCCTCGCGAGGCAGGCGAAAGCCGAGCAGGCGCTCGCGAACACCGTGCGCGAAGACGACCGCTGGCTTGGCCGCCGCGCCAAGGCGCGCCGCACCAAGAGCGAGGCGCGCATCTCGGACAGCGCCGAGCGCCGCGAGGAGCTCGCCGAGCTCTCCGCGCGCAACGCAGCCGCGAACGCGGGCAGCGCCGGCATCGACTTCAGCGCGAGCGGCCGCAAGACGCGGCTCCTGCTCTCGGCCGAAGGCGTCTCCAAGTCGCTTGGCGGAAAGCTTCTCTTCAGGGGTCTCGACCTCGATGTCGCGCCCGGCGAGTGCATCGGCCTCATGGGGCCGAACGGCTCGGGCAAGACGACGCTCCTCCGCGTCCTCACCGGCGAACTCGCGCCCGATTCGGGGCATGTGCGCACGGCGGATCCGAAGCCGCGCATCGTGACGATGTCGCAGACGCGCGCGGAGTTCCCGAAGGGCGCGCTCCTCCAGGATGCGATCTCGCCGACCGGCGAAAAAGTACGGTTCCGCGACACCGAGATGCATGTCAAGAGCTGGTCACGGAGGTTCCTCTTCCGTGACGAGCAGCTGCTCCAGCAGGTCTCGATGCTCTCGGGCGGCGAGCTCGCGCGCGCGCATGTGGCGCGCATGATGCTCGAGCCCGCCGACATGCTTGTCCTCGACGAGCCGACGAACGACCTCGACATCCCCACGCTCGAGGTGCTCGAGGAGGCGATCGAGACCTTCCCGGGCGCGACGCTGCTTGTGACCCACGACCGCGCCATGCTCGAGGCGCTTGCGACGCGCATCGTGGTCCTCGGCGCGCCGGACGGCACGCCGCGCGTGGTCGCAAGCCTCACGCAGGCGCTCCGCGCGCTCGACGAATCCGAGCGCGCGGCGGCCAGGGCACCAGCGCAGCAGCAGAAGTCTGCGGCGACGCCGGCCGCCGTCGTCGTCGCAGCACCCCCGCCACCCGCCGCGCCGCCGGCGCCGAAGAAGAAGCTCTCCTACAACGAGCAGCGCGAGTTCGACGGAATGGAGGCCGCGATCGCCGCGGCCGAGAAGAAGCACGCCGACCTCGAGGCGAAGCTGAACGACCCGAAGCTGGTCGCCGACCACGCCGCCTATGCAAAGGCCTGCGACGCAGCGGGCGCCGCGCAGGCCGAGATCGCGCGTCTCTACGCGCGCTGGGAAGAGCTTGAAGCGAAGCGCGGCTGATCAGCGCGAACGCGACGCGCGCTCGACCTGCTCGAGGTACTGCTGGATGTTCTCGCGCGGCTTCACCTGCTGCGCGCTGCGAAGGAGCGGCAGCGCCTCGGCGTACTTGCCCTGGCCGACAAGCAGCTGTGCGTGACGGACCTTCGCGTCCGCCTCGAACTTCTCGAGCTTCGCGGCGCGCTCGTACAGGAAGATCGCCTTCGGAGCGTCGCCCGTGCGGCCGTGGTACTGGCCGAGCAGGATAAGCGCCTCGCCGTCGAGCGGATCAAGCGCCACGATCTCCTCGAGGATTCGCGCCTCCTCCTCGCCGGCGCCGCGGGCAACGGCCATGCGCGCCTTCATCTTGAGGAGGTCCTTGCGCTCGTTCTCCTTGAGTTCCGCGCCGTAGATCTTCTCGATCTGCCCGATCAGCCCCTCCGCCTCCATCGAGGCGCCGCGGCCGACCAGGACCTTCGCGGCGCGCACCGGGCGCTCCGCTGCGCCGCGCGGCGTCTTGAGCATCGCGCGCTCGTAGCAGCTCACCGCGATGTCGTACAGACCCTCGTTGATGTAGATGTCGCCGAGCATGTTGAGGCTGTCGACGGTGGTCTTGCCGAGCCGGTCGACGACCTCGTAGTTCTGCGCGGCCTTCATCGGCTGCCCGAGCCCGACGAACGCGTTCGCCTGCAGGAGCCAGAGGTCGGCGGCATCGGGCGTCTCCTTGATGAGTTCGCCCGTCAGCGCCGCCGCGTCGGCGAACCGCTTCTGCTTGAAGAAGCTCTTCGCGAGCCCGAGCTTCCAATCGCGCGTCGCCGGATCGAGCAGGATCGCCATCCGATAGGCGCTCTCGGCGGCGATCGGCTTGTCGAGGTTCGAGTAGGCGAAGCCCATGAGGCCGTAGGTCGTCGAGTCGGCGCCGCCGAGCTCGACCACCTTCGTCAGCGCGGGCAGCGCCTTCTCGAGGTCGCCGTTGCGCACATGGATGAGCGAGAGGTTGCGCCAGGCGCGGCGGAACTTGGGGAACTTCTGCACCGAGCGCGTGTACTCGTCGATCGCGGTGGAGAAGTCCTCCTTCTGGAACGCGATGTTTCCAAGGGTGAAGTCGATCACGGCGCTCGAGGCCTCGGTGCGCATCGTCTGCAGCATGGCGGCGGCCTCCGCCATCTTGTCGGCCTGGATCAGCTTGAGGACCTCGAGCATCCCCTTGCGCTCGGTGTCGAGCAGCTTCGGCTCGATGTCGGTCTCGGCGGCGTAGCTCTCGGCGAAGCGCCGCTCGAAGAGATCGTCGCCGAACACGGCTCGCTGCGCGTCCGACAGCGGGATCTTGGGGAGATCGACCGCGGGCGTCGGAGGCGCAACGGCAGGCTTGCCGCTCTGGAGCGCGAGGAGGACCGGTGCAAGAAGGAGAATCGAGGTCATGGCTTTGTCTCTGCAGCGCCTGCACGGGGCACGCGCGGTTCGTCGGGTGCTACTTCTTCTTCGGGAAGGTGATGGGAACGCGCATGCGGAAGCGGACCGCCTCGCCGTTGCGCTTTCCGGGCTCGAACTTCCACTGCTTCACGGCGGCGAGCGCCGCGGCTTCGAATGCAGGATTCGAGGAACTCTGGACGATCGGGCTCTCGACGCGACCGCGCTGGTCGACGACGAACACGATCGTGACGGTGCCGGGCGCCAGCTTCTGCAGCGCTGCGTTCGTCTGCGGGCTCGGCTGGTACATCACGCGCGGCTTCTGGTCGAGGTCGGACATGGAGAAGAGCTGGTCGACTTCGGACGCCTGCTCGCCGCCGGCGGCACCACCGACCGGCAGCCGCACCTCGAAATCGCCGGTTCCCCCGCCACCCGTGCCGGGATTCAGCGCGAGCTCGAGCTGCGAGAGATCGAGCGGCGGCGTCTCTTCGGCGAGCTTCGGCGGTGGCGGCGGCTCTTCCTCGACCTTCTCCTCTTCCTTCTGCTCCTCGACCGGCGGCGGCGGAGGCGGCGGCGGAAGCGCGGTGTTCACACCCTGCACGATCATGTCGGTCTGTGCGGTCGAGGTGATGCTCTCGAGGAGCGGCAGCACGAGGAACAGGCCGAACGCGAGCGCAAGCCCCGCCACGGCGGCAAGCACGCGCAGCGTTCCCTGATAGGCGAAGGTGAACACGGTCTTCGTGATCATGGGTTCACTCAGCCGCCCTTGGCGCTCGCGATGCTGACCTTCGTGGCGCCGGCGAGCTTCGACTCGTCGATGATGCGGACGAGAAGGCCCGCGGGCGCCTCCTTGTCGGCCTGGATGATGACGGGCACATCTTCCTTCGCGATCATGCGCTTCACGAGCGTCTGCACGCCGTTGATCCCGATCTCACGGCCGCCGTACACGACCTCGCCCTTCTTGGTGAGCGCGAGGAGGATGCTCGTCTTCTCGAGCTGCACGCTCGACGCCGCCTGCGGCTTGTCCACCTCGACGCCGGTCTCGTCGACAAAGGTCGTGGTCACGATGAAGAAGATGAGGAGGATGAAGACGCAGTCGAGCATCGGGGAGAGGTCGATGGCCGTCTCGCCGCCGTCGCCTGAGGATGCATTGCGGAATCGTCCCATGGTGGTGCTCCAATCGGCGTTACGCCGCGCTCCTCATGCCCTTGAGGCAGAGCGACTCTGCGTCATCGAGGAAGTTCTGGTACCCGCGCAGCTTGCGCGAGAGGTAGTAGTGGAAGAAGAGCCCGGGAAGCGCCACCACGAGCCCGGCCTCGGTGGTGATGAGCGCCTCGGAGATGCCCTTCGCGATGTCGCCCATCGTCTGCTCGCCACCGGATCCCGACGCGAGCGCCGCGAAGGTCGCGAGCATGCCTGTGACCGTGCCGAAGAGGCCGAGGAGCGGCGCGACGCCGACGCAGAGCTTCATGATCTTGAGCTGACGCTCGAAGGGTTCGAGCGCATCGGCCTTGTACTCCGCGAAGGTGAGCGCGGCGGCGTCGCGGCAGCGGCTGCCGAGCGCGTCCTTCACGAGCCGACCGACGGCGCCGCGGGCGCGCGACGGATCCTTGACCCACCGCTCGACGGCGCGACGCGAGCGGCGGCGCATGCCCGAACCGGTCATGCCGATCCACACATTCGCGCCGAGCGCGCACATGAGGAACGCGACCAGCCAGATCGCCCACATCGCGTTGCCGCCGGCGAGCGTGATCTCCCACGCGCGCTCGACGAACGCCGCGGCTCCGGGAGGAAGCGTGTTCAGCATGCCGCTCATCGGTCAGGCGACTCCCGCGGGAACGCGCGCCGCAGCAGCGGCCTTCGCCTCCGCCTTCGCGACCTCGTTCATGAACGAAAGTCCCGTGGTCTCGAGGCGGTTCACGATCTTGCGCGACTTCGACGAGAGGTAGGCGTGGAGGAGGAGCGACGGAATCGCGACGATCAGGCCGTACTCGGTGGTGATGAGCGCCTCGGAGATGCCGCTCGAGAGCGTCTTGACATCGCCCGTTCCGTAGATCGTGATGAGGCTGAAGGTGTTCATGATGCCGGTCACCGTGCCGAGGAGGCCGAGGAGCGGCGCCGCAGCGGCGCTGATCGCGACGAACGGCAGGAGCGACTGAAGCCTCAGCTGCGTGCGGTGCATGACCTCGTACATCTGCTCCTCGATCGCCTCGCGCGGTCCGCCGAGCGACGCGGTGCCCGCGCGGAGCATGCGCCCCATCGGACCCGGCAGCTTCTCGGCGAGCGTGACCGCCTTGGCCTTGTCGCCGGCCGCGACCGCGGAAAGCACGGCGCGCACGCGGGCGTTCGACGGCGTGCGGACGAAGAGCATGGTCACCCACTTGAAGAGGACGACCAGCAGCGCGGCGCCTGCGAGGATGAAGATCGGCCACATCACGGGACCGCCCTTCTTGATGTGCTCGATGAGCGTCTCCTCGGTCTGCGCGATCTTGTGCGCGTTGCCGAGCGTCGGGTCGAACGGCATCGCGCCAGCGCCCTGCGCCACGAAGTCGCCTGCGGCCTTCACGACCTCGGGCGTCTCGAACGCGGTGAGCGCCGGCTCGAGCGAGCCGAGGCGCTGCTCGGCGGTGCCGACGACGCTGCCATCGGCCGAGCGGAACAGCGCGGCCGGGCCGACGAGGACGAACGAACCCGCGAGCACCTTGCCGTCGGCGCCGACGGCGCTGCCGTCGAACTTCGCGCCGCCGAACGACTGGTGCAGCCGCTCGATGCTGGTCGAGAGGAGACCGGCCTGGATCTTGAAGAGCTCCTGCTTGGCGAGTTCGTCGTTCTCGGCGGCAAGACGCGCGCCCTCGATCTCCTTGCGGAAGCGCTGAAGCTCGGTGATGTGGAGGCCGGACTCGAAGTTGCGAAGGTACTCGACGAGCAGGTTGCCGAGATAAGACACCTCCTCCTCGCGCGCCTTGATGTCTCGGGTGATGCCGGTGAGATCAAAGGTGCGGGTCTCGAGGAGCCGCGCCGACTGCTGCGCGTCCTGGCGGGCCTTCACGACCTCCTGCTCGAGGTCGCCAAGCTGGCGGACCAGCGGCAGACGCTCGGCGGCCACGCGCTCGCGCAGCGCGGAAAGCTCCTTGAGGCTGTCCTCGAGCTGCTTCTGGATGTCGGTCGCGGCCGCGTCGAAGGTGGGCTTCTGCTCGGCGGGAGCCGGGGCGGCTGCGGGCGCGTCTTGCGCCGTGGCCGGCGCACAGAGCGCGAACGCTGCGAGGAAGATGGTCTTGGCGATGGTGTGCATGGATGGAATCCTGCGGGTGTGCTGGGCGGGCGCGCGGTTCAGTCGACCTTCAGGGGAAGGGGCACGAACTCCGCGGGGCTTTCGTTCTTGAGGATGGCGACGAGCTTCGAGACCTGCGGCGCCATCTCGTTGGCGACGGTCCAGGTCCAGCCCTCGGGGCCGGCTGCGCCGAAGCCCGCGATCTTTCCGCCGCCGCCCGTGTAGTACGCCTGCGCGAGGCCGATGTAGACCACCGTCACCTCCGCGCTCGAACCGTCGGCGAGCTTGCGGATCTCGCTCGTCATGGTGATCTCGCGCGCGAACTTGTTGACCTCGTTCACGATGCCGACGAGGTTCTGGAACCGCACCGCGATCGGCAGTTCCGACTTCGCGGAGTCTTCGGGCAGACGCTGCGAGAGCGGGCGGATCTTCTCGCGGATCGGATCGGGGAGCCGGCGGACGAGCTCCTTGACGCGCGTCTCGAGGGCCGCGGCGGTCGCGGCGAGTTCGGCGGAGGCGCCCTTGAGCTTCTCGCTCTGATCGACGAGCTCCGCGCGCTTGCGGTCCGCCTCGGTGATCGACTTCTCCGTCTCCGCGACGCGTTCCTTCGCGCCGGCGAGATCACGCTTCACGACATCGATGCGCGACTCGAGGATCTCCTTGCCGAGCGCCCACTCGCGGACCTCCTCGGAGATGATCCGACGCGTCTCGACCCAGCGGTCGAGGATCTCGCGCGTCGAGTCGATGCGCTCGCCGACGGCCGCCTCATCGGAGGCGCCCGACTGCCGCGCGGCAGGCGCAGGCGCCCATGCGGCGGCGGCGGCGAAGATGCCGAGCGCGCCGCAGGTGCGGATGAAGAGGGTTCGCGAGGTGTTGAGTGGATGAGGCATGGTCTCGGTCCTGCGCCCGTCGCGGGCGGATCAGAAGTCCATCTGGAAGGAGAGGCCGACCGCGAAGTCGACGCCCGCCGTGTAGGAGGTGTTGAGGACATCCGCCGGGAGATACTCCGAGCGGTAGACGGTCTCGATCTCGGGATTGAGGATGTTCTTCGCCTGGAAGAAGATCTTCCAGTGCTCGCCGAGCGACTGCTGCAGCGTGAAGTTCAGCGTCGCGTACGGCAGCGCGTAGACGCTCGGGATGAACACGCCCGTGAGCCGCTCGGCGCCCGCGCCCGCCTCGAGCGTGGTGCCCGAGAGGTTGTAGAAGAGTCCGAGCTGCGTGCCGGTCTCCTCGATCTCGTAGGTCGCGTTGAAGTTCAGGAGGAAGTCAGGCGTACCGGTCATCGGCCGCGACGAGATCGGGTAGCCGATGAAGTCGAAGTCGTCGCGCTCGTCGGCGGGCAGTTCGACCGAGGAATCGATGAAGGTCGTGTTCGCGCCGAGCGCGAGCCCCTTCAGGCGCTCGTCGACCGCATCCATCTTGACCCGCGCCTCGAGCTCGACGCCGCGCATGGTGCCTTCGGGATAGTTGACGGGCGTGGTGTAGGAGAAGTTCTGCGGCGACACGAACTGCGCGTACTCGATCGGACCCTCGATCGACTTGTAGAAGAGCGAGCCGGAGAAGAACCAGCCCTCGGCGGGCGTGTAGTCCACGCGGATGTCGTAGTTCTTCAGCGAGCTGAGGTCGAGCAGCGGATTGCCGATGAAGATCGGGCCACCGAGGAACTCCTGCTGGAGGATCGGCGTGAGTTCGCGGAAGGTCTGCCGCGCGATCGTCTTCGAGACGCTGGCGCGGAAGACGAGTCCCTCGCTCGGCTCGTACTGGAGTCCGACCTGCGGGAGGAAGTCCGTCTGCTGGAAGTCGACATCCGCGGCCCTCGGATCGCCCGCGAAGCTGATCGGCGCGAGACCGCCGGGAAGGAACCAGGTCGCGCCGGGTCCGCCGAAGACCTCCGTCTGCAGCGTGGTCGACTCCATGCGCAGGCCGCCGATGATGTTGAACTGCTCGCCCAGCGGCATGTCGATCATGCCGTAGAGCGCCCCGACGCGCTGATATCCGTCGTAGTCGACATCGTAGATCGACTCGACCATCGGATGGTTCTGCGTGGGGAACACCGTGCTCCACGGCTCGTCCCACCCGGCGATGTAGAAGCTGTCGGGATCGTTCTCGTTGGTGAAGCTCGACTGCGTGTAGGAGCGCTGCACGCTGTCACCGAACACGCCGAACTTCGTGTAGCCCACGCGGTCGTTCTCAAGCGTGAACGGCAGCTTTAGGTTCACCGCGATCTGGTCGCTCGACTCGGTGACCTTCTGCCAGATGTGCTGCGCCCAGCCGAGGAGCGTGCTTTCCGCAGGCCGCAGCGCGAGCCACGCGCCGGGCTCCGGAGGCGGGAAGAAGTCGTTGGACGGAGGCAGCCAGTACGCCGAGAACTGCGTCTTGTCGGGCTGGTCGTAGACGGCCTCGCTGAACGAGAGGCGCCAGTCGAGGATCGGCGTGTCGAAGAGCCCGTCGTCCGACTCCCCTTCGCCCGTCGCCTCGTCGCCGCTGAAGTCGAGCTTGTGCTCGCCGCTGAAGATGGTCGACGCCGTCGTCTCCTCGGTGTAGACGAGCGTCTCGAGCCGCTGGTACGGCGACGACAGCCAGTATTGGTTGTTCCCCGGCGCCGCGGGATCGGTCGGGTCGTAGACGGGATTCCCCGGGATGAAGTCGGGGCCGACGAAGTAGGCCTTGCCGCGGGTGTTCGTGGCGAGGACCGCGGTGTTCTCCGCCATGCGCGTGTAGAGCAGCGCGACGCCGAGCTTGTGGTTCGGAGTCTCGATGCCGAAGGTGCCGAGGCCGCCCCACTGCACCGACTCCGAGGCCTGCGTGACATCGAGCAACGACGACTGGAACTCGCCGCTCGCGGGATTGCCGCCGAAGTACTCGGGGACGAGACCCTCGACGGGGGTGACGAACCAGGAGTCCTCGACGCCGTTGTCGTAGAACGACGAATCGCGGTCGTAGAAGAAGCTGAGGAACCCGCCGACGCGGACATCCTCGTCGAGCTCCCACTTGCCGCCGCCCGAGGCCGACCACTTCCAGTCGAGGGGCGAGTCCTTGGTGGTGGTTCCCACGGCGTTCGGCCAGGTGTCGCCGATGATGTCGAACGGGATGTCGCGACCCTGGTTCGTGCCCCACGGGCTCACGCCGCCGCCCGGCGAATAGGTCAGGAAGTCGTCGCGTCCGGCGGCCTGCGAGTTGAAGCCCGCCTGCCCCTTGATCTGGAACGAGGATTCCTCGGGAATGTCCTTGAGGTCGATGTTGATCGCGCCGCCCGACGCGTCGCCCTGCTGGTCGGGCGTGAAGGTCTTGCTGACCTGCACGCTCTGGATCACGGCCGTCGGGAACTGGTCGAGCTGCACCGCGCGGCGCTCGGCGTCCGAGGTCGGAAGCCGCACGCCATCGAGCTGCGCGCTGACATAGCGGTCGGGAAGGCCGCGGATGACCGCGTACTTGCCGTCCTGCACCGACGCGCCTGGAACGAGCAGAAGCGCGGCGGCGGCGTCGCTTGCGCCCGACTTGCTGAGGATCTCGGCGCCGACCGAGTCGAGGAGCTGGGGGCTCTCGACACGCAGGGTGAGAAGCGCCGCTTCCGTGCCGCCGAGCTCGAGTTCCTGCACCACGAACTCGTCCATGTCCTCGTACTCGCCCACGAGTTCGGCGTCGAGGCTCGACATCTGTCCTGCCTCGAGCGCGACATTCGTCTTCAGCTGGCGGACGAAGCCGTCCTTCGACACGACGACGGTGTAGCGGCCCGGCGGCAGCGACAGCGAGTACGCGCCGTCCTGGTCGGTCTGCGCCTTGGCGCCCGTCTCGATCACCGTCACCGTGGCACCGGCGACGGCTCCGCCGAAGTCACGGTCGGTGACGACTCCGCGCAGCGTGCCGGCGTCCTGCGCGTGTGCAGGCGCAGCGAGCACGAAGGCGGTGCAGGAAGCGGTGAGGATGTGCGGTCGGAGGTTCATGAAGCGCGCGCCCGGTCAAGGCGCAGCCTCGAAGCGACCGATGACGCCGGTCACTTGATGCGGGGCGCACGGTAAAGATGCGCCCTCGGTCCTGAGTGGCGTTCGTGTTGGTTCTGGATGAGAAGATCGCTAGCCGCGCGTTCAGAGCGCGTGAAGACCCGCGTTTTCCGCGGCTCCAGCGACGAACGCAGGGGCGCGGCCGCGGCGCGGCGCAGGCGCGGACCTGACCCGCGCTCACCGTTCCTTGACCAGTTCCGCATCGAGCCGGGCGCGCCGCGGGCGGCTTTACCAGGGGTCCGTGAGCCCGGCGCGGATCTGCCGCAGTCGCGCCCACATCGCGGCGTCGGGCTCGACGCCCGCGCGCGCGAGCGATGCGGTCGTCGTCGCGAGGTCCTCCGCGCGTGGCCGCGCGTTCGGGTTCAGGGCCCCCGCCTCCACCGCAAGCCGGTAGACCTCGAGCGCACGCGGCGCGTCGCCCATCGCCGCGAACGCCTCGGCGGCCGCGCAGAGCGCGCCGGCGCGGAAGACATCGGGGACGAGCTTCTCGTTCGCTGCGAACGAAGCGATCCCCTTCTCGAGCTCCGCGACGGCAGCCTCGCTGCGCCCCGACGCCGCAAGGCGGCGGGCGATGTCCGCCGTGATCGGAAGCTCCGCATCGGGCGTCCAGCGCACCTCGTCGCGCAGCGCCTTCGCGAGGTCGACGAGCGCCAGCGCAGCTTCGGGCGACTTGTTCGCGATGCGCGCGTCCGCGAGACGCAGATAGGCGCGGATGTGGATCTCGCGGGCGACCTTGCCCTTCGCGTTCGCCGCGAGCGACTCGATGCGCGACCAGCGGGCGGCATCGGCGTCGCTGCGCTCGCCGAGGCGCGCGCAGATCTCGAGGGCGTTCGCGGTCAGCTCGAAGTTGCCGGTGGCGATGGCGCGCTCGGCTTCCGACAGCACCGCGTCGAAGTCGGAGTCCGACTGCGCCGCGAGGACCGCGGTGACCTTGCCCTTCTCGCCTTCGCCGAACTTCTTCTCGCTCTCGATCGCCTCCGAAACCTTTCCGAGCGCGACCTGCGCCTCGGCGAGCTTCGCAAGCACGCGGTCCGACTGCCACTGCTGTGCGCCGGCGATCGCGTTCCTCGCATAGCGCGAGAAGGTTTCCGCCGCTTCGGATCGGCCCGCGCGCGCCGCGTCGGCCGCGAGCTCGGCAAAGACGACGCCCTTGCGCCAGTTCGCGATCTGGTTCGCCATGGCCGCGCTGCGCGTCTTCAGTCCGAGCCGTAACGCCGTCGTCGCCACGACTTCCTGCACGCGCGCTCGGTCGCGCTCGTGCGGGTTCACGGGGATCTCGAGCGCCGCCTCGAAGCCGAGGTCGAGCAGTTCGGTCTGGAACGGCTTTGCGGTCGAGATGTCGGCGGTGGCAGCGGCGCCGGTGCTGGCGCCCTGCTGCGGCGCCACGGCCGGCGGATGCACGAGCGCGAGAACGGCGAGAACGGTGTGGAACATGCTCATGGGAATCGTCGCTGGTTCGGTTTCGAGAGCGAAAGGACCTGGTGGCGGTTTCCCGCCACCAGGCCGAGGTTGGTGCGTCGCTTCAACGCGACAGGATCGGATCCGAGTGCATCACGGGCAGTCGCCCCACTGCGCGAGCAGCGCAGCGAGATCTTCCGCACCGACGGTGCCGTTGCCGCTGATGTCGCCGGTGCCGGATCCGCCCCACGCCGCGAGGAGCGTGGCGAGATCGTTGGCGCCGACGACGCCGTCGCCGTTGAAGTCGGCCGGGCACGGCAGATCGGCGGTGCAGTTCTGGTCAGGCGTGGTGATCAGGCCGTAGTTGTCGGCCGCGGTCCAGTTGCAGGTCCAGACCTCGGTCGGGCTGAAGCCGCCGCGGTAGCTGACCGGCGTGAAGAAGCCGTCGCTCGGAGCAGGAGCGACGAGCGCCGCGGTCACGGCGTTGCCCGCCGCGCGCGGATCGATCTGCGAGACCGGCGAGACCGAGAGCGACGGTCCGACGACGACGGTGGTTCCGCGGACGAGCGAGACCATCGGCAGCGTGGTCGCCTGGACATTGGCGTTCGCGGCGGCGAAGACGCCGAGCGCGGTCGCCTCGGCGAACGGACCCGCGAAGGTGGTGCCGGCCGGGTAGAAACCCGCGGGCGGGTTGAAGGCTCCGGCGGTGTTCGGGAAGTTGTGGACAATGCTGTCCTTGATCTCGCAGAGGTTGCCGCTCGTCTGTGCCTTGTAGAAGTTCAGCGGGTTGGCGGGAGCGTTCGGACCGGGGCCGCCGCTCGAGCCAAGCATGTAGTTGAACGGGGTCGACCAACGGGCCGCGAAGCCGAGGCTGCCGCCCTGGCCGTAGCCGCCCGAGCCGTCCGACGGATTCTCGCTGCGGACGAACGCCTGGCCGTGGCCGGTGAACACCGACTGGCGGATCTGCATGTTGCAGTTGTCGCGCCACGCGGTCGCCTCGTCGCTGCCGTTCGAGCCCGAACCGGTGCCGGGGTTGCCGACGACCGTCAGGTTGTAGAGAACGCCCGTGGTGACGGGCTGGTACGACGCGGCCTCCGCGCCGTCGAGCTCGATCGCGTTGTCGCCGAAGCCCGAGCCCTGCGACGAGCCGGTCTTGCAGTAGCCCTTCACGATCAGGCCGAACTGGATCTTGCCGCGCCAGCCCTGATCGATGTCGAGGCTGTCGTCGCCGATGTTCCAGATGTTCACATACTTGATGTTGACGGTGCCGCCCCAGATCTCGATGCCATCGTCGACGCCGTTCATGACATCGATGTGGTCGATGACGGTCTCGCGGCCGACGCCGCCGAGGGCGAGGCCGTTGAGCTCGACATTCGCGCTGAGGACCTGACCGCCGTAGCGGATCGACACATACGACAGGGTGCCGCTGTTGTCTTCATCGTTGTTGCCGCCGTAGAGGACGCGCGGATCGCCGGGGAACGCCTCGACGAGGCCTTCCATGACGGCGACATTGTTGCCGTTCGGCGACGCGGTGTTGCCCGGGACGGCGTCCTCGGAGATGTAGCCGCGGCCGAGGAGCGTGAGGTTGCCCCACTCGGAGGTCGCCGTCGGACGGTAGACGCCGCGCGGATTGGCGGGCGTCCAGGTGAGGTAGTCGGTCTTCGAGGTGAAGATGATCGGCTGGTCCTGCGTGCCGATCGCCACGAGGCGACCGCCGCGCTGGGCGATGAGCGCCGCGCGGGTGTTCGGGTTCTTGCCGCCCGAAACGACCTCGCTCGCGATCACGGTGCCGGGCTGGATGGTCAGCGTGGCGCCCGGGGCGATGAACACATCGGCCTTGAGCACATAGACATTGTTGCTGGTCCAGGTGGTCGAGGTGGTGATGTCGGAATTGACATTGACGAACTGGGCGTTCGCCGAGGTCGCAGCAGCGAGGCCGAGGCCTGCGGTCGCGAGCATCTTGCTGACGGAGCTCTTCATGGTGGTCCTTCTCTTCGTTGGTGGGACTGACGAACGGAGCCTGTGCCGCACACCGCGGCTTCGGCAGGCAGAAACTACTCCTCAAGGCACCGCACCCCGCTAAGAGCCCCTTTGACTTCCAACAGCGTTCGGTTTGGATCGTGTGAAGCCCGTCGCCCGGCGCGCGTGCCTTGGGAACGACGGAAGCGTGCCACGGCCGCGTGTGCGCCGCGTGTGCGGCGCATGCGATGTGCGTGAGGCCGCGATGTGGAAATGCCGTGAAAGTGGCCGCTTCCGTGCACGCCGCCCTGCGGTACCGTGTCGGGATGCAGATGCCATTCCTCGCCGCCCTCGCCGCCGCAACCATCTCGACCTTCGCCCCTGCCGCAGCCGCGTCAGACGCCGTGCCGCTCTTCAACGGCAAGGACCTCTCCGGCTGGATCGATGTGAACACCTCCGCCTCGACCTGGACGGTCGCGAAGGACGAGACGGGAACCCCGATCATCAAGTGCACGGGCATCCCGACCGGCATCCTCCGCACCGAGAAGGCCTACGAGAACTTCATCCTCGAGTTCGACTGGAAGCACCTCTCGGAGCCCGGCAACGCGGGCCTCTTCGTGTGGAGCGATCCGTACTGCGCGAAGGGCGTGCCGTTCTCGCGCTCGATCGAGGTGCAGATCATGCTGACGCCCGACAACATCGACGCGCAGGGCCGCACGATGTACACGGGCCAGGGCGACATCTTCTCGATCTGGG
>Ga0209985_10000614_pt1 | contig 37713 bp, 33 predicted proteins | sample NOAtaG_FD_187305 | JGI IMG/M metagenome (GOLD analysis project Ga0209985, IMG submission 187305) | Freshwater lake microbial communities from Lake Erie, under a cyanobacterial bloom - NOAA_Erie_Diel6S_1000h metaG (SPAdes) (version 2) | ecosystem: Environmental > Aquatic > Freshwater > Lake ...
ATTGCAGACCATCACCCGGGCCGGCGCGAACACGCCGTGGCCGATGAAGCCGGCGACAAACCGGCTCGCCGGCCGGTGGTACAGCACGTAGGGCTCGGCCCACTGTTCCAGGTGGCCATCGTTCATCACGCCGACGACATCGGCCATCGCAAAGGCCTCGAGCTGGTCGTGGGTGACGAGCAGTGCCGTGGTGCCGCTGGCCTTGAGGATCGCGCGCACCTCCTGGGCCAGGCGTTCGCGCAGGTCGACGTCGAGGCTGGAAAACGGCTCGTCGAGCAGCAGCAACCGGGGTTGCGGCGCCAGCGCCCGGGCCAGCGCGACGCGTTGCTGCTGCCCACCGGACAGCTGGTGCGGCGCGCGATCAGCGGCATGCGCCAGACCGACCAGGTCGAGCATCTGGCGCACGCGGTCCTGGCGTGCAGCGCGTGGCAGCGCGGCGACGCCGAAGGCCACGTTGTCGGCCACCGAGAGGTGCGGAAACAGCGCAAAGTCCTGGAACACCATGCCGATGCGCCGTGCCTCGGGCGCGAGGTGCACACCCAGCGCGGCATCCGACAGCGTCTCGCCCGCGATCCGGACCTGTCCTTCGGCCAAGGGCTCCAGCCCGGCCACCGCACGCAGCAACGAGGTCTTGCCGCAGCCCGAAGGGCCGATCAGCACCCCAATCTGCCCGGCGTCCAGCGTCAGGCTGGCGCCGTCCACGGCGGGACGGGCGGGCGCGTGCCGGCCGCCGGTCAGCGCGGGGAGCGAGCCGCCTGCACGGCCATAGCGCACCGTGACTTTCGCGATGTCCAGGAACATGGCGTCATCATAATCAGCAAAGACAAATGAGCATCGTTCGTATTCAACTCTTCGTGCCCAGGCCGATCCTGACGGGGTGGTGGCAGGCGGGCCGGCGATGATCCGACCGGTTCTGCGCGCGACCGGGCGCGGCGTGCTGGTGCTGCTTTGCCTGCTGCTGGTCCTGCCGGTGCTGGCGGTCCTGGCCTCCTGGGCGGCGGTCGACGCGGGTGCTTGGGCGGTTCTGCGCCACCAGGCCAGCACGGTCCTGCCTGAGTACGCGCTCACCTCCCTGGCGGTGGCGCTGGTCGTCGGGGGCGGTGTCGCGGTTGTCGGCACCGCAACGGCGGCGGCAGTCGCCTTGTTTGACTGGCGTGGCCGGCGGCTCTTCGAGGTTCTGTTGCTGTTGCCCCTGGCGATGCCGGCCTATGTGCTGGCCTACGCCGCGACCGACGCGCTGCAGCCCAGCGGCGCCTTGCAGACCGGCCTGCGCGACGCCCTGGGGCTGCGCGGCGCGCTCTGGCCCGAAGTGCGCAGCCTGCCTGGCGCCATGGTGCTGTTCGTCTTCTGCCTCTACCCCTACGTCTACCTGCTGGTGCGGGGTGCGCTGGGCGAGCGGGCGGTGCGCCTGATGGAAGCGGCGCGATTGCTCGGGGCGCCGATGCGCCGCAGGGTGCTGGGCGTTGCCCTGCCGATGGCACGACCGGCGCTGGCCGCCGGGGTCGCCCTGGCGGTCATGGAGACGCTGGCCGACTACGGCGTGGCCGCCTACTTCGGCCTCGCGACGTTTTCGACCGGGGTCTATCGCGCCTGGAGCGTGCTGGGCGACCGCACGGCAGCGGCCCAGCTGGCCTCTCTTCTGCTGCTGGTCGTGGCCTTGCTGCTGTGGGTCGAGCAGCGGGCCCAGGCGCGGATGCAGTTCGCGTCGGCCCGGCTGGCCGGAGCCGGCAGCGACGAGAGCCGCGAGGCCCGGCCGCCGCGCCTGGGGCGGCGTGGCACGCTTTTGGCCTGGCTGTTGTGTGGCACGCCGGTGCTGCTGGGTTTCGTCCTGCCGGTGGCCTGGCTGCTGAGGCTGGTCTGGCGAGAGGCCCAGTACGGCGACTTCGGTCTGCCCTGGGCGCGCTTTGCGGGCTGGGCGCTGAGCAGCTTCCAGCTGGCCGCCAGTGCCGCCGCCATCGCCACCGTGCTGGCGTTGACGCTGGCCTTTGTGCTGCGCGGCGATAGGCAGCGACAGCGACGCGGGGGGCTGCTGGCCCTCCTGGGCCGTCTGCTGGGCCTGGGCTACGCCTTGCCGGGTGTCGTCATCGCGGTGGGTGTGTTGTTGCCCCTGGGGGCGCTGCAGGCGGCCATCCCGCAGGCGCCGGTCACGGCCGTGGCCACCGGAACGGTGGCGGCCCTCCTGCTGGCCTACACGCTGCGCTTCTGCGCCGTGGCCCAACAGTCGGTCGCGGCAGGCTATGCGCGGCTGCCCGGCAGCCTGGACGACTCGGCCCGCCTGCTCGGGGCCGGCTCGCTGCGGCTGTTTGGCCACATCCATCTGCCGCTGCTCCAGCGCGCGACGCTGGCGGCCTTGCTGCTGGTCTTTGTCGACACCATGAAGGAACTGCCGGCGACGCTGCTGCTGCGACCGTTCGGCAGCGACACGCTGGCGGTCGTGGCCTACAACCTGGCACGCGACGAACGCCTGGCCGAGGCCGCCCTGCCCGCGTTGGCCATCGTGGCGGTCGGCCTGTTGCCGGTGATGCTGCTGGCCAGCGGCCAACCGGGCCAAACGGGCCAAACGGGCCGGATCAAGGACCGATCAGGATCGCCCGGAAGTCGTTGACGTTGGTCAGCGTCGGCCCGGTCACGACCGACTCGCCAAGGAACTGGAAGAACCCGTGGCCGTCGTTGGCGGCCAGTGAATCGCGGGGCTTGAGTCCGGCGGCCCAGGCCCGGGCCAGGGTCTCGGGGCCGAAGGTGGCGCCGGCGATCTCCTCGGCGCCGTCGACGCCGTCGGTGTCGCCGGCCAGCGCATGGATGCGGACGTCGCCCTGGCAGGCAATCGCCATCGCCAGCAGGCACTCGACGTTGCGTCCGCCGCGGCCCTGGCCACGCAGCGTGACGGTGGTCTCGCCACCGGAGAGCAGCACGCAAGGCCGGGGGAACGGCTGGCCGCGACCCGCGACCTGGCGTGCCAGCGCACCCAGCACGCTGCCGACATCGCGGGCCTCGCCCTCGATGGCATCGGACAGGATGTGCACCGCAACGCCCTCGGCACGTGCGGCGGAGGCGGCGGCTTCCAGCGCCATCTGCGGTGTCGCGACCATGCGCTGCTCGCCTCCCGCCAGCCGCGGATCGCCGGGCTTGGGGCTCTCGCCGGTGCCGGTTTCGAGCACCGCACGCACCTCCGCTGGCAGCACGATGCCGTGGCGGGCGACGATGGCCAGCGCGTCGGCGCAGGTCGTCGGGTCGGCCACGGTCGGGCCCGAGGCGATGTCGATCGGGTCGTCCCCCGGCACGTCCGACAGCAGCAGCGTGCGCACCCGGGCCGGAGCGCAGGCCGTGGCCAGGCGGCCGCCCTTGATGGCCGACAGGTGGCGGCGCACGCAGTTCATCTCGGAGATCGTCGCCCCGCTGGCGAGCAGCGCCCGGTTGACGGCCTGCTTGTGCTCCAGCGTCAGGCCGGGCAGCGGCAGCGGCAGCAGCGCCGAGCCGCCACCGGAGATCAAGGCCAGCACGACGTCATCGCTGCGCAGCCCCCCGACGAACTGCAGCATCCGTTGGGCGGCGGCCAGGCCGGCGGCATCCGGCACCGGGTGGGCGGCGCTCAGGATCTCGATGCGCTTGCACGGCACCTCGTAGCCGTAACGGGTGACGACGAGTCCCCGCAGGCGTTCGGGCGGACCGGTCCAGTGGTCTTCGACCGCACGCGCCATCGCGGCCGAGGCCTTTCCGGCGCCAATGACGATCAGCCGGCCGGATGCGCCGAGCTCGTCCGGATGCGGCAGGTGCGGCGGCACGCAAAGCGCCGGCTGCGCGCTGGCGATCGCGGCGTCGAACAGACGCCGCAGGAAGGCGCGCGGATCCGAGGGATGCGAGGACAAGTCGGTGGCGGACATGGACCGACGATAGCGCTGCGGCGTGCAGCCCGTTTGACCCGAAGTGGACAAGGCTCGTGTCGGGCCAGGCCCGGATGCTCTGCGGCATCATTCAACGGATCGGGATCGGGTGGTCTCGATGCGCAGGTCAGCCGCGGCCGCTTCCGGGCGGCGCGAAGCGACCTGGCGTTGCCTTCCTGCTTGAGGACTGAAGATGCGTGCTTCGATGGGGTTGAGCCTTGCCGCCGTGCTGTTCACCGGTGTTGCGGCGGCGCAGAGCGGCTTGAAGCTGCACGTGCCCAGCCCCGACTGGCGCGACCAGATCATCTACTTCGTCGTCACCGACCGCTTTGCCGACGGCGACCCGAGCAACAACGACCAGGGTGCAGGCGAGTTCAAGCCCGGCGAGCGCAGCAAGTACCAGGGCGGCGACCTCGCCGGGCTGCGCCAGCGGCTGGACTACATCCAGGGCCTCGGGGCCACGGCGGTTTGGATTACGCCACCGGTGGCCAACCAGTGGTGGGACAGCGCCATCGGCTACAGCGGCTACCACGGCTACTGGACCGAGCACTTCAAGCGCGTGGACAAGCACCTCGGCACGCTGGCGGACTACCGCCGCCTCTCGGACGCGCTGCACCGGCGCGGCATGTACCTGGTGCAGGACATCGTCGTCAACCACACCGGAAACTTCTTCGGCTTTTCGCCGGACTGGCGCGCCGACCGGCCCGAGGCCAGCTGGATCGCCAACGCGACGTCCTTGCCGGTGACGCGGCCCACGCAGCCGCCCTTCGACCAGAACGACGCCCGCAATCCGCGCCACCGTGCGGCCGCGATCTACCACTGGACACCGGCGATCGCGGACTATTCCAACCCGGACCAGGAACTGCGTTTCCAGATGGGCGGCCTGGATGACCTGAACACCACCCACCCGGCCGTGCGGCAGGCCCTGCGTGACAGCTTCGGCTACTGGATCCGCGAGGTGGGGGTCGATGCCTTCCGGGTCGACACCGCGTTCTACGTCGAGCCGGAGTTCTTCGACGACTTCATGCGCTCCCGCGACCGCGCTGCACCCGGGATGGCCGAGGTCGCGCGGCGGACCGGCCGGCGCGAGTTCCATGTCTTCGGCGAAGGCTTCGGCATCGACAAGCCTTTCGATGACCGCCAGGCCCTCAAGATCGAGCGTTACGCCAGCACCGAACGCGGCACGCCGCGGATGCCGGGGATGCTGAACTTTCCGCTCTACGGTGCACTGAACGACGCGTTTGCGCGTGGCCGGCCGACGGCCGAACTGGGCCACCGCATCACTGCGCTCGCCCGCGTGCACCGTGACCCGCACCGGATGGTCAACTTCATCGACAACCACGATGTCGATCGATTCCTCGCGGGCGGCAGCGAGCAGGCGCTCAAGCAGGCGCTGCTGGCGATGTTCACGCTGCCCGGCATCCCGGTCGTCTACTACGGCACCGAGCAGGGGTTCACCGAGCCCCGCGCGTCGATGTTCGCCAGCGGCTGGGGCTCGGGCGGGCGCGACCGATTCGACACCGGCACGCCGCTGTACCGCCACCTCGCCGCGCTGGCGGCCCTGCGGCGCAGCGACACGGTGTTCTCGCGCGGGCAGGCCAGCGTGCTTCATTCCAACGCTGCGCAGGCCGGTGCGGTGGCGTGGCGCCTGGCCTACCAGGGCCGAAGCGCCATCGTCGCGGCCAACACCAGCGCCTCGACGGTGCTGGTCGACAACCTGGAGACCGGGCTGCCGGCCGGGACCGTTCTGCGCGGGCGCTTCGGCATCGACGGAACGCCGCCGGAACTGACGGTCGGGGACGGCGGCCGGGTCAGCCTGGAACTGCCGGCACGTGCCGGCTGGGTCTGGACCGTCTCGGGCGCGACCACCGCCGTGGCGCCAGCGGTCGCCCCGATGGCTCCGACCCTGGAGGCCATCGCGCAGCCGGTGCAGGCGGGTGACTTCGCGGTCGGCGGGCGGGCCCAGGGGCCGGGGCCGCACTGGCTGGTGGTCGATGGCGACCTTTCGGCGGCGCAGCGTGTGACCCCCGGGGCCGACGGTCGCTGGCAGGCCCAGGTCGACACCTCGGCGATGGTCGATCCGGCGGTGACCCACCGCGTCGCCTTGTGGGACGCGGGCAGCCGCGTGGCCGCACCGGCGCAGACCTTCCGCGTCGACCGGCCGTGGAGCCTGCTCGCCGACGTGGCCGACCCGGCCGGCGACGACCGCGGCCCCGACGGCCGCTACGTCTATCCGACCGACCCGAGCTGGGGCGACAACCGGCAGATGGACCTGCGCCGGGTCCGCGTGTTCGGCGCCGGTGGCGCGCTGCGCGTGGAGCTGACGCTGAATCGCATCACCACGGTCTGGAGCCCGGCCAACGGGTTCGACCATGTCGCGATCACGGCCTATCTCGAGCTGCCCGGTCGAGAAGGGGGCGCCACACTGATGCCGCTGCAGGCGTCCCGCCTGCCCGATGGCATGCGCTGGCACCTGCGGCTGCGTGCGGGCGGATGGAGCAACGCCCTGTTCGGTCCACAAGGCGCCAGTGCCGACCACGAAGGCACGCCAGCCGCCGCGGCGGCCAGCATCGCGGTGGACGTGAGCGCCAATACGGTCACCTTCACGATCCCGGCGCGGGCCCTTGGCGCGCCGACCGGCCTGTCGGGTGCCCGGCTCTACGTCACGACCTGGGACTACGACGGCGGCTACCGCAAGCTGTCGCCCGAACCGGCTGCCTTTGCCATCGGCGGCGGCCGCGAAGGCCAGGATGCCAAGGTCATGGATGCCAGCGCGGTGATCGTGCTGCCTTGACGGCGGATCCGAGCACGCCGTGCTGGCGTCCGTGAGCGGCACCTGGGCGCGCTGGGCTCGGATCCTGTCGATCAGGCGAAGACGTTGTTCAGGCGGTAGATGCCCACCACCGTGACCACCGCCATGGCCCCCGCGATGCGGGAGAACCAGGGGTGGTAGCGCCCTTGGCGCCAGAGCTGCATGCCGCCCACCACCAGCACCGCTCCTCGTACGCGGCGGGTGGTGCTGGAGCCGGATGCGTCTGCGGCATGGAGGTTCGGACGGGGGGTCGGCGCGGTGGTGTTCATGGCGGATTCCGGGTCGGGGGTCGGGGTCGCCCCATGCGACCGCCTACCCCGGATACGTCGTCGACCGCACGACCCGGACATGGGCGCGCTCCGGGCCCGGCGCCCCGCCGTGACCCCAGTTAGCATGCCCGGGGCGCTGCGCCGGATTGCAGCGCGGGAGTGCCGATTGGGTGACATCACCGCCTTGCTGGACAAGGCACGGGCAGGCGAACGCGGCGCGCTGGACGAGGTCTTCGAGCGCCTGTACCCGGAACTGCAGCGCATCGCCCACGTGCGCCTGGCTGGCCATGTACGCGGCACGTCGATGCAAACCACTGTGCTGGTGCATGAGTGCTACCTCAAGCTGCTGGCGGCCAAGCGCCTGGCGCCGACCGACCGAAACCACTTCCTGGCCTACGCCGCCACCGCCATGCGCTCGGTCATCGTCGACACCGTGCGCGCCGCCAGCCGCGAGAGGCGGGGGGGCGATGCGTTGCACGTCACGCTGGCCACGGGCGTGGCCGAGCTGGTGGGACTGCCTGAGGAAGAGATCCTCGATGTCGACACCGCGCTGGCCGACCTGGCACGGCTCGATCCGCGGCTGGCCCGGGTGGTGGAGATGCGCTACTTCGCCGGCATGACCGACCAGGAGATCGCCGACGCCATGGGGGTGACCGACCGCACCGTGCGCCGCGACTGGGAAAAGGCACGCCTGCTGCTCGCGGCCGCCCTGCGCCCCTGAAGCCCTGCCTGTGCCAAGGCGACCGGATGCAGTCGCTGGCCTCATCGCCCTGAAGGAGCTTGCACGCGACGGCCTGTCCGGATTGCCGGGGTCACGACGTAACCCCAGGCAGGACCGCCTGATTTCCAGGGGGTCCTCAGGCAGGGGCGGCGATGGACTGGACCTACAAGGCCGTGCTGACGGCGATGACGGTGGCGGCGGTGCTGATGGTGGCGCGGCTGATGGGCCGCCGGGCCGCCGGGCTGCTGGCCGGGCTGCCCGTCATCACCGTGCCGGCCCTGCTGTGGGTGGCGCAGGAGCAGGGCGTCGACTTTGCCGTGCACAGCGCGGTGGGCAGCGCGGCCGCCTGCGCCATGGCGCCCTGGTTTGCGGCCAGCTTCGTGCTGCTGGCGCGGCGCTTCGGGGCGGCCACCAGTCTGGCGGGGGCGGTGCTGACGGCCTGGCTGGCGGTGAGCCTGCTGCAGGGCTTGCAAGCACGGCCGGGCCTGGCGCTGGTGGCCGCTGCCCTGTCTTGTCTGTTCGTCCTGTGGTGGCTCGGCAGTCCCGGGCGAGCCGGTCCCGCCCCAGGCATCGATGCAGGCGCTGGCGGTCTCCCGACTCGCAGCCCGAGCGCGATGGCCGGCGAGCCCTGGGTCACGGCGGCGCTGGCCGGCGTCGTCAGCGCGACGGTGGCCTTGATGGCGCTGAGGGTCGGACCTTACTGGTCGGGTGTGCTGTCGACGCTGCCGCTGATTTCGGCCTGCGCGCTGGTGCACCTGCGGCGAACGGGCGGGCCTGTGGCATTGCCGGGGTTCGTCTCGGGCTATGGGGTCGGCGTGCTGGCCAAGGCCTTGTTCCTCTGCAGCTTCGCGTGGGCGGCGCCACATTGGGGTGTCGCACCGGCCCTGGTGCTGGCTGCCATGGCGGGCTCGACCGGAGCGTTGATGCTGGCACGCTGGCAACGCCGCAACCGCACCCCAGCCAAGCGGGTGGCAGCATCAGCGCCATGACAGTGGCGGCCCTGGGTGCCGTAACCGCCGACACCGCCTCTGCCGCGTCTGGAGTACTGTCATCAGGATGAGATGGCAGACTCGACTCGCATCGGCCAAGGCCGTGAACCCATGAAGCCCCTGTCCGACTTGCAGGCCGACTGGCCGGCCCTCAACCGGCTGCTCGACGAGGCGCTGGACCTGCCGCCCGCGGAGCGCGGCGCCTGGCTCGCCGCCTTGCCGGCTGAGGCTGCCGGGCTGAAGGACACCGTGGCCCGGCTGCTGTCCGCCACGGGTGGCGCCGAGACCGGCGACTTCATGCACACCCTGCCCAAGTTGGGCGCGGCGCCTGCAGGCCCGGCCGCCAGCGGCGCCCAGATCGGCGCCGAGGTCGGCCCCTGGCGGCTGCTGCGCGAGATCGGCGAAGGCGGCATGGGCAGCGTGTGGCTGGCCGAACGTGCCGACGGCAGCTTGAAGCGCCAGGTGGCGTTGAAGCTGCCGCGGCTGAGCTGGCAGCGCGGCCTGGCCGAACGCATGGCGCGGGAGCGCGACATCCTGGCCACGCTGGAACACCCGCACATCGCGCGGCTGTACGACGCCGGGGTCGACACGCTGGGCCGGCCCTGGCTGGCGCTGGAGTACGTGCAGGGCCAGCCCATCGACGAGCATGCCCGCGACAAGGCGCTGGACGTGAAGCAGCGCGTGCAGTTGCTGCTGCAGGTGTGCGAGGCGGTGGCCTATGCGCACAGCCGGCTGGTGATCCACCGCGACCTGAAGCCCGGCAACATCCTCGTCACCGATGACGGGCAGGTGAAGCTGCTGGACTTCGGCATCGCCAAGCTGGTGCAGGGTGAACGGGCCGACGCCACGGCGCTGACCGAACTCGGCGGGCGCGCCCTGACGCTGGACTACGCCAGCCCCGAGCAGGTGCGGGGCGAGCCGCTGACCACGGCCAGCGACGTCTACAGCCTGGGTGTGGTGGCCTATGAACTGCTGGCGGGCGCCCGGCCCTACAGGCTTGCGCGCGTCAACGCAGGCGAGATCCAACTCGCCACCACGCAAGCCCCGCTGCCGCTGGCCAGCCGCACCGCCGATGGCGCCCGGCTGCGCAGGCTGTTGCAAGGCGACCTAGACGCCGTGCTCAACCGCGCGCTGAAGAACGACCTCGCCGAGCGCTACGCCAGCGTGGCCGAACTGGCCGACGACCTTCGTCGCTACCGTGACGAACAACCCGTGCTGGCGCGCCCCGACTCGCTGGCCTACCGCTTGCGCAAGCTGGCGCAGCGGCACCCGCTGCCGATGGCCAGTGCGGCGGCTGCCGTGCTGGCGCTGGCTGGCGGCCTCACGGTGGCGCTGTGGCAGTCGCGCGCGGCACAAGAGCAGGCGCGCCTGGCGCGCGCCGAGGCGGCCAACGCGCAGGCGGTGCAGGGCTTCATGGAGGACATCTTTCGCACCAACTCGGCCGACCGTGCGGACCCGGCTGCGGCCCGCGCGACGACGGCGGCCGAACTGCTGGATGCCGCCGTGCAGCGAGTGGGCAGCGAGTTGGACGCCAACCCGGCCGTGAAGCTGAGGCTGGTGGACACGCTGATCGCGCTGCAGCGCGAGCTCGGCCAGCATGACGAAGCCTTGCGCCTGGCGCAGCTGGGTGTGGAGGTGGCCCGCCAGGCCGCAGGCCAGCCCGGGGTCTCGCTGGTGGAACGCCTGCTGGTGCTGAGCGATGCGCAGCAGCGCGTTGCGCGGCTCGACGAGGCGGTCGCGACCGCGGCCGCCGCCGAGCAGGCGCTGCTGCAGGTGAGCCGGCCCGACCCCTGGCTGCTGGCACGGCTGGCGCTCAGGCAGAGTCTGCTGCAGCGCGATGGCGGCGTCACGGTGGGCGCGCAGCGCAACCACATCGAGCACGCGGTGACCGTGCTGCGACCCCTGGGCCCCAGCTACGAGCTCAGTGAGGCGCTGAATGCCTACGCCGACCAGCTGGGCGGCGAAGGGCGCACGGCCGAGTCGGCGCGAACCTATCAGGAGGCCATCGGCTGCTGCCAGGCGCTGCCCGGCACACGGCTGCGCCTGCCCGAGATGCATGCCGGGCTGGCGCGGGTGCGCGAGGCCGAGCTGGACTTCGACGGCTACCTTGCCAGCTACCGCGCGGCATACGACGCCGCGGTGCGGCTGCAGGAGAAGACGCCCGACGTGGTGCTCTTCGCCGCGGCCGACATGGTGTTTGCGTTGAACTCGGTGTCGCGGCCGATGGAGGCTGTGCAATGGGCCGAGGAGAGGCCCTACCTTCGCAACGCGGGCGATCTGCCGCAGCCCTCAGCCAATAGCGTCTATGCCATGAAGCACCATGCGCAGGCCCTATTGGCCGTCGGCCGGATTCAACAGGCGCAACATGTGAACGACGCTGCGCTGCAGGCGGCAGGCCGCCTGGTGGCCAACCCGCAGACCGAGCGAGACCTGCGCGACGATGCTGCAGCGATCCGCCTGGCACAAGGCCGCCCCGACGAGGCGGCACGTGAACTCGCCACGGCCGACTTGCTTGCGCGCAAGCATGGCCTGACGCGTTGGCCGTTGAACCTGCGCGCCACGCTGCTGCAGGCGCGGCTGGCATTGGCGCTTGGCGACATCGGCAAGGCGCGCGAGTTCAGCGACCGCTACGAGCCTGGCCCGCCAGGCACGGGTCGGCACCTCCGACGCCACATCCTGCATTTGCAGTTGCAGGCCGAAATCGCGCTGGCCGCGGGTGAGGCACAAGCCGCGCTTTCGCTGGCCCGGCAGACGGTGGCGCTGATCGCAGGGCGGCCCGCCTTCGCCCTGGGACAGGCCCGGGCTCAGTCACTGGCAGGCGTGGCGCTGCTGGAGATGGGGCGCCTGGCCGAGGCAGAGCCCGAGCTGCGCGCGGCCATCGCCACGCAGCGCGCCTTGCTCGACGCCGAGCTCAGCCCTGAGCTCGGCGCCAGTGCGGCGGCGTTGGCGCAGCTGCTGGCCCAGCGCGGTGCCAGGCCGGAAGCAGCGCAGTGGCTCACGCTGGCCGAGGGCATTCAGCGAAGTCAAGTTCGCCTTCCGAAGGGATGGAACGTCGCAGTCGACAGGGCCCGCTCTGCGCTGGCGCCGCCGCTCGTCCAGCGCCGTTCCCCGGCCACGCTGCCGACGGTGTTGCCCTTGTAGTCGTGCACCGATTGGAACAGGCGCTGCGCGCTGCCTTGCTGGAAATCGGTGCGGCCGCAGCCTCGGATGAGCAGCGCGTCGCCCGTGAAGGCCAGCAGGTCGGCCCAGGTGGACGAGGTGGCGTCGGCCAACTGGCGGAAGATCAGGTCCACGGGGCGCTCAGCGGCGGGCATCGACAAGGTCGACGGCCAGCAGGCCGGCCAGCATGGCGAGCACGAAGACCCACACCCCTTCCAGCCCTGCGGCCAGGGCCACCACGGCCGGGCCCGGGCACAGGCCCGCCAGGCCCCAGCCGATGCCGAACAGGGCGCCGCCGCCCAGCAGCCGAGCATCGATGCCACGCGCGGCCGGCCACTGCATGGGCTCACCGATGACGGTGCGGCGGTGGCGCTTGGCCCAGCCGAAAGGGACAAGCGCGACGGCGATGGCGCCGCCCATCACGAGCGCCAGGCTCGGGTCCCAGGCGCCGGCGAGGTCGAGGAAGGCCAGCACCTTGGCCGGGTCGGTCATGCCGGCTGCAATGAGCCCGATGCCGAACACCAGGCCCGCCAGAAGCGGCGCCACGGCCTTGAGCGTGCGGTCCATGCTCAACTCCCCAGCAGATGGCGCATCGCATACACCGTGGCAAAGCCCGCGCCCATGAACACGAGCACGTTGACCAACGAGCGCAACGACAACCGCGCCAGGCCGCACACGCCATGGCCACTGGTGCAGCCGTTGGCCAGCCGCGTGCCCACGCCCACCAGCAGACCGGCCACGACGAGCACGCCGGTGCCGGCCGACAACGTGGCCTCGGGCATCGGCGCGAAAAGCCCCCACACCAGCGGTGCCGCCAGCAGCCCCACCAGGAACAGCAACTGGGGCCGCTGCGCCGCCAGCGGCCGGCGTTGCGCCAGCGCCAGCAGCGGACCGGCCAGGATGCCGGTGATGCCGGCAATGCGACCGCTCAGCAGCACGTAGATCGCCGAGGCGGCGCCGATGAGGACCCCGCCTGCGAGCGCGGCAATGGGGGTGAAGGAAGGCCAGTCGACAGTCATGCGTCAATCGTAGTGCGCCGGGCCGGGCGCCAAGCGCCCGACGGCCCGACGGCTCGGCAGCGCAGCGGCAACCCGCTCTGAGGCCGCGCGATCAACCCGTCGCGAGGCGGAAGACCGCCACCGACTGCTGCAACTGGGCAGCCTGCTGCTTCAGGCTCTCGGCCGCGGCGGCACTTTCTTCGACCAGGGCGGCGTTCTGCTGGGTGGTCTGGTCGATCTGCGCGACCGCCTGGCTGGCCTGGGCGACGCCGGCACTCTGCTGGTGGCTGGCCGAACTGATCTCGCCAACGATGGCGGTGACGCGCTGGATCGAGTTCACGATCTCGTGCATGGTCTCGCCGGCGCGGCCGACCTGGACGTTGCCGGCCTCGACCCGCTCGACACTGGTGGCGATGAGTTGCTTGATTTCGCGCGCGGCCTGGGCACTGCGCTGGGCGAGCGAACGCACCTCGCTGGCCACGACCGCGAAGCCACGGCCCTGCTCGCCGGCCCGGGCCGCCTCGACAGCGGCGTTGAGGGCCAGGATGTTGGTCTGGAAGGCAATGCCATCGATCGTCCCGATGATCTCGCCGATGCGCCGCGAAGACTCCTGGATGCCGCGCATCGTGTCGACCACTTCGCCGACCACCGAGCCACCGCGAGTCGCGACCGCGGACGCACCCAGCGCAAGCTCGTTGGCCTGGCGGGCGTTGTCGGCCGTGGTTCGGGCGGTCGAGCCGAGTTCGTCCATCGTTGCCGCGGTCTGCTGCAACGCGCTGGCCTGGCGCTCGGTACGAGCCGACAGGTCCTGATTGCCGGAGGCGATCTGCGCACTCGCAGTGGCAACACCTTCCGAACCCACCCGGACAGCGGCAACAGCCGTGGCCAGACTGGTCTGCATCGAACGCAACTGAGCCATCAGGCTGGTGGTGTCGCCAGGGCGCAGGGTGATCGGTCGGACGAGGTCGCCTTCGGCAACGGCACGTGCCACCGCAGCCGCCTCGGCGGGCTCACCACCCAGGCGTCGCAACACGTTCGCCGAGACGAGCATGGCCAGCGCGACCCCGACCAGAAGCGCTGTCGCCAGGGCTCCGGCCATGACCAGAAAAGACCGGGTGTAGGCAGCATCCGCCATCAGGCTGGCTTCCTTGCCCGCCTCGAAATTCAGCTTCCAGAGCTTGTCAGCAGCGATCACGGTGTCGTCGAAAGCCGAACTGGAGCCGCCGTCGCTGATGTCGGCCGCGTCCTGGCTGGCACCCTCGCGGCCCAGCTTGACCACGGTCTGCTGCATCTTGCCGTAGGCGGTCCAGGCCTTGCGCACGGCCGCCGCTTCCTCGTTGCCTTTGCCCTTGCTTTGGCCCAGGAGATGCCAGGCTTCGAGCTCCTTCTCGAACCGGCCGTTCGCGGCGGCCAGCTTCTGCTCGTACTCGGCGTGGTAGCTCTTGTCGGTGGTGCGGCTGTGGCGGCTCTCGTAGTCCCGGGACTCCAGCAACGCCGCCTTGCTGGCCGACAGGTGCGCCGCGCCGGGCAGCCATGTGACTGCCAGGTCGTTGGCCTGGCCGAACACCCGTTGCAGCCCCATCAAGCCAGCGGCGCCGACGGCGGCCGTCATGAGGAGGACCACCCCGAAGGCCAGCAGCAGTTGAGAGCGTGTGCGAAGCCCGGCGAACCGGGCGCGGATCGGTGCGGCCCAGCGGGCCAGGACGTTCGACATCGGAGTCTCCGTCAGGGGGTGGACAGAGCCAGGTTTACTTCTTGTGGCCGACGTAGGTGATGCCGATCACGTCGCCCTTGGCGTTCTTGATCGGGTTGTAGCAAGCGTCGAAGGCCGTGCCGAGCACGTCGATCGGGCCGCAGTACGACTGGCCCTTGACGATGTTGGCGTAGGCCGCATTGCGGGCCAGTTGGGTGCCGATGCCGCGCTTGCCTTCGGGTGTCAGCACATTGGTCGAGACGCGCACGAACTCTTCGCCGTCCTTGACGAAGATCGTCGCGCTGCCGCACGCGAGCCGGCGCCACCCTATCCGGGAGCCAGTCGATCCACCGCGTCGGTGATCAAACCGTCCACGCCCGCCGCCAGCAGCCAGTCGGCCACGCTGGGGTCGTTGACCGTGTAGCAAAGGGCCCTCCGACCGGCGGCGTGCAGCGCATCGGCGAGTGCACGGTCCATCAGGTTGAAGTGCGTCACCACCGCAACCGCGTCCAGGGCATCGGCCACGGCCTGCCAGCCCGTCCACAGCGTGTCGAGCAGGAGGCCGCGCGGGATCTGCGGCGCGGCCTGCTTCGCGGCGTGCAGCGCTTCGGGACGAAAGCTCGAGAACAGCAGCGGCGCGGTCCAGGGGTCGGGCCCGCGGCGCAGCCGGGTGCAGGCCTCGGCGACGACCTGCCCGGTCTGCGCCTCCTGGCCCGGGCTGGGCTTGAGCTCGATGTTCAGCGCATGGCCACCGGCCTGGCAGAAGCGGACGATGGCCTCCAGGCTCGGCAGCGGTTCGCCGGCAAACGCGCGCGAATGCCAGCCGCCGGCGTCAAGCCGCGACAGCTCGGCCCAGGGCCGCTCGGCGGCGACGCCGCAGGCGTTGGTGGTGCGCTGCAGCGTCGCGTCGTGCAGCAGGAAGGGCACGCCGTCGGCGCTGAGCTTCACGTCGCATTCGAAGGCGCGATAGCCGTGCGCGGCGCCCGCGCGGAAGGCGGCGAGGGTGTTCTCCGGCGCCAGCCGGCCGGCGCCGCGATGGGCGATCCAGCGGGGGAAGGGCCAGGGCGACACGCTCAGGCCTCGACGCGTTGGCCGGTGGCGGGGTCGAACCAGTGCAGGCGCTGCGAAGGGGCCGTGAGGCGCAGCGTGCTGCCGGCCTTGGGCGGCACCAAGGTGCCGTCGATGCGCAGCGTGAAGGCGCTGCCGCCGAGGCGGCCATAGACCAGGCGCTCGGCGCCCAGCATCTCGAGCAGGTCGACCGCGAAGGGCCAGCCCTCGCCTTCACGCTCGGTGAGCTGCGCGTGCTCGGGCCGCAGGCCCAGCAGCAGCGCGCCTGCCCGGGGCGCCGGCGACGGCAGCGCCAGCACCTGCTCGCCCACCGTGAAGCCACTGCCCTCGGCCGTGCCGGCGAGCAGATTCATCGGCGGGCTGCCGATGAAGCTGGCGACAAAGGTGGTCTGCGGCTGGCCGTAGACCTGCTCGGGCGTGCCGATCTGCTCGATGCGGCCGGCGTTCATCACGATCATGCGCTGCGCCAGGGTCATGGCCTCGACCTGGTCGTGGGTGACGAAGAGCGAGGTGACACCGAGTTCGCCATGCAGCTTCTGGATCTCCAGCCGCGTCTGCGCACGCAACTTGGCGTCGAGATTGGACAGCGGCTCGTCGAACAGGAACACCTGCGGCTGGCGCACGATGGCCCGGCCCATCGCGACGCGCTGGCGCTGGCCGCCCGAGAGCTGGCGCGGCTTGCGGTCGAGCAGGTGGCTCAGCTCCAGCGTGCGCGCTGCCTTTTCCACCCGCGCCTTGACCTCCGCCTCGGGCAGCTTGCGGATGCGCAGCCCGTAGGCCATGTTGCCGAAGACATTGAAGTGCGGGTACAGGGCGTAGTTCTGGAACACCATCGCGATGTCGCGCTCGCTCGGCTCGACGTCATTGACGACACGGCCGCCAATGGCGATCTCGCCGTCCGTGATGGCCTCCAGGCCCGCCACCATGCGCAGCAGCGTGCTCTTGCCGCAGCCGCTGGGGCCGACGATGACGACAAACTCGCCGTCGGTGATCTCGGCGTCAACGCCGTGGATCACCGGGTTGGCCGTGGCCCCGCTGCCGTAGCGCTTGACCACCTGGCGCAGACTGATGGCTGCCATTCGTTTCCTCGGCTCTTTACTTTTCGGAGTCGACCAGGCCCTTGACGAACCAGCGCCGCATCAGCACCACCACCAGCGCCGGCGGCAGCACCGCCAGCAGCGTGGTGCCCATGACCTGCGGCCAGTCGGTCGTGGCGTCGCCGGTGCCGATCATCTTGGTGATGCCCACGACAATGGTGTCCAGGCGGTTGTCGGTGGTGATCAGCAGCGGCCAGAGGTACTGGTTCCAGCCGTAGATGAACAGGATCACCGACAGCGCCGCGATGTTGGTGGCCGACAGCGGCAGCACCACGTCCTTGAAGAAGCGCAGCGGCCCGGCGCCGTCGATGCGCGCGGCTTCCACGAGCTCGTCGGGGATGGTCAGGAAGAACTGCCGGAACAGCAGCGTGCCGGTGGCGCTGGCGATCAGCGGCAGTGTCAGGCCGGTCATCGTGTTGATCAGACCGAGGTCGCTGACGACCTCGTAAGTGGGCAGGATGCGCACCTCCACCGGCAGCATCAGCGTCAGGAAGATCAGCCAGAACGCCACCATGCGGCCGGGGAACTGGAAGAACACGATGGCATAGGCCGACAGCAGGCTCAAGGCGATCTTGCCGGCGGTGATGATCAGCGCCATCAGCAGGCTGTTCCACATCATCTGCCACACCGGCGGGCTGAGGTAGGTGCCCTGCAGGCCCTGCAGCAGGATGGTGCGGTAGGTGTCGACGCCATGGGCGCCGGGCAGGATCGGCATCGGGGCCTGCGCGACATCGGGCGCCGTCAGCGTGCTGGCCACGAAGGCGATGTACAGCGGGAAGGCCGTGACCGCGATGCCCAGCCACAGCACGGCATGGGCCAGCCAGGCCAGGCCGGGGCGCAGCGGGTCGGGGCTGGCCGAGGACGTGCCGGCGGTGATCATGCGTAGTGAACCCGCCGCTCGACGAAGCGGAACTGCAGCACCGTCAGCGCCACCACCATCAGCATCAGCACCACGCTCTGCGCGGCGCTGCCGCCGAGGTCGAGGTTGTGCACGCCGTCCTTGTAGACCTTGTAGACCAGGGTCTCGGTGGCCGCGGCCGGCCCGCCCTGGGTGACGGCGCTGATGACGCCGAAGGTGTCGAAGAAGGCGTACACGAGGCCCACGACGAGCAGGAAGAACGTGGTCGGCGACAGCAGCGGGAAGACGATGGTCCAGAAGCGCCGCATCGGCCGCGCGCCGTCGATCGCGGCGGCCTCGAGCAGGCTCTTCGGGATGCTCTGCAGCCCGGCCAGGAAGAACAGGAAGTTGTAGGCCACCTGCTTCCAGGCCGAGGCCAGGATCACGAGCCACATCGCGTCCGAGCCATCCAGCGTGGGGTTCCAGTCCACGCCCAGCGCCTTCAGCCACCAGGCCAGCACGCCGATGGAGGGGTTGAACATGAACAGCCACAGCACGCCGGCCACTGCGGGGGCGATGGCGTAGGGGATCAGCATCGCCGTGGTGTAGGCGACGGAGCCGCGAACGACGCGGTCGGCCATCACCGCCAGCACCAGCGCCGGCACCATCGCCAGCACCGTGACGGCGAACGAGAAGTACAGCGTGCGCCAGAAGGCTTGCAAGTAGCCCTCGTCGGCGAAGACGAGGCGGAAGTTCTCCAGGCCGACGAACTGCACGTTGGCGCCGAACGGGTCCTGCTGCAGCACGCTCATGTACAGCGCCTGGCCGCCGGGCCAGTAGAAGAACACCAGCGTCACCACGAGCTGCGGAGCCAGCAGCAGCCAGGGCAGCAGTTTGTGCGGAAAGACGACTCGTCGTTGCATGCCGAAGCGATGCTACGTCCAGGCGGCCCATGGGGGCTCGCCCAAACGAAGCGGCGGCCGCTTCAGGGCCGCCGTTCGGGCTCGGGCTGCGCTCGCGATCAGCCCGCGGTGCGCTCGAAGGCGCGCAGCAGCGCGTTGCCGCGGCGCTCGGTGTTGCGCAGCGCATCGGCGGGAGTCTGGCGGCCCTGCAGGGTCTTCTCGACCTCTTCATGGAACACGTCGCGGATCTCGGTCCAGCGGCCGAAACGGTAGCCGTTGGTGTTGTCGCCCTTGGCCGCGCTGATCAGGCTGAGGATCGGCACGTCACGCCCGGGGTTCTTGGCGAAGAAGCCCTCATCCTGCATCGCCTTGAAGGCGCTGTTGGTGGCGGGCAGGAAGCCGGTGGTCTTGGCCCACTCCGTCATGACCTTGTCGCTGGCCAGGAAGCTGAGGAACTGCGCCACGCCGCGGAACTCGGCCGCGCTGCGATTGGGAGCGTTGAACACCCACAACGAGGCGCCGCCGATGGTGGTGGCGTAGGGCGCACCCTTCACATCGGGCCAGTGCGGCATCTGCGCCGTGCCGAACGCGAACTTGGCATCGCGTGCGATCGCGCCCAGCCCGCCGGAGCTCTGCGTGAGCATCGCGCACTCGCCGCTGATGAACTTGGCGGCGGCGTCGTTGCTGCGCCCGCCGTAGTCGAAGCTCTTGTCCTTCTGCATGTCCACCAGGGTCTGCAGCTGGCGTTCCAGCAGCTTGTTGTTGGCCAGCTGCAGCGAGGCGTCGACACCCCCGCGCCCGTTGCCCTTGGTGCCGAAGGCGATGTTGTGGCGCGAGCTGAACTGCTCGAGCATCACCCAGGCCATCCAGGTGGTGGTGTAGCCGCAGGCAGCAGCGTTGGTGCTGCGGATCTTCTTGGCCGCGTCGATGAGCTGCGGCCAGGTCTGGGGCGGCTTCTCGGGGTCGAGGCCTGCCTTCCTGAAGGCGTCCTTGTTGTAGAAAAGCACCGTCGTGCTGACGTTGAACGGCATGCTCAGCAGCTCGCCATTGGGCAGCCCGTAGTAGCCGCGGGCCGGGGCGATGAAGTCGGCCGGGTTGAACTGCATGCCGGAGCGCTTGAACACCTCGCTGACCGGCACCACGGCACCCTTGGCGTGCATCATGTCGCCGCTGCCGGCGTCGAACATCTGCATGATGTGCGGTGGGTTGCCGGCGCGGAAGGCCGCCACGGCGGCGGCCCGCTGTTCGGGGTATTGGCCCTTGAACGAGACCACGACGCGGTACTCGTTCTGGGTCTTGTTGAAGTCCTCGCCGAAGCGCGTGAGCAGCTCGCCACCCTGACCCGTGAGGCCCATCCACATCTGGATCTCGATTGGCCTTTGCTGGGCTGTGGCGGGCAGGGCGACAGCGGCGCCCAGCACGGCCGCAACGACGGCGCGGCGCAGTGTCAGGAAGGAAGACGATGTCTGCATGAGTTCTCCTCGGTCTTGGGGTCTGCTCGGCTGTCACAGTCCCGTCACGGGACCGGCCGGACGGTTGCGAAGTGGCCTTGAGTGTTGGCGCGCTTCGTGACAGTTGCGTTTTTCGCGGCGCACGACCTTTTCCGCAATCCGGGATAGCCCGTTCAATGCCGCGTTCGTCCGTCGAAGGGCCTTTCAGGCCTTCGACTAGCATTAACCCTCGCTGCCACGTGCTGGGCCCCCTGAGTCATTGATGAACGCCCCCCGAGCCCTGCCGATCCCCGCCGCCATTGCTGCCGACCGCGCCGCGGCCGCCGACGACGCCGCGGTCCGCCTGCGCGAGATCCCCTACAACTACACCTCGCTGTCTGACCGCGAGATCGCGATCCGGCTGCTCGGGGCGCGCGCCTGGGAACTGCTGCTGCAGTTGCGCGGCGAACGCCGCACCGGCCGCTCGGCACGCATGCTCTACGAGGTGCTGGGCGACATCTGGGTCGTTCAACGCAACCCCTACCTCGAAGACGACCTGCTCGACAACCCCAAGCGGCGCAAGCAGCTGATCGAGGCGCTGCACCACCGCTTGCGGGAGGTGCAGAAGCGCCGCACGCCCGGCGAGGATGCCGTCCGCGACGGCCTTGTCGGCGAACTGCTGGGCGCCGCCAGCCTGGCCGTGAACGCGTTTGCCGAACGCTTCGACGAGGTCGCTGCGCTGCGCCGCGCCACGCGCCGGGTGCTCGGTCGTCGCACGGCCAAGGACAACATCAAGTTCGACGGCCTCTCGCGTGTGTCTCACGTCACCGACGCCACCGACTGGCGGGTCGAGATGCCGTTCGTGGTGCTGACCCCCGATAGCGAGGCCGAGATGGCTGGCCTGGTGGCCGGCTGCATCGAACTGGGCCTCAGCATCGTGCCGCGCGGTGGCGGGACCGGCTACACCGGCGGTGCGGTGCCGCTGACGTGGAAGAGCGCGGTCATCAACACCGAGAAGCTCGAGACGCTGAGCGAAGTCGAGATGATGGCCCTGCCGGGCGTCGCCGAGCCGGTGGCCACCGTCTTCAGCGAAGCGGGCGTCGTGACGCAGCGTGTCGCCGACGCCGCCGAGCGCGCCGGCTACGTGTTTGCGGTCGACCCGACCAGCGCCGAGGCGAGCTGCATCGGCGGCAATGTCGCGATGAACGCCGGCGGCAAGAAGGCGGTTCTCTGGGGCACGGCTCTGGACAACCTCGCAAGCTGGAAGATGGTCACGCCCGACGCGACCTGGCTGGAGGTGGTTCGGCTGGACCACAACCTCGGGAAGATCCACGACATCGAAGTTGCCCGGTTCGAGCTTCGGCACTTCGACGCCACGGGCAAGAAGCTCCAGCGCACGGAGGTGCTCGAGATCCCCGGCCGCGTGTTCCGCAAGGAGGGCCTGGGCAAGGACGTCACCGACAAGTTCCTGGCCGGCCTGCCCGGCATCCAGAAGGAAGGCTGCGACGGTCTGATCACGAGCGCACGCTGGATCGTGCACCGCATGCCGCGCCACGTGCGGACGGTGTGCCTGGAGTTCTTCGGCAGCGCCCACCTGGCGGTGCCGAGCATCGTCGAGATCAAGGACCACCTGTTTGCGCTCAAGGACCAGGGCGTCCTGCTGGCCGGCCTGGAGCACCTGGACGACCGCTACCTCAAGGCGGTGGGCTACACGACCAAGAGCAAGCGTGCGCTGACCCAGGGCGTCAGCGGCACTGCCGGGCTGCCCAAGATGGTGCTGATCGGCGACATCGTCGGCGACGACGAAGACGCGGTCGCGCGGGCGACGAGCGAGGTCGTGCGCATTGCCAACAGTCGCCACGGCGAGGGCTTTGTCGCGGTCAGCGCCGAGGCGCGCAAGAAGTTCTGGCTCGACCGCAAGCGCACGGCGGCGATCGCCCGTCACACCAACGCCTTCAAGATCAACGAGGACGTCGTCATCCCGCTGCACCGCATGGGCGAGTACACGGAGGGCATCGAGCGCATCAACGTCGAGCTTTCGCTGCGCAACAAGCTCGAGCTTGCCGATGCGCTGCTGGCGTTCTTCCGCCGCGGCAACCTCCCGCTGGGACGCAGCGACGACGCCGGCGAGATCCCGAGTGCCGAGCTGCTGGAGGACCGTGTCCAGCAGGCACAGGCCCTGCTCGCCGAAGTCAGGGCGCTGTGGCAGCACTGGCACGACGGGCTCGACGTGCCGCAACCCGACGTCGAGGGCCAGACCTGCTTTGCGATGCTGCAGGACGGCCGCTGGCGGGCCAGCTGGAAGGTGCAGATCCTCAAGCCGCTGCAGGCGATGTTCGCCGGCGTGGCCTTTGCGCCCCTGATCGACGAATGCCGGCGCATCCACAAGGGTGTGCTCAAAGGCCGGGTCTGGATCGCGCTCCACATGCACGCTGGCGACGGCAACGTGCACACCAACATTCCCGTCAACAGCGACAACTACACCATGCTGCAGACCGCCCACGAGGCGGTGGCGCGGATCATGGCGCTGGCGCGACGTCTGGACGGCGTGATCAGCGGCGAGCACGGCATCGGCATCACCAAGCTCGAGTACCTGAGCGACGCCGAACTGAAGGACTTTGCCGACTACAAGGCCCGCATCGATCCTGATGGCCGCTTCAACAAGGGCAAGCTGCTGCGTGCCGTGGCGGTCGACGCTCGCGCGGGCGACCTGAGTGCGGCCTACACACCGAGCTTCGGCCTGATGGGTCACGAGTCGCTGATCATGCAGCAGAGCGACATCGGCGCGATCGCGGAGTCGGTCAAGGACTGCCTGCGCTGCGGGAAGTGCAAACCGGTCTGCGCGACCCACGTTCCCCGCGCCAACCTGCTGTACAGCCCGCGCAACAAGATCCTCGCGACCTCGCTGCTGATCGAGGCCTTCCTGTACGAGGAGCAGACCCGGCGCGGCGTCAGCATCCGGCACTGGGAGGAATTCGAGGACGTGGCCGACCATTGCACGGTCTGCCATAAATGTGCCAACCCGTGCCCGGTGGACATCGATTTCGGCGACGTGTCGATGAACATGCGCAACCTGCTGCGCAAGATGGGCCAGAAGAGCTTCCGTCCGGGCAACGCCGTGGCGATGGCCTTTCTCAACACCACGAACCCCGAGACCATCAAGCTGATGCGCAGTGCGATGGTCGACGTCGGCTTCAAGGCCCAGCGCTTCGTGCACGACCTGCTCAAGCCACTGGCGAAGAGGCAGACCGGCGCGCCCCCGGCGACGCTGGGCGCCGCTCCGATCAAGGAGCAGGTGATCCACTTCATCAACAAGAAGATGCCGGGCGGTCTGCCCAAGAAGACCGCGCGCGCTCTGCTCGACATCGAAGACAAGAACTACGTGCCCATCGTGCGCGACCCCGTGCGGACGACGGCAGACACCGAGGCGGTGTTCTACTTCCCGGGCTGTGGCTCGGAGCGGCTGTTCAGCCAAGTCGGCCTGGCGACGCAGGCGATGCTCTGGCATGCCGGCGTGCAGACCGTGCTGCCGCCGGGCTACCTGTGCTGCGGCTACCCGCAGCGCGGCAGTGGTCAGTTCGACAGAGCCGACAAGATCATCACCGACAACCGGGTCTTGTTCCACCGCGTCGCCAACACGCTGAACTACCTGGACATCCAGACGGTTGTGGTCAGCTGTGGGACCTGTTTCGACCAGTTGCAGGGCTACCGGTTCGACGAGATCTTCCCGAACGCCCGGATCCTCGACATCCACGAGTTCCTGCTCGAAAAGGGCATCCGCCTCGACGGCAATGCCGAGGGCTACCTGTACCACGACCCCTGCCACAGCCCGATGAAGCAGCAGGATCCGATGAAGACCGTCAAGGCCCTGGTCGGCGACAACGTCCTGAAGAACGAGCGCTGCTGCGGTGAGAGCGGTACGCTGGGGGTGACCCGGCCGGACATCTCGACCCAGGTCCGCTTCCGCAAGGAAGAAGAACTGAAGAAAGGCGAACAGGCGCTGCGCGCCAGGCTGGCCGGGCAGTCCGCGGCGGCGCAGGCCAACATCAAGATCCTGACCAGTTGCCCCAGTTGCCTGCAGGGCCTGAAGCGTTATGAGGGCGACCTGACCAACGGCCTGCTCGAGGCCGACTACATCGTCGTCGAGATGGCCCGCAAGATCTTGGGCGAGACCTGGCTGGAGGACTTCGTGCACCGCGCCAACCAGGGTGGCATCGAACGGGTGCTGGTCTAGGAATCGCGGCCCATCCCCCGGATCAAGGGGGATATGCCGCAGCGCAACATCCCGCATACTTGGGTCACCGTGTAGTCCGTTTGTCCCACTCAGAGTCAAAGCCATGAACCTCAAGCACATTGCCGCCGCCGTCGCCCTGGTCGCGGGTTCTGCCTCGTCGATGGCCGTGACCTACAACATCGGCACGATGCCTCTGGCTCCGTTGGTGTACTCCAACACCGCGAGTGTCGCCTTGGGTTCGTTTTCGGATACTTACAACTTCGTCTTCCCGATGCTCGGCGACCAGGCTTCGGCCAGCGCCGTGTCGATCCAGCTCCAGGGCCTTCTCGACATCCGCAACCTGACGGTGTCGTTGTTCGACAGCGGCAACACCCTGATCGCATCGGGTACGCCGGGTACGTCCTCTTCGGTCAACAACGTCACGCTGGTGGGCGGCTCGAGCTACTACTACACCGTCACCGGCACGGCCACGGGCCTTGTGGGTGGTGCGTACGCCTTCATCGCGTCCGCCTCGCCGATCCCCGAGCCCAGCACGTACGCGATGATGATCGCCGGCATCGGCGCCGTGGGCTTCCTGGCGATGCGCCGCCGCCAACGCGGCTGAGTGGCTGCCTCGGGCCGCGCGTCTGCGGCCCCATTCGAAACAAGGCGGTGCTCTGCACCGCTTTTTGCTTTCCGGGCCTGTGCATACACTGTGCCCGCAGTACCTCGATTCAGGCCCAGCCTGCCGCCCTCATGAATGCCGTCGCCCAAGCGCCAGTCCCGGCCCGTTCGCAGCCGATTGCCGTGACGGTGCACCAGGCGTCGCGGGTGCTCGAAATCGGTTTCGCCGACGGTGCGAACTTCCGGATACCTTTCGAACTGATGCGGGTCTACTCGCCATCGGCCGAGGTCCAGGGCCATGGCCCTGGTCAGGAGGTGCTTCAGACCGGCAAGCGCGAGGTCTCGATCGTTGCCTTGAGTCAGGTCGGGCACTACGCGGTCCAGCCCAGGTTTTCCGACGGCCACGAGAGTGGCATTTTTTCCTGGGACTACCTGTATCGCCTCGGCCGCGAGCAGGCGGAGTTGTGGCAGCGCTACGAGCGCCGTCTCGCCGAAGCCGGGCGACTCCGCGACGATCCGATGCCTTTGGCAGGCGGCGGCGGCTGCGCATCGCACGGGCACTGATCCCCCGCCGGAACTCACCCAGAATCGACCCCATGGCCCAGACGCACTTCGGATTCAAGACGGTCGACGAAGAACAGAAGGCGCGCCAGGTGCGCGGCGTGTTTGACTCGGTCGCCTCGCGCTACGACCTGATGAACGACGTGCTGTCCCTGGGTCTGCACCGTGCCTGGAAGGCCTACACGGTGGCCGTTGCCAACGTACGCCCGGGTGACCAGATCCTGGACATCGCCGGGGGCACGGGCGATCTCGCCCTGGCGTTCGCTCCCCGGGTGGGCCCGAGTGGGCGTGTCGTCCTGACGGACATCAACGAGGCCATGCTGCGCACTGGGCGTGACCGGCTGATCGATGCCGGTTCCGTGCTCGAGGTTGCTGTGGCCGACGCCGAGCGCTTGCCGTTTGCGAGTGGGCGATTCGATCTGGCCAGCGTGGCTTTCGGCTTGCGCAACATGACGCACAAGGAGCTTGCGCTTGCCGAAATGGCGCGTGTGCTGCGCCCTGGCGGCCGCCTGCTGGTGCTGGAGTTCTCCAAGCCTGCGCCCGTGCTGGCCAAACCCTACGACTGGTACTCGTTCACCGCGATGCCGGCCTTGGGGCGATGGATCGCCGGCGATGCCGACAGCTACCGCTATCTGGCCGAGAGCATCCGAATGCACCCCGATCAGGCCACACTGAAGTCGATGATGAAGGTCGCTGGATTCGGTCATGTCGATGTCCACAACCTGGCCGGCGGCATCGTGGCGCTGCACGTGGGGATCAAGTGCTGAATCGGCTGACCCGGCTTCGGCGGCGTGTGGCCGAGCGCCGAGCGGCCCGGCGCCGGCCCGCGGCGGACCTGGCTGATTTCCTGAGCGTGGCGCGGCAGAGTTTCGTGCAGATGCAGGCGGCCTGGGACCGTGCCGATCTTGGTGCGCTTGGCCTGCTGACGACCGGGCCTCTGCTGGCCGAACTGCGAGTGCAGCTCGACGATCGTGGACAGGAGTCCAACCGCACCGAGGTCCTGTCGCTTGATGCCCGCTTGCTGGGGCTGGAAGAAATGCAAGAGGCCTTTGTCGCGAGCGTGGAGTTCTCCGGGCTGATACGGGAGAGCGGACAGCAAGCCCCAGCGCCTTTTCGCGAACTCTGGTTGCTGGCCAACGTCAAGGCCAGCGGTCGAGGCTGGAAACTGGCGCGCGTCCAGTCACTCTCGTGACCGCGGTGTGAACTTGTGCCGCTGGCGGCCCCCCAGAGCCAAGGGCCGAGCGAAGCGAGTTGTCACTGTGCAGCCCTTAAACTCGTCGGCTTAGCCAGACAGGGCAGAAGCGTTGCCCGTTTGTCGTCGCGCAACGCAGCGGCCGAGCGCCGACCGACCTGACCCACGAGGATTCCGCACCCATGAACATGAGCATCAGCATCTCCAAGGTCGGCTTGCGCCGTTGTCTGCCTCTCGCGGTGGTTGCGGCGGCCGTGGTCCTCGTGGGGTGTGGCGGCGAGAAGAAGGAAAAGGTCGCCAGCCAGACGGCGGCCAAGGTCAACAAGGACGAGATCACCGTCCACCAGATCAACTTCGTCCTCCAGCAGCAACGCAACCTTCGCCCCGAGCAGGCCGACGCCGCGAGCCGCCAGGTGCTGGAACGCCTGATCGACCAGCAACTGGCACTGCAGAAGGCCGAGGAGCAGAAGCTCGACCGCGATCCGCGCGTGGTGCAGCAGCTCGAAGCCGCGCGCCGCGAGGTGATCTCGCGGGCCTACCTCGAGAAGCTCGGCGAGGCCGCGCCCAAGCCCGGCCCTGAAGAGATCCAGAAGTACTACGACGAGAAGCCGGCACTGTTCCGCGAGCGTCGCATCTACCAGATCCAGGAGATCGGCATCGAGGCCAAGCCGGAGCAGGTGCCCGAGTTGCGCGAGCGTCTCGGCGCGGCCAAGAACATCCAGGACTTTGTCGAGTACCTCAAAGCCAACGACATCCGTTTCGCCGGCAACCAGGCGGTGCGTGCCGCCGAGCAGTTGCCGCTGAACAGCCTGGATGCCTTCGCGCGCATGAAGGATGGTCAGGCGATGGTCGTGCCCACGGCCACCGGAATGCAGGTCATCGTGCTGGCCGGCAGCCGGATGCAGCCCGTGACGCTCGAACAGGCCCGCCCGGCGATCGAGGCCTTCATCGTCAACGAACGCCGGCGCAAGCTGGTCGAAGACGACGTCAAGGCCATGCGCGCGGCAGCCAAGATCGAGTACGTCGGCAAGTTCGCGGAAGCAGCGGCATCGGCCGCGGCGGCCAAGCCTGCCGCTCCGTCGGCGCCCGCTGCACCTGCAGCCAGCGCGCCGGGAATGAGCGAAGCCGATATCAGCAAAGGTCTGGGGTTGAAGAAGTGATGCAGCGCAAGACGTCCCTCCGTTCGTTCATCGTCGCCGTTGGCGCATCGGTGGCATTGGCCGCCATCGCTGTCGGCACCGCCAACGCCCAGCCGGCGGCGCCGCAAGCCACTGCCGCAGCACAGGCGGAGTACCGGCTCGGATCGGGCGACGTGGTCAGGATCTCGGTCTTCCAGAACCCCGACCTGACGCTCGAAACCCGCATCACCGAGGCCGGTGTCGTCAGCTATCCGTTGCTCGGTTCGATCCGCATCGGAGGCCTCTCGGTGACGGCGGCCGAGAAGCTGATTGCCGACGGTCTGCGAAACGGCAACTTCGTGCGCAGCCCGCAGGTGACGATGGTCGTGCTCCAGGTCCGCGGCAGCCAGGCCAGCGTGCTCGGCCAGGTCAACCGCCCGGGCCGCTACCCGCTGGAACTCGCCGACATGCGCATGACCGACCTGCTCGCGCTGGCCGGCGGCGCCACGGGCGGCGGTGCCGACACCATCGTCGTCACCGGCACGCGCAATGGCCAGCCGTTCCGCACCGAGATCGACCTGCCGAGCGTCTTTGCCGCCGGCGGCCGGTCCAAGGACGTGACGATCCAGAACGGCGACGTGATCTGGATCGACCGCCAGCCCATCGTCTACATCTACGGCGAAGTCCAGCGCCCTGGCCCGTTGCGGCTCGAACGCGAGATGACCCTGATGCAGGCGCTTGCCACCGGGGGTGGCCTGACGCAGCGTGGAACCGAAAAGGGCATCCGCGTGCACCGCAAGGGCGAAGAAGGCAAGGTCGAGGTGATCGTGCCCGGCATGAGCGACAGGCTGCGCGACGGTGACGTCGTGTACGTGCGCGAGAGTCTGTTCTGAATCGCCTGAAAAGGTAGTTGTCATGAATTTCAGTCAGTTCCTCGCCATCCTTCGCGCCCGCAAGTGGCTCGGCCTGTCGATCCTCGCCACTGTCGTGTTGGGTACCTTGGCGGTCAGCCTGTTCCTGCCCAAGCAATACACGGCAACGGCTTCGGTGGTCGTCGACGTTCGCCCGGATCCGATTGCCGGCACCTTGCTCCAGGGCTTTGCCGTGCCGTCGATCATCGCGACCCAGATCGACGTGATGACCAGCGACCGCGTTGCCCAGCGCGTCGTGCGCAACCTCAAGCTCAACGAGTCCCCAGGCTTTCGCCAGCAGTGGGAGGAACAGACCCAGCGTGCGGTGCCGATCGAGGTCTGGCTCGGCAACCTGATCCAGAACGGGATGGACGTGCGGCCCTCCCGGGAGTCCAACGTCATCGCGGTGTCGTTCCGCGCCGAGAGCCCGTCGGCGGCGGCCGGAATCGCCAACGCGATCGTGCAGGCCTACATGGACACCACGCTCGAGCTTCGCGTCGACCCGGCGCGCCAGTACTCGGCGTTTTTCGATTCGCGTTCGAAAGAAGCGCGTGACGCGCTCGAAGCCGCCCAGAACAAGCTCAGCGCCTTCCAGAAGGAGAACGGCATCCTCGCCAGCGACGAGCGCTTCGACATCGAGAACACCCGGTTGAACGAGCTGTCTTCGCAGCTGGTGGCGATCCAGGCGATCGCGTCCGAGTCGACCAGTCGCCAGGTGCAGGCTGCAGGCGCCCAGTCCGACCGCATGCAGGAAGTGTTGAACAACGCCGTGCTCGGTGGCCTGAAAGTCGACCTGTCCCGCGCCGAAGCCCGTCTGCAGGAGCTGAACTCCCGGCTTGGCGACAACCACCCGCAGGTGGTGGAACTGCGCGCCAACATCAAGGAAACGCAGGCCCGGCTCGACGCCGAGACCCGCAAGGTCACGGGCGGTGTGGGAGTGTCCAACACCATCAACCAGTCCCGCGAGACCAAGCTGCGGGCGGAACTGGCCGAGCAGCGCGGCAAAGTGCTTCGGATGCGGGCCGCGCGTGACGAAGCCCAGGTGCTGATGCGTGAAGTCGAGAGCGCCCAGCGTGCCTTCGAGGCGGTCCAGGCGCGCTTCACCCAGACCAGCCTGGAGAGCCAGACCACGATGAGCTACATCAACGTGCTGTCGGGTGCAGCGCCTCCGCTGCAGCCCTCGGCGCCGCGTACCGTGCTCAACATGATCCTGGCGGTGCTTCTCGGGTCGATCCTGGGGCTGGTCGCGGTCATGGTGCGTGAGTTGTTCGACCGCCGTCTGCGGGCGTCGGGCGACATCTCCGACCTGCTGGGCGTACCCATGCTCGGAACGCTGCCGCGGCCGCGCAAGAACCGCCTCTTCGGCAGCAAAGGCAAGACGCCACAGTTGCAGAACCGAATCCTCGGCGCCTTGCCGAACAACACCAAGAGCGCTTGAGATGGCCAAGTTCCGCGACTCCGTTCCCGACGCCACTTCGGTCATCGAGGCCAGCGCACAGATGCGCTCGGCGCCCCTGGGTGCCAACGAGCCGGCCGATGCTGACTTGCGCGACCGCAGCATCGGCGACATCCTGTCCGAGTTGCGTGAACTGTCGGCCGAGCAGGTCGAGCAGATCCTGAAGCACCAGCGTGATCGTGGCGTCCGCTTCGGCGAAGCCGCGCTGGCGCTGGGCCTGGTGAGCAAGGACGACATCCTCTTTGCGCTGTCGCAGCAGTTCCACTATCCCTACGCTCCGGGCGAGCGATTCACCACCAGCCCCGAGCTGGTTGCGCTGAACCAGCCTTTCAGCAACCAGGCCGAGGCGGTGCGCGGCGTGCGCAGCCAGCTGCTGGCCCGCGTGTTCAGCGACCCGACCCAGCGCGCGGTGGCCGTTGTCAGTGCCGACGACGGGGACGGGCGGACCTGGTTTGCCGCCAACCTGGCGGTGTCGCTGGCTCAACTGGGTCGACGGACCTTGCTCGTGGACGCCGACCTGCGCAGCCCGGGCGTGCACGCCCTGTTCGGCTTGAACCTGGCTCCCGGCCTGTCCGGAATCCTGTCCGGGCGTGCCGAGACCCACGTCATCCAGCAGATTGCGGCCGTGCCGGACCTCTGTGTGATGGCCAGCGGCACGACGCCGCCGAACCCGTTGGAGCTGATCGAGCGGCCGGCGTTCGGTCTGCTGTTCAAGGAACTGGCGTCCAAGTTCGACCACGTCATCGTCGACACCCCGGCGGCGGTGCACGGCTCCGATGGCGCGGTGATCGCCAGCAAGTGCGGCGCCTGCGTGGTTGTCGCGCGCAAGGACAGCTCGCGCCTCGCGGCCCTGCAGGAACTGCTGGCGGCGCTGACCGACATGCGGTCCAAGGTCGCGGGCGTGGTCTTCAACGAGCACTGAACCTGACGACGTTTTCGAGGTCAGCACTGCCATGAGCACACCCGCATTGGATTCGCGCACGCCGCCGAAGATGTCGATGCCCGGACTCTCGGCGGTCCGGGCCTGGTGGCTGGCACCACTGGTCCTGGGTTTGCTGGCACTGTATGTCCCGACGTGGCTGATGCTGTCGCGGACGGTCTGGGTCAGCGACGAGCAGGGCCACGGTCCCATCATCCTGGTCGTCAGCCTCTGGCTGATGTGGCGCAAGCGCGAGGAACTGCTGGCGCTGGCCGACCAGCCGGCCAAGATCTCGGGTTCCCTGGCGTTGCTCTTCGGGGTGCTGCTCTACTTTGTCGGGCGCACCCAGCAGCTTGACACCTTCGAGGTGGCCTCCAAGATCTTCATCCTGGGAGGCCTGTTCCTGTGGATGAAGGGCTGGGCTGCCGTCCGGTTGATGCTGTTCCCGTTGCTGTTCCTGATCTTCATGGTCCCGCTGCCCAGCGTCCTGGTGCAGATCGTGACGGTGCCACTGAAGATGGCGGTGAGCTACTGCGCGGAGGCCATCCTCTACGCCGTCGGCTATCCGGTCGCGAGAACCGGCGTCATCCTGTCGGTCGGTCCGTACCAGTTGCTGGTCGCCGATGCCTGCGCCGGGCTGAACAGCATGTTCACGCTTGAGGCGCTGGGCCTGCTGTACATGAACCTGATGAACTACAAGTCGGTGGCGCGCAACGTCGTCCTGGCGATCCTGGTCGTCCCGATCTCGTTTTTCGCCAACATCATCCGCGTGATGATCCTGGTGCTCGTGACCTTTCACTTCGGCGATGAAGCCGGACAGGGCTTCGTGCACGACTTTGCGGGCATGGTCCTGTTCATGGTCGCATTGGTGCTGATCCTGGCCACCGACTCGCTGCTGAATCTCTTCTTCAAGCGCAAACCCGAGGCTGTCGCGGCCTGATTCCGACCGAGGACCTTGCGATGAACGCCACGACGCTGACTGCATCCACTGCTTCCGGCGGTGCGCCGACCGGCCCCGAGCCGATGCGCCGCGCCATTGTCCTGGGCGGCCTGATGGCTGCGACTTCAGGTGCTGCGGTCTTGGGCATGCCCAAGCTTCAGGTCACGTCCGAGTCGCAGATGCCCGATCTCGAGCGCTTGATTCCCGAACGGTTCGGGCGCTGGGACCTGGACCGCAACACCGTGCCGCTGGCGCTGTCGCCGGAAGTGGCGCAGATGCTCAACACGATCTACGACCGCACCCTGGCGCGCACTTTCGTGTCGCCGCAGGGCGACCGCATCATGCTGTCGATCGCCTACGGGGCCAACCAGTCGCGGGCCTTGCAACTGCACAAGCCCGAGGTGTGCTACTCGGCGCAGGGTTTCCGCATCGGCGATCTGCGCAAGGCAGACTGGAATTTCGGTGTCGTCAGCATCCCGACCATGCATCTGGTGGGCGTGCTCGGGCCTCGCGTCGAGCCGGTGACGTACTGGATGCGGATTGGCGACGACATCGCTCGCGGCTGGTACGAGCAGAACGTGGCCCGGTTGAAGTACGGCACCCGCGGGCTGATTCCCGATGGCGTGCTGTTCCGCATCTCCAACATCTCGCGCAACCCGGCTCAGGGGTTCGCGGTGCAGAAGCAGTTCATGGCCGAGTTGTTGCCACAGCTGACGCCCGAGGCGCAGCGTCTGTTCATCGGCGCCGCGTCATTGCGCGGGGGCGTGGCCGCTGGATGAGCCATGCTCGTCAGCGTTGTCATCCGCACACTCAACGAAGCCCGACACCTCCCCGCGCTGCTTGAGTCCATCGCTGGTCAGTCCCTGGCCGGTCACGGTTGCGAGGTCGTTCTCGTGGACAGCGGGTCGACCGACGGGACCCTCGACATTGCCCGCCAGCACGGCTGCCGGATCGTCACGATCGCCAAGCACGAGTTTTCGTTCGGCCGTTCGCTCAATGTCGGCTGCAAGGCGGCCGAGGGTGAGGCGCTGGTCTTTGTCAGCGGCCATTGCATCCCGCGCGATCCGCACTGGCTGGCCCGGCTGGTGGCGCCTCTCGGCGTGGACGGTGTCGTCTACAGCTATGGCGGCCAGGTCGGCGACACGAGCACGCATTTCAGCGAGCACCAGATCTTCGCGAAGTACTTCCCGCCGCGCAGCCAGGTTCCGCAACAGGGCTTCTTCTGCAACAACGCCAATGCCGCGCTGCTGCGCTCGGCGTGGCAGCAGACACCTTTCGATGAAGAGCTGACGGGGCTGGAGGACATGCACCTGGCCAAGCAGCTCGTGGCCCAAGGGCAGCGGATCGCGTATGTCGCCGATGCTGCTGTCTACCACCTGCATGACGAAAGCTGGCGCCAGGTCAAGCGGCGGTTCGAGCGCGAGGCCATCGCGCTGCGACACATCATGCCCGAGGTCCACATCGGACTGCTCGATGCAGTGCGCTATGCCGCCAGCGCCATCCTGCTCGACTGGGGGGCCGCCCTGGGCGAGCGCAAGCTGGGCCGGACGCTTGGCGATGTCGTGGTCTATCGCGTCTGCCAGTTCTGGGGCGCGTGGCGCGGCAACCGCGCGCATCGGCAGGTCTCGCGTGCGGCCAAGGAACGCTACTACTTCCCCCGCTGATTCTTCGACGAACCTGTGTCCGCTGTCTCGCGGTGCAGGCATCCACGACATCTCCAGGAGTACCCGACCATGAGCGACAAGATCGTGGCCTTGCTGCCGATGAAGGCCAACAGCGAGCGCGTCGTCGGCAAGAACTTCCGCGACTTCAACGGCAAGCCGTTGTTCCGCTGGATCCTCGACACGCTGCTGAGCGTGGGCAATATCGACCGTGTCGTGATCAACACCGATGCGCGCGACATCCTGGCCGATCATGGCCTCGTGGACAGCGATCGGGTGACGATCCGCGACCGCAAGCCCGAGATCTGCGGCGATTTCGTCAGCATGAATCTCGTGCTCGCCGACGACGTGGCCAACGTGCCGGCCGACGTCTACCTGATGACGCACACCACGAATCCGCTGCTGTCTCGCGAAAGCGTCATCGGAGCCCTGGCCCGCTATCGAGAGGGCCTTGCAGCCGGCACCTGCGATTCGGTGTTCACCGTCAACCGGTTCCAGACCCGTTTCTATCGTGCCGACGCGAGCGCGATCAACCACGACCCCGACAACCTGATCCGCACCCAGGACCTGGAGCCCTGGTACGAGGAGAACAGCAACCTGTACGTCTTCTCGGGGGCCAGCTTCGCTGCGACGCGGGCACGCATCGGCAAGAAGCCGGCGATGTACGAGATGGGCCGAACCGAGAGCGTGGACATCGACGACGCCGAAAGCTGGCAGATGGCCGAGGCGATGTCGATGTACCTGCTGCACCGCAAGCCCGCCCCCGCGTCCTGAGCGAGTCCGACACCATGGAACTCACCGCCCCTCTTGAACGGCATCCGGCGAACGAGCGTGTCCGCTACGGTCGCAGCGAGACGCTCTGGCCAACCGTACCCGGGCAGATCGAACGCCTGATCGTCGAAGGCGGCGCTCGGCGCGTGCTCGAGGTGGGTGCCGGCGCCAACCCGCTGTTCTCACCTGCGTTTCTCGAGCGTCACGGGCTGGCCTACACGGCGCTCGACATCTCGGCCGACGAACTTGCCAAGGCGCCGGCCTGCTACGGCAAGATGCTGGGCGACATCTGCAGCGCCGACCTGCCGGTGCCCGCCGAAGGCTTCGACTTCGTCTTCAGTCGCATGCTGGCCGAGCACGTGCGCGACGGCGAGGCGTTCCACCGCAACGTGCTGCGCCTGCTGGCGCCGGGCGGCCGCGCGTTCCACTTCTTTCCGACGCTGTGGGCGCCGCCCTTTGTGCTGAACCGACTGCTGCCCGAGCGGCTGGCCGAGGCGGTGCTCAATGCCGTGCAACCGGGGCGCGAGCGCAGTGGCTACCACGCCAAGTTCCCGGCCTACTACCACTGGTGCCGCGGGCCGACCCCAGCGCAGCTCTCGCGCTTCGAGCGCCTGGGCTACGAGGTCGAATCGGCCGTCGGCATGTTCGGGCACCGGGAGTACTACAAGCGCTTGGGCCCCTTGATCCGCGTGCACGACGGCGTCGTCGAGCGCCTGCTCGCACGGCCGCGTCCGCAGTTCACCAGCTTCATGCACGTCACGCTCCGTCGGCCCGTCTGACGCCGCCGTCGCTTGTCGAACCGGTCCCCAATTCTGTTGCCACCCGCCATGACCGACACTGCCCGAGTCCTCGTCACCTGCCCGCCGATGCTCGGCATGATCGACGAGTTCGTCCCGCGCTTTGCCGCGCGGGGTGTCGAGGTCGTTCCGGCCAAGGTGGTGCAGACGCTGAGCGAGGATGAGCTCTGCAGCTTGCTGCCGGCCTTCGACGGCTGGATCATCGGTGACGACCCGGCGACCCGGCGGGTGTTCGAAGCTGGCCACGCCGGCCGCCTGCGCGCGGCGGTGAAGTGGGGGATCGGGGTCGACAACGTCGACTTCGCGGCCTGTCGCAGCCTCGGGATTCCGATCTCGAACTGTCCCAACATGTTCGGCGGCGAGGTCGCCGACGTGGCCATGTCCTACCTCGGTGCGCTCGCGCGCGAGACCTTTGTCATCGACCGTGGCGTGCGGGCCGGTGGCTGGCCCAAGCCGCGAGGCATCTCTCTGGCCGGGCGCACCCTGGGCCTGGTCGGGCTGGGCGACATCGGGCGCAACCTCGCTCGCCGTGCGCTGGCGGCCGACATGAACATCGTCGCGTATGACCCGTTCCACGAAGGCGAAGTGGCCGGTGTGCAGCGGGCGGCCTGGCCCGAACGTGTCGGCGAGTGCGACTTCCTGGCCTTCACCTGCGCGCTGACGCCGTCGAACCGCCACATGCTGGACGCTGGCGTGCTGGCGCGTTGCAAACCTGGCGTGCGCATCGCCAACGTCGCGCGCGGACCCTTGATCGACGAGGCGGCGCTGGCCGACGCGATGCACGCGGGCCTCGTGCATTCGGTTGCGCTGGACGTGTTCGAGGTCGAGCCGCTGCCGGCCGGGTCGCCACTGCGCACGATGGGCGACCGCACCATCTTCGGCAGCCACAACGGCAGCAACACGGTCGATGCCGTGCGCCGTTGCAGCCATCTGGCGATCGACACGCTGCTGGGCTACCTGGGCCGACCGGTCCAGGGCTGAAGGGCAGGGCTGTGGCGTCCATGGTCCCGGATCCGAAGCAAACGCCAGATGTGGTGCTGGTCACCGGTGCCGCAGGGGGCATCGGCCAGGCCCTGGTGCTGGGTTTCGAAGCCGCCGGCTGGCGAGTCGTCAGCGTCGACCGTCTGCCGATGGCGCGAACCGACCACGTTCAGGCCGACATCGGCGATCTGGTCGATCCGGAAAGTGCCGAGCACCAAGAACTCGTCGACCGGCTGCGCGCGGCCACCGGCGGGCGCTGCAAGGCCGTGGTCGCCAATGCGGCGCACCAGGTCGTCAAGCCGGCCGCTGCACTCGACGCCAGCGACTGGCGGACCACGCTCGACGTGAACCTGCTGTCGCCGTTCTGGCTCGCGATGGCGTTTGCCGACGAACTGGAACGCAACCGCGGGTCGGTGCTGGCGATCTCCAGCATCCACGAGAAGCTCACCAAGCCCGGCTTCGTGGCCTACGCCACCAGCAAGGCCGCACTGTCGGGCCTGGTGCGCGCGATGGCGGTTGAGCTGGGCGCCCGTCTGCGGGTCAACGCCATCTGCCCGGCGGCGATCGCGACGCCGATGCTCAAGGCCGGATTCGATGGCCAGCCGGAGGCCCTGGCGGCGCTCGAGGCCTTCCACCCGGTCGGCCGGCTGGGCGACCCGGCCGAGGTGGCGCGGGTCGCCGTGTTCGTGTGCTCCGACGCCGCCGGCTTCATGAACGGCAGTTGCCTGGCGCTGGATGGCGGCATCGGGGCCCGGCTTCATGATCCGGTCTGACCGGATCATGGTCTCGTCAACGCAGGCCTTGACGTGACGTGGAGCCTGCGCGCGCTGTGGCATTCGCCGACGTTCACCACCTGGGGCAGTCTGCTGGTCCGGCTGGCGTCGGTGGTGGCGCTGCTGCCGGTGGTGCTGGTGCGCTTCACGCCGGCCGAGGTGGCCGTCTGGCAGTTGCTGTCGGCCCTGTTCCTGCTGGGTTTGATGCTCGACTACGGCCTGGCGCCCACCTTCGTGCGCCTGCTGTCCTACGCCCGAGCGGGCATGGCACCCGAGGCGATGGGCCGCATCGCCGGGAACCGGGACACGACCGCCACCTCGGCGACGCGGTCGCCCGAACAGGCCCTTGCTGCGCTGCGCCGGGTCATCGGCAGCATGCACTGGCTGTACCCGCGCCTGGCCTGGGTCGTGACGGGGTTGTTGCTGGGCCTGGGCAGCTGGGCCTTGTTGCGGCCGGTCTCGCAGGTGCCGCAGCCGATGCACGCCTGGCTGGCCTGGGCGGTGGTGATGCTGTCGTTCCAGGTTGCGCTCTGGGGCGGCCTGTTCGGCGCGGCCTTGCAGGGCATGAACCGCATCGCCGAGTTGCGACGCTGGGAGATCGCGTTCGGCCTGCTACAGGTGCTGACGTCGGTGGTGGCGCTGGCCTTCGGCGCCGGCGTGCTCGAACTGCTGGCGGTGTACCAGTTGTGGACCGTGCTCGGCATCTGGCGCAACGCCCGGCTGCTGGCGCGCCTGCACCCGGACATCGCCAGTGCGCCGACCCTGCCCGACCCGGCGGTGCTGGCGGCGGCACGATCCCCGGCCTGGCGCAGCGTCGTCGGCGTGCTGTGCAGCACCGGGGTGATCCAGCTCTCCGGGGTCTACTACAGCCAGATCCTGCCGGCGGCGCAGGTCGCGAGCTGGCTGCTGGCGCTTCGCCTTGCGATGGTGGTGAGCCAG
>Ga0209985_10000615_pt1 | contig 37700 bp, 33 predicted proteins | sample NOAtaG_FD_187305 | JGI IMG/M metagenome (GOLD analysis project Ga0209985, IMG submission 187305) | Freshwater lake microbial communities from Lake Erie, under a cyanobacterial bloom - NOAA_Erie_Diel6S_1000h metaG (SPAdes) (version 2) | ecosystem: Environmental > Aquatic > Freshwater > Lake ...
GTTCTGGGGATGTGTAAAAAGCCCCCGGCCTTTAATTTAGCAGCGAAGGCGCCAAAAGTCCTTTTTACACAACCCCAAAAAATATTATTTGGCAGCATAAGCTGTATATGGTGGCGAAAGGGGCTTTTCCCACCACCTCTGGGGGGGATAACGGGCGAATGGATTACCTGGCGTAGGAGATTGCCCGTTTTTCGCGGATTACCGTGACTTTAATTTGTCCGGGGTACTGCATAGTTTCCTGTATTTTCTGGGAAATCAGGAAAGCCAGATCATCGGCATAAGCATCTGTGACTTTTTCGCTTTCGACGATGACGCGCAGTTCACGGCCGGCCTGCATGGCGAAGGCTTTGGATACCCCTTCGTGCGCCATGGCGATATCTTCGAGCTCTCCGATACGTTTGAGGTAGCTTTCGAGGATTTCGCGGCGGGCACCGGGGCGGGCACCTGAGATTGCATCGCAGGCCTGAACGATTGGGGAGATGATATTGTTCATCTCGATTTCATCGTGGTGGGCGCCGACGGCATTGCAGACGACGGGATTTTCCTTGTATTTTTCGCAGAGTTTCATGCCCAGGATTGCGTGCGACAGTTCGCTTTCTTCCTCGGCGACTTTACCGATATCGTGCAACAGGCCTGCGCGTTTGGCGGTTTTGATTTGTTTTGGGTTGAGCCCAAGTTCGGCGGCCATGATTGCGCAGAGGTTTGCAGTTTCGATGGAGTGTTTGAGTAGGTTTTGGCCATAGGAAGAGCGGAACCGCATACGGCCGACCATTTTGACCAGATAGGGGTCGAGGCCATGGAGGTCGAGTTCTATAACGGTACGTTCGCCGATTTCCACGATTTGCTCATCGAGTTGTTTGCGGGTTTTTGCGACGACCTCTTCGATACGTGCGGGGTGGATACGGCCATCGGCCACGAGTTTTTTGAGGGCCAGGCGTGCGACTTCCCGGCGGATGGGATCGAAGCTGGAGATGACGATTGCTTCCGGTGTATCGTCCACGACGATTTCCGCACCGGTAGCAGCTTCGAGTGCACGGATATTCCGGCCTTCGCGGCCGATAATCTGTCCTTTGAGGTCATCGGAATCCAGATGGAAGACGGAAACGGTGTTTTCGATCGTGTATTCGGCGCACATGCGCTGGATCGTTTGGATGACAATTTTTTTAGCTTCCTTGCTTGCGTTCGTTTTAGCCTGTTCGATAGATTCTTTTACGATAGACATGGCGTCTGTTTCTGCTTTGGCACGGACGGCTTCAAGGAGTTGTTCTTTGGCCTCTTGTTCGCTGAGTTTGGCGAGGTTTTCCAGTTCTTTGATGCGCAACTCGTTCGCATTATCCAGCTCTTCTTTTTTTCTTGCGATGATTTTGAGTTGTTTTTCCAGGTTTTCGCGGATGAGGGCGAGTTCAGCCTCTTTACCTTCGATATCGGTGCGCAAATTTTCGAGGAGTTGTTGTTTTTCCTCTAATTTTTCTTCTTTAAGCTTGCTTTGCGTTTCGAGGGCTTTGATTTCCATTTCGCGCTCTTTGAGCTCGACGAGGGAGGTGGATTTTTGGCTATCGAACTGTGATTTGAGTTTTGTGAAATGTTCTTTAGCTTCCTGTATTTTTCGCTGTTTGATGCGTTCGTTTTTTGATTCGGCCTGGTCGGCGAATTTTTCGGCTTTCATTTCCGCTTCATCCACGATCCTTTTGGCGGTCAGTTTAGCTTCTTTGATCTGGAGATCGGCTTGGACGGATATTTCTTCAATTTGTTTTTTCCGGGCACGTCCGAGGGTTGCCTGTATGATGGCGAACCCTGCGACTGCGCCAAAAACTGCCCCTATAATAGCCCCACTTAATATTTCCATATTATGAACAACTTTATGTTTAATTACAAAAAAAGTACCAGGCGGGTTGCACTGGAACATATTCAGATTCAAAAATAGGTGTTTTTACGTGTTGATGGTTAGTTTACCTGAATTAGAGGCACAAAAAGGGTAAAAAGTGAAAAAAACGACATTTCAGGTCTGCCTATCTGTGCTTTGACCTCATTCTACAGAGGATAAAGGACGGCGGCATCCGGAAGTGTTTTTACACTGCAGGAGCGTTGGTCCGGCAGTTTTTCACTTCAGCAATTCATCCAGGAGTGTATCTACGCGGGAGATTTTTGCAGCCACCAGTGCCTGGCTGTCTTCGCTTTGCGATGATTTGAACAGATCGACAGCATAGGTAAGCAGGGCCATTGCCAGGCAGTCCTGTTTATCTTTTTGTGTATAGGTAAGCTGGAAAGTATTGACCCGTTCGTTGACTTCTTTGACGATTTTCCGTATCGCCGCTTCGTCATCTGCCTGTACTTTAAGCGGATAAGGGCGGCCTGCGATAACGACGGTGATATGGCTGAATTCCGGGTTTTCCATGGTTGTACCTGGTTTTAGGGGAGCTATTTCAGGCGTTACCCCTGGGAGTTTCCCACAATAAATTACCTTATCAACGGTCTGTTTTTTTCAACCAGTCAATCGGGTTACCTGCCTTTTGGACCTGGCGGTCAATTTGCATAGCGGTCGTATCGAGCAGATGTCCGGCATCAATTTGTGTTGAATGGGCATCGTTTGCAGCGTTGGAGAGGGCATCTTTAAGGACGGCAATGAAAATTTCCTTTTGGGCAATTTCTGCCTTTAGCCTTTGGTTTTCTTCTTCCAGTGCTGCAAGGTCGCTTTCGAGCCTTAGCGATTTATGCGCCAGACGCTGTATTTTTGATTCAATACGGTCCAGAAGTTCAGATAAATTCATGGTACGGATTTCGTCTTTCCTGCACCTACCAATAAAAGATTTAACAAATCCTCAACGCCGGATGAGTGCGTTGAGTTTTACTTCATACTCCTTGATGAGCTGATCCATGACCTGATCTACTTCTTTATCCTGCAGGGTCCTTTCGTGGTTTTCGAAAGTAAAGCTGACGGCGTAGGATTGTTTACCAGTGCCCAATTGTGCTTCATTAGCATACACATCGAACAAATTGAGGTCGCGGATTAAATTTTTGCCGACTTTTCGAGCAATTGACGCAATATCTGCAAATTTTACGGAATTATCAATAACGAGTGCCAAGTCTCTGCGTATTGCGGGGAACTTATTTATTTCTGTATAACGGATGCGTTGTTGTGCGACGGCTTCGAGCAGGGTATCCCAGTGGAAGATGGCGGCGAAAACTTCGCCTTTCACGCCCATATCACGTCCGACCGTACTGTGGATGCGTCCCATCTCGACGAAAGTTTTTGTGCCGCGGGTCAATTGGAGCCCAAAGTTGAACGCCTGGTGTTGCAGGGGTCTTTCCTGCAGGTCTTTCAAGCCCAACCTTAGGAGTACTTTTTGGACATAAGCCTTCAGGGTGAAGAAGGAAGCAGGTGCCTCATTATCGAAATACCGGCTTTGGGCCCAGCGTTCGCCACACAAAAAGAGTGTGAGCTGGAAATTTTCCGTAAAGCCACCCTTGTCGTTTTTTCGATAGCATTTACCAAATTCGAAGAGGCGGATACGGTTTTGCCTGCGATTTTGGTTGTGGACGATTGCTTCGAGCCCGCTCATGAGGAGGTCTGGCCGCATGATATCGAGGTGTGCATTAGAAGTATTGTTGATAAAGACCCAGTCCTCTTCTGGTATATAGGTGTGTGCTCCCCGGTAGTAGCGCGACTGGGTGAGGGAGAGCGCCATCATTTCGTGGAAGCCGTTGGCTGCGAGTAAGTCTGCAACGGTATTGCGAATTGCGGAGGGGTCTGGTTGGGGTTTGAGATTAAGGGTATAGTGGAATTTTTCAGGGATATCCACTTTATTGAAGCCATAGATTCGGAGGATTTCTTCGATGACGTCGGCTGGCCGGTAGATATCTGCCTTATTTGTGGGAATTTTAACGGTGAAAGACGCTTCATCCCTGGAACTGATTTCCATACCCAGGGCTTCGAGGATAGTTTCGGTTTGGTTTTTATCAAGTGCGGTACCAATAAGTGCATTGACATGTGCATAGCGCACGGTGACCATTTTAGGCACGACTGGATTCGGGTAGATATCCACTACGTTCGAGGCGATTTTGCCCCCTGCGAGTTCCTGGATCAACAGTGCTGCACGCTTAAGGGCATAGACGGCGATATTGGGGTCGCTGCCTTTTTCGAAAACCCTGGCTGCATCGGTACGCAAGTTGTGCCGTACGCTGGTACGCCGGATGAAAATGGGGTTAAAATGGGCAGATTCCAGGAATATATTGACGGTTTGGGTAGAAACGCCGGAGCGCAGCCCCCCAAATACTCCGGCGATACACATTCCATTGGACTCGCCATCGCAGATCATGAGGTCTTGTTCGCCCAGGATGCGTTCTGTTTGGTCGAGGGCGATGAAAGATGTTCCTGCTGCAAGGGTTTTGACGATAATTTTACCTCCTGTGATTTGGTCGAGGTCAAAAGCATGGAGTGGCTGTCCGAGTTCGTTGAGCACGTAATTGGTCGCGTCCACGACGTTGTTGATCGGTCTCAGGCCGATGGCTGCGAGACGTTCTTTCAGCCACGCGGGCGACTCACCAACGGTGACGCCCTGTATGGAAACGCCGGCATACCTGGGGCATGCACTGGGGTCATTAATTTCGACAGCGATTGGGAGCGTTTCGTTATCAACGGTGAAGTGATCAATGGGCGGGAAGAGGACGTTGCCGGAGTGGCCGTAGTTGATATGCAGGGCAGCGGCGAGGTCCTTTGCCACTCCGAGGTGATTGGTGGCATCGGTGCGGTTGGGGGTAAGGCCGATTTCAAGGACGTGGTCTTCGTGGATATTAAAATAAGTGCGGGCTTCCATACCGACCGGAGTATCGTTGGGAAGTACGAGGATACCGCTGTGGTCATGGCCGATCCCGAGTTCATCTTCTGCACAGATCATGCCTTCGGAGGTTTCGCCCCTGATTTTTCCTGTTTTGATGGTAATGGGATCGCCCTGGGCGGGGTATAGGGTGGTTCCAGGTGTTGCGACGAGTACTTTTTGGCCGGCAGCGACATTTGGTGCCCCACAGACAATAGATAGTGGCGTGCCTGTACCGATGTCAACGCGGGTAAGGGAGAGTTTATCCGCATTAGGGTGTTTGGAGCAATCGAGTACAAGGCCGGTGACGACCCCTTTGAGGCCGCCTTTAATGGTTTCGACACGTTCGATACCTTCCAGTTCGAGTCCAATATCGGTAAGGATTTCCCCAATTTTTTCGGGGGAGCGTTCGAGTTCGATATAATCGCGCAGCCAGTTCAGTGAAATTTTCATAAGTAGATGGTTTGCGGAAATTTTGGCGGGCGTAAAGGTAAGGATTTTTTCGGTTACAACCCATCGAGGCGGTTGAGGCCTGCTTTTGCAGATTGATGGAGGCTGCTGCGGTAATCGGAGGGATCGAGGGAAAGGCAGAGGCGGAAGAATTGCCTTGCAAGGGGCAGATTTTTTTGTTTTTCGTAAATGAGGCCGGTTTGGAGGGCGGCATTGCAGGCAAAGTAGAGGGGGAGGTTTTGTCCGAGATCAATAGCAGTGCGGTATGCTGAGAGTGCGGCGGCCATATTGCCGAGGCTGTGGTGGATGCGTCCGGTACGGTAGTGGTATTCGATTTGTTCTGGAACTTCTTTGAAGTCCCGGGCATTGACTTTAAGCATGGTTTCGAGGGCTTTGGCCAGGTAGCCTCCATCGAAAAGGAGTCGGGCCTTGAGCAGGGAGAGGGAAGGCAGGCGTGGGTTTTGAGCCTCGATGAGTGCATTTTTGTCGGGTCCGGTGGCAGCCTGGCCCTGATGTACGGCAAGAGCTTTGAACTGGCGGTACTCGGGGATATCGTTGCGCAGCAGGGCGGCCCAGGAGAGTTTTTGATAAGTTTCCTTGATGCCGTTTTCCCCTTTGAAATTTTTGAGGAAACGGAGGAACTGTTCTGAAGCCCCGGGGTCGAGCTTTCGCAGTTTTGCATTGCCGTGCAGGAAGTCCAGGTAGGGAAAGGGAAGCAGGGATTGGTGGGTGGGTTTGTTTTCAAGCAGCTCAAGTGCATCGTCGTTGCGTTTACATTGCATAGCAACACTGGCGAGGAGGAAACAATGCAGGAGATTGGACTTTGGGTTTAAGCCTGCGTTTGATACGGTCATCCAGGCTTTGTCTGGTTCGTTGGAGAAATTGAGCAGCACGTAAGTATAGAGCAGTAGTGCTTCTTCCCGGAAAGGGAATTCCTGGTTGCTGGTTTTTGATATGACAGTTTCCAGCTCGGCTTTCCCCTGGCGTATGCTGCCGTGCAGGCCACCCAGAACGCGGGCTCCCCAGCGGTAGTTATCCGGGATTGCACCGACCATCGCGTGCAGGATACCGAGATTTTTGAGGTTGGGGAGGAAACGCGGATATTTTTGCTGGTTCCGTTGGAGGAGCTTATATGCTTTTCCGATACTGATAAATGCAGGGAGATACTCTCCGAAGCGCAGTTTGAGGAAAGCCCATTGGAGCAGGATATCGGCCTGACCGTAATAATAATAAGGTGAGGTTTCGTCCCCCAGCTGGAGGAGCTTTAGGCGGGCATCTTCGTTTTTTTTCAAGCGTTGGTAGAGGGCCTTATCCTCGCTGACGTAGAGCTGAAAAAAATCGAGATAGTTATCGAGATGGATTGCGGCGAGGTTGCCGGGTTCCCGGGATTTTAACGATTTTAGGGACACACGGGCATCCTCGAGCTGGAAAGAGAATATTTGGGTGTAGATATTTCGGGCATGCCCGGAGTAATGAAAGTACGCAGGGGATTCCGAGGCATTTACCGCTGTGGCTGCCAGGAACAGGAGCGTGCAGGCGTAGAGTGCCTGCTTGAGCGAAGTTGGTAACTTAGGGGAACATCCGAAGCGTAGTTCAATCCGATTCGGCCGCAATCGCTTCTTTATTTGGCTGGAGGATGTTGTCGTCCACCAGGATACGTCCGCAGTATTCACAGGCGATGACTTTTTTACGCATGGAGATTTCCAGTTGTAATTGAGGAGGGATTTTATTGAAGCACCCGCCACAGGCATCGCGTTGAATTGTAACTACTGCGAGGTTATTGCGGTACGAGGAGCGGATTCTCTCGTAAGCTTTGATGAGGCGCTCTTCGATACCTTCTTTAGCGGCAGCGGATTTTTGGCGCAGAGCATTTTCTTCTGATTCGGTTTTGGAGATGATATCCTGGAGTTCGACTTTTTTCACTTCCAGGTCGTTTTTCTTTTTTTCGAATTTTTCTTCAGTAGCGGCGAGTGCCTCTTCTTTGGACTGGATATCGGCGTTGGCCTGGCGGATTTTCTTTTCGGCCAATTGGATATCGAGTTGCTGGAGCTCGAGTTCTTTGGTCAGGGCTTCGAATTCGCGGTTATTTTTAACATTGTCCAGTTGCTGCTTGTAGCGTTCGATGAGGGATTCCGCCTCCTTCATATTGGCCTGCTGCTTAGCGATATTGGCTTGCAGGTCCTTAATGGTGTTGCGCAGTTTACCGATGCGGATTTCGAGACCGGCGATATCGTCTTCGAGGTCGCTGACTTCTATGGGCAGTTCTCCTTTCAGGATTTCGATTTCGTCAATTTTAGCGTCAATGAGCTGGAGTTCGTATAGCTGTTTGAGTTGTTCTGCAACGGTGATTTCCTGTGCCATAGTTTAAAATTTGATTGCTAGCAAAAACGGGTGATTTTATCTGGGGTTGTGGGCGGGGTTTTGTGGTGAACAGGCCCGCGCTAACGGTATAAAACGGGGTTTGTGACGGTTTCTGTACAATAGGCCGCAAAATTACTAAAATTTTGGGAAATTATTTGGTGTAATAATTCTATGGTAAATTGTTCGGTCTCATAGTGGCCGATATCGGCGATCATGATGCGTTGCTCCGCGTCGAAAAATTCGTGGTATTTAAAATCTGCGCTAACAAAAACATCTGCTTTTTGGGCGATAGCGGCGCGCAGGAGTAAGCTGCCTGCCCCGCCGCAAAGGGCCACAGTTTGGATGGGGGAATTTATGGGAGCGGTATGCCGCACGACGGGTGCTTTCAGGCGGTCTTTGAGTAAGTCTAGAAAATCGAGTGGTGCGAGTGGTTCGGGCAGCGATCCGATCAGCCCGGCGCCAATATCGGGGTGTGGTTTTAGGGAAGGTTGAAGGGTTGCAGCAGACAGTGCATCTGGGGAGATGCTTCCTGCCAGGGCCTGAAGCAACGGTATTTTTGCGGGGTCTGCCTGCAGTTCGGCGACGACCAGGTCTGCCGTTTTGAAGTAGGTGAGTGTTGTGCCGGGAAAGCCCGCATCGCGGAGCAGTTGCCTCAGGGGTTCGACATGCTGATTTTCGAGCAGTAAGCGCAGGCACTGCCAATGGGTTTTGGGCACCAGAATCCGGGTATGGCTAAGGCCCAGCCGCTCGCCAATTTTCCCATTGACGCCCTGGTGGTACATATTGTCGAGGTTGGTATGGATAGCGTAAATGGCGATTTCGTGGCGAATGGCCAGGATAACGGAGCGTTCTGCATAGGTGGCGCCGGTAATTTTTTTTAAACCTTTGAAAACGATAGGGTGATGGGCGACGACGAGGTTGCAACCCCTTGCGATGGCTTCTTTGATTACCGCTTCGGTGGCATCGAGGCAGACAAGCACGGCCCTTACTTTGGTATCGGGGTCGCCGACAATTAATCCGGCATTGTCATAGTCTTCCTGATATACCGGTGGGGCGACGCGTTCGAGGCAATGGATCAAATCGCGGATAAGGGTCATAATGATATAGTTATCGTTTGAGGATCCCGTTCAGGATTTTTTGTTCGATGGTAGTCGTCGAGTAGCCGGGCACGAAGGGGAGTACGGCGACTGTCCCGCCGTAGCTTTTTACAAGATCGGCACCTACGATATCGTCAGGGGCATAGTCCCCCCCCTTTACCAGGATATCCGGGCGGAGTGTGGCAATTAACTCCAGGGGGGTATCCTGGTCAAAACCGACTACGATATCAGTGAATGCGAGGGCGGCCATTTGCAAAAACCGGGTAGCTTCGTCCTGGATAGGGCGGTGTGGGCCTTTTAACCTGGCTACGGAAGCTGCGCTGTTCAGGCCGACGACCAGTATCCCGCCCAGATCGCGGGCCTGCGCGAGATAGCAAAGATGGCCGAAGTGAAGGATATCAAAGCATCCGTTGGTAAAGACCACTTTTATGCCCTGCTGCTGATATAAGACAATACGCTGTCTCGCCTCGTCCCAGGAGCAGATTTTTTCTTCGATACTTGATCGCGTTGGCATAATATACATTTTACCGGGTCAGGGGTTCCGGGGCGTAATCGCGGTTCAGTAAGGGCAATATGACCAGTGCGATCAACCCCATGAGGATATTTCCGCCCAGGTTAATGCAAAGGAAAGCAATATTGGCGAAGGAGAAGCCGTCTTCGCCCGCAACTCCATAGATGCTGAGGGCAGTCTGGGTAAGGAAATGGTAAGTGCCCATGCCACCAGGGGAGGGGATTACGATGCCCCATGAACCGAAAATAAATACAGTGAGGGTTTCCGCCGGGCCCAGCGCATCCGTTGGCCCAAAGGATCGGAGGCAGAAGTAAATCATCAGGAAGTACATCAACCACATATTGACACTGTGGAAAAGAAACCACCAGGGTTGTTTGAGATATCTGATGGTGAGGATACCCTGCCAAAATCCTTCAATAATCCCTACAGACTTCTTGTAGATGCCCGTCTTTTGCAGGCGTTTCCGGAACAACAGCAGGGCTGCCAGTAGGACAAAAGCTGCCAGGGGCAGTGACCAGGCAAGTTGCATAAGGCCGTCAATCTTTGATCCCAGGGAAATATTTTCCGAAGCAAAGGCGATGAGGGTGTCGTACTCCAGAAAGAAACCAATGCCAGTTATCAGGAGAATGCTGATCACATCGAAGATGCGGTCAACAAATACGGTGCCCAGGACTTTTTCCAGCGGGATGCGCTCGTAGCGTGCAAATGCCCCTGAACGGGCGATTTCGCCAAGCCTTGGCAGCGCAAGGTTGAAGAAGTAACCCAATATAATGGTAAAAAAGGCGTTACTCATCCGCGGCTGAACGCCCAATGGCCTGAGCAGCATGAGCCAGCGTGCCGCGCGGCTGATATTGCTGATGGCAAAAGCCAGCAACACAGCCAGTATCCACCAATAGTTGACAAGTCCAAAATCTGTGATGACTTTTTCGAGCAGACTGCACGATCCGGGGGGGATCCCTTTTAAGGCACAATCTTCCTGAAACGCAACGGACTGTTGCTGGTAAACGAGGTAAAGCAGGGAAGTGCCTATGCCCAGGAAAACAAAAAACTTGAGGGTGTTGAAAAAATACAACTTGTACTTGGGCGGTATGGCCATGGAACAGGTATTGGTTGAAGCGTGGTTTACTTTTCAACTGCAAAGTAAATATAATTTAACGAGAACGCTTTTTTGCAAAAAGCTGTTGCAGGCGGTTTGCCGGCTGGAATATAATCAAAAGTGCTTTTTTTTGCCTTTATACCAACCTAAGCCGGCTTTCAGTTGTCTAATGATTTGATCTTTGTCTAAAAAGAAATGAATAACTGATTCATATTTAGACGAGAAAGGGTTTTTTTGTTAATTTTGCGTTCCTAATTGTCGAAAGATTGAACATTATGGCAGGCCCAAAAATAGTGCGAAGGATATGAGAAAGAAGAAAGTGTTGATTGTGACGCAAGAAATGCAGCCCTATACATCGGCCACTACAATATCCGAAATCGCCCGACAATTGCCACAATACGTTCAGGAACATGGCATGGAGATCCGGGTACTGATGCCGAGGTTCGGATCCATCAACGAGCGCAGGCACCGCCTGCACGAGGTGGTGCGCTTGTCTGGCATGAATATAATCGTTGACGATGACGATTACCCGCTTGTCATAAAAGTCGCCTCGCTGCCCGAGGGCCGTATGCAGGTGTATTTCCTGGATAATGAAGATTTCTTTCGCCGTAAGCACGTTTTTGTGGATGAACAGGGGCAACCCTTCGACGATAATGCGGAGCGAATGGTCTTTTTTTGTAAAGGGGTAATCGAAACTGTCCGAAAGTTCGGATGGCCGCCGGATATCATCCACTGCCATGGTTGGATGACGAGCCTCGTACCCTTGTTCTTAAAGACGGCTTATCGCAACGAGCCCCTGTTTCAACAGGCTAAAATCGTATATTCGCTCTATGACGAACCATTGGGCAACAATCCCGAAGATAGCTTTCTTTCCAAGGCATTAGTAAGTAACCTCGGCACAGAAGATCTTAAAGCTTATCAGAACGGTACAGGGATCAAACTGCAAAAAGGGGCTGTAATATACGCCGATGCCGTGGTGCAGGGCAGCCAGGATATCGAAGGCGGACTGCTGGATATGATCGCCGGAATGGATAAACCTTTTTTGCCTTATCCCGGAGAGGATAAACTCGCCCCGATCTTTGAATTTTACCAAAGCTTGCTTCCGGAGAAAGTCTCCGAATAAAGGGGTTGTGTAAAAAGCCTCCGGCAGGTCCTTTGGCGGTGCAAGCCGCCAAAGGACTTGCGAGACAGCCTCACTTTCTACACAACGCCATAAGCTCAAATCTTTTTTCACCTGACCCGCCGAAGGGGGCAATTGCACCTGCCGGGTTGCTGTTAAGCGAAATCATTCATGAAAATCAACTGGTTGCCACCCTGGATTTTCGCGCTCTTTCTAAGTGCATGCGGAGCCTGGAGTTGTACAAACCCTACCGGGCTTGGCCTGGATTTACTGGAAGAGGACCTGCTCAACGTATTGTATTCGGACACGCTGAGCGTTGAAACCGGAACTGCGTCCGGTGATTCCACAATCGTGCATACCCCGGCTAATTTCGCCGGTGCCTACCTCCTGGGGCGTCTGAACGACCCGGTATTCGGGATTTCCGAGGCCGGGCTTTATGCACAGTTTGTGCCGGAGTATCTGCGCCCGGCTTTCCCTGCATCCGCCAGGGTGGACTCGCTGGTGCTTGTCTTGCCCTACGATACGTCCAGGTTCTATGGCGACCTGAACCAAAACCTCTCTCTGGAAGTATATCGCCTCGAGGAACGCATCAACGGCGATCTGGTACAATATTCCAACGCTTCATTTGCGTATGACCCTGTCCTGGTGGGCCGCTTCCGTGGAAAACCCTCTAAAGACAGCATCGCCGTAAAGGATTATCGCGGCGGTACGGAAACCACGATAACTTTCCCCCATCTGCGGATTTCCCTCTCCGGAGCCATCGGGCAGGGATTTCTCTCTGCCGACACATCGGTCTATACTTCCGATAGCCTGTTCTTAAATTTCTTTAAGGGCCTCTATATCCGCCCGGCTGGTACCAGTGGCGGCAGCCTTGCCGGGGTCAATTTGTCCGCGGCGAATGCAGGGCTGATGGTTTATTACCGTACCGATACCCTCGCAAGGCAGTTCCAATTCCAGTTCAACCGTTTCCTGGCTAATGTGACAACGTTCAGGCATGATTATGCCGGTTCGCAGGTGGAACGTTCCGTCGCCGCGCCGTCTTTGCAAAACCCTTATATCTTCGTGCAAGGTATGGCCGGGGTTTATGGACGAATCAGGATTCCTAATGTAAGAAAATTTCAAGGGGTAGTAATTAATAAAGCAGAGCTGATCTTTCAGGTGGCCCAATTACCGGGTGACAATCTCTCCTTTTATCCGCCGGCAAGCTTTCTATCCCTGTTTTACCGGGATAAGTCCGGGATCCTTTTTCCTATTCCCGATGCGCTGCTTATCCAGGCTAACCTGAGGGAAAATTTCGGAGGGACTTACGTTCCAGGGGCAGATGGCGCGCCCGGCCTGTATCGGATCAACCTGGGGGCGCATTTCCGGGATATGGTGGAAGGACGTGTCCCCGATGAGCTGTTTATCGGGTTGTCGCCAAAAGCAACTAACGGGGCCAGAAGTGTGCTCCACGGTAGTACGTCCCCGGAAAAAAAAGTCAAACTAAGGGTCGCTTATACGCCACTAAACCGATAAGCGGTACTAAAACAGATGAGGTTTTTAATAATCACCTTGTTGGGCCGCCTGTCCTGGGCATTATTAAAAGGCAATTTTACTGCAAAAGTTTGGCCGCGCTTCGGGCAACCCAGATAACGTAAACGAATAACCTATACTTTTTTCATGACGCAAAAAACAAAACTGGACATGGAGTACAACTCCCAAATGGAGGAGTTGATCATGCCCGAGTATGGCCGCAATGTACAACGGCTCATTTTTCACGCCAAGACAATCGAAAACGACGAATACCGCCAGCGTTTTGTCGAACAAATCATCCGGCTGATGTTTCAGATGCAGCCGATGAACCGTACCATTGATGAGATACGCGACAAACTCTGGAAACACCTTTTCCGCATTGCCAGTTACGATATCAAAGCGTCCCCGCCGAGTGGCATCATCCCCACTCCGGAGGCAGCGATGAAAAAACCTGGCAAGGTAGAAATTCCACAACAGGAGCTGAGGTTCCGTCATTATGGGAGCGGGGTTCAGAAACTGATCAGAAAGGCCCTCGAAATGGAGCCCGGTCCCAAGCGCGAGGGCCTGGTATCGGTCATCGCTTCGTATATGAAGCTCGCCTACCGAACGTGGAACAAAGAACACTTCGTCAGCGACGATGTTATTAAAGCGGACCTGGAAATTATATCCGGTGGGCGCCTCGTACTGTCCGACTCGATCGAAAACCTGATCGCCCCGCAGCAGGGTAATCAGATGCGCAGAAAATTCAAGCCCTCTGGCGGTGGCTCCCCGTCGCGGCAGTTCAACGGCTCTGGAAATAATAAGGGCGGTTCCAACAAAAACCGCCAGATGCCCCCCCGGAATAAACGTAAATAAACTAATTCAACGCGCCAAATGATTATTTATAATGTTACCATCAAGGTGGACGAAGATATTCATCAGCAATGGTTGAAATGGATGTTTGAGGTACATATCCCCGATATGATGGCAACCGGTAAATTTATCAATTACCAGGTATGTAGGGTGTTACAGGAAGAGGAGGATGGCGTGACCTATGCTACACAGTATTTTAGTCCTGACCTGGAAACACTCGCCGCGTATCACGAAACAGATGCCAGGCGTCTTCGTGAAGCGCATGCAGCGGAGTTCCCGGGGCGGTTCGTGGCCTTTCGCTCGGCCATGGAGGTGTTGTTGCCCCCGCAAACCACCTAACGTTTAAATATACCAAAGCTATGATTTTTGCACTTTCCGAAGAACATCTGGCAGTCCAGGAAGCTGCCAGGGAATTTGCCCAAAAAGAGCTAAAACCAGGCGTGATCGAACGGGATTCCACGATGGCCTATCCTAAAGAGCAGGTACGTAGAATGACCGAACTCGGTTTCATGGGTATGATGGCTCCACCAGAATATGGCGGCGGCGGTATGGATACGCTCTCTTATGTCTTGGCCATGGAGGAAATCTCCAAAGTGGACAACTCCTGCTCGGTCATTATGTCGGTCAATAATTCTCTGGTTTGCTGGGGCCTTGAAGTATATGGCACCGATGACCAGAAGGCAAAGTATTTGTCAAAACTGGCAGCTGGGGAGTGGATCGGCTCCTTTTGTCTTTCAGAGCCAGAGGCTGGCAGCGATGCGACCCACCAGCGTACCACTGCTGTGGATATGGGGGACTATTATCTGCTCAACGGCACTAAAAACTGGATTACAAACGGGGGTACTTCCAGGGTACACCTCGTTATAGCTCAGACCCATCCGGAGAAAGGCCCACGCGGGATCAATGCATTTATCGTTGATACGCAATGGGAAGGGGTGAAAATCGGTGGAAAGGAGGATAAACTGGGAATCAGGTCTTCCGATACCCATTCGATTATGTACACGGATGTAAAAGTCCCTAAAGAAAATCGTATCGGAGAAGACGGTTTCGGGTTTAGGTTTGCGATGAAAACACTCGCCGGCGGTCGTATCGGTATTGCCGCCCAGGCGCTGGGTATTGCCGGCGGGGCCTATGAACTGGCAGTGGAATATGCGAAACAACGCGAAGCCTTCGGCAAACCGATCGCACAACACCAGGCAATTGCTTTCAAGCTCGCTGATATGGCCACGGAAATCGAAGCGGCCAAGCTCATGGTATATCGGGCAGCATGGCTGAAGGATCAGGGAATGGACTATAACTCCGCCAGCGCGATGGCCAAATTATATGCTTCCGAGGTCGCTATGCGTATTTCGGTCGAGGCCGTTCAGGTGCATGGCGGATACGGCTTTGTTAAAGAATACCATGTCGAGCGGCTGATGCGCGACGCAAAGATTACCCAGATTTATGAGGGTACGTCCGAGGTCCAGCGCATCGTGATTTCCCGGGGAGTATTAGAAGGACAGCCTTACCTTCCGGTACCTGGTGGAACGTCATCCTTTGTGCCTGTTTGAAAGGCTGCCTTCAAAATGACTACATGAAACGAACGCTCAAAATTGCGGCGCCATTTGGTATCCCCCTAAGGTTACACTGGACTTTCGGAATGGTTTTCGTGTATGTTTTTTTTATCGCTTGGGAAGGCCGGTGGGATTGGCAGGTCACGCTGATGGTATTCGGGCTTATCGTTTCCCTGTTCGTCTGTGTGACGCTGCATGAATACGGCCATGCACTGATGGCGAGGCGGTTTGGGGTCAACACCCAGGATATTTTACTCTCTCCCATCGGTGGTATTGCCCGCCTTGACCGGATACCCTCCCGCCCCAAGGAAGAGTTTCTGGTAGCCATCGCAGGGCCTGCAGTCAACTTCTTGCTCGCCGCATTGCTCGGCACCTACCTTTTTACCTTCCCCGCATATTTGCGTCGGCATTTACTGCAATCCCTTTTTTTTCAGGAGAGTAACTATTTTTTACCCGAACTCCCGTTGACAGGGTACGCCCTGCTGATGCTGTTTTTCTTAAATATCGTTTTGGCGGTGTTCAACCTGATACCCGCGTTTCCAATGGATGGAGGGAGGATTCTGCGTGCCGCCCTCTGTACCCGCTTACCCCGATATACTGCTACCCTGATCGCAGCCCGGATTGGCCAGGCGTTTGCAATAGCATTTGCAGCCTTCGGTATTTACCGTATGGTCCAGAGTGGTGGCCGGGAGGGAATATTTTACCTGTTTATCAGTACTTTCGTGTTTATGACAGCACAAAACGAACTGCGCTTCGTTGAGGTGCAGGCACGTATCGAAAATGTACTGGATGCCGGGATCAAAGAATTTGAATAGACCTGGGGTGTGTAAAACGCTCTTTCACTGCCCCTGATGCAAAATTTTATGGGGTTGTGGAAAACGCCTCGATATTGCTTCGCAAGCTATTTGGCAGCTGTCCCGCCAAAGAATATTTCAAAACTTTGTTGCAGGGTCCGGGGGCTTTTTACACAACCCCATACTTATGATACAGCCTCGTGAGCCAGTGTCTTTAACAGGTTATTTGCCGTTGTAAGCCGCTGAAATTGTTTTGAATAGCTGCGATTTTTTGATTTTTAAAAATAAAATTAAATAAAAAAGCGCATTTTAAAAATTTTATTTCGCAGTAATGGATGGTAGAATGATTGTGAGACGGGCTCTGGATGTAGAATCTCCCTCCGCAGGCAGTACATTTCTTTTTCATACAACCCCGGGCCTGATCGTCTCAGGGTAAACAAACTCACGAAGTGCGTGTAAATGAAGGGGCAAAATTGTACAATCTGTAAATTTGCACTACTTTTGCGCTTCGTTGAAGGAACCCTTCAAGCGGGCCGGTATGGCATTTGTATTTTTTAGTAATCCTAACAAATTCTTAAACATGGGTCAGACGATTACGTACCTTATTCCAGTGTTTGGAGTACTTGGTCTGTTATTTACTTTCTGGAAATCGGCATGGGTGTCCCGTCAGGATGTCGGCACCGATCGAATGGCAAATATCGCCAACGCGATATCGGAAGGCGCGATGGCTTTCCTCCGTGCCGAGTATAGCCGTATTGCCATTTTTGCGGCAGTGGTTGCGGTACTTCTTGCCGTTTCTGCCAGCCCTGAATCTTCTTCGCCATTAATCGCGCTTTCTTTTATAGTAGGGGCGGGTTGCTCTTCCCTGGCGGGTGTCATCGGCATGCGGGTGGCAACGAAGGCAAACGTGCGCACTACCCAGGCGGCACGTACCAGCCTTGGCAAGGCCCTCGAAATTGCCTTCGCCGGTGGTTCTGTGATGGGCCTTGGTGTGGTAGGCCTTGGGGTCCTGGGCCTTGGCGGACTCTATTTGGTTTATAGCGGTATGGGCTGGGATGTTGTCAAAGTGGTCAATGTCCTTACAGGCTTCTCTTTTGGGGCCTCCTCAATTGCATTATTCGCCCGTGTAGGGGGTGGTATTTATACAAAAGCGGCCGATGTCGGTGCTGACCTTGTTGGAAAAGTCGAAGCCGGTATCCCGGAAGACCATCCGCTCAACCCGGCCACAATCGCAGATAACGTCGGCGATAACGTCGGGGACGTCGCTGGTATGGGCGCCGACCTTTTTGAATCCTATGTAGGCTCGATTATCGGGACGATGGTACTTGGCGTTACCTTCGTCGGAATCGCAGGCTTCGAAGCTACCAATGCGTTTGGTGGCCTGAATGCCGTACTTCTTCCATTACTCCTTTCGGGTGTGGGTATTCTGACTTCCATCCTCGGCACATTCTTTGTGAAGGTACGGGAAGGGGGCGACCCTCAAAAAGCACTTAACCGCGGCGAGTTCCTCTCCTCGGCGATCATGCTTGCGGCTACTTATGTAATTGTACGCTGGATGCTGCCCGCTTCCTGGCAGATTGGGGAAGAGACCTATACTGCAAACGGGGTTTTCTTCGCCGTGATCTTTGGTCTGGTGTCAGGCCTGCTGATTGGTATCGTAACGGAGTTTTATACTGGTACGGGTACCCGTCCGGTAAAAGGGATCGTTGACAACTCACTCACCGGGTCTGCTACGAACATCATCGCAGGTCTCGGTGTCGGGATGCAATCTACCGCTATCCCGATTGTTATACTGGTCATTGCGATCATCGGAGCACACGAAACCGCGGGATTATATGGTATTGCTATTGCGGCGGTAGGGATGCTTTCGAATACCGGTATCCAACTTGCCGTAGATGCTTATGGGCCAGTATCGGATAACGCGGGCGGTATTGCCGAAATGGCAGATTTGCCTAAAGAAGTTCGCGAACGTACGGATAAACTGGATGCAGTCGGTAATACGACCGCTGCAATCGGAAAGGGTTTTGCTATTGGTTCTGCTGCCCTTACGGCACTGGCACTTTTCGCTGCATACATGGCGACTGCCGGATTGACTTCTATTAACGTTGCAGAGCCCATGGTCATGGGCGGCCTTCTGCTGGGTGGTATGCTCCCCTTCCTTTTCTCTTCCATGGCTATGAATGCGGTAGGTAAGGCTGCTATGGATATGATTCAGGAGGTGCGCCGCCAGTTTAGCGATATTCCGGAACTGAAGCGTGCACTCGAGCTCATGCGGGCGAATGGCGAAAAAGAACTGCACGAATGGTCAAAATCAGATCAGGAGGAGTTCCATAAAGCTGAAGGAAAAGCACAGTATGGGAAGTGCGTGGAAATTTCCACTAAAGCGGCAATCAAGCAAATGGTGGTGCCTGGCCTTCTGGCAGTAGTATCCCCGGTATTGATTGGCTTTGTGGGCGGTGCAGAAATGCTCGGCGGCCTCCTCGCGGGTGTGACCGTTACCGGGGTATTGATGGCGATCTTCCAGTCAAATGCCGGCGGTGCATGGGACAATGCCAAGAAAATGTTCGAAGGCGGCGTAGAAATCCAGGGCAAGACCTATTATAAAGGCTCTGATCCGCACAAAGCTGCGGTTGTGGGTGATACGGTGGGCGATCCTTTCAAAGATACCTCCGGCCCTTCGCTGAATATCCTTCTGAAGCTGATGTCTATTGTGGCAGTGGTAATTGCTCCGCTACTGTAAATCAGCGGAGGGTACACAAAGGGCTTCGCCCAGATGCGTATTGCCGTAGGCACCCGCAGGGATGCCTACGGCAATACGTATTTTATAAGACGTAGGATCAGCTGCGTTCCCGAAAAGGTTCTTTTTCTGCCATACTACACCGTGTTTTCGCTTGCACCGCTCGGCTATGTACCCTCAAGCTTCATACAGATTAAATACAGTGATTTTTCCCCCTCCGCACTGTGACCCCACCTATTCTACCAGGTCTAATTTATTTTGGGAAAGTGGTGCTTCCGGTCAACCAGGATTTCTCCTGCGTCGGTGCCCGGGGTTCGAAATGCCGCTGGCAAGGGGGCCAAATGTGTAGGGCAGAGGATCAAAATGTCGCTTGCCGGGGATAAAATGGTATGGGTTAAACGAAAGCAGTAGTTTTTTCGTTAGAAATTCGTTAAAAGAAGGTTGTTTGTAAGATATTGGGCAACATTTTTGTTTTAATCAGGATATTGCTTATTTTTTCACTTTTGATTTCAATTCAACCGCACAATTATGAGGCTCCGCGCTATCTTGTTTTTCGCCCTGCTTACCGGTATCACGCTCCTGGTGGGCTTCCATCCCTATTCACAGACAGCAGGGCCTGACCAAAAGGAATCGGTCCTGATGCGTACGGTTGTGGCCCTTGTTGATCAGCTTCATTTTAGCCCCAAGCCCATGGACGATACGTTCTCTAAAGATCTCTTCAAGTTTTATCTGGAAGAGGTGGATGGGGCAAAGCGTTTTTTTACACAGGAAGACATGGCCAGGCTCAATGACTTTGAAAGCGGGCTGGACGACGCGATAAAGTCAGGCGATATCGGCTTTTTCGACCTTTCTTACGCGCTGTTCAATAGCGCGCTGGAGAAAACCCAGGGGTATTATCGGGAAATACTGGCGACGCCATTTGATTTTTCGCAGAAAGAGGTTTTCGAGGTAGATGGGGAAAAACGCGATTTTGTCAGAAACGATACTGAATTGAAAGCCCTATGGCAAAAGTACCTGAAGTACGAAACACTCAACCGGCTGCTCGATAAACAGGAGCAAAATGAGAAAGAGCGTGCAAAAAACCCGGAAATTCCCGAAAAGACGACCAAAGAACTGGAACAGGAAGCCAGAGAAGCTACCCTGAAGTCTTATGATGACTATTATGTGCGCCTGATGAAAATTAAGCGCAGCGACCGCTTTGGGGAATTCCTGAATGCTATGGCTGCTGTTTTCGACCCCCACACCAATTATTTCGCGCCTATTGATAAACAGAACTTCGATATCCGCTTTTCCGGACGGCTGGAAGGTATCGGTGCCACCCTCCAAACCCAGGGCGATTTCACCCGCGTAGTAACTATCGTTGTGGGTGGTCCGGCATGGAAAGGCAAGGAACTTATGGAAAATGACCTCATCATGAAGGTCGCACAGGGGGACGATGGGGAATTCCAGGATATCTCCGGTATGGTCATCAATGACGTCGTTCAATTAATCCGGGGTAAAAAGGGTACTAAAGTGCGTCTGTATGTAAAAAAAGTGGACGGTACCTTTAAAACAATCAGTATCGTGCGGGAAATCGTCGAAATCGAGGATACTTATGCCCGTTCCCTGTTGATAGATGGTGCCAACGGCGAAATGTTCGGCTATATCTACCTGCCAAGCTTTTACGCGGATTTTAACGATCCTGATGGCCGTTTTTGCGCCAAAGATATCCTGGCAGAACTTGAAAAGCTACAGGCGGAAAAAGTGGGCGGTATCGTCCTGGATCTGCGCAACAACGGGGGGGGCTCGCTCCGCGATGTTCAGCGAATGACGGGCTTCTTTATCGAAAATGGGCCCATCGTCCAGGTCAAATCCCGTTCTGCCCAGCCGGAAGTGCTTCGCGATATGGATACCCGTGTGCAGTACGCAGGTCCTCTTGTAGTCATGGTAAATACCTTGAGCGCATCAGCTTCGGAAATCCTGGCCGCCGCGCTCCAGGACTATGGGCGTGCAGTCATCGTCGGCAGTCCAACTTTTGGAAAGGGTACGGTGCAGCGCTTCTATAATCTCGACAATGCCATTCCTAATAATCCTGAAATCCAGCCATTGGGCGAAATCAAAGTGACCACCCAAAAGTTCTATCGGATTAATGGCGGATCTACGCAATTGAAAGGCGTGACACCGGATATTTTGCTTCCAGACGAATTTTCAATGGTAGAGGTCGGTGAAAAAAATGAAGCCTACCCTTTGGCATGGACGCAAATCCAGGCAGTATCCTATGTGCAAAATGCGTTTAAAATCAAAAATTTGGATGACCTTCGCACTAAAAGCAAGTCAAGGGTAGAAAAAGACCCGACCTTCCAAATGGTTGTCGCAAACGCTAAACGGCTGAAAACTCAACGGGACGATTCCCTCATCAGCCTGAATATTTCCGAATACAAATCAAAAGAAGCCAGCAGAGACCAGGAGGCAGAAAAATTCAAAGATATATTCTCCGCCGTGGTCAATCAAAATGTCCGGAACCTTCCAGCCGATGTGGTGGGGATTAACCTCAACGATTCCCAGAAAGCACGGAACGAAGAGTTCATCAAATCGGTAGGAAAGGATATTTATATCCGCGAAAGTTTGAATATCCTCCACGATTTGCGTAGGCAGCATAAATAAACAAATGAATTATCTCTCGCTCGAACGAATCTCCAAAATGTATGGCGAAAAGGTGTTGTTTGATAACATCACCTTACAGATTAACCGGGGCCAGAAAGTTGCGCTCGTCGCAAAAAATGGCTCCGGTAAATCTACCCTGCTGCGCATCGCAGCAGGAAAAGAATCCCCGGAAGGCGAAAATTTCAGGGTTTTTATGCACCGGGAAGTGCAGGCAGGTTTCTTGGATCAGGACCCCGATTTCTTTCCTCATCATACCGTATTGGAGGCCATCCTCGATGCCGATACGCCAGGTATGCGGGCAATAAGAGACTATGAAAATGCAATGCTCCAGCCCGAACAAACAGCGCCCCTTCAAGCAGCTATCGCCCAAATGGACGCACAGCAAGCCTGGGACCTGGAGGCGCGGGTAAAAGAATTACTGTACCGTTTTCGCATCACTGATTTCGGGATGCCAATCCGCCTCCTGTCAGGAGGACAAAAAAAACGGCTTGCCCTTGTCCGGCTGATTATCAATGAACCAGCGTTCCTGATCCTCGACGAACCAACCAACCATCTCGACCTCGATATGATCGAATGGCTGGAAGAATACTTCAAAAACGCCAACCTCACCCTGCTAATGGTGACCCACGACCGGTATTTCCTGGAGCGGGTCTGCGATACCATCGTGGAGCTGGATAATGGCCACTTATACCGTTATTCCGGAAATTACTCGGCTTTCCTGGAAAAAAAAGCAATCCGGAAGGAGAATGAGGAAATCGAATTGGATAAAAACCGGAAACTGCTGAAGCAGGAACTCGATTGGGTCAACAGGATGCCGCAGGCTCGTACGACAAAGGCGAAATCACGCGTGGATGCGTTCTACGACCTCCAGGATAAAGTCTCCGGCAACCGGGTAGATAAAGATTTGCAAATTGATATCAAAGGCCAGCGCCTTGGCAAGAAAGTCCTCGAATTACACTATATCAGTAAGCAGTTTGGGGAAAAAATGATCGTTGATCAGTTTGCCTATAAATTCAAGCCCAACGAACGAATCGGTATCGTGGGGCCCAATGGAGTGGGCAAAACGACATTCCTGAAGCTACTCACACAAGAACTTCGTCCGGATGCAGGAAAAATAGTGCCGGGCGGTAATACGGTTTTTGGCTATTATACCCAGGACGGTATCCAACTCGGCGAGGATAAACGCGTCATTGATGTTATTCAGGATATTGCAGAGTATATCCCGATGGAAAAAGGGCTTAAAATTTCTGCCGCCCAAATGCTGGAGCGTTTCCTCTTTAGCCGCAAACAGCAGCAGGTATTCGTATCGCAGCTCAGCGGCGGAGAGCGCAGACGGCTTTATCTCCTTACAATCCTGATGCGTAACCCCAATTTTTTAATCCTGGACGAACCCACCAATGACCTCGATATCCTAACCCTGAACGTGCTGGAAGAATTTTTGCTGGACTTCCCGGGGTGCGTCATAATTGTTACCCACGATCGCTTTTTTATGGATAAGCTCGTTGACCATCTCTTCGTTTTCGAGGGCAATGGCACAATCCGCGACTTCAACGGCGATTATACGGAGTACCGCGAAATACAAAAAGAACGCGAGCGCGAACAGCGTAGGTCGGAGCGCGCAGTACAGCATCAGGCTAAAGAAGGGCAAAAAGAACTGGCTCCCAAAGCCGGCCTTACATTCGAACAGCGAAAAGAAATGAACAAGCTGGAAAAGGAAATTCAGCGCCTGGAAGAAAAAAAAGCCGCAGTAACCGCACAGTTTGAACAAAGCGACCTTACTCCCGATCGTATCCGGGAACTGGCAAAGGAACTCAGTACCATCGGGGGGCAGATTGAGGAGAAAGAACTGCGCTGGATGGAACTCGCCGATTTTGCCTGATTACCGGCCAGACAGCTCGGCGATTTTCTTTTCCAGCAGTGCCTCGTCCCCCGGAAGATAGCCAGTGTGCTCGTACACAATATTTCCCTTCTTATCCACAATGATGGTGTGCGGTATGGCTTGAAAGTTTAGCGCGTTTTTTAATGCCGCACTGGCATCAGTAAGGATGACGTATGGCCATCCCTGCGCTGCGACCATGGGCCGCACTTTGGCGAGCTGCCGTGGGTTGTCAGTACTGATCGCCAATAATTCTATCTGATATTTTTCCTTCCATACAGGGTATAACTCCACCATGGCATCCAGCTCCCGCTTACAGGGGGAGCACCAGGTCGCCCAGAAACTGATGATGGTCAGTTGACGATCTGTATAAGATTTTATCCGTTCGTTTTTTCCGTCAAGCGTCCGAATGCTTACATCGGGCAACTGCTTTTGTGCTGTCAGTACAAAAGGCAGCGCAATAAAAAACAAAACAGCATATATTAAATTGATTCTCATGGTTTATACCGGTGTTGATTTTTTTAAAAGAATTTGATTGCTTACGCCACCAAATAATATTTTGCTACAAGAGACAGTGAAGGACTTTTTAAACAATCCCACAAATTTTTGTACCAGGGGCGGGGAAAGGACTTTTTGTACAAGCCCATATCTTCTCTGTGCAATGTATTAAAAAAGTGCGAAACCCGCAATATTCCCGATGATATACGCAATCCTTAGGAGTGCAAACGTTATCTTCGTAATCGTTTTATGGCTCTGCCCGGAGTGAATTCGCAAGAACCAGTAAAAATAATCAAGTGCCTATGGGTATATTTCATATACGTTTAAAAGGAGTTGGCCGTGCCGTATGGGCTGTATCGGCGATAGTGCTATTGGGGGGCTCCGGCAGCCTGTCTGCCCAGGATGAAAAATCAGGTGGCGGTCATGTGTCCGGGAACCTTCAGTCTAATGCGAATTTTTTCATGCGCGATTCTTTGATCGGTGCGGCAAATACCCCCCAATACGACCGGCAGTTATACGGTGGCGAGGCCTGGCTCAATTTGAATTACAGCAACCGGGGCTTTGATTTTGGCCTCCGGCTGGATGTATTCAATAATTCCAATCTCTTGAACCCCACAGATTCCTACTCCGGAGAGGGGATCGGTAATTGGTTCGTGCGCAAGCAGGTAGATAAATTGGGTATCCAGGCAGGGTATATTTATGATCAAATCGGAAGCGGGGCTATTTTTCGTGCTTATGAAGAACGTCCTCAGCTTCTGGACAATGCCCTTGTGGGCCTGCGCCTGAGTTATGATATTGATCCCAACTGGCAGGTACGGGCTTTCACGGGCAGGCAAAAGCAGCAGTTTGGGATGTATCGCTCCGTTATCCGGGGCCTGGCAGTTGATGGATTTATCAGTCCGCGAAGGGCAAAGGGTGAATGGTCAATGGCCCCAGGTTTCGGAGCAGTAGGCCGTACCCTTGACGATTTGTCTATGAATAATCTGGTGGCAACGCTGAATACCTACCCATCGCAATACGCTTTTGTGCCTAAGTATAATGCCTTCGCCTTTTCAGCATATAATACGCTAAGCGTAGGAAATTTATCGTGGTATCTGGAAGGGGCTTACAAAACGCGGGAAAGTATGAATGACCCGTTTGCAACTACCGCAGCAAACGGGGATACTGTGACGGGCGACCGCTTTGTGAATAAGCCTGGCACATTGTTTTATACATCTCTAAGTTATGCCGTGGATCGGTTGGGCATTACCGTCGAAGCAAAACGTACAGATCATTTCACTTTTCGTACCCGTCCGCAGGAGCAGCTCAATCGCGGTATGATCAATTTCCTGCCACCTATGGCGCGGGTGAATACCTATCGGCTCAACAGCAGATATAATGCAGCGACCCAGGAAATTGGCGAAATGGCGTTTCAGATGGATTTTCGCTATGGTATTGGAAAAGCATGGAAGTTTAACGTCAATGGTGCGAATATTACAAAATTGAATGGCGACTTGTTGTACAGGGAACTATTTCTGGAAGTACAGCGTAAATTTGGGCTAAAAGGCAATTTGATCGCAGGTATCCAACGCCAGGAATACAACCAGGCAGTCTATGAATTCAAGCCCGGGGTGCCCCTGTTACAGACATGGGCCCCTTTTTTGGAGTGGCAGTATTCAATCAGTAAAAGGTATTCCTATCGTTTCGAAATGCAATATATGCGTACCGGAATGGATGAACAGGCAAAAGCGCGCCAGGATTACGGCGATTGGCTTTTTGGAGCCGTTGAGTTTAGCCTGGCGCCTCGCTGGACCTTTTCCCTTTCCGATATGTTTAATGTGGGACCTGGCCGCAATAGTCCTGTAGATGCAACCGGCAAGAAAAGGCTTTTGCATTATCCCCGTGCCGATGTATTTTATGCCGTCGGTCCGAACAACTTTTCCCTGAGCTTCGTCAAACAGGTGGAAGGGGTTGTATGTACGGGGGGGATTTGTCGCCTTGAGCCAGCATTCAGTGGTATAAAATTTTCTGTGACGAGCAGTTTTTAAAGGATACCAGATGAAAATAGTTAAAATATTCCTTTTTGCATTTCTCTTGATCCCGATGTTTTCCTGTAAGGAGATAGGTCCGGTAATCACCTCGCTGGCACCAGGAACGCCTAATCCGGTGAATATGCGCAACCGGGTCGTTCTGATTGAAGAGTTCTCGGGTGTGCGTTGTGTCAATTGTCCGGCTGGAAGCCAGGATCTTGAGCGCCTGTCCGCAGCGTATCCAGGGCGCCTGGCGATTGTATCTATCCATGCGGGGTTTTTTTCTAACCCATACCCGGAGAGCCGTTTTGATTTCCGTACACCAGAGGGTAATGGTCTGTTAAACCTTCTCGGGCAGCCGCTTGGATACCCTTCTGCTGTGATCAACCGTCGCAAGTTTGAGGGCGAAGCCGATCTTCAGCTCGGCCGTGCCCAGTGGCCGGGTTTCATCGAGCAGGAACTGGCGAAGGCCCCCGCTTTTGATATTCGTCTATCCTCTTCTTTTTCCACTTCTACGCGGGAGTTAAGGGCAGATGTGGATATTGTGCGGTTAGACAACAGCGCGAACTTTCAGGACATCCGCCTTTCGGTGTTTATTGTCGAAAACAATATCGCCGATGCCCAGCTTACACCGGAGGGGAAACGGGAGGATTACCTGCATAAGTATGTGCTGCGCAAGGCGCTGACTGCTTTTGATGGCTCGCCGGTCGGCACGGATTTACAGGCCGCGCCTTCCGTCCGCCGTAGCTATGTGTTTACTTTTCCGTCCAACTGGAAAGCGGAATCCTGCCGTTTAATCGCTTTCGTACATCGCAGCGGGGAATCATGGGAAGTGTTGCAGGCGGTGGAAAAGCCATTCTGATCAATGGGTTTGTCATTGTTAAAAAATCGGGGTAAAAAGCGTGCTATATTTTTGCGGTATTTAAGGTGATTGTAAAAGATCGTATAACCCTGGTGCACTATTCAAATATCGTATTTGAACAAGCGAAAATCTTCGATTATCCGGATTAATTTATCTGCATATCCTGGATCGGTGGCATATCCTGCCTTTTTGAGCCCTTTTGCCCACGCGGCATAATCCCGCCTGGAAAGTTTGAACAAGGGTTGATACCTGGGTCCCTGGAGCAGGGTGCTGTGTGCCTGGTAGCTTTCGCCGGGACTTGCATAAATTCGGAAAAAATCTTTGTGCGAATCGTCTTCGAAATTGCGGCAATGCCCTCTGCGGCAGGTTTTGGAAAAGCATTTTATACCGAAATGATTGTTTGCTTCGGTTGCCAGCGGGCTTGCCCCTGCATTGGTCTCGAGCAACCCTTGCGCCAGGGTAATACTCGCAGGTATTCCGTGGCGGCGCATTTCTGCCTGAGCCAGTTGGGCATAAAGCAGGATATAGTTTTCCTGTTTCTTCCGTTTTTCCATATCGTCACGGGGCTCCCGAACGGGCTCCGATGCTGCTGCAGGCTGTTTATCCCTTTTTTCTGAGGAGATCATGGAAACGTTCATGGGTGGTTCCTGCCCCAGGCTGATGGGGACATATTCTGCAATGGTCTGGCGAATCGGTATTTTTTCCGTTTTCGGTACGGGATCCAGTGAAATGCTCAGGGCGATATCTTTCCTTGCGAAAGCTACCGCCACCGTTATGGATAACACCCACTTGAACCAATTTCTGCTCCAGGACTCCATTGTCCGCTTAAGGCCTTTCGCACGAAGGTGCCGGTCATCATTTTTAAAATGCTGCGCATCCATTTTTTCTGTTTTGTTATATGGTCTTGAATCTGGGCACATGCTTTTAGATTGCCACGATAATCCGGCTTAAAAATAAACAAATTGTTTTAAATAAAAAAATAAATTGTTTGCTGTAAATGCTGGTGTGGGTGAAAGAGGCTGTCTCACAAGTCCTTTGGCAGCGCAAGCCGTCTTGGTGTTGTCAACACCTAAATTGTTGCTAAAAATTATTTTATTGAGGTGGACAAACGCTTTTAAAATAGGTACATTTGCAAAAAAGGCATATTGCTATGAAAAATTCTGTATTGATGATTTGCTTATTATTGATGGGCGCGCTGCCATCCTGGGCGCAGAAGTACGGCCATCTAAATTACGGCAACGTACTTACGCTGATGCCCGAAGTGAAGCAGGCGGACGCACAGTTAGAAGTATTTCAGAAGGAACTGGTTTCGAAAGGGGAGCGTATGGCTGTGGAATTCAGAGGCAACGTTGCAAAATTTGTGACAGAGCAGCAGTCGGGGATACTATCGCCAAAAGAGCAGCAGACCAAACGGGAAGCGCTTGAGAGAGAGCAGGCGGCGATAGAAGCATACGAGCAGGAGATCCAGCGTCAGGTCAATTTGAAGCGCGAGGAATTGTTAAAGCCACTGACGGACAGGCTGGACAAGGCAATCGAGGCAGTGGCCAAGGCGAATGGTTTTACATTGGTTTTTGACACCGGGGCCTTCAATGCGGTACTCTACGGAGCTGAGAGCATTGATCTTTTTCCCATGGTAAAGAAGGAATTAGGGATTAATTAAGGTTTTCCGCCTTCAATGGGCTAAATCGTATAGGAGCATACAAGTACAAAGCCCTTTTTAGATTTTGCTTTGCAATTTCTAAAAAGGGCTTTGTGCGTTAATTAAATCTGTTGACCCCTGTCCTTAAAGGGCGTATGTATTTGCCTCGATTAGAGTGGCGGCGACTTTTCGGCGCAGTTGTACCGTATTGCGGGCGGGATATTTAGAAAAGCGCTTGACGCCCATGAGGAACGTGCGGAGCAGATCGCCTTCCGCAAAAGCTGCAAGTGCGGTTGAAGCCGTATGTTGGATACGGAAAGTGGCATCGTGGAAATAGGTTTGCAGGATAGCATCGTAGATATCCATCGGAAGGGCTGCTGTACCTTTCTGGCGGAGTTTTTCTACACGGAGCAGCAGGGATTCTGCCATAAAAACCTCGATCATCATATCTGCGATGTTCATGAGGATTTCCTGGGATTCTTTGAGGTCAATTTTGCCGTCCATCTGCATTTTTGCAGCAGCCCCGGTGCAGATGAGGGTAATTTTCTTGAAGTTTTCCACGGCGATTTTTTCCTCTCCATAAGGGCCTTCGGGGGTTTCGACAGAAGGCATAGATGCGAGCTCTTTCTGAACCGCCCATGCCGGCCCTACCAGATCAATCGCTCCTTTCATGGCACGCTTATAGAGCATATCCACTGCCAGCATGCGGTTGATTTCATTAGTACCTTCGAAGATGCGGTTGATACGGGCGTCGCGGTATGCGCGCGCTGCGGGCGCCTCTTCTGAAAAGCCCATTCCACCGTAGATTTGCACCATTTCATCCACTACATAATCCAGTACTTCTGAGCCGGCTACTTTGATGATCGCACATTCGATCGCATATTCTTCTGCAGCGATTTGCTTTGCCGCTACATAGCCTGCCCCTCCGGCCACTGCTTCCTGGTTTTTGAGTTCGATCATATTGGAAACGCGGTAAACGGCACTTTCGAGTGCAAAGACGCGGATAGCCTGTTCGGCGAGTTTATGCTGGATAGCTCCAAAGCTGGATATTGGGCATTGAAACTGGATGCGTTCGTTGGCATATTGGACGGAGAAGGAGGAGATTTTTTTGCATCCGCCCATCACCCCTGCACCGAGTTTGAATCGGCCGATATTAAGGACATTAAATGCGATGAGGTGGCCTTTTCCGATTTCGCCCAGTAGGTTTTCGGCAGGTACTTTGACGTTTTCGAAGAACATCTGCCTGGTGGAAGAGCCTTTGATGCCGAGTTTGTTTTCTTCTGCCCCGAAGCTAAGGCCGTCGCTGTTCCGCTCGACGATGAATCCTGTGAATTTTTCGCCACTGATTTTAGCGAATACGATGAAGATATCGGCGAAGCCCGAGTTGGTGATCCACATTTTCTGGCCATTGAGGATATAGTGGCGGCCATCTTCACTGAGGTCTGCGCGGGTTTTCGCTGCCAGGGCATCAGAGCCGGAACCCGGTTCGGTGAGGCAGTAGGAGGCTTTGAGGTCACCGGAAATGAGTCTTGGGAGGTATTTTTGCTTTTGTTCTTCGGTCCCGTAATAGAGGATAGGCAACATCCCGATCCCGGTATGAGCGGAGAATGTTACCGAGAATGATCCGGAATTACCCATTTCCTCGGTAATAAAGGTGTTGGAGTTGTTATCCAGTTCCATACCGCCGTACGCTTCGGGCATGTGTGCGCCGAGGAGGCCGAGCTCTGCGACTTTTTTCAGTAAGGCGGCACTTAGGCCAGGTTCCTGTTTTTCGATGCGCTCATAGACCGGGAAGATATCGTTTTCGACGAAACCCCTGACGGTTTCCCGGATCATGACCTGTTCCTCATTGATATCTTCCGGGATATAAACATCCTCGGGGTTGGATGCTTTGAGGAGGAACTGGCCCCCGGCGAGTGCTTGCTGTGCGATAGTGGAATCCGTCATGGCGATTATGTTTGATTATCTTAAATAGCGAATTTTCGCTGTAAAAATACAGCAATTCATCCTTTTTGTAAATAGCAGGACGTGATTTTTTGCGAAAATTCGCTAAAATAGATTTATCGGGATAGGTTAGGGCGGAAAAAAGGCATTTTAACCCGCGCCGATTTCGTCACGACAGGTCAACTATGGCGATGACAAGATTATTCTTTCAGTGTTTCGACTTTATACACCAGATATTGGGTTTTCCCTTGCCAGGGCATAACTTTTAATTTTTGCTTGTAGTGCAGTTTTACCCTGCTGCCTTCGCTGCTGCTGATGGCTTCATACGTTTTTCTGGAGTTGGCGGAAAAGTCCCAGGTTTTGACGGCGAGGTCGCTGCGGGTGGCCAGGTTGAGGGTACCTTCATAGGTTTTGAAGAGTAATCCTTTATAACTGATTTTCATGACATACCCAATACGTGTACCTTCGCTGTAGGTGAAATTGCACACCAGAAAATAGCCGGCCAGTGCGACGCTGGCGAGCAGGAGCAGATAAAGGAGTACCTTGCGTGCCCGCTTTTTGATGTTCTGCCTGCCTTCTTCGACGACTTGTTGGAATTCGCTCATAATGGACAATATTTTAGAGGATAACAGAAGATTTTTGCTTTTATGGCGTGGTTAGGAAGTTTATTGGATGTGTACGCGTATTTTTTCCCATTCCCAGGCAGTGCGCATGATATCGTCAATATCCCTTTGCGGCGTCCAGCCCAGGATACGGGTTGCTTTGTCGAGGTTAGCATAGATTGCAACGACATCCCCTGGCCGTCGTGGCCCGATTGCATAGTTGAGCCTGGTTTTGGCGACTTTCTCGAAAGCATGGATAGCTTCGAGGACGGTGACACCTTCTCCGATGCCGAGATTGAACACTTCGCACTGTTCCTGGTTGCGGTGGTAGAGAAGGTATTCCATTGCTTTGGTATGGGCATTGGCGAGGTCCATGACGTGGATATAATCCCGGATACAGCTTCCGTCGCGGGTGGGGTAATCATTGCCAAAGACAGTCATTTCTGCCCGTTTCCCTGCGGCGGTTTCGGTAATAACCGGTACGAGGTTGCTGGCCGGGTTGCTGGGGTCTTCCCCTATTTTGGCACTTTCATGTGCCCCTGCAGGATTAAAATAACGCAAAAGAACGGTATTGAGGTTAGTATTGGCGCGGGTATAGTCCATTAAAATATCCTCGCCCATTTGTTTGGTACGTGCGTAGGGCGATTCTGCTTCCTGGCGGGGGGTCATTTCCGTTACGGGGAGTGCGCGGGCATTGCCATACACCGAGCAGGAAGAAGAAAAGATTAAATGCTGTATCTTGGCCTCGGCCATACACTCCAGGAGGTTGAGGAGGCCGAGCATATTGTTGCGATAGTAATGGAGGGGTTTTTGGACGGATTCTCCGACTGCTTTGAGGGCGGCGAAATGGATGACGCCCTGGATATCGGCGTGTTCGAGGAATACGCGGCGCAGGCCTTCCAGATCACAGAGGTCGGTGGGGTAGTTAAGGACTTGCTTTGCGGTGATTTGTTTGATTCCGTCGAGTACAGATGCCCTGGAGTTGGAAAGGTTGTCCACCGAGACGGGGGAATAGCCGTGATCCAGTAAATCCACGATGGTATGGCTTCCAATATAGCCGCAGCCGCCCGTTACGAGAATTTTAGGCATAATTATCTATTTTTACGCCTGTAAAATTGCAAAAAAGAATGGATAAAAGCGGGTTGTTGGAGCATGTTAAATCTATTGCGCGGGCAGCTGGTGCGGCAATTATGGCTTTCTACCGGCAGACGGACCTGGGCATAACGCACAAAGCGGATGATTCCCCGCTCACTTTAGCCGATCAGGCTTCCAATCAGATAATATGTGAATCGTTGAAGAGGTTATTGCCGGTCTTTCCGATTATTTCTGAAGAAAACCGGGCGCTGGCCTATTCGGGGAGGCGGGGATTTGAATACGCCTGGCTGGTTGACCCGCTCGATGGTACGCGGGAATTTATAGCAGGGAATGAGGACTTCACGGTCAATATTGCACTGCTGAAGGGGAATCGTCCTGAGCTTGGGGTAGTATTTGTGCCCGCTCTTGGGGAAATCTACTGGGCGGGCCGGGATATGGGTGCTTTTGGGGAATATGAGGGCAGGGTACATACCTTGCAGGCAGCGAATTTTGACTTTTCATCGCCTGGCCTGAGGGTACTTTGTTCCCGTTCGCATGCCGACGCGCGCACCGCTGCTTTTATTGAGCGCCTGGACGCCCCGGAGCGGATTTCGCGGGGCAGCGCTTTAAAATTTATGCTACTGGCGCGTGGCGATGCAGAGCTCTACCCCCGTATGGGGCCGACTATGGAATGGGATACGGCTGCAGCACAGATTATAGTAGAAGAAGCCGGGGGCTGGGTGGTAGATGCTGAAACAAAATTACCTTTGACCTACAACAAGGAGGAGCTGCGGAATCCCTACTTTATCGCTGCGGGGAAGTCCGTTACAAACCCATTGGTATGGTGAATATTTCGCTGGTTGTCATAACGTATAATGAAGCAGATAACATTCGCCGCTGCCTGGAGAGCGCGGTGGGGGTTGTTGACGAAATTGTGGTGGTGGATTCTGTTTCGACCGATGCGACGGTTGCGATTGCGGAGTCCTTTGGGGCAAGGGTTGTTGTGCAGCCATTTCTGGGTTATGTTGCACAGAAACGGCTTGCGATTTCCCAGGCACTCCATCCGGTCGTATTATCGTTAGATGCCGATGAGGTATTGTCGGAGACACTTCGGATGTCTATTTTGGAGGTAAAAGCTAATTGGGTCTGTGATTGTTATTTTATGAACCGGCTGAGCAATATCGGTGGCAGGTGGATCCGGTATGGTGCTTGGTATCCTGACCGCAAGATGCGGCTTTTCGACCGTGGGAAGTATACCTTGGAGGGGATTGACCCGCATGACAAGTTCGTTCCGGTGCCTGGCGCTTCGAGTGCCCGTCTCAAGGGGGATATTCTGCACTATACGAATGTAGATATTGCTGGCAGGGCGGCTACAGTGAATAAGTTTAGCACGCTGGCAGCTAAGGCATTCAACGAACGCGGCAAACGCGGTTCCTGGGGGCGTTTACTTTTCAAGCCCTTTTTCCGTTTTGTTGTGGAGTACTTTTTGCGGCTTGGCTTCCTTGATGGGTTTTACGGGTTTATCATCGCGATGACTTCTGCGCAGTATGTGTTTTTACGCGAGGCAAAATTGATGGAACTGCAAAGTACAGGTAAATAAAGGTATTGATGATTAAAGCATGACAGCGGGCAAAAAAATATATTTCGCTTCTGATTTCCATCTTGGCATGGATGGGCGCCTGAGCAGCAGGGAGCGCGAGTTGCAGTTGCTGCGCTGGCTGGACCAGATTTCAGCAGATGCGGAAGAAGTGTTCCTGGTGGGTGATTTATTCGATTTTTGGTTTGAATATCGCAGCGTAGTCCCCAGGGGGTTTGTGCGTTTTTTGGGAAAGCTGGCAGCATTGCGCGATGGGGGGCTTCCGATCCACATATTTATTGGCAACCACGATATGTGGATGTTCGATTATTTTGAGCGGGAGCTGGGTATTCCGGTATACCGGGGACCTGTGGTCCGCGAGTTTGGTGGAAAAACGTTTTTCATAGGCCATGGAGATGGGCTGGGACCGGATGATTACGGATATAAGCTCATAAAAAAAATCTTCAGGAATCCGTTTTGCCAGTGGGCATTTGGGCTGCTGCACCCCGATGTGGGAGTTGGGTTGGCAAATTACCTTTCAGGAAGGAGCAGGGCATCGAACCCACCTGCCCCAGAGTTTCTCGGAGAAGGGCAAGAGTGGCTGATCGCATATTGCCACCGGAAGCTCGAAACGGTAGCGGCGGACTATTTTATTTTTGGGCACCGCCATCTGCCGATAGACTATACGCTGAAGAATGGTACGAGCCGATATATCAACCTTGGCGATTGGCTATATTATAATACGTATGCAGTATTCGATGGCACCGATTTACAGCTTGTTTTTTTTGATCGTCCGGGCGGGAAAATTTTTGGGCGGACGCTGCCGGGGTAATGGGGTAATCGCACTATTGATTTTTATGCCCGGCCTTGCGCCTGCTCAAACAAGCTGGGGTGGGGCAGTGCTGGAATGGGAGACCACGATAGGTGCAAAAGGCTTGTCCGTGGATAGGCTCGGGCAGGTTTATATACTTACCCCTGACCAGCAATTGGTGCGGTTTGGTGCGGATGGCGTGCCTAAGGGGGTATTTGCACAACCTGCGCTGGGTCGCCTGAGCGGGATAGATGTCAGCGACCCGCTCTCTCCGCTACTTTGGTATCCCGATTTCCAGGCGGTTGTACTATTGGACCGGACGATGGGTTTACTTGCGACCCTTTACCTTCCTTCAGAAGTTTTTGCTTACCCCACACTGGTAGCCAGGGGTAGAGATAACCGTATCTGGGTATTTGACAAATTCCATAATCGCTTGATGTCTATTGATGCACAGGGGCGTTTACTGGGGCAGAGCCAGGAGCTCAGCCTGGGGGCGCAAGGGCCGAAAGATCCACAGTTGCTGGTAGGGGACGAGGAGGGCTTTTTTCTTTGCGATAGTCTCCAGGGCTTGTGGCGTTTTGATCGTCTTGGTCAATTTCAGTATTTTGTTCCTGAAAAAAATATACAGGCAGTTCTTCCTTTGTCAGGCAATCGGGCTATTCTTCGCAGTGGGGATGGTTTTTTACTGCTCGATATTGGACGGCTGCCCACGCCTGTTGATTTTCCTTTTGCTGCGGTATTTCTTTCGCTGCAGGGAGATGTTATGGCTACCTGGGGAGGAGGGGTCCTGCGATACTACCGGAAATAAAAAAATCCCCTTCTTTGCAGAAGAGGATCAAAATGGCATTGTGGAGTTAACAGAACTTCTATGCTGACATTTGCAATATATCTTCGGGGCGTGCGTGTATCGCATTTATGAATCAAAGGACGTGGATTTTGGTTACCCCTCGTCTTCGTCCCTGGTAGGTCGGCCCGCCTGGAGTTGGTCCTGATAATCGCGCAGCACTTCCCATTCGTTGTTCATTGCCAGTCTGGCCTGTGCTGGCCATGTATCGGCGCTTACGAAATGTAGCTGCGGTGCAGTGATCTGAATAATCGTTTCCAACTCGCCTGGGTCGCTTTTTGACAGATCTTCAAAAGTCAGGATACCTGCCTTGTGCAGGATTTCTTCGATGGCCGGGCCTATTCCTTCAACGACTTTGAGGTCGTCGGCGCTGCTTTGAGGGGCATTAGGGATTTGATTTTCTTCAGGTTGGAGCTGCATAAGACGACTTGCCTGGCCAACCCAGTCGTCTTTTAGGATGCGACCATCAAAAAATTCGATTTGCCGGGTGACCGTTTCAATTTTTTCCGTATCCCAACTGGCGATTTCCTGGAAGGTAAAGATCCCGATTTCATTGAGCTTTTTTTGCAGGAAAGGGCCAATGCCGTTTATCAGGGTCAGGTTGTCCGATATAAGGGCTGAGCGCGTATCACCGGGGATGGGGTCAACGACGAAGCGGATGGGTTCGAAGAGGATTTCTTCTTGCTCTTTATCTTCGTATAGTGGAGCTGATGGGGCTGGTTCTAAAGACCTTGACGCTGTAGGTGTGTCGGTTTTTGGAAACCGGTGTTGATCTCGGGACTGTTCGAGTTGGCGGAGGCGTTGTTCGATTTCAGAAAGGCGTGATTCTGCGAAAGTACCGATTAATGTCTGGGAAGTCCCCATGATTTTTTCCTCTTCGGAAGCACTGGTCACCTCCGAGGCGCCCTGCTGTGCAATTAACTGGGCGTTACGGGTTTTTAGGCCGATGATCTGGTCGTTGAGGTCTTCTATTGTGGTCAGGTATTGTTTTACCGTTGCGGTTGCCTTATCGAGGTGATATTGGGTAGAGGAGCGGTCATTTTCCAGCTGCTGTTTATCTGCTTCCAACTGCCTGTACCCCGCGCTTGTTGCTTCGAGCTCAAATTGGAGCCGGTTTAAGTCTGCTTTCAGAAGGTCGAGGGCTTCATTTAGTTTTTGACTTTCTGCATCTGCTGCCGACAGCATGGCTGTTTGCTGGGCCAATGTGAGATCCGATGCCTTTATTTTAGACCTGTTGATCCACCAGGCCCCCAGGAATCCAATCATAAAGGCAAGAATTGCCAGGGTCAGTACGAGGATGGTTTCCTGAGCGTCCCATGCGCTGAATAACTGAGCAAAGTTTCGGTCCATAGCCTGAAAAATTTATGATGGCCAATTCTACAAAGGTAGGTTTAAGAGGGAACAAACTTTTATTTTTGTTGAGTTTATTTGACCGTAAGTAAATATTTTGTGCACAGAAAAACAGTAGAAGAAGAGAAGAGAATAGATGAAAAATATAAACAGCGTATGAAATTTCGGTGTACCGCGAACAGCATTCGCTTCCGGGTGCGCAAGTCTGATCTTGAGGCATTGGAGAGTCGGGGGGAAGTCCGGGAGCGGATAACCTTTGGTCCGGGAGTTGTCCTTTCTTTTGTGTTGAAGCTGGGAGAAGGGGAAGCCATCCATGCAGGCTTTTTTCAGGGTGCCGTCATTGTTGAGGTACCCCGCAGGGTGGCCCGGGAGTGGATAAGCTCTGCGGAAGTAGGCCTGGAGGTTTTCCAGGGGACGGGGGTTGAAGGAGCGGTTTTACATGTCCTCATCGAGAAAGATTTTCCTTGCCGGCATACTACGGAAGCGAACCGCGAGGACACTTTTTACGAGCTTGCCCCGGAGGATCCTTCCGTATGCTGAGGCTATCCGACGTATTTAAAGTTTTTATATATATTTCCATGCGATCATGGCGGTCTGGAGACGGATTATTTTCCCGCTAAGCGCCCCTGGGAGGGGGTACGGAAGGCTTGTTGCATGATGGCTTCCGGCGTGGGCGTAAACCTGCCCGCGCGATCAGATTAACTGTCCGGATGCCCAGGAGAGTGCCAGGAGGTTTTTGCGCAGTATTGCCTGTAGCTTGATTAGTTTAAGCCTTGCTTCCAGGAGCTTTTGTTCACGGGTATTCAGGAGGAAGACCGAGCTTTCCCCCAGGTCGAATTTAATTTGTTCGGCTTCGAAAAGCTGGGCATAATTGCGGGCAACTTCCGTATAGAGGGCGATTTGTTGTTGGGTGGTTTGTAATTCGTTGAAGTAGTTTCTGATTTTTGCTTCTTGTTCAGCGAGTTTTCTGTCAAATTTATTACCGGTAATAATTTGTTTGAGCCGGACATTTTCCATTTTCCCTTGTTCTTTGCGCAGGAAGAGGGGGAAGGAGAAATTCAGGCCCCATTTATAA
>Ga0209985_10000618_pt1 | contig 37509 bp, 36 predicted proteins | sample NOAtaG_FD_187305 | JGI IMG/M metagenome (GOLD analysis project Ga0209985, IMG submission 187305) | Freshwater lake microbial communities from Lake Erie, under a cyanobacterial bloom - NOAA_Erie_Diel6S_1000h metaG (SPAdes) (version 2) | ecosystem: Environmental > Aquatic > Freshwater > Lake ...
GCCCCCAGCTGATGCGCTCCGATCTCGAGCGGCCGCTGCCGGTGCTGCGCGAGGACCTGCTCCAAGGCCTCAGCGAGGCCAGAAAGCAGGCGGGACAGGAGCTCGCCGGTCCAACGGGCTCGGCCATCTGGGCCGGGATCGTGCGCAGTGTGCAGAAGGGCAGCATCGCCCTGGCGATGGCGATCGCCTTCGCGGCCGGAGCCCGGCTTCCCGGACGCGAGGAGCCGCTGCTGGCGCTCTGGATCGCGGCGGTTTTCCAGGGGCGCCGCCGCCTGGGCCAGCGCCGCTCCGACGTCCCCCCGGGCTGGATGGACGATCGGCGGGACTGAGCGGAGCGGCCAGGATCCGCCCCCCGAATTCAGATGTTCCGGTGGATGTTCCAGTGGACTGATCGGACGTCAGCCACCGCTGCTCTCCCGCCCGCGCCGGTAACGAAGCAGCAGTTCATCACCCCCCAGGGCCCGGTGCTCGATCAGCTCCCAGGGGCCGTCCGGGGGCCAGACAGGAGATCCGGACGGCAGCCACTGGTGGGCTCCCCCCAGCAGTCGCGGGCAGAGGGTGAGCTGCAGCTCATCGATCAGGCCAGCGCCCAGCAAGGAGGCGGCCAAACCGGCTCCACCCAGCACCACCAGCTGGCGCATGCCGCGGCCAGCGAGGGCGTCGATGGCCTCCGGCCAACGCGCCAGGGGGAGCTGGTGGCTGAACCCGGGGATGGCCACCGGGGACGGCTCCGCCGCCAGAAGCCAGCGCTCCAGCGGCTGGCGAAAGAACGGGAGGGTGGCCGGAAGCTGGCCCGAACGGCTCACGGCGATGGCCACGGGCTGGGGGTGGCGACCCTCCCCACGCCGCAGCGCCAGCAGCTGCGGATCCTTCAGCAGGCAGGTGGTGCCATGGCGGCGCAGCGTCTCGGCCCCGATCAGGCAGCCATCTGCCCAGGCCAGGGCTTCCTCGAGCGCCCGCCGGTCGCCGGGGCCGCCCAGTTGGGCAGCGCCGCCCTCGGGAGGAGCCAACCGGCCATCCAGGCTGATCACCAGAACCAGCCGCAGCCAGGGCCTGGCGGCCTCCTGCCTGCCGGGCTCGCTCAAGCGCTGGCCAGGGCCTCGAGGGCGGCGGGCAGCATCCCCAGGCCCGCGGTCTCGGCGAACACCTCGGCGGCGTTGTTGGGGCTTTCCTGGAGGCGCACCTTGTGCAGCCGAGCGCCGATGCCGGCGATCGGCTGGGTCAGCAGATCGGCGATGTGCAGGGCAATGTTCTCGGCGGTGGGCACGCAGCCCGCGAAATGGGGAATGTCCTTGTTGAGGAAGGTGTGGTCGAAGGGCTCGACCACCAGGTCGTCGACCAGGGCCTGCAGTTGGGCCAGGTCACAGACCATGCCGGTACGCGGATCGATCGGACCGCGGACGGTGACATCGAGCAGGTAGTTGTGGCCATGGCCATGGGGCCGGGCGCACTTGCCGTAGATCGCTTCGTTCTCCGCCTGGCTCAGCTCGGGACGGGCCAGACGGTGGGCGGCGGCGAAATGGGTGCGGATCGAGAGAAAGGCTTCCATGGAGGGGCGGGAGGAGTCGACGAGAACGTCGGCCCAGAGGTTGGGTTGTTCGTACAGGCGCAGACCCACCACGGGGAGGTGGGGAGCGAGGCGCTCGCGGATGGCCAGGGCCAGGGCCTCGGTGGTGGGCAGCCGGCCGTCGGGCCGCGACAGGTCGAAGTCCGGCCAGGCCTCGTTGAGGAAGCGGAAGTCGAGCGGCTGGATCACCTCGCGGCGAATGGCGTGCTTGACGTCGGAAAGGTTGAGAACCATTCCATCGCCATCGAGCCCGCCGCCCATCGCCACGATCAGCTCGTAGTTGTGGCCGTGGCCGGGGGGGAGGCTGCAGAGGCCGAACCGCTGGCGGTTCTCCTCCTCGCTCAGCTCGGGGAGCCGGTAAAGGTGGCTGGCGCTGAAACAGGCCCGGCGGGTGATCACACACGGACGCCCGCGGCCGTGGGCCGGGGCCTGCGGGTCACTGGCCCTCGGAGCTGTCGGCGACGCGCCCGGTGGCGCAGAAGCCGGCGCGGTCGGTGACGTGGTGGTGGGGATCGCCCCGGTGGCGGTCATGGCGGGACGGGCCTCGAACAGCGCATCTTAGAAACGGGTCCTGCCAGGTCGCCGATCCCCCATGCCCTCCGCTTCCCCCACCGGTGACGGCGTCAGCCCGCAGCCCCCGGCCGGCGGACTGGATGGCAGCAGCCTGGCCGGGCGGCTGAAGGGCATCAACCTGTACCTCGTGGGGATGATGGGCACCGGCAAGAGTGCGGTGGGCCGCCCCCTGGCGGAGCGTCTCGGCTACACCTTCCTCGATGCCGACGACACCATCGAGCGGGCGGCGGGTCGCTCGATTCCGGAGCTGTTCGAGCTGGAGGGGGAGGAGGGCTTCCGGCGCCTCGAGACCCAGGTGCTCAACCAGATCGCCTGCCTGCAGCGCCTGGTGGTGGCGACCGGCGGCGGCGTCGTGACCCGACCCGAGAACTGGGGCCATCTGCGCCAGGGGGTGGTGGTCTGGCTCGATGCCCCGGCACCGCTGCTGCTGGAGCGGCTGCAGGCCGATCCCACCCCCCGCCCGCTGCTGCAGGCCGCTGATCCGGCCGCCCGCCTGGCGGAGCTGATCGAGCGCCGCACCCCCCTCTATGCCCAGGCCGACCTGCGGGTGGTGCAGGACGGCCGCGGGCCGGCGGCGGTGGCCGATCAGGTGCTGGACGCCCTGCCAGCCATCCTGCGGGAGCAGCCCCAGGCTCCCGCCCAGCCGGTGCGGCTGGTGGATGCCGATGGAGGCATCACCACTTCGCTCAACTGAAACCGCCGGCCTGGAGAGCTGGACGAGGCTGCGAGCCAGCGGCGGCCGGCCGGGAACGGCCCACGGCGTGGAGGGCGGCTGAACACGGGCCTCGGCGCACCCCTCAGCCCGGCGGCTCCAGCCGGATCGCGAACCACTGGATCGCCAGGCCCGCCCCCAGATCCAGCTCACAGGCCGTGTCGAGCAGCCGCCGGGCCTGGTCCTCGGGATCGGCGAGATCCGCCAGATCGGCAGGCACCCTCTCGAGGCCGCGCAGATGGTCGGCCAGCCAGTCCAGGGTCTCGGCGGCACTGAGGATGCGTTCGCCGGCACCGGAGGCCAGCACCACGTAATGATCGAGCTCCCGCAGCAGTGGATCGGACATCGGCGTCTTCCGCTGCGGTCATCCTGGCGGGAGCCGGCGGCCGCGGCGGCGGCCCACAGCAGGGACGGAAGGGCCAGCCGCGGCCCCGCAGCAGCGCGGGCAGCCGGCCCGGACGCCAGGCGCAGGCCTAGCTGACCCCGATCTGCTGGAGCAGCCGGTCGCGCCACTGGAACAGGGGCTCGAAGGCGGGGTGATCGGCGATGCCCGGCACCCCACGCCCCGCCAGGGGAGCCCCTGCCGACGCCGGAAACTTCAGCAGAGACAGCTGCGCCACCACGGCCAGATCCGCGAGGGTGAGGCCCGGGCCCTCCAGGTAGGGCTGCCGGCTGACCAGGGCCGTGAGCTGCTCCAGATTGCGGCGCAGCTGGCGGGCATCCTCGCCGCCCACCACCTCCCCCAGGGCCTGGCCGAGGGGCGCCAGCAGCCCCGCCGGCAGGCCGCCGACCAGGGAGCGCAGGGGAGCCGGGGTGGCCTCGGGCAGCAACGCCCCCCGCAGGACCGGATCGTTGGCCGAGGCCTGCAGCAGCGCCAGCCGGGCCCCGGCCGCCAGGGCGGTGTCGGCCCAGTCCTCGAGCAGCAGCACCCGCGCCCGGGCGCCGGCATCCGCCGGCAGCAGCGCCGGCAGGGGATAGCTCTCCTCCAGGTGCAGGGCGATGGCGGTGGAATCGGCGATCACCCGGGAGCCGTCGACGAGCACCGGGACCTGCCGCTGCCCGGAAAGCCGGAAGAGCTCGATCTGGCCGATGCCGGGCACCACCTCGTGGATGGCGACCTGGAGGCCCTTGACCCGCAGGATCAGGCGCACTTTCTCGCAGAAGGCCGAATGGCGGAACTGATGGAGATCCATGGGGGGGGTGGGGGGGTGCCGGACGTCGCGGCGGGCCTTCGGGCGGCAGAGTAGCCATCACAACGCCAACGGGTTCGGGCCGCGATGAAGGACTTCTTCGTGAATGTGACGCGCTACCCGCGTTACCTGATCGCCTTCGGACTGGGCGTCCTCAATTCGGTGGTCGAGCCCCTGGCCCAACGCGGCCGCAATCCGGTCACCGCCGTGGCGATGATCGGCGCCCTGGTCAGCGGCCTGGTGAGCGTGGGTCTGGTGCTGCGTGCGATGGTGACTCCAGCTCCGATTGCATGAGTCATGGCGCAGAGCCGTCGGGTCGAGCGGGTGGCGGCCCTGATCCGCCGGGAAGTGAGTGAACTGCTGGTGAACGGCATCCGCGATGAGCGGGTTCATCAGGGCATGGTGAGCGTCACCAACGTGGAGGTGGCGGGCGACCTGCAGCACTGCCGCATCCATGTGAGCGTGCTGGGCAGCGAGGAGGAGCGGCGCCAGGTGCTCGAGGGGCTGCGGGCCGCCAGCAGCTACGTGAAGGGAGAACTGGGTCGCCGCCTGCAAATGCGCCGCACCCCCGAAGTCGTGTTTCAGATCGACCGGGGCCTGGAGCGCGGCACCAACGTGCTCGGCCTGCTGAACCGGCTGGAGGAGGAGCGGCGGGAGCGGGGCGAGATCCCCTCGGGCACCGGCGAGCAGCCGGAGCCCGAACCCGGCGGCGGCCCCGACGCCTGAACCGGGACCAGCCAGCGACCATGTCCGACCCCACCGATCTGAGCGCGATCACCCCCCGGGAGCTGCGCCGCCGCGTGGCCGAACTGCTGGTGGTGCGCGCCAGCGGCCACCTCAGCGACGACCAGCGGCGCTGGCCCCGCTGGGAACTGGACAACGCCAGCCTGCGCCGGCTGCTGGCCGAGGGGGTCGGCGGCGTGATCCTGCTGGGGGCGAGTGCGGCGGAACTGCGCCTGCGCACCGACCAGCTGCGGGTCTGGGCCGGCGGCGAGGAGTCGGGCGACCGCGCTCTGCTGCTCTGCGCCGATGTGGAGGAGGGGGTGGGCCAGCGCTTTGAAGGGGCCAGCTGGCTGGTGCCGCCCCTGGCCCTGGGCCGCCTGCACCGCCACGACCCCGACGGCGCCGTACGCGCCGCCGAGCGCTATGGCCGCTGCACGGGTAGGGAAGCCCGGGCCGTGGGCCTGAACTGGGTGCTGGCGCCGGTGTGCGACGTCAACAACAACCCGGCGAACCCGGTGATCAACGTGCGCGCCTGGGGGGAAGACCCCACCACCGCCGGCGCCCTGGCCAGCGCCTTCTGCCGCGGCCTCCAGGCCGAGGGCGTGTTGGGCTGCGCCAAGCATTTCCCCGGCCATGGCGACACCGCCGCCGACTCCCACCTGGAGCTGCCGCTGATCCCCCACGACCGGGCGCGGCTGGAGGCGATCGAACTTCCCCCCTTCCGGGCCGCCATCGCCGCCGGCGTGGCCTCGGTGATGACGGCCCACCTGTTGCTGCCAGCCCTGGATCCCGAACGACCCGCCACCCTCTCGCCGGAGGTCCTGACCGACCTGCTACGCCGCGACCTGGGCTTCGGCGGCCTGGTGGTGACCGATGCCCTGGTGATGGAGGCGATCACGGGCCGCTGGGGGGCGGGCGAAGCAGCGGTGCTGGCTCTGGAGGCGGGGGCCGATCTGGTGCTGATGCCCGCCGACGCCGATGCGGCCCTGGCGGCGATCGTGGCGGCGGTGGAGCAGGGTCGCCTCAGCCTGGAGCGGATCGACGCCAGCCGTGAGCGGCGGCGCCGGGCCCTGGCGGCTGCGGCCCCGCAGGCGACCGCAGCCGAGGCCTCCCCGCTGGGGGCCCTCAGCGAGGGGCCGGCCGACGAGGACCGCCGCCTGGCCCTGCAGCTGGTGCGCGACAGCCTGGAACACCAGGGAACCGCGATCCGGCGACCGGGGCCGAAGGACGGTGGCGTCAACCTGGTGCGGCTGGACACGACCCTGGTCTGCCCATTCCTGAGCGCCACGGCCCCGGCCCTGGTGCTGCCCGAGGCCGCCGGCTTCCGCAGCGTGCTGCTCGACAACCGCAGCCTGAACCCCTGGCGAACGACCACACCAGCGGATCCCGAGGCCCCCCTCGACCTGGAGCGCCTGGGCGACGGGCCGATCCTGCTGCAGCTGTTCGTGCGCGGGAACCCGTTCCGCGGCAGCGCCGGCGGCGGCCAGGAACCATGGGCGGCCGCCGTGCGCCAGCTGCTGGCGGCGGACCGACTGGCCGGGCTGGCCCTCTACGGCAGTCCCTACCTGTGGGAAGCCCTGCGGCCGCTGCTGCCGGCCGATCTGCCGGCGGGCTGGAGCGCCGGCCAGATGCCCCTGGCCCAGAGCGCACTGCTGACGCAGCTGGGGTTCGGGGATGGCCCGGGCGTGGGCGGTTTCACCGACTGAGCGTCCGCGGCTGCACCCCGCCCCGGACGCTGCAGCCTCAGGGACTGCGGCGGCTGTGGGGTGTTTGTTTGCCCGGCAACAACAGCGGAGGTTGCCGGCACGGGCGGGAGGGGGCCTGGGGAGCCGCCGGGTCGGCGCACCGTCGGGGCGGCTGCCGCAGTGTGGCGCGATGGCGGGCGCGGGTTGGTGGGGTCGATGGCGGGGAGGCCGACAGGGTGATCACGGCGACGGAGTGGGGGCGATGCCGACGGCGGCCCCCCCTAGGCTTGGCCCGATCCACCAGGGGCGCCAGGCCGCCATGCTCAGCCTCTCGATGATCGTGCGCGACGAGGAGGGGCAGCTCGAGGATTGCCTGCGCTCGGTGGCGGACTTCGTTGACGAGATGGTGGTGGTGGATACCGGCTCCCGCGACGGCAGCGTGGCTGTGGCGGAGCGCTGGGGAGCCCGGGTGCATCACCTGGAGTGGCCCGGCGATTTCGCCCCGGCCCGCAACCACGCCCTGGAGCTGACGCGCGGCGACTGGGTGCTTGTGCTCGATGCCGACGAGCGGCTGCAGCCGGAGGCGCGCGAACCCCTGCGGGCCCTGATGGCCGACCCGGACACCCTGCTGATCACCCTGCTGCGGCGGGAGCAGGGGGCGGCGCAGGCGCCCTACTCGGCGGTGAGCCGCCTGTTCCGGCGGCACCCCGACCTGCACTGGAGCCGCCCATATCACGCCATGGTCGATGACAGCGTCAGCGCGCTGCTGGAGCGGGAACCCCACTGGCAGATCCGGCACTGCCCGATGCCGGCGCTGGTGCACGGCGGCTACAGCCCGGCCCTGCTCACCCGCGGCGACAAGGCCGGCCGGCTGCGACGGGCCATGGAGACCGACTTACAGGAGCGGCCGAACGATCCTTACATCTGTTCCAAGCTCGGGGCCCTGGAGGTGGCCGAAGGGAACCGGGACCGGGGCATCGCCCTGCTGGAGCGGGGCTTGGAACAATGTCCGCCGGAGGCCACGGCCGAGCGCTTCGAGCTGTTGCTGCATCTGGCGATCGCCCGGACGGCCGACGATCTCGTCGCCGCGGCCCGGCTGTATCAGGACGCCCTGGAGCTGCCCCTCGATCCCCGGCTGACCCTGGCAGCGGCGATCAACCTGGCAGCCCTGCAGCTGCGCCTCGGGGATGCCGAGGCGGCGGCGGCCACGGCCTCGGCGGCGGTCGCCGCCGGCCCCGAGGTGGCCCTGGCCTGGTACAACCTCGGCCTGATCGAACGGCAGCGCGGGCGCCTGGAGGCGGCGATCACGGCCTACCGGCGCGCCGCGGCGCTGGAGCCCGATCACGCCGAAACCCACCAGAACCTGGCCGTCGCCCTGCTGCTCGGCGGCGATCTGCCGGGGGCCCGCGCCGGTTTCCGCCGGGCGATCCAGCTGCTGGAGCGCCAGGGCCGGGACGACGTCGCCGCGGCCCTGGCCCAGCGGGTCGGGGCGATGATTCAGCTCGATGCCGCCCGATGACCACGACGCCTCCCGCCAGCCCCAGCGGCCTCCTGAACGGCCGCACCATCGCCGTCACCCGCGCCGAGCAGCAGCTGGGCGAGGCGCGCCGGCTGTTCGGCGCCACCGGCGCCCGGGTGATCGACCTGCCGGCCCTGGTGGTCACCGCGCCGGACGACTGGGGTCCCCTGGACGATGCCCTGGCCGAGCTCGAGACCTTCCACTGGATCGTGTTCTCGAGCGCCAACGGGGTGGAAGCGGTGGAACAGCGGCTGGGGCGCAGCGGCCGCAGCCTGGCCCGCCGGCCGCAGGGGGTGCGCCTGGCCGCGGTGGGACGCAAGACGGCCCGCTGCCTGGAGCAGATCGGCGCCGCCGCCGACTTCGTGCCGCCCGCCTTCGTGGCCGACAGCCTGATCGAACACTTTCCCGTCTCCGGCTGGGGCCTGCGGCTGCTGCTTCCCCGGGTACAGAGCGGCGGCCGCACCGTGCTGGCGGAAGCCTTCGGCGCGGCGGGATCCCGGGTGGTGGAGGTTCCCGCCTACGAGACCCGCTGCCCGGATGGACTGCCCAGTGAGACACTGCAGGCGCTGGAGCGGCGCAGCCTCGATGCCCTGACCTTCAGCAGCGGCAAGACGGTGAGCCACACCGTGCGGATGCTGCAGCAGGCCTTCGGTGACGACTGGACGGGGGTTCTGAGCGACACACGCCTGGTCTCGATCGGTCCCCAGACCAGTGGACGCTGTCGGGAGTTGCTGGGTCGGGTTGATGCCGAAGCCGACCCCCACGACCTGGACGGCCTGGTGGCGGCCTGCGTGGCAGTGCTTACAGATCCACCATCACCTGGCGCCGCCCCCGCTGCAGGGTGAGGCGGCCCTGGTTGACGTCCACGGCAGCGACACTCCAGCCACGGGGCAGCAGATCGGTGGTCAGACCACCCCGATCCCCGCGGCGGAGGCTGCCGCTGAGCTCCTGAAACTGCACCACCGCCTCATCGCCCCGTCCAGCACGGATCAGGCCGGTCACCCGGAAACCCTCCGGCGGCACCAAGCGGGCGGGTCGGACCCGCAGGTCAGGGCCGGCGCCGGTGGCTGTGGCGCCGACGGCGCTTGCCTGAGCAGCCGAACCGGCGCTGGCGCCGCCCGTGAGGGCCGAGGGCAGCCCATTGCGATAGCGCGGCGGCACAGCCTGAGCGGAGGTGGCCGGCGCCGGCGAAGTGGGGAAGGGGGAGGCGAAGGGATCCTGGCGCCCCAAGGGCAGGGCGTCAATGACCTGACGGGCCGAGGGCAGGCTGGCCAGACCGGAGGAAGCCGGTGTGGCGGCCCGCTCGGTGGGAGCAGCGCCACGGGCGGTGGCCGGGGCGGTGGCGGGCTGGGCCGGCGGCGCGGCGGGAGCGGCGGCCTGGCCGGCCATCGGCGCGCCGCCGGGCCCCGGAGCCACCACCGGTGGCGCCTGGGCCGAGGGATCCGGTGACCCTGGCGGCGGAGAGGAGCAGGCCATCAGCCCGGGGATCAGCAACAGGGCCGGGGCGGCCCGGCGCAGGTCACGCATCACCACGTTCGACAAGGTCTCGGAAGCGATCAAGGTTGGCCTGAAGTTCTCGCGTCACGATGCCGCCCATCATGGCGGGATCCATCAGCGGGGCAAGGACCGCCGGCAGCTCATAGCTGACCGAGAGCTTGACGGCCGTGCAGACAGGCGCCAGCGGATAGAAGCGCACCGCCCCCTTGGTGGGCAGGCCGCCAACCGACTCCCAGTGCAGCTGCTGGGCCTCGATCCGGCGGGTGATGCGGGCCTTCCAGTGGAAGCGGAAGCCCTGGGCGGCGAGGGTCCAGTCGGTCAGATCAGGGTCGTCGCCGACAGTGACCACGGACTCGATCCAATGCATCCAGCGGGGCATCGCCTCCAGATCGCTCCAGAGCGCCCAGACCTGCTCTGCCGGGGCCTGGATCTCCGTGGTGACCGTGTGCTCGAGCCAGCGACCCATCTCAGCAGACTCCCGCCGCCGCGACCGCTGGATGGGTGGCCAGGGACACCGGCTGGCCCAGGATGGCCGCGGCGGCCAGCCGCCCGCTCATGGTCGCGCCCTCCATCGAGTCGATGTAGTCCTGGCGGGTATAGCTGCCGGCGAGGAAGAAGTTGGTGACCGGGGTGCGCTGGGCCGGCCGGTACGGCTCCATCCCCGGCGCCTCCCGGTACAGGGACTGGGCCAGCTTGACCACGTTGCTCCAGACCAGCTGCAGGTTGCGGGCCGAGGGGAACAGCTCCCGGACCTGGCGATCGGTGTGGGCCACGATCTCCTCGGTCTTCTTCGGGATCCAGGGATCGCCGGGGGTGAGCACGCACTGCAGCAGCGAGCCGAGGCCCTCCTTGCGGTAGTCGACCGGACTGGCGAGGGCGAGATCAGCGAAGCAACTGAAATCAGCGTCCGCCGTATAGAGCAGGTTGTCGAGGCCGGTGGGTCGGGAAACATCGCTGCGGCGGCCGGCGGCGGCGGGGTCGTCCCCCAGCTCGGTGACCCAGCCGTCGTAGCGCAACTGCACGGTGGCCACCGGCACCGCCTCGAGTTTGTAGAGGTTGTCGAACTGGGGGTGGCGCCGCCAGGCCTCCGGGATCAGCCGCTGGATCCCTGGAACGTCACAGGCGGCGAGGTAGGCGTCGGCCTCGACCCGGATCTCGCCATCGGGGGTGCCCAGGGTCAGGCCCGTGACCCGGGTGGCGGGCAGACCACCGGCGGCCGGATCAGGCTCCTCGGCATCGTGGACCGTGATCACACGATGGCGCAGGTGCAACCGACCGCCCCGGGCCTCGATGTAATCGAGGATCGGTCCAGTGAGCCAGCGGTGGGGCGAACCCTTGAGAAGATTGAGCTTGGAAGCCTCGGTTTTCGCCGCAAACATCATGAAGATGGTGAGCATGCAGCGAGCCGAAATCGCCTCACAGTCGATGAAACCCAACGCATAGGCGATCGGATTCCACATGCGCCTGATGCTCTGCTCACTGCCCCCATGGCTGAGGAACCACTGCTGGAAACTGATGCGATCGAGAGCGCGGATCACGGTCATCGCCCCCTCGTAGTCGATCAGACCGCGCACGATCGGGCTGGTCCCGAGGGCTAGGGCATTGCGCAGCTTGTCGATCCAGTCGAGCTGGGGGGTGGTGAAGAACGCCTTGAGGCCGTTGAAGGGAGCGCCGATCGGGAAGCGGAAATCCAGTTCGCGCAGATCACCACCAAGGTTGACGAACAGGTGGGTGTGGTCCTTTGGCAACAGATTGTCGAACGCCCCGACCTTGCGCAGCAGGGCGAACAGATTGGCGTAGTTGAAGAAGAAGACATGCAACCCCATCTCAATGTGGTTGCCGTCGTCATCGACCCAGCTGCCCACCTTGCCGCCCATGAACGGACGGGCCTCGTAGAGGTCGACCTGATGACCGGCATCGACGAGATCAACCGCCGCCGCCAGACCGGCCAATCCAGCACCCACGATGGCGACGCGCACCCCAGCTCTCCCGATCACGAACCCACCGACTCTATGGAGCGGCGTCGCCGCCCGTCGGTGGCAAACCGTCCATAAAGTGCCAACAGGCGATCCGACGTTTTCCGTACACCCCATGAGCAGCGACCCCGCGGCGACGATCTCCACGGCCGCCCCCACCACTCAGACCGCCACGGCAGCCAGCCCCGGATCCGCCGACGCCCCGACCGTGCCGCCCTCGGAGCCCGGGGTGGCCCACACCGGCGTGGATGGCAAGGGAATCCGCATCGGCGAGGCGGCGATGAAGCAGCTGGGGGTGCTGCTGCAGCAGCAGGGGCCCGACGCCGTCCTGCGGGTGGGGGTGCGCTCCGGCGGTTGCAGCGGCATGAGCTACACCATGGACTTCATCGCAGCCAGCGGCATCCGCGAGGACGACGAGGTCTACAGCTACGAACCGGAGGCCGCACCGGCCTTCCGGGTGGTGTGCGACCCCAAGAGCCTGCTGTACATCTACGGCCTGCAGCTCGACTTCTCGACGGCCCTGATCGGCGGCGGCTTCAACTTCACCAACCCGAACGCCACCCAGACCTGCGGCTGCGGCAGCTCGTTCGCCGTCTGACAGCCGCAGAACCCGCGGCGATGGCACGGCGTGGCCTCGAGACGACGGGGGTTCGGGACGACGTGGGATTCTGAGAACCGAGACTCCCACGCCCTGCCGCCATGACGGCCGCCCCATCCAGCGGTGCCATCCCGGACACCGGTGCCGATGCCGCATCCACCTCCCTGTTCGATCAGGCCATCAGCCGCTACCAGCAGGGAGCGGCGCCGGAAGAGCTGATCGACGACTTCCTGGCGATCACGGCCCAGGCGCCGCGCCAGTCGGCGGGCTGGACCTGTCTGGCCTGGCTACAACTGCTGCTGGACCAGCCGCGCAACGCCCTCACCTCGGCGCGGACGGCGGTGCGGCTCAATCCCCAGGATCCCCAGGCCCGCATCAACCTGAGCGTGGCCATGCTCGAGACCGGTGCCAAGGGTGTGCGCGAGCACATCGAGATCGTGCAGCGCGTGATGCTGATGGCCCCGGAACTGGCAGCCGAGCTCAACGACTCGATCGCCGACGGGCTGCGCCGCCGTCCCGGCTGGCAGGCGCTGGAGAAGGTGAAGTCCTGGCTCGGGGCTTGAGCCGGATCCTGCTACTGAGCAATGGCCACGGGGAGGACCTGAGCGGCTCCCTGCTGGCTGCGGGCCTGCTGAAGCGGGGCGTGGCCGTCGAAGCCCTGCCCCTGGTGGGCCATGGCGGTCCCTACCGCCAGGCAGGGGTGCCGCTGCTTGGTGGCACGCGCGAGTTCAGCACCGGCGGTCTGGGGTACACCAGCTTCGCCGGCCGGCTGACCGAACTGATGCAGGGTCAGGTGACCTACACCCTGTCCCGGGCCTGGAGGCTCTGGCGCCACCGCCACCGCTTCGATCTGGTGCTGGCCGTCGGCGACGTGGTGCCGCTGATCGGCGCCTGGCTCAGTGGCCGGCCCTGGGCGATCTACCTGGTCGCCTACTCCAGCCACTACGAGGGGCGGCTGCGGCTGCCCTGGCCCGCCGGCTCCCTGCTGCGGCACCGGCGCTGCCGGAGGGTCTGGAGTCGCGATGCCCTCACCGCCACCGACCTCAGCGAGCAGCTGGGGCGGCCCGTTCGCTTCCTTGGCAACCCCTTCCTCGATCCTGTGGCCAGCCCCACCCCCCCGGCCGCCTCAGCGGCGGCCATGGCAGCAGCGCCCCTGGGGCAGCGGCCCTGCATCGGCCTGCTGCCGGGCAGCCGTCTGCCGGAGGCGGCCGCCAACCTGGCGCTGATGCTGGCGGTGCTGACGCGCCTGCCCCAGGACCTGCGGCGGTCAGGGTCCCTGCGGCTGCGGGCGGCCCTGGTGGCCGGTCTCGATGCGGGCTCGGTGGAGCGGCTGGCCGCCCCCCTGGGCTGGAGGCTCGATCCGGCCGCGCCTGCGGCGCCCGATCGCAACCGGGTGCTGCGGCACGGCGATCTGGCGCTGGAGCTGGTGTGGAACGGCTTCAGCAGCGTGCTGGCGGACAGCGATCTGGTGCTGGCGATGGCCGGTACCGCCGCCGAACAGGCGGTGGGGCTCGGGCTGCCGGTGCTGCAGCTGGTGGGGCGAGGCCCCCAGTTCACCGAAGGCTTCGCCGAGGCCCAGCGGCGGCTGCTCGGCCCCGGGGTGGTCTGCGCCGAGGCCGAACCGGGCAGCGAAGCGGCACTGACGGCCACCGCGACGCTGGCCGCCAGCCTGTTGCAGCGCCTGAAGGATCCCGCGGCCGGGCCCGCCTGGCGGCGGGATCTCAACCGGCTGGGAGCCGAACGGATCGGCACCCCGGGAGGCAGCGAACGGATGGCGGCGGCGATCATGGAGCTGCTGCCCAAGACCCTCCCGTCCCGCCATGGTTGAGCCCCAGGCCTCCCCGTCGCCCCGTCCCGCGACGACGCCCCTTGAGCGGCTGCGGGGGCTGATCGACCGGATCCTGGTGGCCGATGTGTTTCTGGTGCTGGGCGGCGCTGTGTGGTTTGCGCTGGCGGTGCTGCTGCACAGCCGCAACATCGAGGCTCCCCTCAACGCCTTTCAGGCGCTGTGGGAGCCCCTGTTCACCCCGGCGATCGGCCTGCTGATGGGGGCGGCCCTGATCAGCGGCGCTCTGGGCTGGTGGCAGCGGCGAGGGCAGCGCTGAGCTCCGGATACTGGAAGCTGAACCCCTGGGCCTCAAGACGCCGGGGCAGCACCTGCTGACCCTCCAGCACCACCCGCGCGCCATCTCCCAGCAGCAGGTGGAGAATCGGCGCCGGCACCGGCAGCAGGCTCGGACGCCCGAGGCAGCTGCCGAGCGCGGCGGCGAAGGCCGCCATGCGCACCGGCCGGGGCGCCACGGCGTTGTAGACCCCCCGGTAGGAGGGATCTTCGAGGGCGGCGGCGATCAACCGCACCAGATCGTGGCGATGAATCCAGCTCATCCACTGCCGGCCGGAGCCCACCGGGCCGCCGAAGCCCGTGCGGAACACCGGCAGCATCCGCCCCAGGGCGCCGCCATCGGCCGCCAGCACGATGCCGATCCGCAGCTTCACCACCCGGCAGGCCGGTGGGGCGGCGTCAGCGGCCTGCTCCCAGGCCTGGCAGAGACGCCCCAGCACGTCGTCACCGGCCGGCGACTCCTCGCTGAAGCAGGCCTCGGGATCCGTGCCGTAGTAGCCCACCGCCGAGCCATTGACCAGCACCCCGGGGGGGCTGGACAGGGCCGCCATCGCCTCCACCAGCAGGCGGGTGGTACGCACCCGGCTGTCGACCAGCACCTGGCGATGGGCCGGGGTCCAGCGCTTCTCCGCGATCGGTTCACCCGCCAGGTTCACCACCCCATCGGCCTCCTCCAGCACACAGCGCAGGTCATCGCGCTGCCAGGAGGCCGGATCGGCGGGATCCAGGCGCAGGCTGAGAACGCGATCCGGCGCCAGGCTGGGCAGGGGTTGCTCCCGGCGGCTCACCACGACCAGGGAATGGCCGAGCTCCAGCAGAAAGGGCACCAGCTCCCGGCCGACCAGACCCGTACAGCCGAGCAGCAGCAGGCGCATGACGAACCGTCCCGATCAACCGGCCGAGGCTAGGTCGCTCCGGCGGCCGGCAGGGCGGCGGTCCTACCCTTCGCCCAGCCCCTGGTGCCCCATGGCCGAGACACCCGCCGCCACCTCCGTCGCTCCACCCGCCCTCAAGAAGGGGGCCCTGGTGCGGGTGAACCGGACCGCCTACGGCGGCAGCCTGGAGGCGGGAGCCAGCGATCCGGCCGCCCCCGAGTACCTGTTCGAGGGCCCCGGCGAGATCCTGGTCGTCAAAGGGGAGTACGCCCAGCTGCGCTGGCGTCGCCCCGTGCCCGATGTCTGGCTGCGACTCGACCAGCTGGAAGCCTGGAGCCAGGGCTGAGGCCCGGTCCGTTGGGAGACGGGCAGTCCGTTGCGGGACGGGCGCTCCGTTGCGCGATGCGCGGTCCGTTACGCGATCCGTTCGGAGTCCGGCTTCAGAGAGCGCGTGGAGAGATCGAGCTCAGAGATCCAGCCGCCGCCGCTCCTCCTTGAGCCGGGTGCGGCGGGCGCGGGCCTCCCGCAGCATCTCCCGGCCGTCGTGCAGATAGCCATCCACGTAGCCCAGGGTGTAGCGCTCCAGTTCGGTGACGGCGTCCTTCACCTGGCTGAGGCAGTGGTACAGGCTCAGCCCGAAGCCGCGGGCCGCCTCTGGGCATGCTCTGGAACGGTAAAGGGTCTCCACCGTCTCCAGCCGCGCCCGGCTCTGCTCCAGGAAGCCGCAGAAGGCCTCCATCAGGTCGTCGTCGTAGGGATCAGCCGACAGGGCCCGCAGCTGGCCCGGAAAGGGATTGATCACCTGCCCCAGCAGGCGATCGATCGGGGCATAGACCTGCTGCAGCCAGGTGGCGAGCTCCTGATCGCTGCGGGCGGCCCGCCGCGGGCGGTTGGCGATGCCGGGGCCAGGGCTGTGGACGCCCGGCCCGGGGTTGGCGGTACGGCCGTCATAGCCCCGGCGACGTTCGTCATCGCCGAGCACCTCCCAGGCGGCGTTGAGGGCGAGGATCCGCCGCTCGTCGCCACCGGCATCGGGGTGGTGGCGTTTGACCAGGGTGCGATAGGCCGCCTTGATCTCAGCGGCGGTCGCCTGGCGTGAAATGCCGAGTACGGCGTAATGGTCGGGCTCGCTGGGCGGCAAGCGGACGGCGGCGGATCCCTCCCATCATCGGCGCTCCCCGCCGCGCCCGGCCTGCTGCCCGGCAGCCTCGCCGACCAGCGCACAGCGGACAGCCCCGGATGGGGAGGACAGGTGGAGCCGAGCCTGGACGGGCACAAAAAAGGGCCCTCCCGATGGGAGAGCCCTGGCAGCAATCCGTGGGGCCGGAGCCCTGAGGATCAGAACCTGAAGGTGGTCTGGATCAGGCCGCCGAAGGTTCCAAGGGTGTCGCCATCGCTGATGCCGGGATCGGCAAGGGCGGAGGCGGCACTGGCGCCGGCATTGGTGAGGGCACCACGGGCGCGCGAGAGCCAGAACAGGGCCGGGGTGATGGCGATGTTGTCGGTGACCTGGAACTTGTAGTACAGCTCGAAGGCGTAGTTGCCGTCGTTGACGTCGATGCCATCACCGTCATCGCCGGTGAGAGCGGTGACGAAGGTGGGCTGACCGACCGCAAAGCCGAGCGCATTGCCCTTGACGAAGGCGTTCTGCCAGTTCAGACCCACGAACCAGGACTGGCTGGTGGCGGAGTCGAGGGGCAGCAGGCTCTCGTCAGTGCCGTTGTAGGTGGTGGTGTTGTAACCCCAGCCGGCGCTGATCGAGGGGAACCAGCCGGTGTTCAGCGGCTGCCAATAACCCGACACAGCCCAGGAACTGACCTGACCCGAGCCGTTCTTGCTGTAGATATTCGGCCGCAGATCGCGGAACAGAGGAGTGCCCGCGATGCTCACACCACCGGAGTTACTGGTGTAAGCACCGGTGATGTTCCAGTTGGAGCCAGTGTAGGCGAGCTGGAAAGTGCCACTCTGGGCGGAGGCGCTATTCCCGATACCGCCGCAGGCGCCGTTGTAGCTGAGGCAGCCATCACCATTGGGGGAAGCGGCATCACCGTTGGCCGACACGTAGACGGCCGAGGCGCTGAAACCGGTCTTGCCGGGCTGCTTCCACCACAGAGCACCACCGGCACCCAGCACCTGGCTGTAAGCACCGGGAGCACCGTTGAAGTCCCAGAACTTGAGGATTTTATCGGCGTTGTAGACGCTGGGCCTGACCGCAAGACCGTCATCCTGACGGAAGCGGGGGCCGACGACCGCAGTGAAGCTGCTGCTGATCGGGAAGCGGTAGTAGAGACGGTTGATCGCCACCACGTCACCGCAGTCCGTGCCGGTGCCGCAGTCCTCCTCGAAGGCCGCATCCAGCTGAGCCAACGGCGTCACCGTATTGCCACTGGAGAAGGCGCTGTCGCGGAAGTTACCGGCCCGGAGGGTGGTGCGCAGCAGGTCCTTGCCGGTGAAGCTGGTGTCGAAGTTGAGGCGGACGTCATAGTTGAACGTCAGCGCTTCGGGCAGCTGGGTGGTGACGCCCCTGCTGTTCGGACCGTAGGTCTTGTCGTCGTTGACCTCGTTGCCTGAGTAGGAGATGGCCCCCAGAACCCAGCGGGTGTCAGCCTTCAGGCGGGTGGTGGTGGAGAACTGGGTGGCTTCCAGTTCACCCACGCGGGCCTCGAGGCCATCAACGCGGCCACGCAGCAGGGCGAGTTCCTTCTCGAACTCCTTCATCAGCCGCTTCAGCTCGTCGGTCACCTCGGTGATCCGATCAAGGCAGGCGTTCAGCAGGGCGGCCGCTTCGTAGCGGGTCATCGCCTGGCCGCCCTTGTAGGTGCCGTTGGGGTAGCCGGCGACGCAGCCGTAGCGCTCGATCAGGTTCGAAAGGGCCTGATAGGCCCAGTCAGTGGGCTTGACATCGGAGAACTGGGTGATGCTGGTCACCTGCTCCTTGGAGGCGTACTGATTCACACCTTCGAGGTTGAGCTCGGCGGCCGAGACGGCCGCGGGAGCCAGCAGGCCGAGCGCCGCAGGCGCCACCAGCAGTTGCTGGAAAAGTTTCATTCGGATCCTCACACCGATAGAGGAGGTTCACCCGGGTGGGCGAACGTCGCAGATCGTAAACAACTGCGATGGTTGCATCCCCCTGTACCGACACAGCGCCCTGTGCTCCAGAGCACAGGGCGGATGCGGGGTGGGGACGCTGCAGACGTTTCAGCGCTCGATCAGAAGCGGAAGGTGGCCTGCACCAGATAGCCGAGGGTGTTGAAGGTACCGTTGTTATCGGTGCCAGGACCGGAGTCGAGGGTGTACTGGCCCAGGGGGCGGGTGAAGTAGAAGAGGGAGGGGGTGACGGCCAGGTTGTCGGTCACCTGGATGCGATAGAAGAGCTCAAAGGCGAAGCCCTGATCCTCGGGCTCGTGGAAGTCACCCTTGGGCGCCACCCCTTTGGCACTGCAGGTCGGCGGGAACCACACGGCGCAGACCGTATCGCCATCGGAATTGGCGGTGCGGGAGGGCTGACCGACCGCGAAACCGAGGGTGTTGCCCTTCACCAGCACATCGGTCCAGTTCAGCCCGACCGTCCAGGATTCGCTCTTGGCCCGGAATCCCTGCTCATCGGAAGGAACAAGCGTATTGCTCGAGGTGTAGTAGATCCGGTTCATGCCCCAGCCAGCGCTGATCGATGGCAGCCAGCCACTGGTGAAGGGCTGCCAGTAGCCCGAGATCGCGAAGGAGTTGGTGTAACCGTTATCGATGCCGGGAGTGGGCTGAATCTCGACACTCAGGGGCGTGCCCGGGTAGCGGACCCCCGCACTGCTGTAGGTATAGGCCCCGGTGATGTTCCAGTTGCGACCGGTGTAGGCCAGCTGGACGGTGCCTGTGGCCGCGGAGCCATCGGTGGCGATGCCACCGGAGGAGGGATCGGCCACATCTCCATTGGCCGAGACATAGGCCACACCCAGACTCCAACCACCGGGCTTCTGGGGTTGGCCACTGGAGCGCCACCAGACACCACCACCGGCGCCGAGCACCTGGCTGTAGGCGCCGGGAGCACCGGCGTACTGGAAGAACTTGAGGATCTTGTCGCCGGTGTAAACGCTGGGCCACACAGGCAACAGGTCATCCTGGCGAACCCGAGGACCTGCAACGGCCCACAGGTTGGAACTGAGCGGGAAGCTGTAGTAAAGGCGGTTGATCGCCACCACGTCGCCGCAGTCGGTTCCGGTGCCGCAGTTCTCCTCGAAGCCCGCATCCAGCTGGGTGATCGGCGTGGGCAGGGCCCCGAAACCGCTCTGGGCAAAGTTGCCGGCTCGCAGCTGCGTGCGCAGCAGATCCTTGCCGGTGAAGCTGGTATCGAAGTTCAGGCGAACGTCATAGTTGAAGGTCAGAGCCTCCGGCAGGGGCACGTAGCCGGGTGCCTTCGAATCGGTATAGATGCGGGCATCGGCTGTGTTGCCGCCGTAATCCAGTCCACCCAGCACCCAGCGGGTGTCTGCCTTCAGGCGCGTGGTGGTGGAGAACTGCAGCGCTTCCAGCTCGCCCACCCGGGCCTCGAGCCCATCGACCCGCCCCCGCAGGATGGCCAGCTCTTTCTCGAATTCCTTCATCAGGCGTTTGAGCTCATCGGTCACCTCGGTGATCCGATCGAGACAGGCATTCAGCAGGGCGGCCGCCTCGTAACGGGTGATCGACTGGCCACCCTTGAAGGTGCCGTTGGGATAACCAGCCACACAGCCATAGCGCTCGATCAGAGCGGAGAGGGCCTGATAGGCCCAGTCAGTGGGCTGAACATCGGAAAACTGGCTGATGCTGGTGACCTGATCATCCTGCAGGCTCACGGCATAGCGGGACAGATCATCTTGTCCCGCCTCGACAGCCCGGGCGGCCGGCGCCATGGAAGCGGAGAGCACCGCCATGACCAGGGGAGCCAGAACACGGGTGCGTCGGGACAGCATGGCCAGGAACACAACAAAAGTGGTCGGAGACTACAAAAAAAATCCCCGACTCTGCGCGAGCCGGGGACAGGTGTTCAGCAGACACATGGAGGAGTGCCCGAAGGCACTCCGGCCAGAGATCAGAACTTGAAGGTGGTCTTGACCAGACCGCCGAAGTTGCTGAAAGTCTCGTTGCTCTGCTCGTTTTGCAGCTGACCCAGGGGGGCGCTGAGGTAGTAGATGGCGGGGGTCACGCTGATGTTGTCGGTGACCTGGAACTTGTACCACCATTCCCAGGCGTAGTTGCCATCGTTGGCGTCCACGTCGGAGTCGCCGCTGTTGACGACGAAGGTGGGCTGACCAACGGCCATACCGAAAGCGTTGCCCTTCCAGAACACGTCGGCCCACTGCAGACCCACGTACCAGGACTGGCTGTTGCCGCCGTCGAAGTTGGCGAACTCGTCGGTGTTGTTGTCGCTGTAGGAGTTGATACCCCAGCCAGCGCTGATCGAGGGGAACCAGCTGGCGCTCAGGGGCGACCAGTAGGCGCTGACGCCGACGGAGTTCACGCTCTCGGACTGGTACCAGGCGTAGTTGGCGAACGGAGTGCCGTTGCCGCCGTAGATACCAGCGTTCTGCGAGAAGGTGTAGGCAGCAGCCAGGCCCCAGTTGGCAGCGGCATAGCCGAGCTGAACGGTGCCTGTGGACTGGGAGCCCTCGGTGCCGATGCCACCGGTGTTGGGGTTGGCGACATCGCCGTTGGCGGACACGTAGTTGGCGCTGATGCTGAAGCCGCCGCTCTTCCACCACAGACCACCACCAGCACCCAGGTTGAGGCTGTAGGCGCCGGGAGCACCGGCGTAGGTGAAGAAGTCGAGGACGGTGTCAGCCGGGTAGGCCGAGGGCCACAGGGCCAGCATGTCGTCCTGACGGACGCGACCACCGATGGTGGCGGTGAAGGAGCTGCCGATCGGGAACTGGTAGAAGAGGCGGTTGATGGCCACCACGTCACCGCAGTCGGAGCCGGTGCCGCAATTCTCTTCAAACGCGATCTCCATCGCGTTCAGACCCACGGGGCCGTCGCCATCCCAGGCGGAGTCAGCAAAGTTGCCGGCGCGCAGGCGAGTGCGCAGCAGGTCCTTGCCGGTGAAGCTGGTGTCGAAGTCGAGCTGGACGTCGTAGTTGAAGGTGGTGGCACCTTCGAGCTCGCTGGCGTGATCGGCGTAGTTCTCGCCAACCTTGTCAGTTTTGTAAGCCGAGCCGAAGTCGTACTTGCGGACGGCGGGGTAATCGAGATCGCCACTGAAGCTGTTGGCGCCGATCACGAAGGTGGCTTTACCACGCAGCTTGGTGGTGGTGGAGAACTGGGTGGCCTCCAGTTCACCCACGCGGGCCTCGAGGCCATCAACGCGGCCACGCAGCACGGCGAGTTCCTTCTCGAACTCCTTCATCAGGCGCTTGAGCTCGTCGGTCACCTCGGTGATCCGATCCAGGCAGGCGTTCAGCAGGGCGGCCGCTTCGTAGCGGGTCATCGCCTGGCCGCCCTTGTAGGTGCCGTTGGGGTAGCCGGCGACGCAGCCGTAGCGCTCGATCAGGTTCGACAGGGCCTGATAGGCCCAGTCAGTGGGCTTGACGTCGGAGAACTGGGTGATGCTGGTCACCTGCTCCTCGGAGGCGTACTGATTCACGCCACTGAGGTTGAGCTCGGCGGCCGAGACGGCCGCAGGAGCCAGCAGGCCGAGCGCCGCAGGCGCCACCAGCAGTTGCTGGAAGAATTTCATGGGGGTCCTCACACGGATGGGCGCGATGCGCCGCACCCCAGTCTCGAGGGTTGTGACAACAGGCACTCCCCCCCGTGTGACAGAAGACTGAACGCACGCCACCCCCGCGACTCTGCTGGTGGTCCGCTGTGATGGTCCACAGTGGACTGATCCTGGGAGTGCCCTGGCTCTGATGCGGCGCTTGGTCTGGCTGCGCAGCTGGTGGCTGCCCCTCGTAGGCCTTTGGCTCCTGGCCACAGCCGCCGATCGCCTCTGGCTTACCGCTGACACCGCCCTGCCGAGCTGGGATCAGGCCGACTACCTCAACAGCGCCGTGGATCACGGCCGGGCCCTGGGCCTGCTGCCGGGTGGGGGCTGGAGCAGCTGGGCTGATCTGCTCGATCTCTCCCCCAAGATTCCACCGCTGGCCTCCCTGGTGAACGGCACGGTGATCGCCCTGGCCGGAGACGGCAGCGATGAGGCCACCTGGGCCATTGCCCTCTGGCACGGTCTGCTGCTGGTGGTGGTGGCGCTCTGGGCGCGCCAGCTGCGCGGCCCCGGCTTCGGTCTGCTGGCGGCCGCGCTGGTAGCCCTGGTGCCGGCGCTCGCCGCCCTGCGGGTCGACTTCACCCTGGACATCCCCCTCACTGCCACCACCACCCTGGCGCTCTGGCGCCTGGGATGCTGGCAGGCCCCGGCCCCCCGGGGAGGGCGATGGGCTCAGGCGCTGGCGGCCGCTCTCGCGGTGGCGGCGTCGCTGCTGGTGAAGCAGAGCGCCCTTCTGGTGGTGGGGCTGCCATGCCTCTGGGCCGCCGGCCAGGGACTGGGCCGGCCGGCACGACGGCCCCAGGTGCTGGTGGCCCTCGCCCTGGTGCTGGGGCTGCTGGCCCCCTGGCTGCGCCACAACGCGATCACCACCCTGAGCGGCACCAACCGGGCGGTGGTGGAATCGGCCGCGGCCGAGGGAGATCCCACCGGGCTGAGCCTGGAGGTGCTGCTGTGGTACCCGCGGTTGTGGCCGCAGCAGATCGGCCCCGCGCTGCTGGGGCCGGCGCTGGCGGCCGCCGCGCTGGCGTTCTGGAGGGCCCGGAGCAGGCGAGCCGCAGCTTGGCTGCAGGCCTGGCGCACGCTGCCGGCGGGCTGGCCCTGGCTGATCGGCTGCACCCTCGCCGGCCTGCTGGTCACCAGCCTGAGTCCCAACAAGGACGACCGCTACATCGCACCGGTGCTGCCGCTGCTCACCCTGCTCCTGGCCCGCGGCTGGTGGTGGATCGGCGAGGAGCTCGCGGCCCGCGGCGGCCCCCGCCTGGCCGCCGGTGCCCTGGCTACCGGCCTGCTGGCGGCGACAGCCGGCACGGCCCGGGCACGGCTGGCGGCGATCGAGACCCCGCCACCATCACCGCTGCCCGCCGCGATCGCCAACCTGCGGGGGGCGGTCGGTGAACGGCCCACCACCCTGCTGATGGTGCCCAGTGCCGCCGACCTCAACGAGCACACCGCCACCTGGATCGGCCGGCGCGCCGGTGGCCGGATCGTGGCCCGCCGGGTCGGCAAATGGCCCCGGGAGCATGGCCGGGTGCTGCGACGCGGCGAGTGGGTGCTGCTCGCCACCGGCGACCAGGGAGCCCGCAAGAAGCCATACAGGCAGCTCAGCCGCCAGCTGCGCCGCGATGGCCGCTTCGAGCGGGTCGGTTCCTGGCCCTGGACCGAGGGACGCCAGCTCGAGCTGTGGAAACGCCGGGGCGGGACGGGCCAGCTGGCCGGGCAGGGAGAACGCTTCGATCCCACCTTCATCCGTCTGGCCCGGGGGCTGGAGAGCGGGCCCCGGGGGGTGGGCGCGGTCTTCCGCCGCATCGGCTCGGAACACCTGCTCGATGGGCATTTCCTCTATCAGCAGCGGCTGCGGCGCTGGGCCGGGCAGGAGCTGGCCCGCGATCCAGGCAACGCCGATGCGCTCTGGAGCCTGGCTCTGCTGGAGGTACTGCGCAACCGGCCGCGCGAGGCAGCGCCCTGGTTTGGCCGGTTGGCCGCCAACCAGCCGGCCTCTCCCTGGCCGGCGGCCTACCAGGCGACGATGCTGCTGGTGGATGGCCATCCACTCCAGGCCCGGCGGGTGCTGGAGTCGCTGCCGCCGGAACAGCGGCGGGACCCGGTGGTCAAGGCGATGGAGGATCTGGCCGTTGTTCTGGGAGGGCGTCCGGACCGGTTGCCCCAGGCCCGCCGCAGCCTGCAGGACGCGATCAGCACCCTTCGCCGCGAACTCAGCGCTCAGCCGTGAGCGAAGGACCGGGCCGCTGGCGCTCCAGACGCGCCATGGTCCAGCTGTGCAGCAGCAACCCGAATGCCATCATCAGCTCGATCGCTTCCTGATCATTACGGATGCGCTGGCCTCGGGTGATCCAGGAGATATCAAACCAGGTGTAGAAGAGCGCCACCGGCAGAAAGTAGAGGCTGAACCGCCGGGCAGGAAACGCATCGATGCGGGGGAAAAAGCGCCAGCCGAGGTAGCCGAACAGGAGATTGAAGGAAATGAAGGCGAAGTGCATGTAGTTCTGAATGCCCCGGATGTTGTGCACATTCGTTTCCTTCTGGGCATTGAGCGCCTGCACATCCGGAAGGCTGAACCCCAGGATCCGCTCCCCCCAGCTGATCTCCTCACCGGCGATCAACAAGCAGAACAGGGCCAGGGCCACCCAGGCCAGCAGAGCGATGGAGACCCCCTGATGGCGGCGCCGCCAGACCACCAGCCAGGCCCCGAGCGAGGCTCCGGCGTAGCCCAGGAACTGGAGCCATTCCGCCGGTCCGTCCTCACCCTTGCGCCAGAACTCAAACGCGCCGAAGGGCAGGAACCAGACCAGGCCGTAGAGCACCAGCAGGTACAGCACCGGCAGCATGTCGACCTGGGGGCGCAGCTCGCCCCAGGGCGTGCGGATCACCCGGTCGGATGGCTTGGGAGGGGCCTGGAGGGGAGGGATCACGAGGGGGGACGCTGACCGCGGAGCGGGACGGGCCCAGCTGGCCACGGGGGATGGGCGGTCACCCTAGGTCCCGGCTCCGGACGCCTCGCCCGCGCGAAGCGGGAACCACCCCGGCAGACCGAGCGTTCGCCCACGACGCCGCAGCCCGAAGGCAGGCACGCCGCCGGCGGGTGCGGCGGGGGCAATCCTCAACACGGACCGACCTGCGGGGCCCGCGATCAGAGCGCCCAGCGCATAGACGGCCCAAGGCAGGCTGGGCGAGCCAGGTTGCACCACGCTGCACGGGTCCGGTCCAACAGGACAACATGCGGAGGACGGGATATTGCCCACAGAAGCTGGTCCCAACAGCTGGTCCCAACAGAACGATGCCCCCGATGTCACCCAGACAGGCTGGGCGACATCGGGGGCTCTCGCCGGGTCCGCTCTGTCGCGGAACCGATAGATCAGGATCAGCGCCGAATCAGCCGGCGTTCTCCACGATCAGCAGACCCTGGAAACAAGCACTGGAACGCATGGCACCTCCTGAGGGGTTGGGCCAGCCGGCGACGCCTTCGGATACAGGCTGACGGGAGGTTCCACCGGAGTGAAGCCTGACCAGCAACCGGAATCCACGCCACTGCTGACAGGACCTTTAAATCGTAAGCACAAATGCGGAGTCACCGCGATGGCAGCCGCCGATCCTGGCGTCAGCGCAGGACCGCCATAGCCTGACGGCGGTGGCATGAAGGATTTGGAGAGGGTTGCAGCGGCTGGGAACAGCGCGGAGCCCGGCCGCGACGAAGCAGCCCGGGCCCGAAGGGCGGTGCTGATGGCGGCCCTGCTCTTCGCCGGGGTGGGCCTGGTCCTGCAGTTCTGGCGCCTGCAGGTGCTCACCGCCTCGATGGACCAGGGAATCTTCGTGCAGGTGCTGAGCAGCAGCCTGCGGGGCCATCCCTTCGAGAGCACCCTCTCCTCCCAGCTCTCCACCAACGTGATCCATGGCGATCAGCTGCCAGCCCTGGGCTACCGGCGCCTGGGCCAGCACTTCACCCCGATCCTGCTGCTCTGGGCGCCGCTGCTGGCCTGGCTCGGCCCCTGGGCCCTGCCCCTGATCCAGGTGGGACTGATGACCGCCGCCGGGCTAGTGCTGTTTCAGCTCGGCCGAGAACGGCTCAGACCCGCCCTGGCGGGCTGGATCACGATTGCATTCTTCGGCGCCAACGCCGTGCTGGGCCCCACCTGGGGCAATTTCACCGACCTCTGCCAGCTGCCCCTGGCGGTCTTCCTGCTACTGCTGGGGCTGGAGCGGCAGCGCCCCTGGCTGGTGCTGCTGCCGGCGCTGGTGATCCCCCTGATCCGTGAGGACGCGGGCGTGCTGCTGGTGGGGGTGGGCCTGTGGCTGGGGATCCGCCAGCCGCAGCGCTGGCCCGTGGCGGCGGCTCTTGCCCTCTGGGGAGGCACCTGGGTTGTGCTGGTCACCAACGTGCTGATGCCCCTCTTCAGCGACGACAACGCCCGCCGCTTCATGCTGGAGAACTTTGGTCAGTACGTACCGGGGGCCGAGCGGGCGAGCAGTCTTGAGGTGCTGCGCCAGGCCCTCGGGCGCCCGCTGGTGCTGCTGCAAGAACTGCTGCATCCTCCCCGTCAGACCCTGACCTACCTGGCTGCCCAGGGGCTGCCGCTGCTGTTCGTGCCGCTGATCAGCCTCGACAGCTGGCTGCTGATGGGCCTGCCACTGCTGGGGCTGCTGCTGGCCCGCGGAGCCAACAACCCCCTCTCGATCAACATCCGCTACACACTGCTGGTGGTGCCCGGCCTGTTCGCCGGCAGCATCCTCTGGTGGCAGGTCCATGGAGCGGCTTTCCATCGCCGCACGCTGCGGCGGTTGTGGGCCGGATGTCTGGTGCTGTCGCTGCTGTTCACGGTCAGCGGCAACCCCAACCGCAGCCTCTCCTGGCTGATCCCGGACAGCCTGCGACCCTGGGTCTACAGCAGCCCCTGGCGCCAGTGGCGGCACGGCCAGCAGGCCCGGGCGGTGCTGGCGCAGATCCCGGCGGGGGCCAGCGTGGCCGCCAGCACGCCGTTGATCCCACCGCTGGCGCGGCGGGAGGTGCTGGTGCGCTTCCCGGACAACCAGGCCTATCTCGACCGCCGCGGCCAACCCCGGCCGGTCGACTGGATCGCGGTGGATCTGGACTGGCTGCGGCGCTATGGAGTCGCCTTCCCGCGCGACCGTCGGGCCCTGCGCAAGAGTCTTCAGCGCCTGGAGGCCATGCAACCGCCCTACGCCGTCCGGCGGGTTGAAGACGGGGTGGTGCTGCTGCAGCGGGGCGGGACGGTGGATCCCGATGCCGCCGCACGCCTGGGGGGGCTGATGCGGGAGATCCGCCAGGAGCTGAAAGCCGGGAGCTGAAGGCCGGGCCCTGAACGCCGGGCGAGCCGTCCGAAGCTGGTCGCCGCGGGCCATGGGTGCGGCTGGACGAACACAGGAACATCCGGGGCCTGAGACCCCAGCCAGGGCCCCTGCCGCGGCTGGACCCGATACGTGGCTGGAGGGGTCAGATCCACCAAACCTCCGCACCCTGGAGCTCTGCCGGGGGCCGACGCCGAACCACGCCGGCAGTGCCGGCATGAAAAACCCCGCCTTGCGGCGGGGTGGGCGCTGCCGACAGGCAGAGAAGAATCCGGACGAATCAGAGAGCGTTGCCGCGGGGCAGAACCTCTTCAGGGAAGACGAAGTTTTCGTGCGGCTGGTCGGCCGGTGCCATCCAGGCACGCAGACCTTCATTCAGAAGGATGTTCTTCGTGTAGAAGGTCTCGAATTCAGGATCCTCAGCGGCGCGGATCTCCTGCGACACAAAGTCGTAGGCACGCAGGTTGAGGGCCAGGCCGATGATGCCGATGCTGCTGGTCCACAGACCCATCACCGGCACGAACAGCATGAAGAAGTGCAGCCAGCGCTTGTTGGAGAAGGCGATCCCGAAGATCTGGCTCCAGAAGCGGTTGGCGGTGACCATCGAGTAGGTCTCCTCTTCCTGGGTGGGCTCGAAGGCCCGGAAGGTGTTGGCCTGCTCGCCGTCCTCAAACAGGGTGTTCTCCACCGTGGCGCCGTGGATGGCGCAGAGGAGAGCACCGCCGAGGATGCCGGCGACACCCATCATGTGGAAGGGGTTCAGCGTCCAGTTGTGGAAGCCCTGCAGGAACAGCAGGAAACGGAAGATGGCGGCCACGCCGAAGCTGGGAGCGAAGAACCAGCTGCTCTGGCCGAGGGGGTACATCAGGAAGACACTGACGAACACCGCGATCGGACCGGAGAAGGCGATGGCGTTGTAGGGGCGGATGCCCACCAGACGGGCGATCTCGAACTGGCGGAGCATGAAGCCGATCAGGGCGAAGGCACCGTGCAGGGCCACGAACGGCCAGAGGCCGCCGAGCTGGACCCAGCGCACGAAATCACCCTGGGCTTCCGGACCCCACAGGAGCAGAAGGCTGTGGCCCATGGCGTCAGCGGGGGTGCTGACGGCGGCGGTGAGGAAGTTGCAGCCCTCCAGGTAGGAGCTGGCAATGCCGTGGGTGTACCAGGAGGTGGCGAAGGTGGTGCCGGTGAGCCAGCCGCCCAGCGCCAGGTAGGCGGTGGGGAACAGCAGCAGACCGGACCAGCCAACGAAAACGAAGCGGTCGCGCTTGAGCCAGTCATCGAGGACGTCGAACCATCCCCGCTGCGGCAGGCGCCCTACAGCGATCGTCATGAGGGAGCTTCATGAAGCGTTACAACCCGCATCGTACGGTCAGAAGCGCCTCTCCGTGGCTTCCGGCGCCACCCGATTCAGAGAAAATAAGCAGATCTGCCTAGCCGCCGGCGGGCCCGGGGGTCCGATCCGGCGGGTCCCGATCCGCTCCGCCCCTGGGTCAGACTCCCCTCACCACCAACCGCCGGCCATGTACGTCCTCGAGCTGTCCCTTCGGCTCAGCCCCATGCCGATCGCCGTGCAACGCAAGGAGATCGCCGCCGCCCAGGAGCTCTACGGCGAAGTATGCCGCGCCCTTGAGAGCGGCCATCCCCGCGTACTGGAGCTCACCTGCGAGAAGGACGAACACAAGCGCATCAGCCTGCTCGCCAGCGAGATCGTGGCGGTGCAGATGTACGAGAAGAGCGCTGGAGGCGGCAGCGGCAGTCGCCGGCCCGGATTCAGCGTCGAGGCTTGAGCCCCCTGCCACCGGCGGCAACCGACCCGCCGCTTGTCATCGACGACCTGCGCTTCCGTTGGAGCGATGGCCGCACGGCGATCGATGGCTGTTCGCTGACAATCCCCGGCCCCGGTCTGTGGATGCTGGTGGGCAGCAACGGCAGCGGCAAGAGCACGCTGCTGCGGCTGGTTGCCGGCCTGCTCACGCCGGAGGCCGGAACGATCCGCCTGAACGGCAAACCGGCCCTGGTGTTCCAGAACCCCGACCACCAGTTGTTGCTGCCGAGCGTGTCCAGCGATCTGCAGCTGGGCCTGCCCGCCGGCTGCCCGGCCGCCGAGATTCCGCTGCGCCTGCGCCAGGCCCTGGATCAGGTGGGTCTGACGGGCCTGGAGCGCCGGCCCATCCACACCCTGAGCGGCGGACAGAAGCAACGGCTGGCCATCGCCGGGGCCCTGGCCGGAGAGGCGGGCCTGCTGCTGCTCGACGAACCCACGGCCCTGCTGGACCCGGACAGCCAGCGGGAGATCCTGGCCCTGATCCATCGGCTCTGCCACCGCCCCGACCAACCCCTGACGGCTCTCTGGATCACCCACCGGCTGGAGGAACTGGAGTGCTGCGACGGCGCCGCCCGCATGGAACGCGGCCGGATCGCCCCCTGGCAGAGCGGCGCGGACCTGCACCGGACGCTCACCCCCTTGCCCTCCGGCAGGGCCGAAAGGTAAGTTCGACCGGTCGGCAACGGAGTTCGCTCCCGGCCGGTGGCCCGGTTCGCCGGTGCATTCCTCGGTAGCTCAGCGGTAGAGCGGTCGGCTGTTAACCGATTGGTCGCAAGTTCGAATCTTGCCCGGGGAGTTTTGATCACAGAGTCGGCGAAGACGGAAGCTCGGACTGTCGACTACATGGAGCGTGCGCAAGCAAGCGCCGACCAGCCACTTCCGCAACGGCGTCACCGGAAGAGATCCTGAAGATCCGGGGACGCCATCAGCGCTGAACCATGGCCGCTGAGCAACCCAGGTCAGTGGGGCCAAGGGATTCCCCAGCCGTCGGGCAACCCTTCGGCCCATTGTCTCCGGGCCGCTTCTGTCAGCGGATCGCTGCACTCCTGTGGGAAACCGGAGACAATGCCCGCAGTCCAGCTGCCGACCGCCGGCCTGCACCATCGTCGCCATGAAGCCCTGCATCCTGCTCATTGAGGACGACAGCGACATGCGGGAGCTCGTAGCCGGCCATCTCGAACACGGCGGCTTCGACGTGCAGCGGGCGGAGGACGGCATCAAGGGGCAGGCCCTGGCGATGCAGTTCGCCCCCGATGTGATCCTGCTCGATCTGATGCTGCCGAAGGTGGATGGACTCACCCTCTGCCAGCGCCTGCGCCGGGACGAGCGCACCGCCCGGATCCCGATCCTGATGATCACGGCCCTGGGTGGCACCAAGGACAAGGTGAGCGGCTTCAACTCCGGCGCCGACGACTACCTCACCAAACCCTTCGACCTCGAGGAGCTGATGGCGCGGGTCAAGGCCCTGCTGCGCCGCAGCGAACGGGCGCCGCTGTCCAGCAAGCACAACGAGATTCTCAGCTTCAGCAGCCTCACCCTGGTCCCGGAGCGGCTGGAGGCGATCTGGTTCGACGAACCGGTGCGCCTCACCCACCTGGAATTCGAGTTGCTGCACTGCCTGCTGCAGCGCCACGGCCAGACGGTGGCCCCCTCCCTGATCCTCAAGGAGGTGTGGGGTTATGAGCCCGACGACGACATCGAGACGATCCGGGTGCACGTGCGCCATCTGCGCACCAAGCTCGAACCCGATCCCCGCAAGCCCCGCTTCATCAAGACGGTCTACGGAGCCGGCTACTGCCTGGAACTGCCGAGCGGCGACGAGATCAGCAGCCTGCAGCCGGTGATCCAGGAGGCCCGCAACGCCCGGACCGAAAAGGGGCGCAGCAAGGGCGGCCAGGCGGCCTGAACCGGCACGGGCGGCACGGCCCGTAGCCACGCCGGAGCCCGGCGCCTCGCTGCGCAGCGAACCCAGACCCCGGCCGCCCACTGCCTCTGGCTGCCAGCTTCTGGCCCGGAGCGAGCGCTCTGGGCCGGGGCAGGCCTCTGGGAAGAACCGACGGCCGCCCCCGCCCCTGATCAGACCAGGCCCGAGAGTTCGAGCAGGGCCACCTCCCAGGCCAGGCGCGGCTGCACGAAGGCCCGCAGCTGGGAGCGCAGCCGCTCGAGCCGGCGCAGCGGCGCCGGATCATGGCTGCGGCGCCACAGGCTGAGCTGCCACCAGTCGAGCAGCCACAGCTGCTGTTCCCCATCGAGGGCCTCGGTCAGGTCGCGGGCCAGGGCCAGGGCCTCCAGCGGATCACGCCCGGCGGCCAGCAGGCGCTCGGCCAGCCCCGCCGGCAGCTCCCGCCAGCAGCGGCGGTGCCGCAGCAGGGCGCCTGGAGAGCCCCCGGCCAGCTCCAGCAGCTCGGGGGGCTCTGGCGCTGCGTTCGCGGCCGCCTGCCGGGCCTCCGGCCCCTCCTCCGGGCCTTCGGCCGCCGGCTCGGGAGGCAGGGAAGCCAGCACCTGGCGCACCGCTTCGGCGGACAGGCGCGCGAACGGAATCTGCTGACAGCGGGAGCGGATGGTGCTCAGCAGCTGGGCGGGGGCGGCCGTGATCAGGATCAGCAGCCCCTCGCCGGGTTCCTCAAGGGTTTTGAGCAGGGCGTTGGCGGCGGCTTCGGCCATCGCCTCCGCGGCCTCGATCACCACCAGGCTGCGACTCGCCTCCACCGGCCGGCGGGCCAGGAAGCGGGACACCTCACGCACCTGCTCCAGCCGGATCTGGGGCGGCGTGCGGCGACTCACCCCCTCCGCCTCGGCCTGCGAGGCCGGCACCAGCCGGCCCTGGTGGGAATAGGTGGGCTCGACCCGCAGCAGATCGGGGTGGTTGCCGGCCAGCAGGCGCCGGCGCAGCAACGGATCGCCGCCCGCCGCACCAGCCAGAAGCCCTTCGAGAAAGCGCAGGGCCGCCAGACGCCGCCCCACCCCATCGGGACCGGCGAACAGGTAGGCGGGCGCCAGCCGGCGGCGCTCAAGGGCCGCCTGCAGCAGAGCCACCGCAGCCCCCTGACCCACCAGATCGGCGAACAGCTCAGCCATCGGCGGCGCCGGAGGCGGCGGCTGGTGCCTGCAGGGCCCTGGTCAGGGCCTGGCGGCAGGCGGCGCTGACGGCCGCCGTGGGGGCCGCCGCGTCGATCCGGATCCAGCCCCGCTCGGCGGCGAGCTCCTGGAAGCCGGCGGCCACCCTGGCCAGGAAGGTCTCGCCGGCGGCCTCGATCCGGTCGGCCGGGCGCTCGCCCCGGCGCCGCCGGGCTTCCGCCAGGGGCAGATCGAGCCAGAGGGTGAGATCCGGGCGCAGACCACCGGTGGCGATCGCCTCCAGCTGGGCGATCAGGGTCAGGGAAAGGCCGCGGCCATGCCCCTGATAGGCGGCGGTGGAACCACTGAAGCGATCACAGAGCACCCAGTCGCCGCAGGCCAGGGCCGGCAGGATCAGCTCCTGCACATGTTGGGCCCGATCGGCGGCATAGAGCAGCAGCTCGGCGCCGCTGGTGGCCCCGGCACCCTCAGGGGGGTGCAGCAGCAGCTGACGCAGGGCCTGGCCAAGGGGCGTGCCACCGGGTTCGCGGCTGCGCACCAGACGGGCGCCCGGCGGGATCAGACCGCTGGCGGGCAGCCAGTCGGCGAGAGCCTCGAGCTGGGTGGTCTTGCCGCAGCCGTCGATCCCCTCCAGCACCAGAAACCGCCCGGGCAGGGCGGGTCCGATCACCGTGCTCACACCGGGCCTCCCCGCTGGCTGCGGCGCCCATCCTGGTGCAGCGGGCGCGAAGGGACCGGAACGGTGGGGCCGGGGACGGTGGAGCGGGGGAGAGTGACAGCGGAGACGGTGATGGCAGGGACGGGGACGGAGCCGGTGGTGGCGGGTACCCGGCAGGATGGTGGCAAGACAGCGTCCCGTGCCGTGCCCCGCTCCCAACGCAACGACAACTTCATCGACAAGAGCTTCACGGTGATGGCGGACCTGATCCTCAAGGTGCTGCCCACGGATCGCCGCGCCAAGGAGGCCTTCGCCTACTACCGCGACGGCATGAGCGCCCAGGGAGACGGCGAGTACGCCGAGGCCCTGGAGAACTACGAGGAAGCCCTGCGACTGGAGGAGGACCCCAATGACAAGGCCTTCATCCTCTACAACATGGCCCTGGTGTTCACCAGCAACGGCGACCATCAGAAGGCGCTCGACTACTACGACCAGGCGCTTGAGCTCAACAGCCGCATGCCCCAGGCGCTGAACAACATGGCGGTGATTCATCACCATCTGGGTTCCCTGGCCGAGGAGAAGGGCGATGCCGATGAGGCCGATCGCTGTTTCGACCGGGCGGCCGACTGCTGGGCCAAGGCGATCCGTCTGGCGCCGAACAACTACATCGAGGCCCAGAACTGGCTCAAGACCAGCGGCCGCGGCAGCGTGGATGTCTACTTCTGAGCCGGTCAGCTGGATGAGGCCGTCATCCGGATCCCCCACCCGCTGCATGACTTGTCAGCGGCATCACGCGTCAGGGGCATCACGCGTCAGCAGGATGACTCGGTCGATTGGATGCGACACATCGCCCGCCGCTGAGGCGCCCGATCGGGACGCCCGCTGCTGAGACCGGCATGCTGGAGGGCCTGTCCAGCGACGCCCCGCTGAAGCCCGATGCCGGCCGCCACCCCCCGAACCGTTCTGATCACGGGCGCCTCCTCCGGCATCGGCGCCGCCACCGCCGACTGGCTGCTGCAGCGGGGCTGGCGGGTGGTGGCCACGGCGCGGCGACTGGAAGCGATGGCGCCCCTGGCGGAGCGCGGCGCCCTGGTGCTGCCGCTGGACATCAGCCATGCCGAGGGGCGCCAGGCTCTGGCGACGGCTGTACAGGAACGGGTGGGGCCGCTGGACGCCCTGGTGAACAACGCCGGCTTCGGGGTGATCGGTCCGATCGAGACCATGCCCCTGGATCAGGTGCGCGCGATGTTCGAGGTCAATGTGTTCGGTCTGATCGGGCTCACCCAGCTGCTGCTGCCGGCGATGCGCGCCCAGGGGCGCGGGCGGATCGTCAATGTCTCATCGATCGCCGGCCGCTGGATCACCCCCGGCTCGGGCTGGTACGGCGCCAGCAAACATGCCCTGGAGGGGCTGAGCGATGGCCTGCGGCTGGAGCTGCGCCGCTTCGGCATCGATGTGGTGCTGGTGGAGCCGGGGCTGATCGCCACCGAGTTCGGCCGTGTGGCCGCCGCCTCGCTGCAGCGCAGCGGCGACTGGAGTGTCTACGGAGCGATGATGGCCCGGGTGCAGGCCAGCTGGGAGCAGGTGTTCCAGGGCGCCTCCGATCCCCTGGTGGTGGCCCGCACGATCGAACAGGCCCTCAACGCCCGTCGCCCCCGCGCCCGCTATCTGTGCGGCCACCAGTCGGCCTCGGTGCACGCCAGCCGCCTGCTGCCCACCCGCCTGTGGGACTGGGTGGTGCGCAGCCGGATGGGCTGAGCAGACGCACGGATCGATGGCCGCCGGGTGCCCATCGCGTTCGCGACTCGACGGGACGGGACGGACCATGCCAGCCCCCTTCAGGGGCGACGGCATAAGCCGGCGGCAAGTCACCGCGGGCACGGCGCTGCGCCGCCCTCAGCGGGGCCCCGGCCAGCCGCTGAACAGCGCCAGCGCCAGCAGCTGGGCGGCCAGGATCGACGCCGGTGCCAGCAGCTGGCCGCGGACCCCGCAGCGGCCCTCCAGCCAGGGGCGGTAGAGGAGGCTCAGCCAGGGCACCAGCCACCAGCCGGTCAGCGCCACGGTGATCGCCGTGCTGAGCAGCACGTTGAGGGGCAGCGGCAGGCGCCCCAGGCTGGAGCGGCCCAGAGCGGAGACCACCACCACCAGGGGATAGAGGGCCAGCCACACCAGCAGGTTCACCTTCCAGACCGGCGCCGGCCGGGCGACGCGGGCGGCCAGCCAGCGATCGAAGGAGAGGCGATCGAACTCGGAGCGGTAGCGGTAGCCGAAGCCGGCCTCGGCCTCATTCAGCAGCTGCCGGCGGATGCGGCTGTCGAGCCAGGCCAGGCCCTGCTCAAGGCTGGCGAACCGGATCCGGGCTACGCAGGCTGCCCCGCCATCGCACGGCTCACACACCAGCTCCTGGCCCTGGTACCCCTCGAACTCCCGGGCCGCCAGGTCGAACCGCCGCTGCAGCTCCCGGAAGCCGGCGATCTGGTCGGCGTGGAGCTGGTTGTGGAAGGTGTAGACGAACGGATCCTGCGTCCGGCCGGGGTCCGCCATCCCTCAATCCTCCCCCGAGGCGCCATCGGGCCGCTGCCGCGCCGATGCGCTGCCGAGCGCCGCCACCATCGCCTGGGCCAGCGTGGCCGCCTCCAGCAGCTCCAGACCCAGCCCGGCGGCAGCCGGCCCCAGGCCGCTGCCCCGCGGCACCACCGCCCTGGTGAACCCCAACCGCGCCGCCTCCTGCAGGCGCAGCTCCAGCTGGCCCACCGGCCGCAGCTGCCCCCCCAGTCCCAGCTCCCCCACCAGGACCGTGCCGCTGGGCAGGGTCAGATCGCGGTGGCTGGCCACCACCGCCGCCGCCACCCCCAGATCCGCCGCCGGTTCCTCCACCTCCAGCCCGCCCGCCACCGCCAGGTAGCAGTCGAAGCGCGACAGGGGCAGGGACAGGTGCTTCTCCAGCACGGCCAGGATCTGGTGGAGCCGATTGACGGCGATGCCGGTGGCGGTGCGGCGTGGACTGGCGTAGCTGGTGGGGCTCACCAGCGCCTGCAGCTCGACCACCAGCGGCCGGGTGCCCTCGCAGGCCACGATCACGCCGCTGCCCGGTGACGGCCCCTCACCACCGAGGAACAGCTCGCTCGGATTGCCCACCTCCGCCAGGCCCCGGTCCCGCATCTCGAACACCCCCAGCTCATGGGTGGCGCCGAAACGGTTCTTGACCGCCCGCAGCAGCCGGTGGCTGGCGAAACGATCCCCCTCGAAGGTCAGCACCGCGTCCACCAGGTGCTCCAGCACCTTCGGGCCCGCCAGCATCCCCTCCTTGGTGACGTGCCCCACCAGCAGCAGGGCGGTGTCCTGGCGCTTGGCGATCCGGGCCAGGGCGGCGGCGCAGTCGCGCACCTGGGCCACAGAACCGGGGGCGCTGCCGAGCTCGGCGTCGTGCAGGGCCTGGATGCTGTCGATGATCGCCACCGCCGGGCGCAGGCTCTCCAGCTCCTGCAGCACCAGCTCCAGATCGGTTTCAGCCAGCAGGCTGAGGCCCGGTGGATCGCCGCTCTCAGGGGCGGGTGCGGACCCCGGCGCCCCCGCCCCTGAGAGCGGCGGATCGGCGGCGGCCCCATCGACGGGCCCGCAGGCCTCGAGCCGTCGCCAGCGCAGCTTGACCTGCTGGGCCGATTCCTCGGCACTTACGTAGAGCACCGGCAACCGGGCCGCCATCGCCCGGGCGCTCTGCAGCAGCAGGGTGCTCTTGCCGATCCCCGGATCGCCGCCCAGCAGCACCAGGGAGCCGGGCACCAGCCCACCGCCCAGCACCCGGTCGAGTTCGCCGTAGCCGCTGGCCAGCCGCTGCAGCGGGCGCTCGCCCACCGCTTCGATCGGCTCGGAGCGCCTGGGCCGGGCTGGCGACACGGCGACGGCGGGGCGACGGCGGCGGGTGTCGACGGCGGCCTCCACCTGCTCCACCAGGGTGTTCCAGCCGCCGCAGCCGCTGCAGCGACCGAAGAACTGACGGCTGCGGGCGCCACAGGCCTGGCAGACGTACTGGGAGCTGGAACGGGGCACGGGACGGGGCGGCTTGTATGAAGAAAGGTGGCTTTCGGTGAATTCCTGGCCCTCGCCCCTTTTCAGTGGGCTGGATCCATGTATGCGCCGAGCGGCGTGCTCTCTGGCTTGATGACGGCCTCCGCCCCCAGTGCCAACGGCGCCAACCACGGCAAAGAAACCATCTTGGTCGTCGATGACGAGGCCAGCATCCGCAGGATCCTCGAGACACGCCTCTCGATGATCGGCTATCAGGTGATCACGGCCTGCGACGGTGAGGAGGCGATTGAGGCCTTCCACCGCAGCCACCCCGATCTGGTGGTGCTCGACGTGATGATGCCCAAGCTCGACGGCTACGGCGTCTGCCAGGAGCTGCGCAAGGAATCGGACGTGCCGATCGTGATGCTCACCGCCCTCGGCGACGTGGCCGACCGCATCACCGGTCTGGAGCTCGGCGCCGACGACTACGTGGTCAAGCCCTTCAGCCCCAAGGAGCTCGAGGCCCGCATCCGCTGCGTGCTGCGTCGGGTCGAGAAGGAGAGCGTGGCCGGCATCCCCAACTCCGGCGTGATCCAGGTGGGCGACCTGCGGATCGACACCAACAAGCGGCAGGTGTACCGGGGCGACGAACGCATCCGGCTCACCGGCATGGAATTCAGCCTGCTCGAGCTGCTGGTCAGCCGCTCCGGCGAGCCGTTCAGCCGGGGCGAGATCCTCAAGGAGGTGTGGGGCTACACCCCCGAGCGTCACGTGGACACCCGGGTGGTCGACGTCCACATCTCCCGGCTGCGTTCCAAACTGGAGGATGATCCCGCCAACCCCGA
>Ga0209985_10000623_pt1 | contig 37372 bp, 30 predicted proteins | sample NOAtaG_FD_187305 | JGI IMG/M metagenome (GOLD analysis project Ga0209985, IMG submission 187305) | Freshwater lake microbial communities from Lake Erie, under a cyanobacterial bloom - NOAA_Erie_Diel6S_1000h metaG (SPAdes) (version 2) | ecosystem: Environmental > Aquatic > Freshwater > Lake ...
GAAGAAAGTGGGGCAGCCCGTGGACGTTGAGCTTTGGCTGGACCCCGAGCCGGACAAACTGGACATACCTGAAGCGCTGGCCGAAACACTGGACTTCCTGCCGGAAATGAAGGCCGCGTGGAAGAAGCTGACGCCGGGCATGCAACGCAGCATGTGCTACTGGGTGGGCAGCGCAAAGACCGAGGCCACACAGGCCAAACGCGTGGCGGAACTGCTGCGTCGCTTTGAGAGCGGGGACTTCCAGGTAGGCCGGCCGACGAAGAAATAGCTCAGGCCTCGAAGACCAGGCTTTCCGGGCTGGCACCGAGCTCCACCAGCATCCGTTGCAGGTCGCCCACGAACTCCGGTGGCCCGCACAGGTAAAAGTGCTGGTCGAAGTCCTGCACCAAGGTGATCAAGGTGTCCTTGTCGATACGTCGGTCGCGGAACCCGATCACGCCTTGCCGCGTGAAGGTCTTCAGATAGTTGCGCCCGAGCATTGCCGTCAACTCCTCGTCCATGATCACATCGCTGGCGGCCTTGTTCGAGTACACGAGCGTACTGCCCTTCAACCGTCCCTCTTTGTGCAACTGGCGGAAAATGGCCAGGAACGGCGTGATGCCAGCACCGCCCGCGAAGAAGAACCCGGGGCCTTTGTAGGTGATGGTGCCGAAGACCTCGTGCAGGAGCAGCGCATCACCTTTACGCATCAACGACATCTGCTGGGTGACACCCTTATGACCGGGATAGATCTTCACGATCAGCTCCAGTGTGCGCGCCGATGGCAGGTTGGTGAAGGTGAAGGCCCGCTTCTCTTCGCGCAGGCCCTCCATGTCGATGGAGACCATGCAGCCCTGGCCTGGCATGAAGCGGAAGCCTTTGGGTCTGGTCAGCACGAAACGCTTCACGTCCAGCGTGACGTACTCGGTCTTCAGGATGGTGACGCGCTGTGCCTCCATGCGAGCGGGTAAGGTCCACCTGTTCCAGACCGCTCAGGGCAACCCGCACCAGTAGTCGGCCTTCTCCGGTTCGCACACCGCGAACAAAGGCAGCTCCATTCCGGGACGGATCAACAACAATTCCCACGGATCGGCAATGAACAGGTAACGCTCGCCTTCTTTGGAAAGCTCCAAGTGCAGGGCACGGTCGTGGGCCCGTTCCACCTGGGGCTTGCACAGGCCGGTGCGCAACAAGGCACCTTCCCCCGTACCGGTCCGCTTCGTGAACGTGCGAATGTCCATGTACCCCATCAGCAGGTATTTCTCCAGTTGTTCGGCACGTTGCATACGCCACACATCGCGGCCTCCATTGCGGCGCAATTCGCGCACAGCCTCATACTGCGGGTCTGTGGGCTCTGCATAGGTCTCTTTGAACGGAGCCTTGGGCGCGGGATCGGACTGCAGTTCGAGATAGAGCGATGCGCTCTTCTCCGGGCGCACGAGGATGAGCTCCTTATCGGGGATGTACAGCAGGAACTCCTCTCCCTTCGCCGTGGGCAGGTAACCGTGGTACCGTTGGTACTCCGAATTCTCCTCCCGCCGCCTGAGCAGGCCGGTCCGGACCAAGGGCCCCAGACTGGCGTACCTGCCCAGGAAATCGGACAATTCCTCATAGCCCTGCTCCCTGGAGCGCAGGATCCTGTTCCATCTGGCTTCGAACACCGCCGCTGTCATGGTGCCAAGGTCCGGCGACCATGGGCAGTGATCCAAGGCCATCCACGGCTCTTTACCAAACAGCCCGTGTTGATGGCGGGCTGCGGAAACACCAACGAACGGGACTGATCCTGCTGATCCTCAGGAAGATCACCTGCCAATGCTCAGGTCATCCACAACGAATGGTTGATGAAATGACCTGCGGCCCACGATGGACGCGGACGTTGCCGAACGCTCAGGGCAACACCACCCGGCGCGTTTGCTGCGAGGTGACGGTGGAAGCCCGCACCAACAGCAATTGGCCGCGCAGATGCGCAGCGGGCAGTGACCACATGGCCTTGGTATCGCCTTGCACGGTGCGGCTGGCCAACAAGGCGCCGTCCCTGCCGAAGATCTCGAAGGTCACAGGACCATCGGCCGCGGTGCCGTAGCTCAAGAGCAACCGTTCGCCGCTGGGGTCGGGCATCACGATCAGCGGAGCGACGTTCACGATCTCCGTTACGCTGGAAGGCACGCTGCAGAGGTCATCATCCACCAGGTTGGTGATGCCGGGTGTGCTGCAACCCAGGCGGAGGTCGGCATTGTTATCATTGGTATCCGTGCCATCGGGCCAGCGGTTCAGGCTACGATCGTCAACAACGTTCACATCCACGGCCGTGGTGCCCATCCCTTCGGTGTAGCCCGTAACATCACCACCGTAGCTCAACATGTCCAGCACTTCATCCGTCTGGGTGTTCACCAGGGCGATGGCATCGGGCACGCCGTTCTGGATGAGGTTGGTGGCCGGTGTGGACAGATGGCCGCAATTGGCCGTGGCCGCGTTCGCGCAGATCACGAAATAGCCCCCCGGTTCCAGTGCCGGCCACGAGGGCGACGATATGGTGAGGTAGGTGGTCGGGGCTCCCGCTGCGCCGTTCACGAGAACAACGGCCAGGTCTTGCAGCGGAAAGGCCGTGGTGCCGATGTTCTTTACTTCGATGAACTCCGCCGCATCAGTGCCGGGCTGGTCGTAATCGACCTCATTGATCACCACTTGGGCGTTCAGAAGGCACGGGAGAAGAGCCGGGGCGAGAACGGCAATGTGTTTCATGGCATTCATGTGGAACGCCAAGATAGCATCCCTCGCAAGCGGACTATCACCACCCGAAGAACAGCAAGGCAACCGCCGCTGCGATCATCACCACCAGGGTGATCCCGGCGATGATGTTCTGTTTGCGTCCATTGGTGAACTCGCCCATGATCCGGCCATCGTTGCAGATCCGCAGGATCAACGCGATGAGGACCGGAGCCGTCACACCATAGAGCACGGCGGTCCACAACAACGCTTGGAACGGCGTGATGCCGCTGAACAGGATGAACAACCCGATGAGCAGCGCAAGGATCAGGGTGATGTAGAACCCGGGTGCCTCGTTGAACTTCTTGTCCAGGCCTTCCGGCCAATCGAACACTTCGGCCATCATGTAGCTGAGGGCTCCTCCTAGCACCGGAATGGCCAGGAATCCCGTTCCTATGACCCCTGCTGCGAAAAGCACATGGGCCATACTGCCTAACAGGGGACGAAGCGCTTCCGCTGCCTGCTCCACGGTCGCGATGGAGGTGATGCCCGCGCCATGCAACACCGTCCCGCAGGTGAGCACAATGAAGTAGAACACAACATTGGACAACAGCATGCCACTGCGCACATCGGTCTCCATTTCGCCAATGAGCTTGCGATCGACCACCAGGCCACGTTGCAGGCGCTCCTCCACTTCCATGGAGGCCTGCCAAAAGAACAGGTAAGGCGAGATGGTGGTGCCGAGAATGCCGACCAAGGCCATCAGGAAGGCCTTGTCGGAGCTTAGTGTCGGGATGAAGGTGTTACTTAATGCGACCCACCAGTCCGTATCGATCATCAAGGGAATGAGCACATAACAGAACAGGGTAATGCAAAGCCATTTCATCACCTTGGCGATGCGCCGGTAGGACCACACCACCGTGGCATATAACAGTAAGGCCGTAAATACGATCGAGAACAGGAAGGGTGGCACGGAGGGAATGAGCATGGTACCCACTGCCCCCATGCCGGCGATGTTCGCCCCGATGTTCAGCAGGATGGAGGGCAGGCTGACCAACAGCACCAATCGCACCACCCAGGGTGAGTAGTGCTTCTTAATGACCCCCATGAGCCCCTGCCCGGTGACCATGCCGATGCGCGCGCACATCTCCTGCACCGCGACCATCATGGGGTAGGTCAACAGCGGCGTCCACAGCAATTGGGTCCCGAACGCGGCTCCCGCCTGTGAATAGGTCGCAATGCCCGATGGATCATCATCGCTGGCACCGGTCACCAAACCCGGCCCCAATTTCCGCCAGAGGCGGGCAATGGGGTTACTAGGCTTGGAGCGCATGGGGTAAGTGGTGCCGCAATGTAGTTCGGAGGTAGGTGCCGGTCCTGCTGGGGTCCGAGATGTTATTCACGATTCGTGACGACCGTCACATCCGGGGCGTTCCCCGTGTCTGAACCTTGCGCTGTCGAAAATGAAAACCACTCAGAGAATGTCACGCCTGATCACACCCATTGTCCTGATCACCGTGCTCGCGTCATGCGGCGGAGCGCAGGAAAAGTCCGGGGGTCTGCCCCCGGGCACCAGCGGTAACGCAGGCGACCAGGAACTCCTCAAGCGCGCACAGGGCATGTTCGCCGCACTGCCAGAGGTGGCCGAAAGCGAGGAGAACCCCATCACCGCCGAAAAAGTGGCGCTCGGCAAGCTGCTCTTCCACGATACGCGCCTGAGCATGAACGGCACCATCAGTTGCAACAGCTGCCACAAGCTGGACAATTTCGGCGTGGATGGCGAGAAGACCTCGCTGGGCGACACCAAGGAGCGCGGTGCCCGCAATTCGCCTACGGTGTACAACGCAGCGCTGCACAGCATGCAGTTCTGGGACGGACGTGCCAAGGATGTGGAGGAACAGGCCGGCATGCCCGTGCTGAACCCGGTGGAACACTCCATGCCGAACAAGGCATTCGTGGAGAAACGCTTACGGGAAGTGAAGGACTATGCCCCCCTGTTCGCTGCGGCCTTCCCGGACGAAAAGCAGCCGGTCAACTACCGCAGCATGGAGCGGGCCATTGGTGCCTTTGAACGCACCCTGATGACGCCTGCACCGTTCGATGCGTTCGTGAAAGGTGATGTGGCGGCGCTTACGCCCGAGGCCAAGGAAGGACTGGCCCTCTTCATGGATGTGGGCTGCACAACCTGCCACATGGGCGTTTCACTGGGTGGCACCATGTTCCAGAAGTTCGGCCTGCACCAGGATTTCCGGCCGCTGACCGGCAGTACCGACGCCGATCATGGCCTGATGGACCTCACCAAGAAAGAGACCGACAAGGACATCTTCAAGGTACCCGGCCTGCGCAATGTGGCGAAGACCGCCCCCTACTTCCACGATGGCAGCGTGGCCGACCTGGGCAAGGCCGTGGATGTGATGGCCCGCACCTCGTTGAACAAGGAGCTCACGGCGGACCAGGTCAAGAAGTTGGTGGCCTTCCTGGAAAGCCTCACAGGCACACTGCCAGCCGCAGCCTTGGAGGTCCCTAGGACCATCGCCATGAACTGAGCATGGCTTACTGCCGGATCTCCAACGCCCGGTGCGATCGTATCGGGCGTTGTTCGTTCAGGGCCTTGGTCATTGAACGGACAGGCCAGGTAGCGTAGCTTTCCAGCTGGGTAAACCTGTAGAGCGCAAATGCACGAACTGACCGAGGTCTGGACCAGCACCGATGTGCACCTCCTCGTGCGTCTGGCCGTGGCTGCAGGGATCGGTTTCCTGATCGGTCTGGAGCGCGAGTTCGCCAAACAGGTGCGTGACCGCATGCCGGAAGGGTCCACTCCCGAAAAGAAATTCGCCGGGCTGCGCACCTTTACGCTCATCGCCTTGTTGGGCTTCTTGAGCGCGCTATTTGCCGCGAACGTTGGAGGATGGTTCTTCGGCCTCACCTTGGCCGGCTTTGTTGCGCTCCTGATCACTTCTTACAAAGCCAGTATCCAACGCGGTGATGTGGGCGCCACCTCCGAGGTCACGGCACTGATCACCTTCTTGCTGGGTGGGCTCGCCTTTGAGGGCCATCTCCTGTTCATCATCATCGTGGCCGTGCTGGTGCTGTTGTTGCTCTCCTTCAAGCTGCCCTTGCATCGCTTCGTCACCACGCTTACCGAGCAGGACGTACGGGCCATCATCGAGTTCGTGGTGCTCACGGTACTGGTGCTCCCCTTTCTACCGGATCAAGGATACGGCCCCCATGGTACGTGGAACCCCAAGGAGATCTGGACCATGGTGGTACTGGTCTCGGGCATCAGCCTGGTGGGTTACCTGTTGGCCAAGGTGCTGGGGCACGGCAAGGGCACACTGCTCACCGGAATTCTCGGCGGTCTTGTTTCCAGCACTGCGGTGGCCCTGAGCTTTGCCCGTCGCTCAGCGGAGGGTGTCGCACGCACACAGCCCCTCGCATTGGGCATCGTGGCGGCTTCGGCCATCATGTTCCTGCGTGTCCTGCTCGAACTGTTCGTGGTGAACCGGTCAATGGCCATGATCATGCTCGTGCCTCTGGTGTTGATCGCCGGTGTGGGCCTTTTCACGGCGTGGCGCATGAACGGCCATCGATCGGACGGGGATGAGACAAGTCCCGTACTGACCAATCCATTGAATTTCCGGATCGCCCTGCAATTCGCATTGCTGTATGCCCTGGTGCGCTGGGTGGTGGTGTGGGCCGATGAGCGGTTCGGACAGGCTGGCACATACGTGGCAGGTGCGCTTGCAGGCATCACCGATGTGGATGCCATCACCTTGAGCATGGCGCGCATGGGGCTTTCCGCCGGGTGGGAGACACAAGCCTTGGTCACTATCCTCATAGCCTCCACGGTGAACACGCTGGTGAAGCTCACGATCGTGATGGTGGTGGGCGGTCCGGCCCTGCGGAAACAAGTGTTGCCCGGCTTCGTGGGCATGGCGGCCGCTGCGGCGTTGAGCATCGTGTGGGTGGCCCTTCGTTGATGCCGACCCGAAAGCGTGCCCACGTTTTGATGAGTGATCGGCCCCACGATACATTTCCGCCATGTTGAAGCAGGTCCTGCGCTACACGCTGCGTGCACTACTTGTGCTGGTCGCGATCATTGCGCTCTATGCGGTCACGGCCATGGTGCTTTCGCGGATCAGAGTACCGGGCGAGATCGTGAGCCATGACGAGATCACGGCCTACATCCTGAGCAACGGCGTGCACACGGACATCGTGCTGCCTGTGCGAAATGGGAAGCGGGATTGGTCACACGTGCTGCCCTTCTCCCACACCACCGGACGCGACAGCACCGCAGAATGGGTCGCTTTCGGTTGGGGCGACAAGGGGTTCTACCTGGAGACACCCACTTGGGGCGACCTCACCGCTCGCGTGGCCTTCAAGGCCATGTTCGCACTGGGCAGCTCGGCCATGCATGTCACCTACCACAAAGGCTTGAAGGAAGGTCCACTGTGCAAGCGCCTGCGATTGAGCCGTGGCCAATACGAGCGTTTGGCCCGGTACATCGAAGGCAGCTTTGCCAAGGATGCGGCGGGCAGAATGCAGGTGATTGATACCCAGGCCAACTATGGCCCGAACGATGCCTTCTACGAGGGCGTGGGCAGCTACCATCTGTTCCACACCTGCAACACATGGACGAACAACGCGCTGAAGGCCTGCGGGCAGCGGGCGTGCGTGTGGACGCCGATGGACAGTGGGATATTGGGGTTGTATGAGCAGCACGAAGGGACGTACTAACTTCCCATTACATGACCTTTCACGGTGGACGACCGGCGCTGATCCTGCTCTATGGCCTCTTGGGGATCAGCGGCTTCTTGGCGCAGCCCTCCGGGTTCGTTGCGCTCATTGCACTACCGATCGAACTGCTGTTCCTCATCCTCCTTTATTCCTTGCGTCCGGAACGACTACACCGTTCTCCCTATCCCAGTGCCAGCGCCGTGCTGGGGGGTAGCGTACCCCTGTTCTTGTTCTACTGGTTCATCGCTGCCGCAGTGGGGAGCGCCATGGACAATGTTGTTCCGGAACCCGACCACGACTTCCTGCTTTCCCCATTCGTAATGAACGACAGTGCAATTGCGGGGGTGATCATGGGCTACATCATCGCATTTGCAATGGAATTCCGCGCCTTAAGGAAACACCCTGATGCATGGTCGCATTTCCCGCAACGATTGGTGGCCAAAGGATCATCGATCTGGATCTTGGCATACGTCGGTATCGCCGCGGTCATGATCACGGGCGAAGAGCATCAGGAATGGGCTATTGCGTGCCTGATGATGGGGCGCATCGCCGTTGAGTTCGCACTTCGGCCTTTGGACAATGAAGGGATAGGCGTTTGGCGCAATTGAGCGCAACAGAGAGTAACGCAACTGTTGTATCGGAATTTCAGTGGGGTCGACGCTGCAGGTAGCGTGATCAAGGACATTTCGTTGACCCGAATTCCATCACACAAATGGTCATTTCCAATTCCCCGGATTCTCGGCGATATACTGCGCGATGCGTTCGAATTCGCCATTATGTGTTGGGCGAATCCGCCAGTCATGGAAACCCTGCTGCCAATAGCGCTGTCCGGGCGTTCCCCGCAAACGGTTCATACGGATGGTCGTGCCTGATTTGAATGCGCCGATGATCGCCCCCAGCGAACCTGGTAGCGGTCCATTGGGCCTAACGCGACCGTCACCTTCACCTACGGCAGCGTCGACCCTCCGGGTCGACTTACTCCCATCCAGCATGATGATCGCATGGAAATGGTCCGGCATCAACTGCACCTGATCCAACCGTATGTGCGGTAACCGACCGGGCAATGCATTCCAATCATCCAGTACGATTAGCCCCAGTTCGTTCGGTTCCATAATGGCATCCATTCCTGAACCCATGATATGGCCGAACCATTCCCTTCGGGGTTGGGTGCAGATGGTCACGAAATACGACCCGTGCGTGTAATCGTGGCCGGTCAGACGTGGGTGTTTGTGGAATTTGCGGGGGACCGGCACACACCGAAAATACAGCCGTCAGGTATTGCAGTGCGTTCGGGTCGACCCGGAGGGTCGACGCTGCCAGCGTTCCAAATGAACGTCGGCGCGATGCCGACCAGCGCTCAATACCCCACCAACCGTTCCACCGCCGCCTTCAACCTTCCCTTCGGCAGGAAACCCTGCTCCAACGGAATGGCGAACGGCACTGGCGTATCCCAGCTGGCCACGCGCACGATAGGCGCATCCAGGTATTCGAAGGCGTGCTCGGCGATGATCGCGGCCAACTCACCCCCGAAACCGGCGGTCAGCGTGTCCTCGTGCAGCAGCAGCACCTTGCCGGTCTTCTTCACGCTGGCCAGGATGGTGTCCACATCCAGCGGCACCAATGTGCGCAGGTCGATGATGTCGATATCGATGCCCGTCTCCTTCTGCACATCAACCGCCCAATGCACACCCATGCCGTAAGTGATGATGCTCATCGCCGATCCCTCGCGAACCACACGTGCCTTGCCGAAGGGGATGCTGTAGGGTTGCTCGGGCACATGGCCGCTGATACTGCGGTACATGGCCTTGTGCTCGAAGAACATCACCGGGTTCGGATCGTCGAAGGCGGTCATCAATAGGCCCTTGGCATCGTATGGGTTGCTGGGGTACACCACCTTCAGGCCGGGCGTCTTCACGAACCACATCTCGTTGCTCTGGCTGTGGAAAGGGCCAGCACCTACGCCAGCACCGGTGGGCATGCGTACCACCACATCGGCGTTCTGGCCCCAGCGGTAGTGCATCTTTGCCAGGTTGTTGCAGATCTGGGTGATGCCCTCGCTCACGAAATCGGCGAACTGCATCTCCATCATGGCCTTCATGCCCTTGATGCTCAAGCCCAGCGATGCACCGAGGATGGCGCTCTCACACAACGGCGTGTTGCGCACGCGGTCCTTGCCGACCTGCTCCACGAACCCATCGGTGATCTTGAAGGCACCACCATACTCGGCGATGTCCTGGCCCATCAACACCAGCTCCGGGTGGCGCTCCATGCTCTGGCGCAGGCCTTCCTGGATGGCGTCGATCATGCGTTTTTCGGGTGCGCCGGTGGTGGCGGGTTCCACAGGTAACGCGGCAGGTCGACCCAGTGGGTCCACGCTACGGGTGCTATCCGCAACCGTAGCATAAACGTCGGCGACCTCGGCGGATTCTACCGGAACCGGCTCCGGCTCCTCGAACGCGTGCTTCAGGTCGTTCTCGATGCCGTCCTTCATGCGTGCACGGATCTCGTCGCGTTTGGCCACGCTGAGGACGCCCTGGCTGATCAACCAGGTCTCGTAGTTCGTCACGGGGTCCTTCCGGCCCCACTCCTCGAACAGCTCCTTCGGCACGTATTTGGTGCCGCTGGCCTCCTCGTGACCACGCATCCGGAAGGTGATGCACTCCACCAGGATCGGACGCGGGTTCTCGCGGAGGCTGTCGGCCAGCTTCGCGAGGTTGTTGTACACCTCCAGGATGTTGTTCCCCGCGATCTGAACGCCTTCGATACCGTAGCCGATCGCCTTGTCCACGAAGCTCTTCATGCGGAACTGCTCGCTGCTGGGCGTGCTGAGTCCGTAGCCATTGTTCTCAATGATGAAGAGCACCGGAAGGTCCCACACAGCGGCCACGTTCACGCTCTCGTGGAAATCCCCCTCGCTGGTGGCGCCATCACCGGTAAAGACGATGGTGCAGCGGTTCTCCTTCTTCAGCTTGTGGGCCAGCGCGATACCGTCCGCGATGCCCATTTGCGGGCCCAGGTGGCTGATCATGCCCACCACCTTGTGCTCCTGGCTGCCGAAGTGGAAGCTGCGCTCACGGCCTTTGCTGTAGCCGGTGGCCTTGCCCTGCCACTGGGCGAAGAGCTTGCTGAAGGGCATGCCCCGCGTGGTGAAAACGCCCAGGTTGCGGTGCATGGGCAGGATAAATTCCTCCTCGTGCAGCACCATGGCGGCGCCCACGCTGATGGCCTCCTGGCCGATGCCGCTGAACCACTTGCTGATCTTGCCCTGCCGCAACAGGCTCAGCATCTTCTCCTCGATGATGCGCGGGTAAACGAGCTTCTCGTAGGTGTCGATCAGGAAGGCATCGCTGTGCGTGCCGCGCTCGTAACGGACCTGGCGGTCCTCGGTGGTCAATACGGACATGGGGAGATCTTCTTACAGGCGCAAAGGTATTGGCGCATAGGCAGCACATCGGGCGTTGTACTTAGGTGGTTGTACCGGGGCTGATGTTGGTTATTGGGGCGTCTTGACGGGCTCCCCTAGGCCTCGGGGCGCTGTAGCCGGCTCTGCTCGCGGGGCATTGCAGCGCGCTGCGGGGTCCCTCCTGCGCCGGGCCTCCTCGCTGCGTACACTGATCCCGCTCGCCTTCACCGGGCTACCGCTTCCATCCCGGGCGGGGCCTTACGTCACAATGGTTCCCTGTTCTGCGTAACGGGGGCGGTACCGCGTTCCATGCGGCGGGCTGTACGGGCGTACGATCGTCCGTCCCTACGCATGGCGGGCGGATCATGATCCGTCCCTACGGTCGGCAGGTTGTACCGATCTTCGCCACCATGCGCACCGGCCCACTGTCCGTATTGCTGCTCCGCTTGGGCGTGGTGGGCGTGGTGTATTCGCTGCTACGACTGCTGTTCTGGGTATACAACCGCGACCTGTTCCCCGTGCCGCCTGCCTCGGCGTTCCTTGGTGGGATCAGGTTCGATGCATCGGCCATTGCCTGGCTGCACCTCCCATGGGTACTGTTGGTGTTCATTACGCCTCGCCCTGGTCGTGCCATGGCGCGTCTACAGTTCGCCCTTTTTCTGGCCATCAATGCCATCGCGCTGTTCTTCAATTGCGTGGACCTCGGCTACTTCGCCTTCAGCCTCAAGCGCAGCACGGCCGACTTCCTCCAGATACTTACCACCGGCGGCGACACGGCCAACCTCGCCCCGGCCTTTTTGCGTGACTACTGGCACATCGGTCTCCTCTACATCGGCTGCCTGGCCCTGCTGGCCTGGGCCTATCCCCACATCGGACGGCTTGACCGGGGGATGCGGCTCACCTGGCCCTGGCAGTTGGGGTGGCGGGTCATCGCGCTGGGCATTCTTGTCCTGGCCTCAAGGGGTGGTCTTCAACTTATCCCACTTCAACCCTTGGATGCGGCGAAGTATGGTGGGGCCAGCTACCTGCCCGTGGTGCTCAACACACCGTTCACCATCCTCACGACTCTTGGCAAACCCACGCTGGCGGAGCGCCACTACATGGATCAGGCAGAGGCCGATGCCCTGTGGCCGGTGGTGCAACAGCATACGTTCCCAACAGACACGGCCACTACGCGTTTGGCGTTCCGGTCGCGGGAGAACAAGCCCAACGTGGTGGTCATCATCCTGGAGAGCTTTTCCGCGCTCTACTCCGCTCGCCTGTCCGGCGGTGATGGCTACATGCCCTTCCTCGATTCGCTCATGGGCCAGGGACTCTGTTTCACCAATGCCTACGCCAACGGTCGCCGCAGCATCGATGGTGTTCCAGCCATCGTGGCGAGCATGCCGCAATGGATGGACGAGGCCTTCATCACCTCGCCCTACGCGAGCCTGCCCTTCACCTCGCTGGCCAGCATCCTTGGTGCACAAGGCTATCGGACCAGCTTTTATCATGGAGGGCGCAACGGCACCATGGGCTTCGATGCGTTCGCCAGGAGCGCAGGCTTCCAACGCTATGTGGGATTGAACGAGTATGATAACGGAGAGGCTGATTTTGATGGGCATTGGGGCGTACGCGACAGGCCGTTCCTGCAGTTCTACGCGCAGCAACTGGACAGGGAACAGCAACCGTTCCTGAGCGCCGTGTTCACGCTGAGCAGCCACCATCCCTATGCGCTCCCACCGGTTGATGCTGAACGCTTCGCAGGGGGAACGCAGGCCATTCACCCCACGCTGCGCTACACCGATGATGCCTTGCGACAGTTCTTCGCCACGGCGCGCACCATGCCTTGGTATCCGAACACCTTGTTCGTGATCACCGCCGACCATACGGCCGATCTGGAACGCAACGGTGCTCAAGGCAACAGACCCATCGACTACTGGGTGCCACTGGTATACTTCAGCCCACTAGGGATGGCCACCAGGAGCGAGGAGCGTGTCACACAGCACGTTGATATTCTGCCCACCGTGCTCGACCTGGTCGGTTATGATGCCCCGTTCCTCGCTTTCGGGCACAGCGCGATACGCCCATCCTCCCCTCCCTATGCCATCTGGACCAACAACGGTCTGTACAGTTTGACCAGTGCTACGCGGCAGATCCAGTTCGACGGCGAGCACATCATCGGCATCACGGAAATGGCGAGCGACCCCACCCAGGGTCCGGAACACCCTGCTGAACTGGAGGCCCACTTGAAGGCCGCCATTCAACAGTACAACAGCCGAATGATCACTGCTGCGCTCACCGTAACCCCGACCGCACCATGAAGGCGATGGTGATCTACAACCCACGTTCGGGGAAGAAGCAGGCACCACGCATCACGGCGATAGCCGCACGCATGGAGAAAGCGCTGAACGTGCAATTGGACCTGCGTGCCATTGATGGCCCCGGGCATGGCACTGTGCTCGCGAAGGAAGCCGTGTCAAGTGGCTACGACCGTGTGATCAGCGTGGGCGGGGATGGCACCAACAACGCCATTGCGCAAGGCCTGCTGGGCTCCATGGTACCAATGGGTATCGTTGCCATGGGCAGCGGCAACGGCTACGCCCGCTCCATCGGGCTGCCGCTGGATCCTCAGAAGGCGCTTCACCATGCGCTGACCGCACCGGCCCGTGCCATGGACATCTGCTACCTCAACGACCACCTCTTCCTGGGCACTGCAGGCATCGGGTTCGATGCACGTGTCGCCGACCGGTTCGACCGTTCCGGCACACGGGGTATGTTCACCTATGCACGCATCATTGTGCAGGAGATCTTCGGCGCGCCGCCCATGCCGGTTGAACTCCAGGTGGATGGAAAGACGATCAAGGAGAACGTGCTGATGCTCGTGTTCTGCAACACCCGCGAGTTCGGCAATGGCGCTGACATCAGTCCCAGCAGCAAGCCGGACGATGGATTCGCCGAACTGCGGCTGGTGCGCAAACCTCCGTTCCTGCCACTGATCAAGGCCTTCTACGACATCTACACCCACCGGGCGGACGGCAACCCCTACCTCACCAACATACCGGCCACGCAGGCCACGGTAAAGCAGGGCGGCACCATGGCACACTTGGATGGCGAACCGCTGGAAGTGGGGCACGAAGTGCGCTTCCGGTTGGAAGCGGCTAAGCTGCTCGTGGTGGCTTGAGGAAGTACATCAAGTTGTTCACGGCCCGAGGGCGATAGGTGCCGATCCTTTAGATTGGCCCTATCGACCTCCCTAACATGCTCCACACTACCCGCTCCTTGTTGCTCGCCATGGGTGTACTGCTGACCACCACGGTAAGGCCTCAATGCACAGAAACCGCGCAGAACAAAGTGTTGCTGGTAGGCGACAGCTGGGCCTTCTTCATGGGCGTTGACCAGACCATCAATGAAGTGCTTGCCAAATGGGGCCATTCGGGATACCGTTACTACACCAACTTGACGCTGGCCGAGAACGGCGCCGAGACCGACGACTTCCTGGGCATGGACAAGCAAGCGGAGATCACCGACCGGTTGTTGAACGACCCGGGCATCAAGGTCGTGCACCTGAGCATTGGGGGCAACGATGTGCTGGGCGACTGGAATGTGAGCTTCACGCCCGAACAGACCGATTCGCTGCGCCAAGCCGTGTTCGATCGGTTGCAGCAGGTCATCACCTTCATCCTCGGGGTGCGTCCGGACATCCATGTGCTGTGGAGCGGCTACATGTACCCGAATTTCGAAGAGGTCATCGAGGACCTGGCCCCATTACAGACCATCCATCCGTTCTATGGCACCTGGCAGGACATGGGCTTTCCGACCTTCATTCAACTGAACACCATTCTCAATGATTTCAGCGCGCTGCTGGAAGGCTATGCTGACACGACGGACCGTGTGAGCTTCGTGAGCGCCACCGGACTGATGCAGCACGCTTTCGGCCAGAACACCACGCTGGGTGTGCCTCCGGGCGGGAGCTATCCGCCAAGTACCGCTCCGCTACCATTTGGTTTCGTGGACTACCCCTCGCCGAAAAGCTCCATGCGCAACTATGGTCTAACGCGCGACTGCTTCCATTTGTCGGCCAGTGGCTACCGAGAAATGGTCGAGCTCCATGCCCGGAAGTTCTACCACAAGTTCCTGATGGACGACCAATATCTGATCTCCTCCGGATCGCAGGACGGTTCCGTGTCCAGCCAAGGAGCGGTCTCGAGCACATTGCAGTTGGGCACGGCCGGTACGGAACAGTTCGCCACGGTCCTCACGTTCGCCACTACGGATATGCAGCAGGCCATTGTGGACGGCGCGAGCATTTTCCTGCGTCGCACAGGACTTACCGGCGATGACCCTCTGAGCAGCACACTGCAAGTGAAGGTGAAGAGCGGTGCCTTCGGTACGGCGTTCGAAGTGGAGGCCGTGGACTATTTTGCCTCGCCCGATGCTTCGGGAAGTGCTTGTCGGTTCGGTTCGAACGGAGGCAATGGTCACTGGATACGCCTCGACCTGCCGACCGAGCTGCTCCCCTACCTCTCGCAGACGGCGGCCACTCAGTTCATCCTATCGGCACCGGGCTTCACGCAGGGCGTGATGACCTTCAACGATGCGAGCGATCCCGAGCTGGCTCCTGTCCTTAACCTCCGCTTCGGCGAACTGGTAACTGCAACGGGACCAGTACCGAACGATGAGCGCCATGAGGTCTTCCCCAACCCCACTGACGGCCCTTTGCATCTGAACGTGACCGGGGAACAAGTCCTTGATGTGCAGGTATTCGACCTGCTCGGGCAACTCGTGCTTCACCGCCATGCCCCCGGAGCGCTGGTCGATCTGAGCGCGCTCCCAGCCGGTCAATATCTGATCCATTTGCGCACCACGAGTGGATCATCCGTACAGCGAGTAGCGCGATGGTGATCACAAAGCCCGGGCGGCTTCCTGTCTTCCGTGCTTTCTTTGCCGCTGGTCGAACCGGAATTGATCGACCCGTGCGATGAACCGTCTGCTGATCAAGAACGCCAAGGCCCTGGTGGGCACCCATGCACAGGGTGTCACCATCGCCCGCGGCGCCGAAATGTCCAGTCTTCCGCAAGTGAGCAACGGCTGGCTGTTGATCGAGAACGGACGGATCAGTGCGTTGGGCAGTGCGGATACACTTCCAGCCGTAGGTACTGAGGTGACCGTGATCGATGCCACAGGGCGCTTCGTACTGCCCGGCTGGTGCGATCCACATACACACACCGTGTTCGCCGCGCCGCGCGAAGAGGAGTTCGTGGACAAGATCAATGGCCTCAGCTACCAGGAGATCGCGGCCCGTGGCGGTGGCATCCTCAACAGCGCCCGCAAGCTGCGCGAAATGGATGAGGAATCCCTCTACCGGAAGGCACGTCTTAGACTGGAAGAGATGATGCGGCAAGGCACCGTTGCCGTGGAGATCAAGAGCGGCTACGGGCTCACGGCCGAAAGCGAGCTGAAAATGTTGCGCGTGGCCAGGCGCCTCAAGGACACGCTCCCCCTACAGGTGAAGATCAACCTGTTGGCCGCACATGCCTTGCCACCTGAGTACAAGGACGACCGAAAGACCTACATCGACCTGATCTGCGAAACCCTCATTCCGCACGTGGCCGCCGAGGGACTCGCCGACTTCGTGGACGTGTTCTGCGAGACCAACTACTTCACCGTGGCCGAAATGGAACGCGTGCTGGTGGCCGGCCAGCGCCATGGCCTACGCGGCAAGGTGCACGTGAACCAGTTCACCAGTATCGGCGGCGTGCAGGCGGCCGTGAAGCATGGTGCGCTCAGCGTGGACCACTTGGAGGTGATGACCCAGGAGGACATCGATGCATTGGTCGGACAGGACACCATCCCCACGCTCCTGCCCTCCTGCTCTTTCTTCCTCCGCATCCCGTACGGACCGGCGCGCCAACTGATGGACCGGGGGTTGCCCGTGGCGCTGGCCACCGACCACAATCCGGGGAGCACGCCCAGTGGCAACATGAACCTGGTGCTCTCGCTGGCCTGCATCCAGTTGCGCTTGCTGCCGGAGGAGGCCGTGACCGCCATGACCCTGAACAGTGCTGCCGCGATGGGTCTTTCCGACGAGCTCGGCAGCCTTACCGTGGGCAAGCGGGCCAGCCTGATCATCACCCGCGAGGTACCTTCGCTCGCCTATTTGCCGTACGCCTTCGGCAGCGACCATATCGATACCGTGCTCATTGATGGAACAGTCGTCCGCTCCGGAACGCTCCTTGCCTGAACCGGGCCTGCCCGGTCATCGTCCGCCCCAACTGGAGTTCGCCATGGGCATCGCGCTCTTCGCGATCATCCTGCTGGTGTTCATGCTGGTGCAGTTCGGTGTGCTGGTGGTGGGCGTGGCCAACGCGGATCCAGCTTTCGCCGACAAGGGGTTCTCCTTTTCGCTCCTTCAGGACGAAGGCTTCCGCTCGGCCATGGACCACTATCTGCTCAACGGCGACATGGTGGCCCGTGAAGCGCTGTGGAGCGGCGTTACGGGCATTGGTCTGATCCTGCTTTCCGTATTCCTCTGGAAGCGCCGCCAAGCGGCCGATACACTGGGCCTGCGGATCCCCTCGCTGAAACGCTCCGTGATCTGGATCGGGATCTTCCTGCTGCTGGCCGGTGCGTTGGAGGTGTTGATGCGCTCCGTGCCTGCCTTCCAGACCGACTTCATGGAGAAAGTGCTGGGAAGCACCACCAACATGACCATGCTGGTGATCGGCGTGGGTATTGTGGCCCCCTTGTTCGAGGAATTCCTCTTGCGCGGCCTGCTGTTCGGTACGGCCCGCCACGTGGTGGACGAGCACGCCAGTGTGGCCATCACCGCCGGGGTGTTCACCATCATGCACCTGCAGTACGAAGTACTCGTCATGCTGCTCATCCTGCCCTTGGGTATTGTGCTCGGCTACGCCCGGGCCCGCACCGGGTCCATCTGGGTGCCCATCCTGCTGCACGTGATGAACAACCTGGCCAGCGTCCTGCTGGGTTGAGGGGAGGGCCAAGCGCCTGAACGATCATTGGTTCGCTGGCCATGGCCTCCTCCCTCTTGCGGAACTGAGGTCAGTTCAGCATTGCCACGAGACAAGGCATACCCCAGCCCGGCAACTCAATTGGAATTACAACTGGCACGAGTCCAAATATCCTGGACCGATGGGTGCAAGTTGGTGAACGGGTCAAGAGGCGAGCGCTCTGCACTGCTAGCTTTGCCGCCCATTCCAACCGAGCAATATGCAACGCCAACTGATCGAATGCGTGCCCAACATCAGCGAGGGACGCGACCGTGCCAAGATCGATGCCATCGCCGCCGTGGTGGAGACCGTGGAAGGCGTGCGCTTGCTGGACGTGGACCCCGGCAAGGCCACCAACCGCACGGTGATCACCTTCGTGGGTGAGCCCGGCCCGGTCTGCGAGGCGGCCTACCGACTGATCAAGAAAGCGCAGGAGCTCATCGACATGCGCCAGCACAAAGGCGAGCACCCGCGCTTCGGCGCCACCGACGTGTGCCCGTTGGTACCCATCAGCGGCATCAGCATGGAAGAATGCGCAGCGTGGGCCAAAAAGCTCGGTGAGCGCGTGGGGAAGGAGCTCGGTATCCCGGTATACCTCTATGAGGCCGCGGCCAGCGAAGAGAAACGGAAGAACCTGGCCAACAACCGCAGCGGCGAGTACGAAGGGCTGCCCAAGAAACTGAAGGACCCCGAGTGGAAGCCCGACTTCGGTCCGGCTGAATTCAACGATAGCGTGGCCCGCAGCGGTGCCATGGCCATTGGTGCACGCAACTTCCTGGTGGCCTACAACGTGAACCTCAACACCACCAGCACGCGCCGGGCAAACGCCATCGCCTTCGACATCCGTGAGGCGGGCCGCAAGGTGAAGCAACCCGATGGCACCGAAGTACAAGTACCTGGCAAGCTGAAGTCCGTGAAGGGCATCGGCTGGTTCATCGAGGAGTACGGTGTCGCGCAGCTTTCCCTCAACCTCACGGACATCACCGTGACCCCCGTCCATGTCGCTTTCGATGAAGCGTGCAAGGCCGCCGAGGAACGCGGCATCCGTGTTACGGGCAGTGAACTGGTGGGCCTGATCCCGAAGCAGGCCCTGCTCGATGCAGCGGACTTCTACCTGAAGCGCCAGGAGCGCAGCCTGGGCATATCCGAGCGCGAGAAGATCAAGATCGCCGTGAAGTCGCTGGGCCTGGATGACCTCGGTCCCTTCGACCCGCAGAAAAAGGTGATCGAGCACATGCTGGAGGACAGCAACAGCGAACGCCTCGTACGCATGGACCTGAAGCGCTTCAGCGAAGAGACCGCTGGCGAGAGCCCCGCACCCGGAGGCGGCAGCGTGGCGGCCTATGTGGGCGCCTTGGGCGTTTCGCTCGGCACCATGGTGGCCAACCTCAGCGCCCATAAGCGCGGGTGGGACGATCGCTGGGAGGAGTTCAGCACGTGGGCCGCGAACGGCGAGAAGCTACGGAACGAACTGCTCTACCTGGTGGACGAGGATACCCGGGCATTCGACCGCATCATGGCCGCCATAGGGCTGCCCAAGGGAAGCGACGAGGAAAAAGCGGCCCGCAAGGCGGCCATCCTGGAAGCTACGAAAGGGGCCATCAACACCCCCTTGCGGACCATGCAGGTCTGTGTGGAGAGCATGGAACTGATGAAGGCCATGGCCAACATCGGTCTGCCGGCCAGTGTGAGCGATGCTGGCGTGGGTGCCTTGTGTGCACGTACCGGGGCCATCGGAGGGTACCTCAATGTGCGCATCAATTGCGCCGGATTGGATGATGCGGCCTTCAAGGAGAACGTGCTGAAGGAGGCCGAAGCGTTGAGGACGAAGGTCGAAGCGCTCGAGGCCGAAGTGATGGCGCTGACACTGGCCAAGGTGTAGGACCACGGGCTCGCCCCACCTGTTGGACAGGCTCTGGAAGGGCTTGGGCACACCTCTTCCCGGCGTTCTTCACCGGCTTTGCCTGATATTGATCCAGCGCGATCACAACACGGCAGCCCGCTTGGCCGTATCATTGGAGGGACCGATGCGCCGATGACCGCCAGGATCAAATTCCGCCAGTGGACACGCCGGGTGATGTACTTCTTCCCGATCCAGCTGTTGATGCTGCATCTGAAGAAGAACCACTTGTTGCTGTTGACCTGGCTCATCCTGTTCGGTTATGTGACCGAGGGCCTGGGCGTGAAATACGGCGTGCCCAACCTGTTCCTCTATCCGGAGTACTTCGGCAGGGTCAACTTCCTTTCCTACGCGATCCTCGGGTTCGCCTTGGGCGGGTTCATCACGGCCTTCAACCTGTACAGCTACACCATGCACGGGTACCGGTTCCCGTTCATCCTCACCATTGCGCGCCCCTTCCTCAAGTTCAACGTGAACAATGCCGTGATCCCGGCGGTGTTCATCCTTACCTACCTGTGGTGCTCGGCCCGATTCCAATATATCAAGGAACTGGTGCCGGTACTGGACATCATCGCCAACCTGGCCGGTGCCCTATTCGGCGTTGGCGTTTTCCTGTTGTTGGCCCTGCTCTATTTCACGCGCACCAACACCGATATCACCAAGCTGCTGGGCAAGGACCCCGAGGACCTGAGGCCCGAAGAGCCCTTGGTGGACATCATCGGTCCGCAACACGCCCATGCCCCACGCGGCGGAACGGAGCGCCGGAAGGCCTTGCGATGGCTGAGGCGCCAACAGCGGAGCGAGAAGTGGAGGGTGGAGACCTACCTGTCCCCTCGCCTACGCATCATGCTGGCGCGCCGTAGCGACCACTACGATCAGGAACTGTTGCGCGATGTGCTCTGGCAGAACCACATCAACGGCAGCATCTTCGAAGTGATCCTGGTGTTGAGCTTCATTGCCTTGGGTGCGTTCAGCGATGTCGGGTTGTTCTTCATTCCGGCCGGGGCCAGTGCCTTCCTGCTGTTCACCATGTTCCTCATGATCATCAGCGCACTGTTCAGTTGGATGCAGGGCTGGACCGGCACCGTGGTGATCGGCACCATCGTGCTGCTGAACTGGGTCAGCCATCGAACAGAGCGTTTCCTATACGATTCACAGGCCTACGGCATGGACTACAGCTCGCCCCCGGCCGCATATGACAGGGCCACCATCGCTGCCATGGCCAACGACACGGCCACCGCTCGCGCCGATGCCGACCGTCTCATGGCCACGCTGGAACAATGGAAGGCCGATAATGCCGCACTGCCCCATGCCGGCGAGCGTCCGCCTTTGGTGATCGTGAACACGAGCGGTGGTGGACTGCGTGCACTGCTCTGGACCTACCGTTGCCTGCAGGTTGCTGACAGCTTGTTGGGCGGTACGCTCATGGACCGGACCATGCTCATTTCGGGCTCAAGCGGAGGACTGATCGGAGCCACCTATTTCCGGCAGCTCTACTTGTTGGGCAACGACACCCTGGACCGCGCTTCACCGGAACGGATCAACGAGCTGTCCGGCGATATGCTGAACCCGCTCGTGTTCAGCTTCGTGACGAACGACATGTTCATCCGGTACCGCACCGTGAAGCACGGGACCAACCGCTACACGCTCGACCGTGGCGCCACCTTCGAGCAACGCCTCAACGCCAGTACCAATCAGGTATTGAGCGATCTGCGTATCGGCGACCTTGCCCAGGCCGAGCGCGAGGCGCGTATCCCCCTGCTGGTCATTGCGCCTACCTCCATGAACGATGGTCGTCGATTGGTGATCGCGTCACAACCCATGGCCTTCCTCACCAATATCGACCCTCAGGCCGAAAGCAGCATACCCAGCCAACCCGAGGCCATCGAGTTCCAGCGATTATTCGCCGATCAGGGCGCCAAGGACCTGCTCCTGACCACGGCGCTGCGCATGAACGCCACCTTCCCGTACATCACCCCCGTGGTCACGCTGCCCAGCGAACCGCCCATGCGCGTGATGGATGCCGGCGTGCGCGACAACTATGGCTATCGTGCAACACTGTCCTTTCTGCATACCTACCGGGAGTGGATCGCAGCGAACACGGGAGGGGTCGTCCTGCTGCAATTGCGCGACACCCAGAAAGAGCTTGAGGTACAATCCAGCAGCGCATCGCTCATCGGACGCGTAACGGACCCTGTGGGCAGTGTCTATGACAACTTCGTTCGCGTGCAGGACCAGGATTACGACCTGATGTTGCAGCTGGCCGGAGGCGGCCATGGCTTCCCGTTGCATCTGGTGGATGTTCAACTGCAACGAAACACGGACGAGCAGATCTCGCTGAACTGGCACCTGACCGCACTTGAACGTTCGCGTGTACTACGAAGCATCGGGTCGGCCAGCAACCGCGCGGCCTTCGAGCGCCTGAAGGAACTGGTGATCGGCCCGGCTACTGATCCGCTGCTGGCCGGTGATAGCGCACCAGGCCCGGCAACGGGTCCCGCTCCACGGCCGTAAGGGTCATGCCCCGGTCCAACAGGCATTCGGCCAATAACTCGCGGAAACCCCAGGCCACGGAACCGGTGGCCGCCACGGATGCTCGCTGGTCCGGTGTGAAGAAGGTCACGAGCAGTTCGGCCATGGCATGGAACCGCGAACGGAGCAGGTCGATCACATACGGCTCATGCAGCAGCGGGGCCAGTGATGCTGTCCTTGCGGCGAGCGCCCGCGCAGGGAACGGTGATCGGTGAACTTCCTGTAATACCTGGTCCAGGTCCGGCCCATCGGCTCCGAACAGCGTTTCGCTGATGGCCGGTGGCATGCGCCTGTAAAAGGCGTCCTGGAGCATTGTCCTACCAATATCGGCACCACTGCCCTCATCGCCCAGCACCCAGCCCAGCGAAGGCATCGGCCGGTACAACTGGCGGCCATCGTAATGCCCTGCGTTCATGCCGGTGCCCAGGATCAGCACCAGGCCTTGACCGTTGCCCAGCATTCCGCGGGCCGCTCCCAGCAGGTCCGTTTCAACGATCACCCGTGCCTGCGGCCAGATGCCCGCGATCGCGGCATCCATCCTGGCCTTGCGATCGGCACTACCGCAGCCTGCACCGTAGACCACTACCTCGGATGCATGGAAAGCCCCCGGGCTGCGCTCCATCAGGTAGGCGGTGAGGCCCTCAGCGAATAGCGCAGCATCACCGTTCAGAGGGTTGAAGCCCGGTAGCGTATCGCCCTTCACCGGGAACAGCTCCACTTGTTCAAGACCATGGACCACGGCCCAGCGGGATGAACTGCCTCCCACTTCGCCGATCACCTGTAGAGGCCTCATGGAGACAAAGTAAGGTATGGAGGATCACGCCTCGGACGCGTCGAACAGGAACTTGTTCGGCGAAACGAGCCCGTTCTTCATGGCATACATCACCACAGCGGCCGTGCTGTTCACGCCCAGCTTCTGCATGATGTTCCGGCGATGCGTCGTGACCGTGTGCGCGCTCAGATGCAATCGCTCGGCGATGCGTGTGTAGGAGAGCCCTTCGGCAATGAGCGAGATCACCTCACATTCGCGTGCGCTCAGCGTTACCGGCGCACAGGACATGGGTGCGGTCAGCAACTGGTCCACATCAAATGAAGAGCGTCGTAAGGTCTCCAGGATCTTGCCGCAGAAGAACTTCTGACCATCGGCCGTATCCAGCACGGCGTCGATGATCTCGTCGATGCCGCAATCCTTCTTGATGTAGCTCGTCACCCCGGCGCGGATCGCGCTCATCAGGGCCATTGCCGAGGGGTCGGGCGTAATGGAGATGAACCGGGTCCGTTTGGAACGCTTGAGACCATCGCGGATGACCTTGGCCCCGAAGCCTTCGGCCGTATGGTCCAGAAGCACCACGTCCGGCTTCTCACGCAACAACAAGGCCTGCAGTTCAATGGCGTCACGGGCCTCTCCGACCAACTCTATACGGTGCACTCCGGCAAATACCGTCCGAAGACCGATCAAGGCCAGTTCGCTGTGGTCAGCTATCAGGGTCCGGACTCGCATTTTTTATTTAGAACGATTCTAAGTAAGGCGCAAAGTTACCCGAACTCACCCGATCACCAAACCGCGATCTACACGATCGATCGTGGGTTCACCGGAAAGGTCATCCCTTCATCGCTGAGCAGGGTCCTAGTGAAGATCGGAAGCGCTTCGTTCAGCAGCTCCTCCGAAGACTTGTAGCGGGAGCTGAAGTGCCCGAGCAATAGTTGACCCACATTGGCGGCCAACGCCAATCGGGCCGCTTGGGCCGCTGTGCTGTGCATGGTCTCCTTCGCCCTTGCTCGAAGCATCTCGGTGAAGGTGGCCTCGTGGTAAAGCAGCTCCACACCAGCGATGAACGGGACCAATGCCGGTTCGTAGGCCGTATCCGAACAATAGGCATAGCGCCTTTGCGGAGGTGGATCCTCCGTGAGCTCAGCGTTCGTGTAGTGCGGCCCATCCGGAAAACGAAGGTCCTCCCCTTGCTTCACGGCCTGTCGCTTGAAGTGCGGGATCATATGCACCATGTCCTTGCGCAGTGAACGTAAGGCTGGTGATTCGGTGAACACGAACCCCGTGCACGGTATCCGGTGCCTCAGTTCCAAAGCGGTCACCCGAACGCGTTCATCGGCAAAGACCTCCAGTCCGTTCTCGGGCACCAATGGCGGGAAATGAAGCGGATATCGGAGCCAGGTGGCCGAGGCACGCAACTGGATGTCGATGATCTCCTTCAGTAATGGCGGTCCATGCACGTACAAGGGTTCCTTGCGGCCCATGAGGTGCATGGAACTGATCAGGCCCATGAGCCCGAGGTAGTGATCGCCGTGCAGGTGGCTGATGAGTATGCGCCGGATGCGGATGAAGTTCACGCCCAGTGAACGCAGTCGTTCCTGGGTGCCTTCCCCACAATCCAAGAGATAAAGTCCGTCATGAACGTTCACCAACTGGGAGGAGGGGTAGCGCCCCCGCGCAGGCAGGGCGGCGCCTGTGCCCAACGTGGTGACCTCGAAGCGCCGCTGGTGCATGGGGGGAAAGAGAAGGCCCCCGCTAACGGAGGCCTTCGCACGTGTTCATTGAAAGGGTCAACGCCTTAGCGGTAGAGCGCCATCCGACCGGTGTAATTCTCCTTGCCGGATTCCACTTTGTAGAGGTACACGCCCTCAGGCAGGTTCCCGCCTTCGAACGGCACGCGGTTGATGCCCGCCTTGCCTTGTACCTGGCTCACCCAAAGCTCCTCTCCCACCAGGTTGAAAACACGCACCTTCACGGCACCCGGCCTGGACAGCTGGAACTCGATCTGGGTGCGCGCATTGAACGGATTGGGCACGTTGCGCACCTGGCCGAGGACGGAGGATGAAGCCTCGGACATACCGATGGTGTTCTCCTGCACTTCGATCCGGTATCCCGAGAACTCATAGGGGATCGGAAGCACGAAAATGCCCAGCGTGCTGTACGCCGTTACGTTCAGCGTAAGGTTGAACATGCCCAGTTCGGTGGGCGTGCCCTGGATCACCCCGCAGCCGAGTTGGCCCGTGAGGTAGGAGCAGCTTGCCGCGGTCTGCGAGGCGCAAGCGATCGAAAGCCCCGGAGGCAGACCCGTGACGCCCGTGAAGGCCACTGAATCCAACACAACACCGGCGAACTGTGGATCAATGGTACCTGCATCCTGAGGCACCTTCAAGTTCAGTACCTGTTGATAGGGTACTCCCAAGTAGGCAGGAGCGAAATTCTCCGTGGTATCAGGCCACACCCCGAACAGGCTGTCCGTGTATAGCGGGTCCGGCGTGCAGGGCTGCGCCATCACCGTGAAGGCGGCCAAAGCAGCGGAAGTAACGAGTAGCGTTCTAAGCATCTGATCAGGGTTCCTTGTTGATGTCCTTCTCGATCTCTTCCATGTAGAGCAGATCGACGGCCTCGTTCACGGAAGGGGTAATGGAAAGCACCGATTCCAACTGAGAGATCTGTACCAACTTCTGCACGGGCTCTTGCAGACCACAGACCACCAGGGAGCCATTAACGCTCTTGCACAGGCGGTTGGCCACAAGCAAAGCGCTCAGGCCCGATGAATCGCAATACCGGGTGCGGGACAGGTCCATGATCACGTTGCGCACGCCGGTCTTGTTCAGGTAAACAAGCTCACTTTTCAACTCTGGTGCACACGAGGTGTCAAGCTTGTCAGCATTGCTGGTGACAAGCGTGTACCGGCCTTTGTCCTCGATGGTAAAGTTCATGGTCTGAATGGGCTACCGGTCAAAGATAATCAGCCTATCAATATAACTACCCACCCTTAATGGCCAACAATCATGAACAGCCTATCGTGGGATCCGGGCCGCCAGCAGGTACAGCACCGCCATGCGGATGGCCACGCCGTTCTCCACTTGTTCGAGAATGATGCTGTTCGCATGGTCCGCCACCTCGCTGGAAACCTCCACCCCGCGATTGATGGGGCCCGGATGCATGATCACCACCTCCTTTCCGATCCGCTTATAGCGCTCCAGGTCAAGCCCGTAAAGCATGGCGTACTCCCGAAGGCTAGGGAAGTTCGCAATGCCATCGCCCCCCTGCCGTTCGAGCTGGATGCGGAGCATGTTCGCCACATCGCACCAGCGAAGGGCCTTGTCCAGGTCGTGTTCCACGCGCACCCCCAGGCTGGTGATGTAGCGCGGCATCAACGTGCTGGGACCGCTCAGCATGACCTCTGCTCCCAGTTTCTGCAGGCAGAAAATATTACTGAGGGCCACGCGGCTGTGCAGGATATCGCCCACGATCAGCACTTTGGCTCCCTTCACGCGGCCCAGCTTCTCGCGAATGCTATAGGCATCCAGCAAGGCCTGTGTGGGGTGTTCGTGCGTGCCGTCACCAGCGTTCACGATCCGTGCGTTCACGTGGCGGCTCAGGAACAGTGCGGCCCCGGGATCGGGATGGCGCATCACCACCATGTCCACTTTCATGGCCAGGATGTTGTTCACTGTATCCACCAGCGTTTCGCCCTTGCTCACGCTGCTGCCACTGCTGCTGAAGTTCACGACATCAGCGCTTAGGCGCTTTTCGGCCAGTTCGAAGCTTACCCGGGTCCGCGTGCTGCTCTCGAAGAACAGGTTGGCCACGGTGATATCACGAAGCGAAGGCACCCGCTTGATAGGGCGGTTGAGCACCTCCTTGAACCCGTCCGCCGTGCGGAAAATGAGCTCGATGTCCGCCGTACTAAGGTCCTTGATGCCGAGCAGATGCTCCGTGCTGAGCTGATCGCTCACTGCACCGCTTTCCGCGAAGGAGATGGTGTTGCTCATAGGTCGGATGCGGCATTAAGGGAACGACCTGCGGCCCGACCTTCCCGTGCGGCCGGATGAAGCAGCACCTGATCGCGGCCATCGCTCTCCTTCCATTCCACGGATACACGCTCGTCGGCGATGCTGTCCACCCATTTGCCCACATACTCGGCCTGGATGGGTACCTGGCGGCTGAACCGACGGTCGATGAGCACCAGTAGTTGCACGCTGGCCGGACGACCGAAGGCAAGCAGTGCATCGAGGCCCGCCCGGATCGTGCGTCCTGTGAACAGCACATCATCCACCAGGACCACACGCCGCCCATCGAGGGTGAAATCAATGTCCGTGGCGCTGGGCGAAGGCAGGGAGGTGCGGTGACGGAAATCGTCCCGATGGAAGGTGATGTCCAGCTCACCATAGGCCAGCTCTTCCCGTCCGATGATGCGGGCCAGTTCGGTACGCAACCTGCGCGCCAGCAGCACGCCGCGGGGCTGAAGGCCAATGATCGCCACACCGGAAAGATCACCGTGGTCCTCGATCAATTGATGGCACAGCCGGGTGATGGTGAGCCCGAAGGCCTTGGGATCGAGGATGGTGACCGGCTTCATCCGTTTTGCCGGGGGCAGTTGCCACCGGTGCGGCGAAGATAGCGGCCGCCTTGGGATACGGTCCGCTTGTTGAACATCGCGGGATCCTCCCCATTTTCGCGGACCACCCAGCCATGACCGCCCTCTTCCCGGACAAACGAACAGCATTGCTGATCACCGTGGCCGCACTGGGCTACTTCGTGGACATCTACGACCTGGTCCTCTTCAATGTGGTGAAGCGCGAAAGCCTTGAGTTCATTCTCGGCGCAGGCGACCCACGGATCAAGGACGTGGGGATCGACCTGTTCAACATGCAGATGTTGGGCATGCTGGTGGGTGGTATCCTCTGGGGCGTATGGGGCGATAAGAAGGGCCGGATCACGGTGCTCTTCGGAAGCATCCTGCTCTACTCGCTCGCCAACATTGCCAATGCGTTCACCTTCGACATCACCAGCTATGCCATCGTGCGGTTCATCGCCGGTGTGGGGCTTGCGGGCGAACTGGGCGCCGGCATCACGCTGATCACCGAATCGATGCCCAAGGGCAAACGTGGTTACGGCACCATGGTGGTGGTCACCTTCGGTGCATTGGGGGCGGTGTTCGCCGATGAAGTAGTGAGCCGGGGAAAGGCGCTGGGTGCGGTGTTCGCACATGTCACCGGTCCCTTGATGGACTGGCAGGTAGCCTACCTGATGGGTGGCCTGATGGGCCTGGTATTGCTGGTGATGCGCGTGGGAGCCTTCGAGAGCGGCATGTTCCACCGGATGAAGGAAAGCACGGCCCGCAAAGGCGACCTGCGCATGCTATTCAACGACCCGGACCGGCTGCTCCGATACCTCGGCTGCATCCTGATCGGTGTGCCGGTGTGGTATGTGATCGGTGTGCTGGTGAACCTGAGCCAGGACGTGTTCGTGCCCCAGCTCGGCATCGATACCAGCATGCTCTCCCCCGAGGACCTCAAACGCATCAACGGCAAGGCCATCCGCTATGCCTACATCGGCCTCAGCATCGGCGATCTGCTGAGCGGCATCCTTTCGCAGGTGCTGCGCAGCCGCAAAAAGGTGATCTACGGCTACCTCACGGCCAACCTGGCCCTCACGCTGGTATTCCTTTATGGCATGCAGGGGGCCAGCATACACACGTACAATTGGATGTGCCTGGCCTTGGGCACGGCCACGGGCTACTGGGTGATCTTCGTTACCGTGGCCAGCGAACAGTTCGGTACCAACATCCGCAGTACCGTGGCCACCACCACCCCCAATTTCGTTCGCGGCGCGGTGCTTCCCGTTACCAATGCCTTCAAGTTCCTGGCGGTGCCGGTGGGCAACCTTACCAGCGCGCTGGTGGTGGGCCTGGTCTGCATCGGTGCGGCCTTCTGGGCCACCAGCAGGGTGCACGAGACCTTCCACAAGGACATGGACTTTGTGGAGGAGTGATACAACGGCAATGGTCGCCCCATTGGCACGGCCTACCCCTTCGGCAGCATTCACTTGGAGAACCCACCTTGCCCCTTCCCCCCGATATTCGCACCATGCTTAACCGTTCCGCATTGACCGCCTTGGCGACAGCCCTGCTGCTCGCCCCGGCCCTGCTCGCTCAAAAGGCACTTACCAACAAGGATATCTGGGCCAGTCCGCTGTTCAGCACCGAGTTCGTGGGAGGGCTGGCCAGCATGAAGGACGGCCTGCACTACACCTCGTTGGAAGAGGACAATGGAGAGGCCGTGATCGCCCAGTACGCCTATCGCACCGGCGACAAGGTGGCCACCTTGGTACGTGGTGGCCAGCTGGTGCTACCCGGGGCCAAGGAGCCCCTGGAGATCGAAGGCTACAGCTTCAGCGGCGATGAGCGGAAGCTGATGATCGAGACCGATCACGAGCCCATCTATCGCTACAGCTACTATGCCTACAATTACATCTTCGACCGTGCCTCGAAGGCCCTGGTGCCCCTGAGCGATGTGACCAAGGCCAAGCAACGACTGGCCACCTTCAGCCCCGATGGGACCAAGGCCGCATTCGTCCGCGACAACGACCTGTATGTGGTGGACCTCGCCACGATGAAAGAGACGCGCATCACGAACGACGGTGCATGGAACAAGGTCCTGAACGGCGCCACGGACTGGGTGTACGAAGAGGAGTTCGCGTTGGTGCAGGGCTACGCCTGGAGCCCGAACGGCACCAAGCTCCTGTACCTGCGGAGTGACGAAAGCGCCGTCAAGGAGTTCGACCTCACCATGTACAAGGGCCAGCTCTACCCGAGCGAATACCGCTTCAAATACCCCAAGGCCGGCGAGACCAACAGCACTGTTCAACTGTTCGTGTACGACCTGGCCGCTGGCACCAAAACGCCCGTACCCCTGGGCCCCGAGGGTGAGCTCTACATCCCCCGCCTGGGCTGGACCGCCAACGACAACGTGCTCTGGTTCATGCGCATGAACCGCCTGCAGAACGAGAAAGTGATCGCCACGGTGGACCTGTCACAGCGTGGTCTCAACCTCATTCCGTCGCCAGTGTACATCGAGACCTGCGACACCTACGCCGAGGTCACGGACGACCTGCACTTCCTGGCCGATGGCACCGGATTCGTGCTGACCAGTGAGCGCGACGGCTGGAACCACATCTACCTGGTACCCATGAACGGCGAACCCAGGCAGCTTACCAAAGGTGCATGGGACGTGTTAGGTGTGAAGGGGATCGATGAGAAGAACAAGCGCGTGGTGTTCACTGCGGCCAAGAGCGCACCCGAAGCGCAGGAAGTGCTGGCCGTGCCCCTCAACGGCAAGGGGATCGTGCAACTATCACCCGAAGGTGGATGGAACGATGCGGAGTTCAGCACCGGGTTCCGCTACTTCATCAATACCCGCAGCACGTTGAACACCGTGCCCGTGATCACGCTTCACGATGGCAACGGCAAGCTGGTGAAGACCCTGAAGGACAATGTGAAGCTGGCCGCGACCGCCAAGGAATATGGTCTGGCCACACGCGAGTTCTTCCAGTTCCCCACCAAGGCCGGTTTCGAACTACGCGGCTGGATGATGAAGCCCGTGGACTTCGACCCCAAGCGGAAATACCCCGTGCTGATGGTGCAGTACAGTGGCCCCAACAGCAACGAGGTGCTGGACCAGTGGGACGGCCGAGGGCAACTGTGGCACACCCTGCTGACCCAGAAAGGCTACATCGTGGTCTGTGTGGATGGACGTGGCACCGGTCACCGGGGGCGCGACTTCCGCCACGTGACCTATGGCCAACTGGGGCGTTACGAGACCGAGGACCAGATCGCCACGGCCCAGTGGCTGGCCCAGCAGTCGTATGTGGACGGTGCGCGCATCGGGATCTGGGGCTGGAGCTACGGCGGGTTCATGAGCAGCCTGTGCATCACCAACGGCGCCGACCACTTCAAGAGCGCCATCGCCGTGGCACCGGTGACCAACTGGAGGTACTATGACAGCATCTACACCGAACGCTACATGGGCCTGCCCAATGAGAACGGCAAAGGCTATGACGACAACAGCCCTGTGAGCCACGTGGGCAAACTGAAGGGCAACTACCTGCTGATCCACGGGCTGGCCGATGACAATGTGCACTACCAGAACGCCGCCGAAATGGTGAACGCCCTGGTGAAGGCCAACAAACCCTTCGACCAGTTCATGTACCCCGACAAGAACCACGGCATCTACGGCGGCACCACCCGGCTGCACCTCTATGAGATGATGACCAACTGGCTGCTGGAGAACCTGTAACACCGGACACCGTTGGCAGGAACTGCCTTTGACCGCCCCCGCCACGGGCCCCATTGCCAGTTCCCCGCCTTTCCTACCTTGGCGCACCTCAACCCTCTCATTCCTTCATGAGCAACTCCAACGCACCGACCATCGGTCACCCACCCGGACTGTATTGGCTGTTCGCCGCAGAGATGTGGGAACGCTTCTGCTACTATGGCATGCGGGCCCTGCTGCTGTTGTACTTGGTGAAATCGCTGGCCATGGGCGACAACAAAGGCTTCGCGGTCTACGGGGCCTACACCGCGCTCGTGTATGTGATGCCGGTGATCGGAGGCCGCATCGCGGACCAGATCCTGGGGTCAAGGTTGGCTGTATTGCTTGGAGGCATATTGATGGCCATCGGCGAATTCATCATCGTAGGTGGCACGGAAATGCTGCTCTTCTGGGGCATGGCCGTGATCATCGTGGGTAACGGCCTGTTCAAGCCGAACATCAGTACCATGGTGGGTAAGCTTTACGCGGACGGCGACAACCGGAAGGATTCCGGCTTCACCATCTTCTACATCGGCATCAACCTGGGCGCGTTGTTGGCCACAACGGTGTGTGCCGAAGTGGGCAACATCTACGGTGCCAAGTACGGTTTTGCGCTGGCGGGCATCGGCATGCTGCTGGGGGTGATCGTGTTCCAACTGGGTAGCAAACACTACGCAGAAGTGAGCGCCCCACCTTCACCCGCTACTTTGTACAAGCCCAAGTACGGCCCACTGAGCCCCTTCAACGCCGTGCTGGTATTGTGCGCCGCACTCATTCCTGTGTTGTACTTCCTGTTGCGCAATACCACCATCGCTGGTTATGTCCTGTTGGCCGTTGCGGTGTTCGTGATCGGCAGCTTGATCGCACGCGGGTTGAAGGATGGAAAAGTGCAGTTGGATAAGATGTTCGGCTTCATCATCCTCATGCTCTTCAACGTGGTGTTCTGGGCCTGCTTCGAGCAAGCCGGCAGCAGCCTCACGCTCTTCGCGGACCGCAACGTGGACAGACACGTATTCGGTTGGGAAATGGGCGCCGCCACCACGCAGTTCTTCAACCCGGCCTACATCCTCATCTTCGGTTCCATCTTCTCCATCATGTGGGTGAAGCTGAAGCAGATGGACAGGGACTTCAGCATCCCGATGAAATTCGGCCTGGGTATCCTCCAGCTTGGCCTGGGTTATCTGGTGATCCTCATCGCTGCACCGCTGGCCGTGGAATACCAAGTTCCACTGTGGACACTCGCACTGCTCTACATGTTGCACACCACGGGTGAATTGTTCCTCTCACCGATCGGCCTGAGCATGGTGACCAAATTGGTACCGAAGGACATGACGGCAACGGCCATGGGCGCTTGGTTCCTCAGCATCGCTGGGGCCAACTATGCAGCCGGTATGCTTGCTAAATTGACAGGTGCTGAACATGGCGCAGGTGAAGCCGAAGTGTTGGACAAGGCCGCTAGCTTGGCCACCTACGTGGATGTGTATAGCACCATGGGTTACGTCACCGCTGGGATCGGTCTCTTCCTGATGGTGGTGAGCCCGCTGGTGAACAAACTGTTCCACGGCATCCGATAGGCATCGCGCATGTCCAACGCCACGCTAAAGTCCGGTAAACATCCTGCCGGCCTGCCCTTCCTGTTCCTCTCGGAGATGTGGGAACGGTTCGGGTATTACCTGATGATCGGCATCTTCCAATTGTACCTCACGGACCCGCTGTCCACCGGTGGATTGGGGATGGACCGCAAGGATGCTGCGGACATCTACGGCACCTTCATCGCCCTGGTGTTCCTCACCCCTTTCATCGGGGGGCTGCTGGCCGACCGCGTGCTGGGCTATTCGCGTTCCATCTTCCTGGGTGGTGCGCTGATGGGCCTGGGCTACATCGGCCTGTCGCTCCCAGGCATGACGGCGTTCTATGTGTCGCTGGGCCTGATCATCCTGGGCAACGGCTTCTTCAAGCCCAACATCAGCACCCTGCTGGGCAATCTCTACAACGATCCGCAGTACAAGGACCGGAAGGACAGTGGCTACAACATCTTCTACATGGGGATCAACCTCGGTGCGATGGTGTGCAACCTGTTCGCGGCCTACATGCGGAACAAGTACGGCTGGGGCGAGGCCTTTGCCACGGCAGGTGTGGGAATGTTCATCGGCCTGATCGTCTTCGCCGTGGGACTGAAGCACTACCGCCATGCGGATGTGCGCAAGCCGGCCCAGAAGGAGGACATGAGCCTTCAGCGCGTGTTCGCCACGGTGTTCCTGCCGGCGATCATCGTGGGCATCGGTGGATGGAGCCTGCCGGGCAACGTGTTCGGCAGCGACAGCACGGACGCGTTCATCTTCGCCACGATCCCGGTGATCATCTTCTACGTGGGCCTGTACATCCGGGCCAGCATCGAGGACAAGCGCCCGCTCGCGGCCCTGTTGAGCATCTTCGCGGTGAGCATCATGTTCTGGGCGGTGTTCAAGCAGAACGGAACGGCCCTTACCACTTGGGCACAGTTCTACACGGACCGCGAGGTGCCCGCTGTGGTACAGCCGGTGACGGAGTCGTTGTACCTGGCCGAGAAGGTGGTGAACAGCCCGGATTCAGTGACGGCCTATGATGCCAGTTTCAAGGTGGTGAAGGTGGATGGCCGGGAAGTGAAGGAATGGAGCAAGCCGGTGTACTTCAAGAACCTTCAACCGGCCTTGGCGCCACCCGAAGGGGCTACGATCCATCTCTTCAATACCGAGCTGTTCCAGAGCATCAACCCGCTGTGGGTGATCCTGCTGACACCGCTGGTGGTGGGCTTCTTCGCCCTGTTGAAACGGCGTGGCAGGGAACCGAACACGGCCACCAAGATCGCGTGGGGCCTGTTGATCTCAGCCCTTTCCACCCTGGTGATGGTGGCGGCAGTATATGTCTGTGAGAACGGTGCCATGAAAGCCTCCAGTTGGTGGCTGGTGGCCTGCTATGGAGTGGTCACCATCGGCGAACTCTTCCTGAGCCCTATGGGACTGTCACTGGTGAGCAAGGTGAGCCCCAAGCGACTGACGGCCCTGATGATGGGCGGCTGGTTCCTGAGCACTTCGATCGGCAACAAGCTCAGCGGTATCCTGGCCACGCTGTGGGATGGTTATGCGCACAAGAGCAGCTTCTTCCTGGTGAACTTCGCCCTGCTGGGCGCCGCAGCCATCGTCATGTTCCTCATGCTGCGCTGGCTGAACCGGACCATTTCCGAACACTGAAACCGCCATGTCGCAACACCTCACGCTCGACCAGATCCGCAACTTCGAGGGCAAGTACCCGAAGCAGCTTTGGGCACTGTTCTTCACCGAGATGTGGGAGCGCTTCTGCTTCTACGGCATGCGGGGCATGCTCACGGTGTTCATGGTGAGCAACCTTGGCCTCGATGACCCCACGGCCAACCTGCAGTACGGTGCCATACAGGCGTTCGTGTATGCGTTCACCTTCATTGGTGGCGTGTTCGCCGACAAGATCCTGGGATTCCAGAAGTCGTTGTTCTGGGGTGCGCTACTGATGATCGTCGGCGGTCTCGTTGTGGCCATGTCGCCCCAGGAGTTCTTCTACATCGGCATCTGCTTCTCCATCATTGGTACCGGTTTCTTCAAGCCGAACATCAGCACCATGGTGGGGCAGCTTTACCACACCAACGACAGCCGCCGCGACGCGGGATTCAGCCTGTTCTACGCCGGCATCAACGTGGGCGCCCTGCTCGGGGGCATGATCATGGTGTACGTGGGCAAGTACCACAGCTGGAGCTGGGCCTTCGCACTGGTGTCCGTGGTGATGACCATCAGCCTCGTGAACTTCATTCTTACGCGCAAGAGCATGGGCCCCATCGGCCTTAGCCCCATCCACCCGGATGTTCCAGCGGGCAAGCGGAAGTTCATGGAGATCGCCACCTATGTCGGGTCGCTGATCGCCATCCCCTTCATCCTCTTACTGGTCACGAATACCCGATACACGGACCTGTTCATGTACATCATCGGTCCGGCCACTCTGGTCTACCTGGGCTGGGAGATGCGCAAGTTCAACACAGCGGAGAACAAGCGTCTTGCAGCAGCACTCGTCTTCATCCTGTTCTCCATCCTGTTCTGGGCCTTCTTTGAACAGAGCGGTGGTTCGCTGAGCCTGTTCGCGCTCAACAACCTGCAGCATTCCCTGCTGGGCATCCCCATGGACCCCAACGTGGTGAACAACAGCTCGAACTCGCTCTTCGTGATCCTGTTCGCCGCACCGATCGGCATCCTTTGGGTATGGCTGAGCAAACGTGGCATGGAGCCCAACAGCGTGGTGAAGTTCGGATTGGGCTTCCTGTTGCTGGCACTGGCCTTCTACGTATTCTACGCCACCATCTTCTTTGCCGATGCGGATGGCGTGACCTCGCTGGACGTGTTCACGCTGGGCTACTTCGTGATCACCTTCGGTGAACTGTGCCTGAGCCCGATCGGCCTTTCCTTGATGACCAAGCTATCCCCCCAAAGCGTGCAGGGCCTGATGATGGGCATGTGGTTCCTGGCGAGCGCCTATGGGCAGTACGTGGCCGGTCTGCTCGGGGCGGGCATGAGCACGGCCGACCCGAACGCCAGCAGTCTCGACAAATTGGGGGCCTACACTGACGGATACCTCCAGTTGGGTGTTTATGCGCTGATCGCAGGGTTGGTGTTGCTGGCCATTTCCCCGTTCGTCCGCCGACTCATGCGCGGCATTCATTAACGATCGCGTTCCGGCACGGTCTTCGCTTACCCTGAACCTCATTCCCCTTGCGATGCGCCACCTTCTGTTCGCACTGACCCTGGCCCCACTGGGCCTGTTCGCCCAGAGCACGACCAAGCCCGCTACCGCGCCTGCCACGGCCACCAAAGGCATCAAGTGGGTCACCATGGAAGAGGCACAGGCCTTGACCAAGAAGACCCCCAAACCGTTGTTCGTGGACGTGTACACCAGTTGGTGCGGCCCGTGCAAGATGCTGGATTCCAGGACCTTTAGCGACCCCCGCTTGGCCGAATACGTGAACAAGCACTTCTACGCCGTGAAGTTCAATGCCGAAAGCGGCGACCCCGTGATGTTCAAAGGCCAAAAGCTGGAGAACCCGGACTATAACCCGGCCAACACAGGGGGGCGCAACGGCACCCACCACCTCACCTATACCATTGCCAATGTGAACGGGCGCATTGCCTACCCCACAGTGGTCTATTTGGACAGCGACCTCAACGTGCTCGCCCCGGTGCAGGGATATATGACCCCGGACCAGATCGAGCCGATCCTGGTCTACTTCGGCGAGGGCCATTACAAGACCATGGACTACCAGACCTTCATGGGCACTTTCAAGGCCAAATGGGCCGCCCAGTAAAGGTTTCCGATCGTTCAAGGAAAGGCCTGCGCAAGCGGGCCTTTTCTCATGAATGAACATCACGGCGCCCGGTATGTTCTTTGCTAACTTCGCACCCGATCAAACAAAAAACACCTCAATACGGCAGCTGAGATGAGCGAGAAAGCGCAGGTCATCCTCGATGGCAAAACGTACGAGTTCCCCATCATCGTGGGCAGTGAAGGCGAAAAGGCCATTGACATCAGCAAGCTGCGCGATGTGAGCGGGTATATCACCATCGACCCCGGATACAAGAACACCGGTGCCACCCAGAGCGCCATCACCTTCCTCGACGGTGAAGAAGGTATCCTGCAGTACAGGGGCTACCCCATTGAACAATTGGCCGAGAAGGCATCCTTCATGGAAGTGGCCTACCTGCTCCTGTTCGGGGACCTGCCCAACAAAAAGCAGTTGGAGGAGTTCGAAGGGAACATCCGCTACCATTCCTTGGTGCACGAGGACATGAAGCACTTCTTCGAGTTCTTCCCGAGCAACGCCCACCCCATGGGCATTCTCTCGGCGATGGTGAACTCGCTGAGCACCTTCTACCCCAAGAGCCAGGACCCCCACCGTCCGCAGAAGGACGTGGAGCGTACGATCTTCCGCCTGATCGCCAAGATGCCAACGTTGGCGGCGATCAGCTACAAGAACAACCTGGG